>OEIV010000156.1_pt1 | contig 43212 bp, 36 predicted proteins | sample 1539231 | NCBI WGS metagenome assembly OEIV01 (sample SAMN03794762, study PRJEB22550) | activated sludge metagenome | feature: wastewater treatment plant; material: activated sludge; isolation source: Wastewater treatment plant of a petroleum refinery complex | place: Argentina: Buenos Aires ... | reverse complement strand
CTACTTTCTACTTTCTACTTTCTCCCCCCCAAATCACTCAGCATCATGCTTTCTGAAGCACGAATCCCTTTTTCTGTTTGCACAAGTCTGCAACATTCATTGTGTAAGTCATGTTCAAAAAACAGGACCCAATCTTCAGCAACAGCTTGTTTTAAGATAGCTTCTTTTTCTTTAAGGGTTTCAAGGGGTTGCATATCATAAGCCATTACCCATGGCAAAGAAACATGTGCCTTGGAAGGAATTAAATCAGCGCAAAATAAAATAGATTGCTCATTGTATTTAATTAATGGTAACATCATACTTTCGGTATGACCGTTAACCGTAATGATTTCAATATTTTTAGAAAGGGCCATTTCAAGTTGTTCATGCACAAATTTTAGTTGCCCACTTTCTTGTAATGGCAAGATGTTTTCTTTTAAAAAAGAGGCTTTCTCCCGAATGTTAGGATTCACGGCTGAATGCCAGTGTTTTTGATGACTCCAATAGGTAGCATGAGCAAAAGTAGGCTTTAAACTTTCACCCACCCTTGATACAGCACCTCCACAATGATCGAAATGCAAATGGGTTAAAAACACATCTGTGATATCGTCATTACTATATCCCAATTGTTTTATAGACTTATCTAATGAATCGTCACCATGAGGAAAATAATGACCAAAAAACTTTGCATCCTGTTTGTTACCCATACCTGTATCAATCAATATCAATTGAGACTCATCTTCAATTAACAAACAACGCATAGCCCAGCTACACATATTATTTTCATCTGCCACATTCACTTTCTGCCACATACTTTTTGGCACTACCCCATGCATAGCACCTCCATCTAATTTAAATAAACCGGTGTTGATTGTATATACTTTCATAATAAGCGAAGGTATGAAAAAAGAATGAGCATCAAAGTACCCTATCTCAATAATTGGTCGTTGTGTAATTTATATAAAAAACAATCCAGTGCTTAACCCAGCTGTTTTTCAAGCAATATTTGATCTCTTTTAAGTCCTTTGTCGAACCAAAAAGTGCCTAATGGCACTAATGATAAAATACCTGCAACAAATGCACGTTTAAAAGGCCAACGGCAAACAACCCAGGTATAGATCACTGAAATTGCTAACAACACAAACAAACCACCATGAATCCAGCCATTGACAATGACTGCTTGTGGCAGATTTGCCCAATATTTTAAAGGCATAGAAATCAATAAAAGCACTAAATAAGAAATACCCTCAGCAATACCAATAACTCTTAATTGCTTAATGGCGTTTAATTGTTTATTCATTTGGCAAATATAAGCAATCGCTTAAGGAGTGCACTTACGAATCTTCGTATAAACTTAAACGATTGCGTATTCGGGCCAACTCATCTTGTAATTCAACTATTTTTTTGAGCAAATTAAAAACGATATCAATGCCTTCCATATTGACATGTAACTCGTGGTAAATACGAATGATTTTTTCCACCTCACTGACCTGTTCGATGCTGATATACGGAATTTCATCATTGGTGATAATTTCAATCAAACCATATTCAGTAAGATGCTTGAAAAATGTTGGTTCTAATGCATAATGGATACACAAATTTTCAATGGGGACTACATGTTCTAAATTCATGATGTACGGAGTTTAGCAAGTGTGGTAAATAATTCTTTTTCTTTTTCGGTGAGATTTTTAGGAATTGATATATCATAGGTAATAATCAAATCTCCAAATTCTCCCTCTTTTTTATATACGGGAAATCCTTTGCCTTTGAGTCTCACTTTTGTGCCATTTGCTGTTTCAGGCGGTACTTTAAGTTTTATTTGACCTTCAAATAGCGGTATGTTCACTACCCCACCTAACAAGGCTGTATAGAGATCGAGTGGAACGGTTGTATAAAGATGTTGGGCATCCCTTTTAAAGGGTGTAGTATTTACAAGATGAATTGTGAGTAATAAGTCGCCATGGGGTCCACCATTCATCCCTTCCCCTCCATGGCCTTTGATACGGAGTACTTGTTGATCTAGTACACCTGCTGGGATGGTAATGGCTATTTTTTTATCGTTGAGGGTTAAGATGTGTTTGTTGGTTTTATACACTTCTCTCAAATCAAGCGATAATTGTGCGGTGTAATCCTGACCCCGATACTTGGTTGTATGACTGCGGCTATTGCTACTTCTTCCAAAAAAAGATTCAAAAAAATCGCTGTTTACATCCCCTGAATCATTAAACCCTTGCCCACCTTGTCCTGCTCCACTCCGTGCTTGTTGACTTCGGGCACGGTTAATTTCGTCTGCATGTTTCCAATCTTTTCCATGCTCGTCATATTTTTTTCTATTTTCAGGATGGCTTAATACCTCATTTGCTTCATTGACCTGTTTAAACATTTTTTCTGCTTCCTTGTCGTTGGGATTCAAGTCGGGATGATATTTCCTAGCCATTTTACGATAGGCCTTTTTAATATCTTCATCACTTGCATTTTTTGTGATACCAAGTATCTTGTAGTAGTCTATAAATTCCATAAGTCGGAATGGATTGTTTATGTGTAATTAAATATTTGTTGCTAACTTCTCTTATGTTACTGTTACTCAGCTTTTAAATAAAATCAACCCCGGATCATTGCATACGTTAAATTAAATTGCAGGAATTATTTCACCCTCATAAACATGGAGAATTTGTCATTGTCTTCTAAAAAAATAATGCGGATAGTGGGCATAGTTTCATCGTTTTCTTTTTTAAATTCTACATCTCTCACCTCTGTTTTTAATTTTGCATATTCTTCACTACCCGACTTGTCTTCCATATCCCAGCCTGCTCCAAGACATTCATCTAACTGGGTTTGCATATTCTCAAAGTCTTTGAGCAATAGTTCGTAATCATTACCTGATTTGAGTTCAGCAATAAAAGCCCTTTCTTTTTTAAACCATGACAAATAGTTTTTTCGGGCACCTTTCAATTTAATTTTACTGTCATTGATTTTAGTATCTGCATTTGTCAGCTTGCCTTCAATAGCTTTAAATTTATTTTCTTTTCCACTTTGCAAGATATTGGTCAATTGGCTACAAAAGTCATTACCTGATTTTGTTTTCGCATCGCCGTTATTTGCATCATCACCCACATCTTCAATAATTTTATTGCCACTTGTTTTGCCTGATTTGCGGGAAGGTGTTTTTTCAATAGGTTCTTCCTGGGGATCAGCGTCTTCATTATCAGCTTGTTTTTCGGCTCTGCGTTTCGCCCTTGAAGTTTTTTTCTCTGTCGCCTTTTCTTCTTCTACTTCCTCATTTTCTTCTTTATTATTTGCTTTACTGCTTTTACGTGTTTGTTTTTTAGGACGTTCACTTTCAGCTTCTTCCTTTTTCTCTTGTTGTTCGGCCAGTTTATCGGCTCTTGCTTCTTCGCGTTCGGCACGGGTAGGTCTGCTAGGTGTTTTTTTCTCAGGGTTAGGCTTTTCAGCAGGTTCATCTTCTGTATCTTCTGTTTTTAATTCTTTTTCGGGTATAACTTCTTTAGGTGTTGTTGCCATTTCCTTCTTTTCCGGGCTTTTTTTAACCCCTAATATGGGTGTTTTGCCTTCCGCATTTTTAAACAATATTTTTACGATGGCAACTTCAGTGGTTTTGAAATGAGTGATCAATGAAGCCAGATTGTCGGCAAAAGTATTGGCCAGGGCTGCGTCGTTAAATTGTATGGCAGTCCCTAAAAAATCGGTACTCGCAGTATCATTTTTTATAAAATTGATGCAACGATTTTCTTCTACACATTTGATATCTACTGAAAAACCTGCATTGTTTGCTTTCACTTCAATAAGTTGCAGGTCGGCAAGTCTCATTCTTTGTTGTGTATTAAGTTGTACATACTCTATAATACCCATATTTTCATAAAGCTTCAATGCATCTTGTTGGCTATTTGCATTCATTTTTAAACATTCCTGCAAAATAGTCATGGTACTTTTTATATCCGTTTGCGCATTGATATGAAGAATACTGAACCATATCAATAAAAAAAGAAATATTTTTTTCATGGGTACAAAACTTTACACAATAATACGTCATTTTTCATAAGCAATGTCACGGTAGGTTTTAGTATTTCTATACTTTTATCAAAGTCAAATTTTGCTGGCAAAAATCAATTTGGCGTTTAAAGTGCTTCGAACAGGTGTATTTAATCATTATTTTTACGAAATAGACATAGTGAATGCATATTTTCATTTAAAAATCTTAGGTCTATCAATGGTAAACTGTGCCATTAATTGCATATTCCCTCACAACAATCATTCACAATTTTTTCATAAATACTACGTTAGTAAGCCAAACCTTTTATTTTTACAAAAAACTACATACATGAATACAAAAATCTTATGGATAGATGATGAAATGGACTCGTTGAAATCACAAATTATGTTTCTTGAAAATAAAGGGTACGATGTTGAATGTCTTTCAAATGGATATGATGGACTAGAATATTTAAAAGCAAATTCGGTAGATGTTATTTTACTTGATGAAAGTATGCCAGGTATGACAGGGCTTGAAACCCTTGCACAAATTAAAGAATACAATGTGAATATTCCGGTGGTGATGGTCACCAAAAATGAAGCTGAAAACATAATGGAAGACGCCATTGGTGCTCAAATAACCGATTACTTGATAAAGCCTGTAAACCCTCATCAAATATTACATACTTTAAAGAAAATCATAGATTCGAAAAGTTTAGTGAGTGAAAAAACAACCCAAAACTACCAACAAGAATTTAGAAAATTATTCATGGCATTGAATTCAAACCCTGACTATACTGAATGGTGCGAATTATATAAAAAAATAGTGTACTGGGAGCTTGAAATGCAGAAATCAAACAGCCCTGAAATGCAGGAAATACATCAGTCGCAAAAAGAAGAGGCCAATAATGAATTTTGTAAATTTATTGATCGCAACTATGCTAAATGGATTAAAGCGAAAGAATCTGATGCGCCCGTAATGAGTCATACCCTTATGAAGAAACATGTGTTTCCGTTTTTAGAAAAAGGTAAACCTGTATTCTTCATTTTGATTGACAATCTTCGATATGATCAGTGGAAATCTATTCAGCCAAAATTTGCAGAATATTTTAGACTCCTTGAGGAAGACATTGTATTGGCGACCTTACCTACAACCACACAATACAGTAGAAACGCCATATTTGCGGGAATGTTGCCGATGGATATTGAAAAAAAATATCCGGTAGAATGGAAAAATGATGATGAAGATGGGGGTAAAAATCTGTATGAAGAACAGTTTTTTGCTGATCAGCTCAAAAGAAATCATTTATCGAATATTAAATTTTCATACACAAAAGTCACCAATCATCATAACGGTGAATTGCTCGAAAACAATATTCAGAATATGTTGCATAATGATTTGAATATTATCGTTTACAATTTTGTAGATATGCTGAGTCATGCTCGAACTGAAATGGAAGTATTGAAAGAGTTGGCCAATGATGAAATTTCCTACCGATCTATAACACAAAGTTGGTTTGAACATTCCCCTTTATTTGCCGCACTCAAAAAAGTAGCTGATAAAAATGTTAAACTGATTATCGCCACCGATCATGGCAGTGTGCAAGTAAAATCGCCAAGTAAAGTAGTAGGTGATAAACAAACCACCACCAATATCAGATACAAGCATGGAAGAAATTTGCAATATGAACCCAAAGAAGTATTGTCGTATCGTGAACCCAATGATATTGGCTTACCAAAACCCAATTTCAACTCCACTTTTATTTTTTCGAAACATCAAGGCTATTTATGTTACCCCAATAACTACAATCATTTTGTCAATTATTTTAAAAATACCTTTCAACATGGCGGTGTTTCACTCGAAGAGATGTTGGTGCCATTGATTAAAATGGAAAGTAAGTAGGTCTGTAAATAAACGTTTGGGTTTAAGGTTATACTTTGTGAGCTGCAATACATCGCTGGCATGATACTAGGTTAATGCAAATATTCCTATTGTATTTAATCAATAATCTGTAAAAAAATTGGTATAATACCCATACACATTACATTTAAGCTATTCACAAATGGATTATCATTCATGTGTGGTTGGTATTATTTGCTTTTAAATATTAAACTTATATTTGAAGAATGAAAATTGCCATTATAGGTTCAGGAAATATAGCTACTTTTTTTGCAAAAAAACTAACTGAACATGGTTTTGAAATTGTGCAGGTCATTTCTGCAAATCCAGCCCATGCAAAAGCTTTAGCTGTTCAATACCAAAGTAGTTATAGTACCGATTTATCAGCCTTAAACCAGGATGCAGACGCTTATGTGTTTGCCGTAAAAGATGATGTATTGCTTGAAATGGCTCAGCATTTCCAATTGCACGATAAACTACTTATACATACTGCGGGTTCAATACAATTAGACGAACTTACCTCAATGTCGCCCCAGCTCGCATCCATCTGGTGCGTTTATTCAATCAATAAAAATCATTTACCTATTCATAATAGCGTTCCATTGGTGGTACAAGCCAATACCCCCCAGGTACTCGAAAAGGTAAAAAAAGTAGCCCTGGCAATAAGTCAAAACCTCTTTTACCTGACTGCTGAACAACAATCAACCCTTCATTTATCAGCCGTATTTGCCAATAATTTTGTCAACCATATATTATCAATCAGCGAGCGCCTCCTTGAATCGAAACAAATACCGATGGAAGCACTCTTACCCATTATTCAAGACACCGTAGACAAATTACAATTTAGTGCTGCAAGTAAAAATCAAACCGGACCAGCGATAAGACATGATGAAAAAACGATGAAAAAACACTTAATGATGCTACAAAAGGAAGATGACAAACAAATCTATGAACTGATTTCAAGAAGTATTCAAAATTCATAATGTGTAATCTCAAAATTGAACATTACATTTGCACCTCAAAAAAACAACAATAATCAGATGGGTGTATTAGTAAGCAAAGACAGTAAAGTAATCGTTCAGGGATTTACAGGAACAGAAGGTACCTTTCATGCAACACAAATGATAGAATATGGTACAAATGTAGTTGGTGGTGTAACACCGGGTAAAGGAGGCACCACACATCTTGACAAACCCGTATTTAATACAGTAGCAGATGCTGTAAACACAGCTGGCGCCGATGTTTCTATCATCTTTGTACCGCCTGCTTTTGCTGCAGATGCCATTATGGAAGCTGCGGATGCTGGTATCAAAACCATCATTTGTATTACAGAAGGCATTCCTGTTCAAGATATGGTAACTGCTAAAGAATATATCAAAGATAAAAATTGTCGTTTAGTAGGTCCAAACTGTCCAGGGGTTATAACGGCCGATGAAGCTAAAGTGGGTATTATGCCAGGATTTATCTTTAAAAAAGGTACAATTGGTATCGTTTCCAAATCTGGTACCCTAACGTATGAAGCTGCTGATCAGGTGGTAAAAGCAGGATTGGGTGTAACGACTGCCATCGGTATAGGTGGTGACCCTATTATTGGCACTACCACAAGAGAAGCTGTAGAATTACTCATGAACGACCCTGAAACCAAAGGCATTATTATGATTGGCGAAATTGGTGGTGGCATGGAAGCTGAAGCTGCAAATTGGCTTAAAGACAATATGCGTAAACCAGTGGTAGGTTTTATTGCTGGTCAAACGGCGCCTGCTGGCAGACGAATGGGTCATGCTGGAGCTATCGTTGGTGGTTCAGATGATACCGCTGCAGCCAAAATGAAAATTATGCGTGCTTGTGGTATTCATGTAGTAGACAGTCCTGCAGATATAGGTAAAACGATGGCCGAGGTATTAAACTAATCGTCTGATACGTTGCAGATTTATATTTTACTACATTCAGGAATTTATCTATTCAGTTTACTTGCTAAATTGATTATCTTTGCGCACTATGAGTAATGCTATACAAGAACTCGAACACGTAGTCATCAAATTTGCTGGGGACAGTGGTGATGGCATACAGCTTACTGGATCACAGTTTACGAACAACACCGCTTTAATAGGTAATGATTTATCAACTTTTCCTGACTTTCCTGCCGAAATAAGAGCCCCTATTGGCACTTTGCCGGGTGTGAGCGGATTTCAACTTCATTTTTCATCCCAAACCATTTTTACCCCCGGAGACGAATGTGATGTGCTGGTGGCTATGAATGCAGCAGCCTTGAAAGTTAATTTGCCTGTCATTAAAAAGGGTGGTATTATTATTTTAAACACGGATGGGTTCGATTCAAAAAACCTCAGATTAGCCAACTATCCCGAAGGCGTAAATCCTTTAGAGAATAATTCATTAGATAGCTATACAGTATATAAAATAGATGTCACCAAACTTACCCGCGAAGCATTAAAAGACATTACTACTTTGGGTGTAAAAGAAAAAGACCGTGCTAAAAATATGTTTGTGCTGGGCTTTTTATATTGGATGTACGACAGGGATATGGACAATACCATTGCTTTCTTAACCGAAAAATTTGGCAAAAAACCAGCAATTTTAGAAAGTAATATAGCCACCTTAAAAGCTGGTTATCATTATGGCGATACAACCGAAATTTTCACTTCTAGATATAAAGTTCAAAAGGCAAAAGTGTCGCCGGGTGTTTACAGAAGTATCACTGGCAATACAGCCTTGTCTCTTGGCTTAGTAGCAGCAGCTCAAAAATCTGGATTAACCATGTTTTTGGGTTCATACCCTATCACTCCAGCTTCTGACATCCTGCATGAATTAAGTAAATATAAAAATTATAATATCATTACCTTTCAGGCTGAAGATGAGATTGCAGCTATCACCTCTGCTATTGGCGCATCTTATGGTGGCACATTGGGTGTTACTACTACATCAGGGCCTGGTATGGCTTTGAAAGCAGAAGCGATGGGATTGGCTGTAATGCTTGAAATTCCCTTATTAATCATTGATATACAACGTGGTGGTCCTTCAACTGGGCTTCCTACAAAAACGGAGCAAAGCGATTTGTTGCAAGCCTATTATGGCCGAAATGGGGAATGCCCTATGCCCATTGTATCAGCCTCTTCGCCCTCTGATTGTTTTAAAGTAGCCATCGAAGCTTGTCGAATTGCCATTGAACATATGACACCTGTTATATTGTTAAGCGATGGATTTATTGCCAATGGCGCTGAGCCATGGAAATTTCCGCAATCAAAAGATATAGCACCTATAAAAGTTGAATTTAAAAAATCGCTTGACGAAGGAGAAAGCACCTTATTGCCTTATCAGCGTGACGAAAAATTAGTGAGGCCATGGGTGATTCCTGGTAGTGCAGGATTAGAACATCGCATTGGTGGACTGGAGAAACAAGACATCACGGGCAATGTTAGCTATGATGCCGAAAACCATGAGCATATGGTCAAAACACGTCAGGCAAAAGTAGACCTCATTGCAGACTATCTACCTCCTCAACAACTGCATTTGGGTGAAGAAACGGGCGATATTTTGATTTTAGGCTGGGGATCCACGTTTGGAGTTATTACTGTGGTGGTTCAAAAATTAATGGCAGAGGGCATTCGCATTGGACATTGTCATTTAACATATATCAGACCTTTTGCTAAGAATTTAGGTGAAATATTGAAAAATTACAAAATGGTGATTGTACCTGAAATCAATAATGGTCAATTGGTAAAAATCATACGCAGTGAATTTTTAATTGATGCCATCCCTTTTAATAAAATCAAAGGAACACCTATAACCCAGGATGAATTAGAAACCTTTATCAAAAAACAGCTCTTGTCATAATCGGTTTATTTAAATGAAATCAATTTATATTCTGCTCTTAAGTATCGTGTTTGCCAGTTCCTTTACATCTTGTAAAGTGACAAAAGATAAAGTTTCAAAAAAAGAGAAACAGCAATATATCAATGGGTTTTATCAAGAATTAAAGGAAGATTTTCCAGATGCCGAAATCACTTTAATACAGGACAGTATAAAAGTGATTTTTCCTGATAACATCATGTTTGATGTGGGTTCGGCTGTTTGGAAGAAAACATTTTTCGAAAAATTGATTCGATTTTCTACGTTGTTTAATAAATATGAAAAAACAAATCTGTTGATAACAGGTCATACAGATAATACGGGTGAAGGTGTAGATAATGACCGGCTTTCAAAATTCAGGGCCGATAATGTAAAATTAAAAATGATTGAATATAAGGTACTCAAGGAAAGACTATTTGTATGGGGAATGGGAGCAAGACAACCCCTAACAGAGAATAAAACTGAAGAAGGTAAAGCAAGAAACCGGAGAGTAGAATTTGTAGTCATGTATCAGCCTCGGCATTAAAAAATAAAAAACAGATGAAAATTAAATACACCATTTGGAGCTTATTATTGTTCAGTTCATTACTAATAAGTGCTTGTTACAATTATGGCAATACCCATGAGCCTTATGGCGCTCCCCAAAAAGAATACCATCTGCCTCCACCTCCCCAAAAAATAGTGGGCACCCCAGATACGAAAAAAGAGTATATGCAGAAAACGTATACTGAAATTAAAAATACCTTGCAAGAAGCCGAAGTCGTGATGATTGAAGACAGTATTAAGGTGTTGTTTCCTGATCATATAGTGTATTTATCGAAAGATGAATTGCCAAGTTCTGATTATACAACCCCATTAATGAATTTTTCAAAATTGCTTCTTAAGTATAAAAAAACCAATATCTTAGTAACGGGTCATTCAGACAATAAAGGAAAAGAATTGAGCAATAAAGCCTTATCGGCCAAAAGAGCAGAAAACATCAAAAATATATTAATTCAAAACGGAGTAGCTTCGTACAGATTAAAATCATGGGGTATTGGCTCACGATCACCCGTTGCGTCAAACGAAACGAAAGAAGGTCGTGATAAAAACAGAAGGGTTGAATTTGTGGTATTATACCAAGAGAAATAATCATGAATATGCCTTTGATTCAAAAATAAAAACCTGTATACATACAGATAATATATCAATTTCACTTATATTTGTTTTTAGATTGAATTTATTTATCCAATGAAAAAATTATCATACGTTTTTTTTGCAATTGCAACCGTCCTTTTTTTTATTTCTTGTGCAAAGAAAAAAAGCAGTGATCCTCCATTGCCAAAAGTGAGAAAGGAAGCTGTGTATGTATGTACTGATAATAACAATTTGATCAGTTACGATGCCAATAATGGTGCGAAATTATGGGAAGTGATATTGAATGGTACCTGCAAAGGCACGCCTGTATTGTATCGTAAAAAAGTGTATGTGCATACTGACCAAGGTTATTTGTATTCCATTGATATCTTGAGTGGTGAAATTTACAAATCTGCTGCAACTTTATTTCCAAGCACCCTGGCTTTGGCAGCTTACAATGGAAAATTGTATATAGCCGCAGATAAGCTTTATTGCTATGACACTACCTTTGTGCAACAATGGGCTTATGATGGTGGAGTACCTTGTACAAGTTCACCACAAATAGAAGGCGATAAAATATACTTAGGTATTGGCGATAAAGTACATTCCGTTGATTTAAATGGCAATAATGTATGGCAATCACCTGCAATAGCTGCTGGTTCAATCAATTCTTCACCAAAAGTAAGCAATGGTGTGGTTTACTTTGGCGCCCAAGACAAAAAAGTATATGCAATCAAACAATCAGACGGTTCGCCTGTTTGGGATTATACAACTGTTGACAAAGTAGAATCTTCACCTTTGATTTATGGTGGTATGTGTCTTATTGGGAGTACTGATTATGATTTATATTGTATAGATACCATATCTGGCTTATTGCGTTGGAAATACCACACTTTAGAGCGTGTTAATTCATCACCTGCTATACATGAAGCGAGCAATACGGTACTTGTAGGTAGTTATGATTTCAATTTATATGCCATTGACCATGTAAGTGGCACCCTTCGCTGGAAGTATCCTGCTGGCAGTTTGATCAAATCATCCCCAGTTGTGTATGGCAACTTGATTTACTTTACTTCATTTGATCGATATATTTATTGTGTAGATGCATTGGAAGGTAAACTGGTATGGAAGCAATTTATGAATGCCAATTCACAAGGTTCCACCATAGTAGATGATTTAAAAAATGGCGTTTTCTCAACTGAAAGCGGTATGAGTCAATTCTAAGATTTCCTTTTTTATTAAAAAAAGGCGCCTCATTATACCCTATTCACATGTTTTTGGATTCTATCAAAATGTTTTTGTCTTTGTTTACAGATGGTTTATTGAAAAAACCTCGACGAATTGATAAAAACAAAATCCAATACACTGTAGATACTAAAATAACCGTATTACACGATCAAATCATCGTATTTTTTACACCTAATCAGGAACCCGTTTCTGTAGAAACAACTTCATATATCAATCGTATCATTGATGAATTAAAAATTGATTTTAAAAATAATGCATTCAAATATCAACTGCTCGATCAAATAGTTTACGAATTGAGCCGTCATGCAAATAATAAAAAAGAAATATTGAAAATGGTCAATCAATTATTCTTATAAAAAAGTGTAAGAATCTGATGTCTATTAAAAACACATGCTTATACTGATCTTTTTTAAAACGTCCCTATTTACTCAAGCTAACAATTGCAATAAGTTTGGTTCTTTACTTGAATCAATTTCGTAAATTGCCTAACTTTAAATACATCAACATTTATTCTTCTATGCTTATCACGAACAAATATTTATTCTTATGGACCATTTTATTCCTGTTGCATTTTAAAATGGCATTTAGCCAACAAACACCTTATGAAATACATGGGAAAAATTATACAGCTACCTATCAGGAGTGTATTGATTTTTACAAACAACTTGATGAAGAACATGATCAAATAGCGATGTTAGAAATGGGTATGACAGATGCAGGATTACCCCTTCATATTGTGTTGCTTAATCAAGGTATGGATTGGAATCCTGCTCAATGGCATCGTAATCGTCAAGTAGTCATACTCATCAACAATGGCATACATCCTGGTGAACCCGATGGCATAGATGCAAGTATGATGATGGTACGAAACTTAGTAAGTAGTCAGCGTTTACCTTCGAATGTAGTACTTGCCATTATACCTGTTTACAACATTGGGGGCTGTTTAAATCGCAGTGCTTTCAATCGGGTAGATCAAGAAGGGCCTGAGTCGTTTGGCTCAAGGGGGAATTCACAAAACTTAGATTTAAACCGCGATTTTATCAAATGTGATAGCAAGGAAGCTCGTGCATTTACTGAACTCTTTCAATGGTTACAACCCGATATATTTATCGATAATCATGTCAGTGATGGGGCTGATTACCCCTATGTGATGACATTAGCAAGCACTCAGCATCAGAAATTAGGAAAAGTGATGGGACCCTATTTGCAAAATATATTTGAACCTGCTTTGTATCGTAGCATGAAAGCCAATGGCAATCCAATAATACCTTATGTAAATGTTTGGGGCAAAGATGCCAAAGAAGGCTGGACACAGTTTTTTGACTCACCCCGATACAGTACGGGATATGCAGCACTCTTTCACACTTTTGGTTTTACACCTGAAACACATATGCTTAAACCCTATCCTCTTCGTGTACAAGCTACCCTGCAATTGATGGAATCAATCATCAGTTTTAGTACAGAAAACGCAGATGACATTTTAAACATCCGTAAAAAGTCTATTGAACAAGCCCTTGAAGAAAAATCATTTCCGATAAACTGGCAGTTAGATGAAACGCAACATACTGACATTGATTTTGATGGGTATGCCTACAAAACCAAAACAAGCGCAGTGTCTGAATTGCCCGTTAAATATTATGATCGGCAAGAACCTTATACCACAAAAATAAAATTTAATAACTATTATAGTCCTTCACAATGGGTAGACGCTCCTACTGCATATATCATACCACAAGGTTGGTGGAAGGTGATTGAATTATTACAACTCAATGGGGTTGAAATGAAACGATTAAAAAATGACACCACTATCGAAGTAGAAGCGTATCATATAAAAGGATATCAATCGACAGATAAAGCGTATGAAGGTCATCATGCAAATCAGCAAACAAGTGTTGAAAAAAATACCATCTCCTATGCATTCAGAAAAGGTGATTATATAATTCCTACCTATCAGCAACGAAAACGATATTTGATAGAAACCCTTGAACCACATGCCAATGACAGTTATTTTGCATGGAATTATTTTGATGCTATTCTTGTTCAAAAAGAAGGTTATAGTGATTATGCGTATGAAGCATTGGCAGCAGAATATTTGATTGAAAACCCTGTGTTGAAATCGTTGCTGATTCAAAAAAGAAAAGAAGAACCAAGCTTTGCTGCCAGCGCATCAAAGCAGCTTGATTTTGTATTTAAACATTCACCTTATTATGAAAAAGGACATAATCTTTATCCTGTATTTCGAATCAATGAAAAACAAAAAGAAAATACAGAAAAGTCAGATCCTATACCCTATGAGTTTAAAAACAAAAAGGACGAGTAATATTTTTTTTATCATTTTATGGTATGCAAAATCTATTGATAATGAAGTCTAAAAAAAATGAAATGTGTTAAAAACCACTTTCGTAAAAAATGAAAATTGTTTTTATAATTTTTATTGCAATGAATAAAAATCGTTGCTAATTTCTTTATCTTTACTGTCAATTGAAAAAGTTATGATGGTAAAATTATTTGCCAGTGCTGTGTATGGCGTAGATGCCATCACCATTACAACCGAAGTGGATGTACTAGATGGACTGAAATTTTTTGTCGTAGGGTTACCCGACAATGCAGTAAAAGAAAGTCAACATCGTGTAGAAAGTGCCTTGAAAAATAATGGGTATCGTTTCCCCCGTATCAAAGTGGTGGTTAATTTATCGCCAGCTGATATTAAAAAATCGGGAAGTGCATTTGATTTACCCATTGCTATTGGCATTTTAGGGGCAACTGACCAGGTGGCTATTGATCATTTACACAAGTATATCATTATGGGTGAGCTATCATTAGATGGTACCATTTTGCCAATCAAAGGCGCATTACCCATAGCGATACAAGCCCGAAAAGAAGGGTTTGAGGGTTTGTTTGTTCCGTTACAAAATGCACGGGAAGCAGGTATGGTAAACAATCTACCTGTGTATGGTATTTCGCATATAAACGAACTCATTGACCATTTAAATGGATTTAAACTGATCAAGCCAGTAGAAGTAAATACAAGGGATGAGTTTTTTCATGCACAATATGATTTTGATATAGATTTTAGTGATGTCAAGGGACAAGAAAATATTAAAAGAGCATTAGAAATATCAGCTGCTGGCGGACACAATTTAATTTTGATCGGGCCACCAGGTGCTGGCAAAACGATGTTAGCCAAAAGGCTCCCATCGATACTTCCACCCTTGTCATTGGTTGAAGCGTTAGAAACTACCAAAATTCATTCTGTGGCAGGTAAACTTCCAGAGAACGCAACCCTTGTTTCGAAGCGGCCGTTTCGTTCTCCCCATCATACCATCAGCGATGTGGCTTTGGTAGGTGGAGGAGGTACTCCCCAACCAGGTGAAATATCACTGGCGCATAATGGGGTTCTTTTTTTAGATGAGTTGCCCGAATTTAAAAGAACAGTATTGGAAGTGATGCGACAGCCTATGGAAGAAAGAAGGGTGACCATTTCAAGGGCTAAAATGTCTATTGATTACCCCGCCAGCTTTATGTTGGTTGCAAGTATGAACCCTTGTCCTTGTGGTTATTTCAATCACCCTGAAAAAGAATGTAGTTGCCCTCCTGGCACAGTTCAAAAATATTTAAATAAAATTTCAGGCCCATTATTAGATCGTATCGACTTGCATGTAGAAGTGACGCCTGTCCCCTTTACAGAACTATCAAATAATACAAGACAAAGCGAAAAAAGTGAAGATATCCGATTGCGGGTAATCAAGGCACGTGCCATACAAGCCGAACGTTATAAAGATCAGGAAGGGGTGTATGCCAATGCGCAAATTAGTAGTAAGCAATTACAGGAAATTTGTGTTATTAATCAAGCAGGGCAAAATTTATTAAAGACTGCGATGGAAAGATTAAACCTTTCGGCAAGAGCGTATGATCGAATTTTAAAGGTTTCACGGACCATTGCAGATCTTGAGGGCTCTATAGATATTAAAACCGAACATTTAGCAGAGGCCATTCAATATAGAAGTTTGGACAGAGATAACTGGGGTAGTTAGTAAGAATATGAACCATAGTAAGACTTGCTTATTAACGCTGAAATGTCATAGATGCTAGCCCTAAGGGTTAAAGACGTTCCCGAATAATATTTTCAACCACACCAGGATCAAGCAATGTTGAAATATCACCTAAGTTTTCAGTATCGCCTTCCGCTATTTTGCGTAGTATACGTCGCATTATTTTTCCGCTTCTCGTCTTTGGCAAACCTGTTACAAATTGAATTTTATCGGGCTTGGCAATTGCACCAATCAATCTTGCAACGGTTTGATTTATATCTTGTGTGATTAAGTTTTTATCATCCATTACCCCGCTAAAAATGACATAAGCATAAATACCTTGTCCTTTGATATCGTGCGGATAACCAACGATAGCACTTTCAACCACCCCTGTATGCCTATTGATTGCGTTCTCTAATTCAGCCGTTCCGATTCTATGTCCACTCACATTCAATACATCATCTACCCGACCTGTAATTCTATAATTGCCCTCTACATCGCGTAAACAACCATCGCCTGTAAAATACATGTTTTGATATGTAGAAAAATAAGTTTGTCTGCAACGCTCATGATCGCCGTATGTGGTACGAATAATAGATGGCCATGGATGACTGATACACAAATTACCACTGACTGTTTGCTTTGGCATTTCAGCCAAAGAAGCATCGCCACCTGGTATTGGATAACCATGTTCGTCAACCAAAAGCGGACATACCCCTGGCAATGGCAAGGTTGCATAAGTAGCTTTATGTGGAGTGATGCCTGCTAAATTCGAAATCATAATGCCACCCGTTTCAGTTTGCCACCATGTATCAACAATGGGGCAATTTCCTTTACCGATATGTTCATGAAACCAGTTCCAAGCTTCTTCATTGATAGGTTCACCCACACTTCCCAATACTTTCAATGAACTTAAATCTTTATGCTTGACATAATCCAATCCAAAACTCATAAGGCTACGAATAGCAGTGGGAGCTGTGTACAGAATATTGACTTTGTATTTATCTACAATATCCCAAAAACGACCTGCATCAGGCCAAGTAGGAATGCCTTCAAACATCAGTGTTGTAGCTCCTGCACTCAAAGGACCATACACAATATAACTATGCCCTGTAATCCAACCGATATCGGCTGTACAAAAATGAATGTCGCCAGGCTGGTATTGAAATACATTGACAAAGGTATAGTTAGTATAAACCATATAGCCAGCACACGAATGCACTACCCCTTTTGGTTTGCCTGTACTTCCACTGGTATATAATATAAACAATTCATCTTCTGCATCCATGGCTTCAGCTTCGCAAAACGGATTGCCTGCTGTTTCTACTTTTTTAATTTCATCTTCCCACCACACTTCTTTTCCCTTGAGCATACTCACTGGGGTACGTGTTCGGGTTAATACGATTACTTTTTGCACTGAACGACATTGTATGAGTGCTTCATCCATCACCGATTTTAAAGGAATTTCCTTGTTGCCACGATAACCCCCATCGGCTGTAACTACGATATTGCATTCAGCATCATTGATTCGGTCTGCAATACTTTGCGCAGAAAATCCACCAAAAATAACTGAATGAATCGCTCCTATTCGTGCGCAAGCCAATACTGCAATTGCCAACTCAGGCACCATGGGCATATAAATACAAATACGATCACCTTTTTTTGCACCATTGTTTTTCAACACATTGGCAAATTGATTCACTTTAAACAACAATTCTTTGTACGATATCGAACGATGATGTTCTTCAGGGTCATTGCTTTCCCAAACGATAGCAGGCGTATGCGGTTGTGTCTCAGCCCATCTGTCTAAACAGTTTTCGGTGATATTCATTTTACCTCCTTTAAACCATTCAATTTTGGGTTCGGTAAAATTCCAATCAAGCACTTGATCAAAATGTTTTTTCCAACGAAAATGCATGGCTATATCACCCCAAAATTTTTCAGGATTTTCAATACTTTGTTTATAGACTTCATGATATTGTGCTAATGATGTTATTTGATATGGATATGACATACTTGTATGTTTTTAGTTTGACGAACTAAAAGTAAAACTAAAATTTAAAGACTAAATAAATTTCTTGCTAAAATGGTATAGCTAACTTGAAGTTTCACATGAAGACAAAAGAATTATACTTTGCTAAATATAATTCTGAGTGTCATCAATGCAAATTCCATTAATTTATGATCAATTATAAATTGTCTCAACAGAATAATCAAGCTCAGCAATCTCCATATTATCCTTTGAATCAAGATCGGGCATTATCGAAACCAAAACGGTTGAAACACTTTGTTTATAAAACCAAGGTGCATGTATTAAGGTTTTCAGATATATTGTTCCTATGCAATAATTCCGATGTTCACATTTGTATTGCTCTTCCACATGAATTAAATCATCGATAAGACTTTGATGTTGTGCACTATAACTTACATAGATTCTCAACACAGCTTGTTGCGACAAGGTATACTCAGGCAATGAGGATGATTTTTTATATTCATATTTATACTGATATCGAAGTGCCGCAATATCGCTCAAAACAGCCGATGATGTGGGATACCTTCCTGCACCTTTCCCATATAAAAATTGCTCATCTGCCAATTTACTTCCAATGAGTACCCCATTGTATTCATTATCTACAGATGATAATTTATTGCTGGCTCCTACAAATGTTGGCAAAACAAATGCAATAACTTCTTGTTTGTTGATGCAAACAGCATTGGCCACCAATTTAATGGTATTCCCTTTTTCAGCAGCATATTGTGTATCCTTTTCATGTAAATGAGTAATACCTTGATGGAGTATATTAGTCGGGTGCACATCAATACCATAGGCATGTTTAAGTACAATGGCTAATTTATTGACGGCATCTTTACCTTCTACATCCAAGCCTGGATCACTTTCTGCAAAACCCAATTGTTGCGCCTGCTTTAGCGCTTCATCATAACACCATTTCTCCTGACTCATTTTTGTTAAAATATAATTGGTAGACCCATTCACAATACCTGAAAATGAATGTAACAAATCATTGTCGTAATATTCTTCCAAATTACGTATCACAGGTATACTGCCACATACGGCCGCTTCATACAATAAAGACACCTTGTGTTTTTTTTGTAATTCAATGAGTTCTGGTAAATGGGCTGCAATCATTTTTTTATTTGCACTAACTACATGCTTACCTTGTTTTAAAGCTTGCGTTACAATTTGATAAGCGGCTTCAGCATCGTCGATTAATTCTACCACCACATTGATACTGGGATCAAAAAGGATTTCACTTGCATCAGTAGTAAACAATTCCTTGGGGGCATTGCGTTCTTTAAAAAGGTGCTTTATAGCTATTTTTCGAATTGTTGCATTGAGCGAAGGGGTTTGTTTCAATACGCTAAAGATACCCTCTCCGACCACCCCAAATCCGAATAGTCCGATATTTAATTTAGTATGTTTTGACATAAAATATTTTTTTTAAATTGTTTGTAATATTGTGGTTGCACATTTCGTAAATGCTTGTTTCAAATCATTGATTAAATCATCTGTTCCTTCTATTCCACATGACAAACGAATCAATGAATCCTGAATACCTGATGCCAATCTTTTTTCACGAGGAATAGACTTATGTGTCATTTGTGCCGGATGACAACACAAACTTTTCACGCCACCCAAACTTTCAGCCAATTTAAAATAATTTGTAGCGGTGACGAACTGAGTAGCTGCCGCTTCAGTATCATCTTTCAATGTAAAAGAAAGTACACCGCCATAAAGACCTTGTTGTTGAAGCTTTGCAATAGCATGATTTTTATGCGAAGCTAAACCGGGATAATATACTTGATCGACCTCCTCACATTGTGTAAGAAATTGTGCCACTTTGAAGGCTGTTTGACATTGTCGCTCTACCCGCAATTCTAATGTTTCAATACCACGTATCAACAGCCAACAATCTTGCGGACCCAATATACCGCCAGAAGCATTTTGAATAAATTTAATGTCTACTGCTAACTTTTCTGAATTCACCACTACGAGGCCAGCTACTAAATCAGAATGACCGCCCAAGTATTTTGTACCGCTATGAATGACGATATCGGCACCAAGTACAAAAGGTTGTTGCGCTATGGGTGATGCAAAAGTATTGTCAACCACTAAAAGGGCATTAAAGGCATGTGCAATTTTTGCTGCTTGAGCGATATCAGTAATTTTAAGCGTAGGATTTGTTGGCGATTCGATCCATACCAGTTTTGTTTTCTCATTGATAACATCGAGTATTCGATTGGCATCTGTGGTATCAACATAGTGAATTTTAATACCAAATTTTTGATACACCTGTGTAAACAGACGATAGGCGCCACCATAAATATCTTCTACCGCCACAATTTCATCGCCATAGGAAAGTGTTTTGAGTACCGCATCTATAGCTGCAAGGCCTGTCGCAAAGGCAAATGCAGCGCTACCTCCTTCAAGGGTAGCCACGAGATTTTCGAGTACAGCCCGGGTAGGATTATTGCTTCGTGCATAGTCATATCCCTTGTTGACGCCTGGTGCTTCTTGCACAAAGGTGGCGGTTTGGTAAATAGGTACAGAGATAGAACCTGTTAGCGGATCTACTGGAATCGAATGAATGATGTTTGTTGTTTTGCTCATTGTAATTTGTTTTTATTTGTTTTAAAAAATGATAAAAACACTTACAAAAAAATAAAGAAATGGGCAAGAGTTAAAATTAAAAAAGCTCTTCCGATTTCGTCAGAAGAGCTTTTTAATATCGTGCACAATATTGTATGAGCTGTTTCTAACTTATCTGTCCAAACAAATTTGTTTGGCTGGAATTGGCACCTTATACAGCTTTCGCTGTACAGGTTGTCAAGGTTTCATCGGGCCATTACCCTCTACCTTTCTTGATAAGTGCTATTAAAGAACTGCTGCAAATGTAAATACAATCATTTCATATTTACAAATATTTTTTTTGGGTTAATACCATTAGCTTTTATATTTTAGTTATGGCTTATACCCGAACTTAACTTAAAAAATTACAGATTTCGGAATTATAATTTAAATTTACATTATGAAACAATATTCGGAGATAATTACAATCGACCCTCAAATTAGATTTGGGAAACCTTGCGTTAGAGGAATGAGAATTTCGGTTTATGACGTTTTAAGTTGGTATGCTTCAGGTATGACTGAAGACGATATACTTGAGGATTATCCAGAATTGACAAAGGAAGATTTATTAGCTGTCTTAGCTTTTGCTGCTGACAGAGAACATCGTGTCAAAGTTGCATAATGAAGTTACTTTTTGATCAAAATATTTCATTTAGGATAATTGGGAAATTGCAAGACATAATGCCATTTGCTAGCCAAGTAAGGCTGCTTGGTTTAGAGAACAGCACTGACATTGAAATATGGGATTTTGCGAAAGCAAATGACTATACGATTATAACTTTTGATACAGATTTTTATGACATATCATTAATTAAAGATACACCACCCAAAATTATTTGGTTGAGATTTGGAAACACATCCACTACACAGTTAGCTTCATACATAAGGAGCAATTTGGAATTGATTAAGGAATTTATTCAAAATGCGGATTATAAAGATTTGGCTTGTTTAGAAATTGAATAATTACACTAGCCATAACACACGGCAAAGCGTCATAGCGGCTGAGTAGCTTTTCGATCTGTTTCTCTTTATTGAGCTTTGGAATAAATTCTAAACATGAAATCAGACTCCTACAAATACGCTATCGGTATAAAATAAAATATACCCCATAAGCTATAAACTTGATATGAAATATTATACCAAAATACATTAAAAACAGCCTTTAAGTTATTAGCTCAAATGCAATGTAAATCGTCATCATAGCGACATTATGCAGGCTACACTTTAAATACATTTGGCATTACTGCATTGCTTTTTATATGAGCATGGACTTTTGATTCAATACATTTATTGTGAAATATATAGAATCAAAATAAAAGAGGCCCACACATGTGAGCCTCCCGTTTTTAACCCATAAAAACGATTTTTTGTTTGTTTAAAAATTATTCGGTCAAACTCCCCTTAATCAGGATTTTTACCATTCAAAAAGGAATTTAATGTACTGATATTATTCCCTCCATTACCATCTGTAACTCTTACTGAACTGTAGGTATCTTCTGCCGAGTTGCCATGATTTTCTAAGGCAATATTACGTCGTTGGTAGGCAGGTATATTGTGTTCATGATCGTCAATATCTGCTTTGTTGACATTAAAACTCATGGAACGTAATTTGCTTGCACGTTCTTCGAGTGCACGTTTTTGCAATTCAAAATTGGCTTCTGCTTCAAGTTCCATATCGGTTAATAATCGACTCCCTTTACGACGATTCAATGTGATTCCTTTGATGGTTACATAATCATCCTGCATTTCTTGTGCAGTTTTTTCCACCATTTGAATGCTTTCATTCACTGGAGATTCGCTAAACAATTTATCTATTTCTTCTTGTATAGGATTTACAGATTCAGTTACCAGTTCAATCGTTTGATTGAGAATTATTTCATTGCTTACTGTTTCATTGACTGGCATTTCAGGTGTTGTTGCATCCAATTCAAACACCACCCTATTCTCAGGCCATGTGTTTGCAGGTTCTTCTACTTGGGGTATTGATGAAGTTTCAACAATGGGCAACTCCGCTACGGGTTGTATATTGATTTCATTTGTTTCTTCAAGATTGAAAATAACCTTTTCTTCTGTTTGAGCACTTGGTATTGGATTATTAACAACAGGTGCTTTTGTGATATGGAAACGACCTAATCCGAAGGCGAGTCTATTGGGAATGGCAGGTGGTTCTATTTCTACCATCTCGATATTGGCTGTTGGTTGTGGCTGGGTATGACTAGCCAAATTTTCAAACAACTGAGGATCGGCAGGTTGTTCTTCATGTAAAGTATAGACTACTTTATCTTTATCTGCTTTAGGTTTTTTGAAATCTGTTTTATATGCATTATTTGTGCTTGTATAGTCAAAACCAGTGGCAATAACCGTTACACTGATATTGTCTTCGAGGTTATCATCGAAGCCAGTACCAAATATAACATCACAATCATCCCCTGCCATTTCCTGTACATAGGCTTGTATCATTTCTACTTCATCGAGGGTGTGTTCATGTACGCCATGGGCTGAGTTAATATTGAGCAATACCCACTTAGCACCATTTATATTATTATCGTTGAGCAATGGTGAGTTAATGGCTTTTTCAACAGCTTCATACGCACGACCTTCGCCTTTCGCAATGGCACTGCCTAAGATAGCCACACCTCCATCACGCATTACAGTACTCACATCTGCAAAATCAACTACAATATGCCCCTGCGAATTGATGACATCGGTAATACATTTGGTAGCAGTAGCGAGTATATCATCGGCTTTACAAAAAGCTTGAGATGTAGGAATATTGCCAAATTGATGACGCAATTTATCATTTGAAATCACAAGAATGGTATCTACATTTTCACGCATTTTAGCGATTCCTTCTTCTGCCTGACGCATACGTCTTTTGCCTTCATATGAAAAAGGTGTGGTGATAATACCTACTGTAAGGATGCCTAAATCTTTGGCTACTTTAGCTACGATAGGTGCTCCACCTGTACCGGTACCACCGCCCATGCCAGCAGTAACAAAAACCATTTTTGTATTATTGACTAATAAACTTTCTATTTCGGCTATGCTTTCTTCACAGGCAAGCATACCTATTTCGGGATTTGCACCTGCTCCAAGCCCCTGGGTCAATGATGGCCCCAGTTGAATTTTTGTGGGTACTGTGCTATTGTGCAATGCTTTTTTATCAGTATTACATACAATAAAATCTACGCCCTCTATACCGAGGCCATACATATAGTTTACGGCATTACCGCCGCCGCCGCCTACACCAATTACTTTGATGATAGAGGCATTGTTTTGTGGAAGCTCAAATTGAATCATGTTTTTTTGAATTTTTATGGGTTGTTAAATAAAAGTGTAATTGTTGAATTTTTTAGTAGATTATTCAATGACTCTTTTATCCGTTATCCAATTTTTCATCGTCTACATTTTCAAACCAGTACATTACTTTGCTTTTTACTGTTTTAAAAATACTATTCACAAGCTCTGCCCTATTTTTACCTAACTGTTTGGCTTCGGGCATTTCCGTATTTAATGTTGCTTCTGCTTGTCCTTGCTCGTTCTGTTGTACAGCACCATCTAATGAAGATTGCATCTCCTGATGCTGGTTATCTGAAGAGAAAAAGTCGGTGGCACTTGTTTCGGGTGTTTCGCCAAACTCCATGTTTAACAATTCCTGTGGCGAAGCTTCAAATGTTTTAGTCATTGTCACAAAGGTTCCTTCTATTTCATCATTGTTGGCTAATGACTCTTCGGAATTGTTAGAAATAAAACGAAGGCGATTGCTTTCAAAATCGTCATAACCACGAAGTATTAGTCCGATACAAGTTGCATACATTGGCTTCATCAGTTCAGGAATATAACCAACAGACAAATGCTCATTTGGCAATCCAAGTCGTGCAGGCATCCCGGTTTTAAATTCGGTAAGTTGCATAATGTGTTTAAGTTGACTACCTCCACCTGTGAGTATGATACCACCGTGTAGTTTGTCCTGCAAGTTCATTTGTTTAATATGATACATCACGTATTCGAGTATTTCTTCCATACGAGATTGAATAATATTCGCTAAGTTTTTAGCTGAGATTTCCTTTTGGGGTTGTCCTTTCAAACCAGGAATGGTGATATAGGCATTTGATTGGGCTTCATCGGCTAAAGCCATCCCAAATTTAACTTTCATTTGTTCAGCTTGTGTTCGCAATACACCCAATCCCTGACGGATATCATTGGTGATATTGACACCTGCGATAGGTATAACCACCGTATGTTTCAACATGCCTTCATGAAAAATGGCAAGGTCAGTGGTACCACCACCAATATCAACGATGGCTACGCCTGATTCGAAATCTTCTGGACACATAACTGCTGCAGCAGATGCCAATGGTTGCAATACCAAATCTTTGGTGCTCAATTGAGCTCTTTGTACACAACGATGTATATTTCTAATCGCAGATTTATCGCCTGTTACAATATGAAAATTAGCACCGATACGCACCCCTGTCATGCCTACCACTTCCTGCAGACTAAAACCTTCTAAGCTATCTACTGTAAAATCTTGTGGTATGATATCAATGATTTGATCATTGGCAGGAATAAACGTTTTGTATTGATCTTTGATTAAGGCATCAATATCTTCTTTTCGTATTTCTTCTTCTACATTATTGATCACTCTATCGCCACGTGTTTGTAAACTTTTGATGTGATGACCAGCGATACCCACATATACTTCTTTGATATTTAGGTTGGGGTTACTAGCCAAACAATCTTCAAGGGCTATATTGATTGAGCGTATACACTCGTCAATATTAAGCACCATGCCATGATTCACTCCACTACTTTCGGCTTTACCAAAACCTAGTATTTCGAGTTTGCCAAATTCATTTTTACGCCCTGCAATAGCGGCAATTTTAGTGGTGCCAATGTCAAGGCCTACGATAACTGGATTTTCTTTTTGCATATAATTGTTGTTGTGTTTGATGTTGTGATTAAAAAAATTTATTTATTGTTATTGAAATATTTGCTATGTTCTACTTCTGTGATTTTGGGTTTGGGTTCATTATTGTCCGCTTTTGGTTTCACCGCTTCTTTGGTTTCTTTTTTGGCTTGTACGGTCTCTTTTTTGGCGATGGGCTTATCAACGATTGCTTTTAACACCGGTTTTTCTGAAGTTGATTTGGGTAATGATGTTGTGGCAATAACCTTAGGTGTTGTGGTACTATTATTTTTGACCGCGATGGGTAATGGTTTTACATTCGTTACGTTTGAAGCTATTTCTGTTGTGCCTGCAGGGGCTGTGGTTTTAGCCAGTACTTCTTTATGGGTTGTTTTATCATAAGGGTCCACAGAAAGTCGTTGTCCTCTTGTATTTCTGCATACCACTTGTCTTTCAAAACGCAAATCAATTTCATCATATTGATCCCAGTTAACGGTATGATATCCTTGTCGGTAAAACTGCAATAGTTTACTCATTTTATTATCTAATTGGTCTATGTTACCCAAAAGGATTTGTTGATGACCGATAGCGGGTATCAGGGCAATCGACTTATTTTCAGATACTACAATTTGACTGATGGCTGCACTCCAAAATGTATCTTGCTGTAGGTATTTTGCAAGTTTTACCAAATCGGTTTTAAGCGCGCGATCGTTGGCACTAAATCCTATTTCAGGTGCTGTTGCCACCGGTAAATAAGGAATATATTGTGTAGAATAAGCGATCGTATTTCCGTAGTCGTCGAGGTAATAAGGTTCTTCATAATCGTTATCAGGTTGTACACGTACCACTGGATTTTTTTGTACGATATGTATATGAAGCTTATTGTTCGCAGCAACAAATATATCTGCATTGCTCACCCATTTATTGGCTTCAAGGGTATTTTCCAATTCATAGACATTTATATTGCGTAGTTTGGTTTTGTTTACTGTTATACCCTTCGCACGCAAAAGGGCCAATACATTATCTTTGGTTACAAAACTGAGTTGATTATTTGAGAAAGAAATTTGAATCCCATTGCAAATTTCGTTTTTTGTAGAAACATCTGCGAATACAAAAGCACTGACTATGATGGGCACAGACAACATGAACATAATATTTCTTGCTATTTTTACAATTCGTGGATTCATCGTTATTTGTTTTCGAGTAATAATTTTATTGGGTTCACTAATTGATCAATATCACCAGCTCCTGCTGTAATCAGTATTTCTATTTGCGCATGTTCAACCCATTGCAAAACACTTTCCTTTGAAAAGAGATGTTTATTGTTGAGGGTCATTTTATCGAGGAGTATTTGACTCGTAACCCCTTCCATAGGCAACTCACGTGCGGGATAAATATCGAGCAATATCACTTCATCGGCGATGTCTAAACTTTTGGCAAATCCATCTGAAAAGTCGCGCGTACGAGAAAACAAATGGGGTTGAAAAACTACACTTACTTTTTTGTGCGGAAACAAAGCCTTGGCACTTTGCAACAGCATGCTTAATTCTTCGGGATGATGGGCATAATCATCAATATATACAAGCGAATTATTTTTTAAAATGTATTCAAATCTTCTTTTCACTCCTTTAAAATCAAGTACTGCAGCCACCACTTTGTTGAAATCTAAATTCAATCGATCGCAAACAGCCAATGCGGCTACGGTATTTTCAATATTATGTAATCCGCCAATATGCAGTGTTACAGCACCTACCACTTCATCTTGCTTACAAAAATTGAAGGTATATCCACCTTGTTTCATCTGTATATCTGCAGCATAATAATAGGCAGCATCGTTTTGCAAACTGTAACTATATTTATGAGGCACCTGAAACGAAGCACTGTGTTTTAATCCATGTTTATAAATCAATGTGTCTTTTATTTGACTGATAAAGGTTAGATAGCATCGCTCCATTTCTTCAGCCGTTCCATAAATATCGAGATGATCAGCATCCATGGCTGTAACCACAGCAATATAGGGAAACAATTTTAAAAAACTTCTGTCATATTCATCTGCTTCAATCACTGCGACTTGCTTATCGCTACTCCAGTAGTTCACATTATAATTTGCTGAAATACCACCCAGAAAGGCATTACAACCATATTCAGTATGACGCAAGATATGAGCGATCAGGGTTGATATCGTTGTTTTGCCATGAGTACCTGCTACACAAATCGCTTGCATTTGTTCTGAAATCATTTGCAACACATCACTTCTTTTGACTACTTTAAATTGTTGTTGCTGAAACCATTGCAGTTCTAAATGATTTGCTGGTATAGCTGGGGTATAAACTACCAAATCAGCTTTTTGATTGGCCAGGGAAATATCTTCTGTATAATGCACATCGATACCTTCTTGTTGCAATTGTAAAGTAAGTGGTGTAGGTGTTTTGTCGTACCCACTTACATGCACCTGACGTTGCTTAAAAAAGCGTGCGATGGCGCTCATACCGATACCACCGATTCCTATAAAATAAACGCTATGTAATTTATCTAAATTCATATTAATGGGCGATATCGATTAATTTTTTTGCAATGCTGATGTCTGCATCTTTGATAGCAAGCTCATGCAGGTTTGTTTGCATCAGGTTACACATCTGTGTATCATTCATCAGTGTGATTATTTTAGGTATTAATTCATGTTGGGCTTCACTGTCTTTCACTAACAATGCTGCATTGCGTTGTACCAATGCCATGGCATTGTGTGTTTGATGGTCTTCACTGGCAAACGGGAATGGCACAAATACCACTGGTTTACCCACAATACACAATTCTGCAATAGAGGAGGCCCCTGCCCGAGCAATGATAACATCTGCTGCAGCATAGGCATAATCCATTTCACGTATAAACTCATATACTTTAACTTGTGACTCAAGACCTTGAACAGCCTCTTTGGCTTGTTGAAAAAAAGACGTACCTGTTTGCCATATCAACTGTGCACCCTGAGCCACAATTTCTTGAAATTGCTGTTTCAATGTTTCGTTGATACTTTTAGCACCCAGACTACCACCAAAAGCAAAAACAATTTTTTTGCTTGCGTTTAATTGAAAAAAATCAATACCCTCTTGTTTGGTGATATTATTTTTTGTGATGGATTGTCGAACAGGATTCCCCGTTTTGACTATAACTTCTTTGGGAAAAAATCGCTCCATTCCATCATAAGCCACACAAATGGCTTTGGCTTTTTTGCCCAGTATTTTATTGCTTTTTCCTGCAAATGAATTTTGTTCTTGTATTAAAGTAGGAATTCCTTTTTGCTGTGCAATATTCAACATCGGAAAACTTGCGTAACCACCCACACCAACTACAGCTGTTGGTTTGAATTCATTGATTATTTTCTTTGCCTGGAAATAACTTTTAATCAGCTTATAAGGCAATAATATATTTTTTAAGACAGATGTTCTATTATACCCCGCGATATCGAGACCAATGATTTGATAGCCTTCGCGAGGAACCTTTTCCATTTCCATTTTTCCTTTGGCCCCTACAAATAAAATATCAGTGGCAGGAAGCAATTGCTTCATGGCATTGGCAATCGCTATTGCTGGAAAGATATGCCCTCCTGTGCCGCCGCCTGCTATAATTATTTTATGATGTATATTCGATTCCACTATTCAATTTCGTTGTTTGAGGTTAAGTTTGCGGTGACTACATTTTCAGCCATGGTCTTTTTTTCTTCTTCTACAAATCGGCTAACACTAAGTATGATGCCAATGGCTACACAGGTAAACCAAATTGAAGACCCACCCATACTGACCAATGGTAAGGTAAGTCCGGTAACTGGCAATAGATTTACATTAACCCCCATGTTGAGAAAGGCTTGAAATACCAGGGTAAAGCTGAGACCTACTGCGAGGAATGCCCCAAAGGCAAATGGGCATCTTCTAAACAAGACGATGCTACGCCATAAAAACAGCAGGTATAAAAAGATAAGTACTATACCTCCCACTAAACCATATTCTTCGATAATGATTGCGAAAATAAAATCGGAATACGGATGAGGTAAAAAATTTCGTTGGGTAGAGTTTCCTGCTCCCTTGCCTGTGAGCCCACCTTTTGCGATGGCAATTTTAGAATGAAAAACCTGAAAAGGTTCATCACTTTTATCATTTGAAGTAAATTTCTTAATCCTTTGTTCCCAAGTAGCTGCACGTCCAAAACCTGTTAACTTAGAAACTGTAAATAAAATACCAAATAGGAGAATCCCTGTAGTGGCGAGTATCAAAAGATGCGAAATACGTACACGTCCAATAAAAAACAAAACCCCTGATGACAATGCAATCATCAATGCGGTAGAAAGATTAGCCATTGCTACCAAACCACAAATGACGATAACAGGTAAAAAGATATGGATAAATACTTTTTTAAGATTGTCTAAATCATTTTGCATTTTTGATAATTGGCGGGCTAAAAACATAAAGAGTCCCAACTTCGCTAAATCGGATGTTTGGAAGGTAATACCCACCAGTGGTAATCGTATCCATCGTGAGCCTTCATTGAGTGTAGTGCCATAAAACAGGGTAAAAATCAATAAAGGAATACTGATGGCAAATAATAAGAGGGCGATATTGGAATAAACTGTGTAATTGACTTTGTGACAAAAATAAATAATCACCAAGCCTGCAAATAATACACCCAACTGTTTGATTAAATACACTTCGGTATGACCTTTGTTTAAACGATAAGCCAATGAACTGGTGGAACTATACACAGCCAACAAACTAATGAGGGAAAGTACAATCACAACCCCCCATATGATTTTATCGCCTTTTGTTCTGTTTAATAATTGTTCCATATTGATATTCTTGTTGTTTACTTTCTACTTTTGACTTTCTACTTTCTACTTATGACTTTTGACTTTCTACTTTTGTCTTTCTACTTTCTACTTTTGACTTTTGACATTCTTACAATGCCTTTACTGAGTTTTTAAATTGTTCACCACGATCTTCATAATTTTTAAATAAATCGAAACTGGCACAGGCGGGTGAAAGCAATACCACATCGCCATTTGTAGCAAGGTGATAGGCTTCCTGTACTGCATCGTTGATGTTTTGTGTATCCAATACTGGTACGATATTGTCAAAAGCATTGTGTATACTTGTATTATCGATACCGAGACAAACGATGGCTTTGACTTTTTCTTTAATCAAGGCTTCAATTTCTTTGTAGTTATTGCCTTTGTCTACCCCACCTAAAATCAACACAATGGGTTTTTTGATTGACTCGAGGGCGTACCAAACACTGTTGAGGTTAGTAGCTTTACTATCGTTTACAAACTCAATACCTCTGATAAAAGCCACGGTTTCCATCCGATGTTCAAGTGCATTAAAAGTTCTGAGGCTTTCCCGGATTGTTGCATTTCGTATTTCGGCTACACGCGATGATATGCCTGCTGCCATTGAGTTGTATTGATTATGTTTACCTTTGAGTGATAAATCGTTGATCGAAATAGAGAAAGGCTCTCCATTTACTCTAATCATAATTTCATTGTCGTTCACGTAAGCACCATCTGCATTGAGAGATTCATTCATAGTAAAAAAGAGAATTTTTGGAGTTAGTATATTTTTATTTAAATAATCGAGGGTTGCCGGGTCGTCTTTGCATAAAATCAAATAATCGTCTGGGCTTTGATTTTTAGCAATGTTGAATTTTGATTTTACATACAATGAAAAATCATATTGATATCGATCTAAGTGATCGGGTGTGATATTGGTTATGATAGCGATATCAGGTTTAAAAGTGATGATATCGTCTAATTGGAAACTACTGATTTCCATCACATACCAAGCGGTGGGATTCACGGCAATTTGACGGGCGAAACTAAAGCCTATATTGCCTACCACCGAAACGTTATAGTTTGCTTTGCTAAATATATCGAAGCAAATACTCGTGGTGGTGGTTTTGCCATTGCTACCTGTGATGCAAAGTATTTTACTATCGCCTTTATATCTGTAGGCAAATTCAATTTCGCTGATAATGGGTATTTGTTGCGCAATCGCTTTTTGTATAATATCTACCTTGTGGGGTATGCCTGGGCTTTTAATAATTTCTGCTGCAGCCAATACTATTGATTCAGTATGCATACCCTCTTCAAAAGGAATATTGTGTGCGGTTAATTCGGCTTTATATTTTTCGGGGATATTATTTTTATCACTGACAAATACAGACAAACCCATCTTTTGCGCAAGCAAAGCAGCCCCAGTACCGCTTTCTCCACTTCCTAATATGACGAGTTTATATTGCATTGTTTGTATTTGTTTGTTTTTTTTTTAAGTTGTTTGGTATTAATTTATTTATTGAAGTTTTAAGGTGACTACACTCAGTACAGCTAATACAATTCCGATAATCCAAAAGCGTATAGCGATTTTACTTTCATGGTAACCCATTTTCTGGTAATGATGATGTAAGGGTGCCATCAGAAAAATCCGCCTCCCTTCGCCATATCTTTTTTTAGTCCACTTAAAATAGGCTACTTGTATCATGACACTTACATTTTCGATAAAAAACACGCCACAGATAATAGGTATTAAAAGTTCTTTTCGAATGATGATGGCCAAAGATGCAATGATACCACCCAATGCCAAACTACCTGTATCGCCCATAAATACCTGGGCTGGGTAACTATTGTACCAAAGGAAACCGATACAAGCACCAACAAAAGCGCCAATAAAAATAGACAACTCATCGATATTGGGTATCTGCATGATATTGAGGTATTTGGCAAAATTGAAATTGCCAGACAAGTAAGCAAACAAGGCCAAACAAATACCAATGATGGCGCTGGTACCTGTGGCTAAGCCATCGAGACCATCTGTGATATTAGCACCATTTGATACAGCTACTATGATAAAAATGACAAATAAGATATAGATAATAGGTGTCATAAATCCAATGGCATCTTCACCAAACCATGAGGCAATTTTAGAATAACTTAACTCATGATTTTTAGCAAATGGAATGGTGGTCACCACACTTTTTACCCGAGCATAGGTGCGTGTTACGCCTTTGTCATCCACTTTTACGATACCCTCTTTCACTACTTTATCGTCTACACTATAAATAGCGGGTTTGTCGCCGGTGGTTTCGCGGGTGATGTATACATTTTGGTTGTAGTACATGGTAAGACCTACAATAATTCCCAACCCAATTTGACCGAGCACTTTAAACCGACCGGCAAGTCCTTCTTTATTTTTTTTAAATACTTTGATATAATCATCTAAAAATCCTATGAGGCCTAACCATATAGTAGATATCAGCATTAAAATGATATATACATTTTGAATACGTGCAAAAAGCAAGGTAGGAATGAGGATAGCGGCAATGATGATGATACCACCCATTGTAGGCGTACCGCTTTTTTGTTTTTCGCCTTCAAGCCCTAAATCTCTAACCGTTTCCCCAATTTGTTTTTTATGTAAATATTTAATCAGTCTTTTGCCATAAACCAATGAGATAACCAATGACAAAATAATAGACATTGCTGCTCTAAAAGAAATAAAATAAAAGACCCCCACGCCAGGCATGCCAAAATTTTCTCTGAGATAAGTAAATAAGTAATAAAGCATGGTTCTATTTTATTTTTCAAAAAGGTTAAACATTTCACTTAAAATTATTTTGTCATCAAATGGCATTTTCACGCCATTTATTTCCTGGTATTTTTCATGTCCTTTGCCTGCAATCAATATGATGTCGCCATTTTCAGCAATGCTACATGCCGTTTTTATCGCTTCTCTCCTATCTGCAATACATACATATTTCCTTTTATGATTGGCTAAAATACCAGCTTCCATTTCACGAATAATTGTCATCGGATCTTCACTTCGTGGATTGTCAGCGGTCAATATCACTTTATCGCTATGTTCACAAGCCACCATCCCCATTAAAGGTCTTTTGGTTTTGTCTCTGTCACCTCCGCAACCCACAATGGTAAACAAGGTTTCGTTGCCCTTTCGTAGTTTTTGAATGGTAGCCAGCACATTGAGCAAAGCGTCGGGGGTATGAGCATAATCAATAATGCCCATGATATTTTCTTTTTCTGAAAACAAATAATCGAATCTGCCTTCAGCACCTGAAAGCATACTGAGTATTTGCAACACTTCTTGTTTTGACTCACCCAGTTCAATAGCAGCACCATATACACAAAGCAAATTATAAGCATTGAACTCGCCGATCATTTTAAAGAACACTTCATTGCTGTCAATCATCATCACTAAGCCTCCTAAGTTATTCTCAAGTACTTTGCCTTTGTAATCGGCCATGGTTCTTAATGAATAGGTTTTTTTAAGGGCTTTCGTATTTTGCAACATCACCATCCCTCTTTTATCATCTACATTTGTAAGGGCAAAAGCACTTTTATCAAGACCATCAAAAAACATTTTCTTTACCCGAATATATTCTTCAAAAGAGTGATGATAATCTAAATGATCATGGGTAATATTGGTAAAACAGGCGCCGGCGAAATGGGTACCCGCAATGCGATGTTGATGAATGGCATGTGAACTTACTTCCATAAATATATGCGAGCAGTGTTCGGCTTTCATTTGCGCCAACAAAGCCTGCAAACTAACAGCATCGGGGGTGGTATGGGTTGCCGGAATGATTTTATTTCCGATTTGATTTTGTACCGTTGATATCAGGCCACAGGTATAACCCAGCGATGTAAACAATTGAAACATCAAGGTGGCGCATGTTGTTTTGCCATTGGTACCTGTAATACCGATAAGTTTGAACCCTGCTGATGGGTGGTCATAAAAGGCCGCAGCAAGTAAGCCTACTACAGCTGAGGTATCAGCCACTTGTATATAAGTAATACCCTCTACTGTGTGAGCAGGTAATTGGGTACAAATGATAGCGGCAGCACCTTGTGTAATTACCTGATCAATATAATCATGTCCATCGGTATGGGTACCTTTGATAGCGACAAAACAACTTCCATTTGTTGCTTTGCGCGAATCGATACACACATCATGAATGGGTGTAAGGGTACTACCTTGTATGAACAAGGGATTGATATTGGATACTATGTGTGCGAGTGTTTTCAATTAGCTTAGTTGTAACATTATTTTTGATCCTTTCTGCACAGGACTTCCTGGTGCTACGGATTGTGAAACGACTTTTCCTTTACCCAGGCAGGTAACCCTCAATCCTGATTTCTCTAAGAGGTAAAGGGCATCTTTGAGCCCCATACCCTGCACATTAGGTACTGCATTGTTAGAGATACTGATTACCTGATTCATATATTTACCAGTACTGTCTTTTTGCTGCAACACCCATTTATCATTTGTTTGCACGGTGGTAGGTAATTTTAATCCAAGGGCAATTTTATTAAAATCGGTTGCTTTCATATTTTTAGGAACCAGTGCCACCTCTATTTTTTCCTGATCGGCTACTGAATTGACCTTATGCATATTCATGGCATATAATCTGTTGGCAACTTCTTTAAATACGGGCAAGGCAATTTGGCCACCATAATAATTATTAGAACCTTTTTTGGTTCTCAATACTACACAGATGGTATATTGAGGATCTTCTTTGGGGAAAAAACCAACAAAAGAACCATGATACATGCGATCGGTGTATCTTATTTTTTCTTTGATAATTTCGCCATTGGGTCCAATTTTTTCTATCACATCGGCTACCTGAGCAGTACCTGTTTTACCACAAATAGTATAATATGGATTTTTTAATGATTTGCCAGTACCGCTTTCAATCACTTCGTTCATGGTTTCTTTAATTTTTTCAATGGCGTTGGCATCTAACAAACTATCTTTTAATATAACGGGTTCAAAACTCATTACATTATTGCCATATTCTTTCACACTATTTACAAGATAGGGTTTCATTAGTTTGCCATTGTTTGCAATTGAATTATACACCATGCAAGTGTGCAAAGGTGTAATCATAACCGAATAACCCATACCCATATAGGCCAAACTATATCTTCCTTTTTCTACAGAATCTCTTTTAAAATAAGGACGGGGTTCATCGCTGATATTTAAACCTGTAATCATATCAAGTCCTAATGCATGGAGGTTTGACCAATAGGTACCAATTTTATCTTTATAGTTTTCATGAATTAATTTTGCAAAAGCTACGTTAGACGAATGGGCAAACGCATCTTTGATGGTAAGCCAGCCTAATCCGGCATGGCTATCTCTGATGGTATAGGGTCCAAATTTTGCCGAGCCACCCTGGCAGTTTACCTTATCATCGATGGTCACTAAATGATCGCGCATCAACGAAATCAAGGATACCAGTTTAAAGGTAGAACCAGGTTCAATTTTTTTCAAAGCATAATTAAAATCTTCGCCATACGTGCCATCACTTAATCGTCCTAAGTTGGCCATGGCTTTTATTTTGCCTGTTTTCACTTCCATGACGATACAAGTACCAAATACAGCTTCTTCTTTTTCCACCTGGGCATACAATGCATTTTCTACTACATCCTGTATTTGCAAATCGATGGTGGTGTATACATCGGCACCGTTTTCGGGTTCTACTTCCGAACCATCCAGTGGCATCCAGGCACCACCAGCTATGCGTCTTACGATGCGTTGTCCCTGACGGCCTCTGAGTAAAGAATCGTATTTGCCTTCGATACCTACATTATTGGCATTTTTGCGCCAAAGTCCAATCACCCTATTGGCCAGCAAGCCGTATGGGTTAATTCTTTTTGTACTTGGTTCTTCAATCAGGCCCCCTTTATTTTGGTTTTTACTAAAAGGTTGCATTTTTTTCACCGAGAGGTATTCTTCATACGATGCTCTTTTTTTGAGCAGGTAATAGCGATTTTCTTTTTTGTATTCATTGCTGAGTATTTCTTTGTACTCGGTCCAGGTATAGTTGTTAAATAAGGCTGCCAAATCTTTTGAGAGGGGTTCAATATATTTATTGAAGGTATCTTTAGCAATGGCTTTAAAGTCGATACGTAAATCAAACTGCGGAATAGAGGTTGAAAGCAAGCTACCATCTTCTGAGTAAATATTTCCTCTTTCAGGATCTATCACTTGTATTTTGGTATGCATGCTATCGGCTTGTGAAAGTAACTCTTTGCCTTCTTTAAACTGTATGGTAGCGCCTTTATAAATGATCGCAATAGCGAAGACACACATTGCTATGAATGTGAGATATACTCTATATCTGATGTCTGTACTGTTTTTCATTGGGGTGTATTGTCTGTTAAGTTGATAGCGATTTTATAAGGGGGTACTTTTGTTTTTTTTAATCCGAGCGAGGCAGCGCTTTGTTCTAATTGACTTTCTTTGGTAAGAAACATGATTTGTGTTTTTTCATCAACATATCTCCATCTGAGTTCTTTGAGGTCTTTGGCTGTTTTATTGATATCGCGGATGGTATTTTCAGCGTGATGATTGATGGTAATATAGACTAAGGCTAAAAAAGCGATATATAATATAAGGGGTATATTGCTTACAATGCCTTTTTGGCCTACTTTGTTAAGTACTAATTTCCAGTCGGGTATTTTAAATGTAAACATGTGGGGGGTATTGATTATTGATGGGTAATGATGTGTTTAGCGTTTGGCGGCAACTCGTAGTTTGGCGCTTCTGGCTCTTGGGTTTTGGTTGGTTTCTTTATCGGTTGGCAGTATGGGTTTTTTAGTTATTATTTTTAAAGTTTGTGGTTGGTGGTTTGGTAAAAAAGAAAGTTCATCTTGTGCAAAGGATTCGTTTTTCATCCAGTTTTTTACAATTCTATCTTCTAAGGAATGAAAAGTGATGATACACAGTCGGCCATCTTTACTCAATGATGAGGTAATGCTGCTTAAAAAATCTTTCAGGGCATTGAGTTCATCATTGACTTCTATACGTAAAGCCTGAAACACCTGTGCTAAGTATTTATGAGGGTTGCCATAGATACAAGTACTGATAGCCTGTTTAAATTCACTGATGCTTGTCAGTTTATTGGTGCTTCTTGCTTCAACTATTTTTTTAGCCAACACTTTCGCATTGGTTACTTCACCATATTGTTCAAAGATCTTTTGCAATTTCGATTCAGGGTATTTATTCAGAATCTCACTTGCGGTTTGCGGGTTTCTATTATCCATGCGCATATCGAGGGCAGCATCGAAGCGGGTAGAAAAACCTCTTTCGGCTGTATCAAACTGGTAAGAACTTACCCCGAGATCGGCCAATACCCCATCGAGCGATGGCAGCTTATACAAGCGTACAAAGCGTGCGGCGTATCTAAAATTTTCGGGTACAAAAATCACACGATCATCGTTTGGCAGGTTTTTTTTAGCATCAGCGTCCTGGTCAAACACCATCAGCTTTCCCTCGGCACCTAAATGCTTCAGTATTTCTTTGCTATGACCTCCGCCGCCAAAAGTGGCATCGAGATAAATGCCATTGGGTTTGATCTGTAGTTGTTCGATACATTCATGTAAAAGAACTGGCTGGTGGTAAAATGTAGGTTCGTTCATTTTTTAGGCTCCTTTAATCGGATTTAAAAAATTGGCCCCTAATATTTTACTGGTTAACATTTTTTTCCTGTCTGAATCAATTTTCTCTGCAATTTCATAAGCCTCTGCATCCCAAATCACCATATAATCTGACATCCCCAGCATGATAATATTTTTTACCAGGCCGGCATGTGCTTTCATTCTGTTTGACAATACGATTCTGCCTGCGCCATCCATTTCGATGGGTGAAGCGCCATTCATCATACTAAACTTAAGTTCGAGGGCTTCTTCATTATAATCATTTAAGCTATCTAATTTTTCCTCTACTTTTTTCCATTGTGAAGGGGTGTATAACACCAAAAAGTTTCCATTTCCTTTAGTCAGCATGAAGCCGTTGCTCTCCTCTTCGGGTAGCTGTTTCTTATATCCTGCAGGAAGCATAATTCTTCCCTTGGAATCTAAGGTAACTTCATATTCGCCATACGTTCTTGTCATAAAAGGAGTAAATAATTACTTTTTGTGACACAAATCTACACTATTTACCACATTCGACGTTAATTTTTAAAGAATTTTTTTGATAGTAACTTATCCACAGGGTTAAAACCCTTAAACATAGGACTGTATTCGGTTTAAAAGGAATTTTACGACTGTATAACCTCAGCCCCTGTGTGGATAAACTGTTAATTGTTAGAAACAACCTGTTAACTCATGTTAATTAGGTTTAAAAACACCTGCTTAAACAGTGTACAAACATAGGTGATTTAAAATTAATATGTGTATAAAGAAAGTAGGCATTCGCATCATCATTTTAAGGTAAGCATATCAGTCAAAAAAGGGATCGCTCTGATGACCATTAAAAAAAATCCGTTTTCGAAAAAAGGGAATCCATGTTGTGTGTCATGCTATCTATTTTGTGCGTCAATCCTCCTTCATACTTCCTTTATTTTTTTTGGGCGGCACACACGCTATTCGTTCCAAGTCCACCCATGCGAGGCGCCTGGTGCGGGCTTTCCACTACTATCGCTGCCGCAATACAAATGATCCGGGAGTGTGCAATCCTTAATAAGCACTTTTATGATTGAACCTAAAATACATAATGCTCATCATGTCATCTCCTTTTCTATCAAATTAATATTTTTAAAAATGTATATAAAAACAAAAAATACAATAAATTTGTTTTGCAAATGGTAGCAAGGTGTGTCACATCATCAGCTACAAACAATTGCACCTACTAAATACTAAGCACATGAAATGGGAAGCCAAACTCGTCAAGCATAGACGGGAATTACGCATAGCCGTATATTTTACAAAAAGTAAAGAGCTTGTGGAGCGCATTAAAAAACTCGAAGGAGTGCGTTGGAGTTATACGCTCATGGCATGGCATTTGCCAGATACCGATGAGTATAGGGAACGTTTTAAAATACCCGCTCGTATTATCCAGAACCCTATACATGCCGAAAAAATTGTTGCCTTTAAAGCTTGGTTGCAGTCAAAGCGTATGAGTGAAAGTACAGTTACCGTGTATTCAGATGCGGTAAAGACTTTTTTAAGGTTTTACAATAACAAGCCTATAGCAGAAATAGACAATGATGATTTGATACAATTTAATAATGATTTTATATTAAGGAATAACTATTCATCTTCTTATCAAAATCAGGTGGTGAATGCAATTAAGAAATTTTTTATCACGGTTGAAAATCGAAAGATTGATGTAGAATTGATACACCGACCGAAGCGTGAGAAGTTGCTCCCCAATGTGCTGAGCAAGGAGGAGGTAAAAATGATATTGGAAGCGCACAATAATATTAAGCATCGGGCCATGTTATCGTTGATTTATGCATGTGGATTGCGTTGTGGAGAATTACTCGCCTTAAAACCCATCCATATCGATAGCAATAGGGGATTGGTATTCATCAAAAAAGGCAAGGGTAAAAAAGATCGGATTGCCCCTTTGAGTCAGAAAATATTAGACTTATTAAGATTATACTTTAAAGCCTGCAGACCACAGGTATATTTGTTTGAAGGTCAGGAAGCCGGAAAAGCCTATGATGAACGTAGTTTACAACTGGTATTAAAACAGGCATTGACGAAATCAAAGATCACAAAGCCAGTTACCTTGCATTGGCTCCGACACAGTTATGCCACTCATTTGCTTGAAGCAGGCACCGATTTAAGATACATACAAGAATTGTTAGGTCATAAAAGCAGTAAAACAACAGAAATATACACACATGTAAGCACTAAAAATTTACAAAAAATAGTATCCCCCTTTGAAACCTTATAAAAAAATGTGCTATATTTGAAAAGCAAACCCCCAGTATTTGCTTCGGCTACCCACCCCTACAAGCTGTGCTATCCGAAAAAGATATCGGGTATAAACAAGTTAGGTGCAACCGCCCAAAGACACTACGTAAAAAAATACAGCTAACAATCTTCATCAACAGACGAACAAAACTTCAACATTTTCAGGCACATTGCAAAAGGGCGAAGCGCCAACAACACTTTTGCAAAGAGCCTGAAAAGTTCAATTGTCATCATCGCTCCGGTCGATGCTTAGGCGATTAAAAAGGACAGATACAATCTATTCTCAATTCAAGAAAATAAAATTGTATGTTTGGTATTGCAAAAAGTAAGCACTATCCATCTAACTTTAGGTTGGATGGTCTTAATTGAGTTGCGAAAATAAACATGTTGTAGGCAAGTTACAAAGACACTTAACTAAATAATTAAAATATGAAATATAGAATTTATGGCATCGCTTTTATGCTCTTAACAAATGTAAATCTGAAAGCTCAAGAGAATTTGCATAAAAATATCGCCAGTCTTTCGTTTGCTTCGTTACCTGAAAATTCTTCCATCAGTAAACTAGAGCAAATATTTCAAAATGACGTTTTAGCATACTTTAGTAATTATATTGATTCGAAATATAATTCAAAATTGAAAAAAGACCTTTTTCTAAAATCGCAGGAGTACTTAGAATTGAAAGATTCTATCAAAAAAATACAATCGAGTTTTGTGAACAAATTCTATATAGTAAAAATCAAAGAACAAAGAGATTATCATAGTTATGGATTTATACATCAGTACGAGCATTATGATTTAGACAAAAAATTAAAATCAATTGTTATTGGTGTTAGTGAAGTTATTCAAGGAACAGGTAACGTCCATGAGGAAAACGTATTTGGTGATTTCTATTTCGCCAATATTTCATACAAAAAAAGTAGCTATAATTCAAGTGGCACATTTAATTACAACTTTCAAATTAGAACAATAGATATTCAAATGAATGTTGATGACGCATTAAAATACGATGAGAAAGAGTTAGAAGTTTATGTTGTATATAGTTTTGACGGACTTAACAAAGGTCATATAATATCGAATTATTGTAAAATAATTGTAACATACAGAGACGAAATAATATATGAAAAAGAGTTTGCCAAAAAGGTAATTAGTTCAAATAATGGAATACCGTTTATTGGGACTAAGCAATTAACTGATGAGGCTTATGCAACAGATTATTTAATTACAATTAGGAAGGATAAAACGTGCTTGATTAAAATGTTTACCGGTCGAGGTTCAAGTGAAAAAACAATTTATAAAGGAGTGTTTAAAAACTCAATCAAAACTAGTGATGGAATTATTCAGATTAGCAATTCATATATTGAACTATTGGATAGTAAGGGAAATATCAGACGCGACTGCATAAAAACAGTTAATAATGAATATGTAGATTGTGAGTGTCGATTTAATATAACTACCTTAGATTTAGAATAATTATGAATCATAAAGAACAAAAACAGCAAGCCATTTTAGAAATCTCAAAGAGTTATTTTATATTACTAACTACTCTCAAGGAACTAAATGATAGTCTTATTATGCAAGGACTTACTGAAGGGTTAAATAAATTTCTTTCTAATGCATATATTTTCAAGATGGGTAGGAATAAACATTTAATCGCGGACTTCTATTCAAAGAATGCTCTTGAAATCATTGGAAGAAAAGAAAACAAAGGTTTGGTTTTTGAGCATATGATTCCGAAGGATCGATTTCAAAAGGAATGTTTAAAAAGGGCGGAAAACAATGAACTAACACTAGAATATATTGTTAATGAACTAAATAGATATTGGCATATTGCAATAATAACAAAAGAAGAGGATGCGCTACTTTCTAAAACAAGGAAAATGCCTGATAGTTGGGACAATGTAGAAATTCACGCACGATATAAACTTATCAATTTAGAATTGATAGAATACAATTTCCATTAGTAGTCTGCCTTCGACAAAGCGCGGCACACAATGCCAGCGGAATATCAAAGGCTCAAGAAATTAATTATCTTTAGGCTTTTAAGCACTCAATTACTTTATATTGTCCCACAAAAAAGAATGCCTGCCTGGCTTTACTTTTATTATAGACTTCTTCAACCTTAAAGTACCCACCCCAAAACATAAACTTACCGACCTAAAGTATAATCTTACCGACCCAAAGTATAATTGGACCATACAAAAGTTTAGATAACTCGCCCGCATTAACAGATAACACAACCCTATTCATAGATATTGAATACTCATTAACGAATAGGCCATACTAATTAACAAATAGACCATACAAAAGTATAGTTATTGACTACCTTTTAACAGATAGAGCGCACAAAAGTATAGTCAGAACATACTAAACCTAAATACAGAAACCCACTTCGGAGCAATGATCTGCAAGCACATTGGGCATGGGCGAAGCGCCAACAACACTTGCCCAAAGAGCTTGCACTCTATCTAAATCGTCAGCAATATCAATCATTCATCAGCGGAAAGACACGGGATGTTATTTGGTTAACGCCAAAACTGTGTGGGGCGGGAGCACCTAACACAGCGCAGAACAGCAATGCCGGCTGAATCTCAAGGGCTCAACAAATTAATTATCTTTTGGCTGAGAATAAATGCTATACTTTATTTTCTATCTTTGCCGGCACTGCGTCTGCGCTCGTCCGTTACCGCTAATATTTTACGAGCAAGGAATCCTAATGAGCTTTTCCAAGCATAGTGTTGAGCAATAGCTAATAGGTGGAAATTA
>OEIV010000155.1_pt1 | contig 43233 bp, 33 predicted proteins | sample 1539231 | NCBI WGS metagenome assembly OEIV01 (sample SAMN03794762, study PRJEB22550) | activated sludge metagenome | feature: wastewater treatment plant; material: activated sludge; isolation source: Wastewater treatment plant of a petroleum refinery complex | place: Argentina: Buenos Aires ... | reverse complement strand
GTCGAGCGGACCCTTGCGGCCATGACGGCGCTTACGGGCCAGACGGGCGGCGAGCTTGCGGGTGAGCGGGCCGAGCGCCTTCTTCAGGTTCTGCATCTCGTCGCGCGACGCATGCATGAACTCGACGTCCTCGGGCAACGGCTTGCGCAGCGTCTTGGCCATCGCCTCGGCACCGCGGTCGGCCACGAGTCGGCGACGGATCTCCGACTCGATCTCCTTCTTGAACTGCTCGATGCGGTCGTTGTACTCGTCGCGCTCGAGGCGCTCCTCGAGCGGGGTGAGTTCGCCGCCCACCTCTTGGCGGCTCTGATCCATCAGCTTCTCGAGCATGCCATCGAGGTCGAGGTTCCGCAGCGTGCGGTACAGGTAGTACGTGCCACCGACGGGACGACCCGGCTCCATGCCGGCGAAGCGCTGCACGGCCTGCCGGGCGAGCGCGCGCATGAGCGCCTGGTCGCCGTTGAGCAGTGCCTGCATGAGCATCTGTGCGATCTCTTCGGGCGTGAGCGAGTCCATCGACCCGCCCGCCTGGCCCTTCGAGTCGCCCTGGCGCATCTGCTCCTGCATCTCGCGCCACATCTCGTCGATGTCGGAGTCGTCGCCCTCCTTGAGCTTGTACTCCGGGCCGCGCAGGCTGAAGTACACCTCGAACACCGTCTCGAACGACCGCCAGTGGCTGTTGTTCTTCACGAGCGTGGCCCCGAGCGCGTACTTGAACGCCTCGCGGTCCTCGATCGGGATGTGCTGCACCGCCTCCATCGCGTCGAGGTTCTCGGTGAGCGACACGGGCAGCCCCGCGTTGCGGAGCTCGGCGACGAACCCGTTGAGGAGATCGAGCATGGGTCGACCCGGCCGTGCGTGAGCGTCGACTACTTGTCGACGCTCAGCTCCTTCGCCGCCTTGGCGATGTCGGTCTGGTACTTCAGCAGGATGTGGAGGGTCTCCTTGGCCTGCTGCGCGTCGATCGACTCGATCCCGAGCAGCACCAGCGTGCGGGCCCAGTCGATGGTCTCGCTCACCGACGGCGCCTTCTTCAGGTCGAGCTGGCGGATGCTGCGCACGATGCGGGCGATCTGGTCGGCCAGGTTGTCGGTGACACCCGGGACCTTGGTGAGCACGATCTCCTTCTCACGCTCCATCGACGGGTAGTCGACGTGCAGGAAGAGGCAACGACGCTTGAGCGCCTCGCTGAGCTCGCGGGTGTTGTTCGAGGTGAGGAACACCATCGGGATCTGCTTGGCCGTGATCGTGCCGAGCTCGGGGATCGACACCTGGTAGTCGGACAGGATCTCGAGCAGGAGCGCCTCGGTCTCGACCTCGACGCGATCGACCTCGTCGATGAGCAGCACGACGGGATCGGTGGCGCGGATGGCCTCGAGCAGCGGCCGGGTGAGCAGGAAGTCGTCGGAGAAGATGTTCTCCTCGATCGCCTCCCACGAGGCGTCGTCACCCTCGGCCTTGGTCGCCTGGATGCGCAGCAACTGCTTCTTGTAGTTCCACTCGTACAGCGCCTTCGACTCGTCGAGCCCCTCGTAGCACTGCAGGCGGATCAAGCGAGCGCCGATGATGTCGGCCACCGACTTGGCCAGCTGGGTCTTGCCCGTGCCCGCCGGCCCCTCGACGAGGATCGGCTTGCCCAACCGGTCGGCCAGGTACACGATGCCGGCGATGCCGTCGTCGGAGAGGTAGTCGACCTCCCGCAACCGGGTACGGACCTCGCTGACGGAATCGAAACGGAACGACATCGGGCCAGCCTAACGAGTGACTTGACCGCCCGGTCAACCCGGTTTGCGGCGGGCGACCGGGGGCTGCCCGGTGCGGTCATGATGTCGGGATGCACGCGCCGTGGCCGGCTCCGGGGACCCCGATCGACTATTCGCACCTGTCGGTGAACCCGACATCGCTCGAGTGCCCCCCGCCGGCCGTCGCTGCGACCGCTGAGGCCCCGCCGATCGCCCGCACCGTCGCGACGCCCGGACCGGGTATCGAACGCGAGCCTCGTGCGAGCGAACCGATGATGGCCGTCGGCCCGGGGTTCATGCTCGTGAACGCATACCGGGCCACCGGCTGGCCCGGCACGGCCGACGAGGTGTGGCTGCGACCCACCGTGGTGGACCGACTCGTCGCCGCCCGCGCTGCGCTCCCCAGCGGGTTCGGCCTGGCGATCTACGACGGCTGGCGATCACCCGAGACGGTCCGGGCGCTGTACGCCCACTACTACGGCACCGGCTCGACCTTGGAGCCCGGCTTCCTCGCCGATCCCGATCGGCCCGGACCGCCACCGCCGCACCTCACCGGCGCGGCGGTCGACCTCACCCTCACGTGGTCCGGCCACGCCCTCTCGCTCGGCACGCCGTTCGACGAGTTCAGCGACCGGGCGCACCTGGCGTCGCTCGAGGCGGCCGACGAGGGCCCCGACCGCGTCGCCCGCGACCTGCGCCGAGTGCTCCACGCCGCGATGACCGGTGCCGGGTTCGCCCCGTTCGACGCCGAGTGGTGGCACTTCTCGTGGGGAGACGACGACTGGGCCAGGTGGTGGGGTCTCGATCGAGCGCTCTTCGGCGTCACCGAACCGCCGCAGGCTCACCGGTAGCCTGGCGCCCGTGTCGTCACCGAACGCCCTCGCGGATGCCGTCGCCTCCTTCGTCGCCGAGGTCACGATCGCGTACCGAGAGGTGCGCGGCCACGTCGAGGCCGACGAGGCGTCCGCGACGATCGCCGCCGAAGCGTTCGACCTGGCCGCCGCGTTCGTGGACGTCGACGGCCGCCACACCGACAACGAGCTGCGCGACCTCGCCGCGGCGTTCACCGCCCGGCGCCCGCGCCAGGTTGCCGAGGTTGCCGACGGCCCGCTGACGGACTGGTCGATCGACGAACTGCGGGCCGCGCTCCCGGTCGGCGGATGCGCCGGATGGCTGCTTGCGCCATCCGACGTGTTCACCACGTTGCTCGACGACGATCGTCACCGCGGCGGAGCGTGGGTGTATTGCCAGCGGGCACTCGACATCGCGCACGCGGTCGCGAGCAGCGATCGCACGCCGCTCGATGTGGAGCTCGCGGCGATCAGCCGGTTCCGCGGCATGCTCGTCGACCACCTTCGGGCGTCGTCGCAGCACCCCATTCCCGCGGATGTCACCAAGGTCCCCGAGAGCGCCGACCCGACACCCCACGCCGGGCGCGTCGCACCCGCCGACGACGCGCCGCCCCCGCGTCCGCTCGAAGACCTGCTGGCCGAGATGGATGCGCTCGTCGGCCTCGCCGAGGTCAAGGCCGAGGTGCGCCTCGTCGCCGACCTGCTGGAGGTTCGCCGGCTCCGCACCGAGCGCGACCTCCCCACGATGCCCACGTCGCTGCACCTCGTGTTCGTCGGCAACCCCGGAACCGGCAAGACCACCGTGGCGCGGCTGCTCGCGGAGATCTACCGCTCCGCCGGAGCGCTCGAACGCGGACACCTCGTGGAGACCGACCGTTCGGGGCTCGTGGCCGGATACGTGGGCCAGACCGCACCGCTCGTGACCCAACGCTTCGACGAGGCCGACGGCGGAATGCTCTTCATCGACGAGGCCTACACCCTCGCCCGGGGCGGCGCGAACGACTTCGGCCGCGAGGCGATCGACACGATCGTCAAGCTGATCGAAGACCGGCGCGACCGCGTGGTCGTCGTGGCCGCCGGGTACCCCGACGAGATGGCCGACTTCGTCGACGCCAACCCCGGCCTTCGATCTCGGTTCCCACGCACGATCGTGTTCCCCGACTACTCCACCGACGAGTTGCTGTCGATCTGGGACGGCATCTGTGCCAAGCAGCGCTACGAGCCCACCGAGGCCGCCCGCGTCCGCGTGAGCGACCTCATCGACCAGGCGCCGCGCGACAAGGGGTTCGGCAACGGCCGCTTCGTCCGCAACCTCTTCGAGGCCGCCGTCGCGCGCCAGGCGAGCCGCATCGTGAAGCTCGACGCACCCAGCGACCGCGATCTCGTCACCTTCGAGGTCAGCGACGTCGATCCCGCCGTGCCGGCCCCGCCGACCGGGGCCGATCCCGCGCCCGAATCCGCCGCATGACAGGCTCACCAACCGCGACCGTCTCCCCTCGAGTCACCGCAGCGGTGTCCGGTGCGATCGTCGGCGGCGCCATCGGCATCGGGCTGAGCGGCACCTGGGGGTTGCTCGGAGCGCCGATCGGCGGTGCAATCGGGTTCGCCGCCGGCGCGTTGGTCGGGGCGGCCGACGGAGCCGCAGGTGGCGGCGACGGTCGCACACGCGACCGGATCGATCCCTTCACCGTCGACGAGCCGTGGCGCCGACAGGTTCAGCAGGCGCTGAGCGCGCGCCGCCGATTCCGCGAGGCGGCCGAGTCGGTCGCTGCCGGACCGACCCGCGACCGACTCGCATCGTTCGGCCTCCACGTCGATGACCTCGTGGACGACGTGTGGACCGCGGCCAAGGCGGGCCACGCCGCCGCCAAGGGGGCTCGCCGACTCGACATCGTGGCGCTGCGCCGCGACCTCGAACGGGCGACACAACGCCACGACGACATCGCCGCGATTGCGACGCAGATCGAGACCCGCGAGCGCCTCGACGCGTCGATCGATGCGGCGCAGTCCCGTCTGCGCGGGGTGGTCGCCAGACTCGGCGAGATCGTGAGCCGAGCCGTGGAGATCTCGGTGGGGTCGCCCGGCGGCGACGCCGTGTCGGCGCTGGAGGCCGACGCTGCCGCCACCACCGACGAACTCACCGCGCTCCGCGACGCGCTGCGCGAGCTGCCGAACGACTCGACGGGACCGACGTGACCGAGCAGGCCCCCACTGCGGCGTCGGCGCCGACCACCTCGATCGCGCGATCATCCGCCGTGGTCGCGGCCGGCACCGCGCTCAGCCGCATCACCGGGCTGATGCGCGTTGCGGCCCTCGCCTGGGCGATGGGAACGGGGCGACTCGCCGACTGGTACAACCTCGCGAACCTCGGCCCCAACGTGATCTACGAGCTGGTTTTGGGTGGCGTGCTCTCGGCCGCACTCGTGCCGCTGCTGACCGAGTTCCGCAACAACGACGACCCCGAATCCGAATCGATCGTCATGTCCACGACGGTCGTCGGCGCCGGCCTGCTCACGCTGCTCGCGCTCCTGGGAGCGCGAGGCGGTGAGGCGATCCTCACCGCCATGACCGACCACGTGACCGCGGTCGATCGGGCACGCCTCGACACGCTGTTCTCGCTCATGGCGTTGCTGTTTCCGCAGATCTTCTTCTACGCCCTGAACACGATGATGACCGCACGGTTGAACGCAGCGCGTGTCTTCGGTCCCGCCGCGTTCACCCCCGTTTTCACCAACGTGCTCACCACCGCCGCCGCCATTGCGGCGGGACTGGTGATCGGCGGCGACCGCCGCACGCTCGCCGCCGACCGATTCGACGCCACGGCGGTGCTCCTGCTGGGCCTGGGCACCACGCTCGGGGTCGCGGCGATGGCCATCCCGCTCGTGCGGCGCTCGGCCATGGCGTCGGGCACGCTGCGCTGGACCCTCAAGGTGCGCCACCCCGCGTTCACCAAGCTGCGCCGCATGTCGACGTGGACGCTGGGGTACGTGGTCGCCAACCAGATCGCCCTCGTCGTCATCATGGCGACGCTGAAGGGGCGCGCCGGCGGTGTCACGCAGTACACGCTGGCCTACGCGTTCTTCCAGCTCCCGCACGGCCTGATCGCCGTGTCGGTGATGACGACGATCCTGCCCGAACTCTCGACCGCAGCGAGTCGCGACGACATGGACGGCTACCGATCCACCTTCCTGACCGGGCTCCGCATGCTGGCGGTGATCCTCACCCCGGCGGCGTTCGGCTATGTGGTGCTCGCCCACCCCGTGGTGTCGATCCTGCTCGAACGCGGCCAGTTCGGCGCTGCCGACGCGAGCCGAACCGGGACCACGCTGCTGTGGTTTGCGCTCGGTCTGCCCGGCTTCTCGCTGTACCTCTTTGCGCAGCGGGCGTTCTTCGCCCGCCACGACACCAAGACCCCCTTCATCCTCGGCCTGGTCCAGAACGGTTCGAACATCGCGCTCGCGGTGATACTCGGCGCCGTCTTCGGGTTCAGCGCACCGGTGCTCGCGGCCGCGTACGCCGTTTCCTACACCGTGGCCGCTGTGCTCATCATGCGCCGCCTCGGCATCGCGATCGACGGGTTCGGTGCGCAGGCGCGATCCGCCTGGCAGATGCTGACGCGCGTGGGCGTCGCCGCGCTGGCCATGGCCCTCGTGGTGTTCGGGGCCACCCGCATCGTCGGCAGCGATCACGGCCTCGGCGCGGTCGCCCGTGTGGCGGTCGGGCTGATCGTGGGTGTCGGCGTGTACGCCGCGCTCTGCACGCGCCTTCACGTCGAGGAATTCCGGCGCGTGAGCCGGCGCCTGACGGCGCGTATTTCGCGTCGGCCGTGACGTAGGCTCGACGCATGTTGACGACCCTGAAGAAGGCCTGGAAGTACCTCGGCGCCAAGCTGTCGAGCATGTTCAACGAGCGTGCAGACCCCAAGATCCAGCTCGAACAGGCGATCCTTGAGGCGCAGGAACAGCACCGCCGCCTCAAGGAACAGGCGGCGAACGTGATCGCCAACCAGAAGCAGACCGAGATGCAGCTCGACAAGAAGCTCGCGGAGCTCGAGAAGGTCTCTGCGAACGCCCGCCAAGCCGTGCTGATGGCCGACGAGGCGAACGCCACCGGCAACGCAGCGAAGACCACCGAGTACACGCAGGCGGCCGAGGCCTTCGCCAACCGCCTGATCGCCCTGGAGCGCGAGGTCGAGGGCCTCAAGACGCTCGCGCTGTCGTCCGCTCAGGCGTCCGACCAGGCCAAGGCGGCCGTCCAGCAGAACAGCGCGGCGCTGCAGGCGAAGCTCGCCGAGAAACAGAAGCTCCTCTCGCAGCTCGATCAGGCGAAGATGCAGGAAGAGATGACCAAGGCGCTCGGTTCGCTGTCGGAGACCGTCGGCCAGGAAGTCCCGACCTTCGACGAGATCCGCTCCAAGATCGAGTCGCGCCACGCCAAGGCGATCGCGGGGGCCGAGCTCGAAGGCTCGACGGTCGAATCGAAGATGCTCGAGGTGGAGCAGGCGTCGGCCAATGTCGAGGCCCGCGCCCGGCTCGAGCAGATCCGCTCCCAACTCGGGCTCGGGGCGACCCCCGCAGCGGCACCGGCCGCGACAACCGCACCCGCGGATGCGACGCCCGCCGTGCAGCCCGCAGCCGACGACGCGGGCACACCACAGCCGGGCGTCTGATCACACCGGATCACGTCCGAGCGACTCAGCCCAGGGACGAGAGCACCACCAAGTCGTCGCGGTGTACCACCACGCCGCGTTCGGTCCCCGAACGGAGATCGGACGCGGCGCATCGCGCCAGGCCTTTGGCCACGACCTCGCCGCGGAGGTCGTGGATCTCGATGGCGTCGCCGGCGTCGAAGGTCCCATCGACCGACCGGACTCCCGCCGCGAGCAGCGACGAGTCGCGTTCCAGCGCCGTCCGCGCTCCGTCATCCACAACGACCCGTCCACACGGCGCCACGGCGAACGCGATCCACACCTTCCGCGCCGGGAGCCGCCGGTCGCGCGGCCACACGATCGTGCCGACGCCGGGCGTGGACGCCAACGCGTCGCGAACCACGTCGCTTCGGTGCGACGAGGCGATCACCGTGCGCACGCCCGACCATGCAGCGATCTTCGCTGCGGCGAGCTTGGTGGCCATACCGCCGCTGCCCCGATTCGAACCCGAACCACCCGCGAGCGCCTCGAGTTCGGCGTCGACCACCTGCACGTCCTCGATGAGCGACGCCTCGGCGTCGAGCCGCGGATCGGCGGTGAGCAGCCCCGGAGCATCGGTGAGCAGCACCAGCGCGTCGGCCCCCACGAGTTGCGCCACGAGCGCCGCGATGCGGTCGTTGTCGCCAAAGCGGATCTCGTCGTCGGCGACGGCATCGTTCTCGTTCACGATGGGGATCACGTCGAGTTCGAAAAGTCGCTCGAGCGTGGACCGGGCGTGCAGATACTGCGCCCGAACCACGAAGTCGAGCGGCGCCAACAGCACCTGCCCCGCGACCACGCCGTGCCGGGCGAACGACTCGTTGTAGGTCGCCATGAGCAACGCCTGCCCCACCGCGGACACCGCCTGCAGCGTGCGAGCGTCGCGAGGGCGGCGGGTCGCCGTCAGGCCGAGCGCGGGCAGGCCGGCCGCGATCGCGGCCGACGTCACCAGGACGACGCGATGGCCATCCGCGCGCGCCGCCGCGAGTTCGTCGCACACCTTGTCGATCGCCGCCCGGTCGATGCTCCCGTGATCGTCGGTGATCGACGAGGTGCCGACCTTGACGACCGCGATCACCGCCGACCTTCATCGGCGAGGGTGATCTGATCCTCGTTCTCGTACTCGAACGACATCGCCGAGATGTGCACGATGTCGCCGTTGCGCGCGCCCGAGCGCGCCAGTGCTCGATCGACGCCGAGGGCCGTCAGCCGTTCGCGCACGTAGTCGAGTGCATCGGCGTTGGTGAGGTCGTTGACCGCGACCGCCCGCGCTGCGTCGCGGCCCAGCACCTCGAACGAGCCGTCGTCGTTGCGTTCGATCCGAATGCCCTCGGGCGCCGGCCGGTGGACCACGTACGCGTCGGGGACCGGCTGCGCCTCGCGTGCACGCTCCACAGCCGAGCGGAGTCGCCCGCCGAGCGCGGGGATGCCGGCTCCGGTCACCGCCGAGACCTCCCCGCCGGTCCACGACCGCGGAGCGTCGGCAGGCACGAGGTCGGCGCGGGTTCCCACGATCACGCGCTCGCGGTCGAGGAGTTCCGGTCGGTAGCCGCCCAATTCGTCGAGGAGGATCTCGACCTGACGATCCGGGTCGTGCTCGGTAAGCGGCGAGAGGTCGATCGCGAGTAACAGCACCCGCGCCCGCTCGATGTGGCGGAGGAACTGGTGGCCGAGCCCGCGGCCTTCCGCCGCGCCTTCCACGAGCCCGGGGATGTCGGCGAGCACCATCTCGAAGCCGTCGTCGAGGCGCACCACGCCGAGGTTCGGCTCGAGGGTCGTGAACGGATAGTCGGCGATCTTGGGACGAGCGGCGGACATCCGCGAGATCAGGGTCGACTTCCCGACGTTCGGGAATCCGACGATCGCGACGTCGGCCATGAGCTTGAGTTCCATCCAGACCCAGCGCTCCTCGCCCACCTCGCCCTGCTCGGCGAAGCCGGGCGCTCGTCGCCGAGCCGACTGGAAGCGGGTGTTCCCCTTGCCACCCAACCCCCCGTGCGCGGCGAGCCAGCGATCACCGTGATCGACCAGGTCGGCCAGCACCGTTCCGTCGCGGTCCTTGATGACGGTGCCCTCGGGCACGGTGATCAAGAGGTCGGCACCCGTTGCGCCGTGCTTGCGGTTGCCCGAGCCGTGATTGCCGTTCGGAGCGGTTCGGTGCGGGTGATCGCGATAGGCCAATAGCGAGGCGACGTTGCGGTCCGCCACCAGCCACACCGAGCCCCCGGAGCCGCCGTCGCCGCCGTCGGGTCCGCCGCGAGGCGTGTGCGCTTCACGACGGAACGACACGCACCCCGCTCCGCCATTGCCACCCCGAGCGCACAGGGCCGCCTCATCTACGAAATTCGACACCGCGGCAGTCTACGAGGCATCGCGAACGGCCACGATCTGGGCGCCATCGGGCCGAACGAGCCATCCGCGCTGGGAGATCTGCTCCCCGACGGGTCGGAAACCCGTCGGTACACATAACGGTATGTGGTTGAGGCGGCGCTATTCGTGGCGATCTGAGCGCGGCGCGACAATTGTCGAGGCCGCGCTTGCGACGCCGCTGCTCTTCCTCCTGATCACGGCGGTGTTCGAATTCGGGCTCACCATGCGCACCGAGCTCACCGTGGACGCAGCGACCCGCGAGGCCGCCCGCACGCTGACGACGCTCGGCTCCGCGCCCGACTCCGACTACCGGGCGCTGCGCAAGATCGCCGGTCGACTCGAGGCGGTCACCAACCTGACCGTCACGCGCATCGTGGTGTTCAACGCATCCACCGCCGGCGACGACTTCGACGCCCCGCTGCTGGCGAGCTGCCTCGGCGGCTCCGTGGCCGGCGTCTGCAACTCCTACTCGCCCGGAGCGCTCACCGCACAACCCTCGCAGTTCCAATGCGCGGGCGGCGCGCTCGATGCCTCGTGGTGCCCAGCGGGACGCAAGAACGCGCAAACCGATCCGCCCGACCTCGTCGGCGTCTACATCGTGGCCACCCAGGAGTCCGCGACGTCGATGTTCGGCAGCAACCACGTCGTCTCGTCGCAGATGGTCATGCGCATCGAACCGACGGAGCACGACAGTGCGCCGTAGCCCAGCACTGCCTGCGCGCAGCGCGCCGGCGCGCAGCGCGCCGGGCCGCAACAGTCGCCGCCGCTCGTTGGCGCTGTCGCGCCCGCGTCGCAGCGAACGCGGCGCCGCGCTGACCGAACTGGTGATGGTGCTCCCGCTGCTCTTCGTGTTGGTGCTCGGCCTGGTGGAGTCCGGCCTGAACTGGCGAACGTCATCGGAACTGGCGACGGCGGTTCGTTCCGGGCTGCGTACAGCGTCCGCGCTCGGTTCGTCGCCGGCCGCCGATCAGGCGCTCGTCCTCGGGGTCGCCTCGGCGCTCGACGGCGGCTCGACGATCGAGAAGATCGTCGTGTACGACGCGTCGACGAGCGCGTCGGTTCCGCCGGCCTGCCTCACCGCCGGCGCGCTCGCTGCAGGCGGGAGCGCTCCTGGAGCCTGCAACGTGTACGGCCCGGCGCAGATTCAGCAGGTCGTCGCCAACCCGGTGAGCTCGGCGGCGCTGTTCGGCCAGCCCTCGTGCAGCGGAATGCTCGACAAGTTCTGGTGCCCGGCGGACCGCGAGACCGTGCAGACCGTCAGCGGCGGTCTCGGCCAGATCGGCCTCTACGTGAAGCTGAATGTCGAGGCCGGACCGCACTTCGTCCTCAGGCTCTCCACCATCACCGACGACGCACAGATGGCCCTGGAGCCGAAGCAATGAGCCGCACCCACCGACCCCACACCCCCTGGTTCCGGCGCCGCCCGCGCCGGTCCGAACGCGGCTACGTGCTCGCCACCGCCGCCATGATCATGGTGCCCCTCCTCGTCGTCGCGGGGTTCGCGACCGATGTCGGTGGCTGGTATCGCGAGGCGGACCGAATGCAGCGAGCCGCTGACGCCGCGGCCCTTGCGGGCGTGGTGTGGCTCCCGAACATGACGAAGGCCACGAACGTCGCTCGGGAGGTGGCCGCACGCAACGGGTTCGCCGTGAACGGCCACATCTCGGTCGCCGTCACCCGTATGGCCGAGTCGCAGCTGTCGGTCGAGATCACCGACAGCGATGCGCCGCGGTACTTCTCCGGCCTGGTGGTCTCGAGCAAGTCGATCACCCGCAACGCCCGGTCGTCGTACCGCAAGCCGATTCCGCTCGGGAGCCCGAAGAACTACATCGGGACGGGTTCGCTGCTCGGCGCTCCGAACACCGAGGGCTTCTGGGCCGCGGTCAACGGGTGGTGTGCGCCGAAGGAACAGGGCGACGAGTTCTCGGCCGCGTTCATGGGCAACTGGATGCCGCCGGGGTACATCACCGACGTGTCGTGCCCGGGCGGCACGGCGAATCCGTCATTCCGGCCGAACTACCAGCACTCGTACACGCTCACGCTCCCCGCCGGACGCACGATGCCGGTGGTCGTCCACATCTACAGCCCCCGCGCCGACCTCGCCTTCCCCGATCCGACGCTCTACGCCCAGACGACCACCACCAACTTCCGGGTGCGCGAACCGGACGACACCCCCTTCAACGATGCCGACAACCCGCTGACGTCGTGCGGGGCGCTCCCCAACCCGAAGGTCTTCTCGCCGGTGACCCTTGGGATGCCTGCTGGCATGCCGGGTGGCCCACCGGCCGACGAACCCGTTCCCGAGACCCTGCTCGGCGCACCGGGTTGGGTTCGGATCTGTGAGATTCCCGCCGGCGCACCCGCCGGGTCGTACCTCATCGACGTCGGCACGTTGGACGGCGAAGCCGGTTCGGTCGGCTACAACGCCTACTCCATCCTTGCGTCGTACAACGGCGACGGCGTCACCTGCGACGTCCGCACCGACGGCATGTGCCCCGGGGTGTCGGGCCGCGAACACCTGTCGATGAAGGCCGAGGCCTCGACCCCCCAGGCCGACCTGTTCCTCGCCTCGGTGAGCGCCGACTACGCCGGCCAGACCCTGGAGGTCGACCTGTTCGACCCCGGCGAGGGCGGCAACTACCTCGAGATCCTCGATCCCAACGGCGACCCGACCGCCTTCACCTGGCAGAGCGCCGACGGCGACTACTCGGGCGGCCCCACCACGCAGCTCGACGTGAGCGGCTGCGTCGGCTGGGCGCCCATCGGACCGGGTCGGGCCTCGGCGTGCCGGTTCAACGAGCGCAACGTCATCGTGAGCATCCCCCTGGCAGCGAACTACACGGCGACCTACGGAACGAAGACGTGGTGGAAGGTGCGCTATGCCTTCTCGATCGCGGTGACGGACCGAACGACGATCTCCGTGACGGCTCGCGGCGCACCGGTGCACCTCACCGAGTAGGCCCGACCGGCCGAGGCCGCTCAGGTTTCGCTGTCGGTGGGTGCTGTCAGAGTGACGGACATGAAGACCCAGCTCGTTCTCATCGACGACTCGCCCCGCGACTGGCGGATGGATGAGCACACTCGCGAGATCGGCCGCGCCGGTATCGCCGCGGCACGCGCCGTGTTGCGGAGCTCACGCGCCACGGGCGACGAACTGGCCGAGGTCACGCTCCTCCCGGCGCCCATCGGCAGTTCGGGCGCCGGCGCAGGTCCGCAGCCGGCCACGGCGCCGCGGCGCCGACGCACCGCCGCATGAGCGGCAACCCGTCGGGCGCGACCCCCGCACCGCTTCGTAGAGTGCGGTCCATGTCGAATGTTGTGATTGTCGAAGCCGTCCGGTCGCCGATCGGCCGCCGCCGTGGGGGCCTGTCCACCATGCACCCGGCCGAACTCCTGGCCGCAACGCTGCGAACGCTCGTCGACCGATCGGGTATCGACCCGTCGGTGGTCGGTCAGGTCGTCGGCGGATGTGTGAGCCAGGTCGGCGAGCAATCGTTCAACGTCACCCGGACGGCTTGGCTGAGCGCCGGGCTCCCCCTGACCACCGCAGCGACCACGGTCGACACGCAGTGCGGCTCGTCGCAACAGGCGACCAATCTCGCAACGGCGCTGGTCGCAGCGGGCGTGATCGACGTCGCGGTCGCGTGCGGCGTCGAATCGATGAGCCGCATCCCGATCGGCTCGAACTCGTCGAAGAAGCTGGGCCTCGGCGTCGCGATCCCGAAGGCCTACTTCGGCCAGTACGAGTTCACGTCGCAGTTCGAAGGCGCCGAGCGCATCGCCGCCAAGTGGCAGGTCAGCCGCGACGACTGCGACCGGCTCGGGTTCGAATCGCAACAGCGCGCCCGCGCTGCGTGGGATGCCGACCGATTCGCGTCGCAAATCGTCGAGATCGACGCTCCCGTGCTCGACGACGACGGCCGGGCCACCGGAGCGACCACGCGGATCACCCGCGACGAGGGGCTGCGCGAGACCTCCCTGGAACAGCTCGCCGCGCTCAAGCCGGTCGGCCGCGAGGACGGCGTGCACACGGCCGGCTCGGCGTCGCAGATCTCCGATGGCGCCGCAGCGGTGCTCCTCATGACCGAGGAGCGCGCCGCGCAGCTGGGGCTGACCCCACGGGCGCGGGTCGTCGACACCTGCCTGGTCGGGGTCGACCCGGTACTGATGCTCGAAGGCCCGATCGAGGCGACACGCCACCTCCTCGGCCGCACGGGTCTCACGATCGACCAGATCGACACCACCGAGATCAACGAGGCCTTCGCCAGCGTCGTCGTGTCGTGGCTCAGGGCCACGGGAGCCGATCCGGCAACCACCAATCCGAACGGAGGGGCCATCGCGCTCGGCCATCCGTTGGGCGCCACCGGCGCCTTCCTCCTCACCAAAGCGCTCCATGAACTCGAGCGGAGCGGAGGGCGACATGGGCTCGTCACCATGTGCTGCGGTGGCGGCCTGGGCACAGGCACGATCATCGAGCGTCTCTAGTCGTCGGCGCGCCGTGGCCTCAGCCGCGGTCACCCTTGTCACGATCGGCGCACCGGCAGCGCTGCTTGCCGCGTGCGGCGACACCACCTCGCATTCAGGCACCGCGTCGACCGTGCTCGCGCCGAACGCGACCGTGGTGCGCGTCGTCGACGGCGACACGATCGTGGTCGATCTCGGCGGACAGACCGAGCGGGTCCGCCTGATCGGGGTCAATACACCCGAGACGGTCGATCCGCGGGTGCCCGTGCAGTGCTTCGGCCGCGAGGCCAGCGACCACCTCCACGAGATGCTCCCCGAGGGCTCCGGCGTGCGCCTCGAACGCGACGTCGAAGAACGCGATCGGTACGGGCGGCTCCTCGCATACGTGTGGCGCGCCGGCGACGGGGCGTTCGTGAACCTCGAACTCCTCGACGACGGCTACGGCCAGGTGCTTTCGATACCGCCGAACATCGCCTACGTCGACCGCTTCCGGGCCGCGCAACAGACAGCGCGCGACGCCGAGCGCGGGCTCTGGTCGTCGTGCCCCGACCCGCTCAGCGACGCATGATCGCCCGGAGCGCACGCCATCCGACGAGTTGCACTCCGGCACGAGCAACGGCGGCAGCGACCGCTGTGGCATCGCCCAACTCCCGGGCGTCGCGCACACTGCTGTCTGCCTGCTGGTCGTACGAGCGGAGCTCCGCATCGTCCGCCGCGGGGTACAGGACGATCTCGGTGACCCCCTCGCCGACGCCGGCCAATGCCTCCGCAAGCGACGCGTCCGGCGACTCGCCGATTCGACCGCCCAAGACGCCGACCACCCGATCGGGGGCAACCACGTTCTCCTCCTCCGCCAGCTCCCGGAACGGGAACCCGACGGCGAGCTGATCGGACGCGTCGGCGAGGCGCATCGGCAGGCCGAACTCGAGCGCCATGTCGAGGTACACGTCGAACAACTCGGGACGCAGCTGCATCGTCGCGAGATGCGACGTGAGATGCGTCACGTCGAAGCCCCACAGGACCGCTCGTTCGATCTGAGCACGGCACTCGCGCCGCACCTCGTCGACGTCGGCGTGGTCCCACACATCGAGCAGCGTGCGAGGGAACCCGCCGTCGCCGTCGAGCAGCGAGGGTGCCTGCGTGATCGGGCCCCACCGCAACAGCTCGTGCTCGGCGTTCAACGTCAGGTCGACGCCGACATCCTCGCCGCGATACTGCGACGCCGCGAACCGCGACCACGGCCCCGGCATCACGAGCGAGGCCGACGTCGCACTGCCGACGCGCAGGGCGTCGTAGCAGCCGACCGTCGTGGCGTGCGACACGCCGAGTCCGTCGGCCGACACGATGACCACCCGGTCTGTCGGGCCGAAACCGAGCCGTTCCGCGAGCGGTGCCACGGCCATACGCTACGCGCTCCGCCTCACGGTCGAAGCCCCGCGAACAGATCGTCCTCGGGCATCTCGGTCGGCACCCGCGACGCGGCGAGGATGTACTCGTCCCACGGGTAGACCCGCGACGCCACGTCGGGAGGTAGACCGAACCAGAACGTCGAGGCCGGGTCGACCTGCGTCGCATGGGCACGCAGCGCCCGGTCGCGCACCGACCAGTATGCCCCGATATCAATCCGCGTGGTGATCCGATGATCCTGCGTGAACCGTTCGAGCCACTCGTCGGTGTACGGAGACTCGACGCCCATCTCGAGCATCGTCTGGTGCGTCGCCAGCACCCGCGCCTTGGACCACACCGAGTAGTACAGCTTCGACGGCTGCCACGGCGCACCGGCCTCGGGGTAGGCGCCCGGGTCGCCGGCCGCATCGAACGCCGCGACCGAAATGTCGTGGACCCGCAGATGGTCGGGGTGGGGGTACCCGCCCTGGTCGTCGCTGTAGGTGAGGATCACCTGCGGCCGGTCGCGGCGGATGAGGCGAACCAAGCGGCCCACGGCATCGTCGATCGGCGCCTGCCAGAAGCACTCCGGATGATCGTTCGCCGCGTCGCCCGCCATACCCGAGTCTCGATAGCCGAGCAGGTCGACGCGGTCGAAGCCGATGACCTCGGCCGAGGCGCGCAGCTCGCCCAGGCGGACCTCGGCCAGCCGATCGACCACCTCGGGCCGATCCATCGCCGGGTTGAGCACCTCACCGAGCTCGCCGCCGGTGCAGCACACCAGCGTCGCACCCGCTCCCTCAGCGACGAGGCGGGCGACGAGCGACGCCCCCTTCGACGCTTCATCGTCGGGGTGCGCGTGAACGCTCAACAGGCGAAGCGCCGGCTCGGGGTCGCGAGCGGACGTGATGAGTTCTGACGGATGTGACATCGCAATCGGTTCCTCAGCGACGGGCCAGCGGAACGAGCTCGGCCGCCGCCGTCGGGTCGTCGTCGGCGGCGTCGACGAAACGCCAGCCGAACAGCTCGGCGAGGCGCGCGCGTCCCTCGGCGGGCCCGGAGGCGATGAGCTCGTCACCCTCCTCGAAGCGCACGTATCCCCGCGGCCGATAGAGGTAGCGACCGCCGCGCCGGAGCGCCAGGGCATGGAAGCCCGGCTCCAGGTCGATCTGCAGCTCGGCGAGGCTGCGACCCGTGGCCGCGGCACCGACAGCGACGGGCAATCTGACCACCACCACGTCGGACTCGCCGAGCGCCATCGCCAGCACCGGATGGAAGTCCTGATCGTCGATGATGAGCCACACCATCTGGTTCGCCTGGTCGCCGAGCTCTTCGGCGACATGCGACAGCTGCAGGAGCCCACGCAGACGTGAGGGATCGACGTCGTTCGCGCTCGCTCGCAGCACCCACAGCTGGAGGTGGTCCTTCATCTCGTCGAGTCGATCGGCCAGGTGACCCACCTCGGCGGCGAGACCCCGGTCGCGCAGCGCCAGCGCCGAATAGGCGAGGCCGACCGCGGCCTCGGAGATGTTCTTCATCTCCACCAGCACGTCGACCGCTCGATCGAGATCGGTCAGCGCATCGCTCGGCGCGGCGTCGGGCGGGCTCCACGACGGCGCGGCGGCGAGCTCGTGCAATCGCACGATCCCGGCGGGCGAACCCCGCAGGAACAGCACATCGCCGGGCAGGAGCAGCAGGTCGCCGTCGATCTCGGTGATCCACGATCGCTCCCGACGCACCGCCATGATCCGCATGCCCGTCGCGACGGGAAGCTCGAGCGCCGAAACGGGCCGGCGAGCCATGTGGCTGCCATCGCGGACCCATACCCGGTGCGACACCTCCTCGGCGTTCGAAAGGTCGGCGATCAGCTCGCCCGGAATGCCCAGGCGGTGGGTCACGATCCGGGTGATGTCGATCGCCGCATTGCCGATGCCCTCGATCGCCGAGATCACCTGCAGCACCGCCGCCATCGAATCGGCCTCCGCCGGCCGCCGGACCGCAAGGATGCACACCGCGCGCATGTCCTGCACCAGGTCGTTCAGCAGCTCTTCGAGCTCTGCGACCTCCTCACACATGCCCGGGTCGTTGAAGTAGACGCCCGCGTATGCGAGATCGATCATCAACTCGGAGGTGTCCTTGGCCTCCGCCAGCATCGTGCGGAGACTTCGTGGTCGTTCATCCATGGGGTTCCGGAAAGCCTACGTGGCACGCGCACCGACGCGGCGCGACCCTCATGCGACCAGAGCGAGTTGGCGAGCGCGGGCCAGCACTCGCCCCCGCCGGTCCCAGAGCACGGCGTCCTCCAGCAGGAATCCGTCGGCGGCACGCGGGCTCGCGAACTCGCCGTACACCCAGTCGTCGCGATCGTCGGGAAGACGTTCGATGTGCACGGTCAGATCGATGGTCGGCACGGCGAGAGTCATCCCCGGGAGCCGCGAGAAGATCGGGGGCCACCAGGCGTCGCACATCGCGGCGAGCACCGCCTCGTCGACCGGGTGCGGGTCGGCGAGGCGGAGCCACCCCCCGACCGTCGACGACGGCTCGGGCGCCACGACCCCCTCCGGCGGCGGGACCGGAGGCGCACCGACCACCGGGATCATGTCCCACCGATCCGTCAGCGGAATGATCGAGCCTTCGGGCCGCTCGGGCAGCGCGAACCGCTCCGGAGCGACCAGCGACCGCGCTCCCCGGTCGTCGAACCCGACGCAGTCGCGGGGCTCGCCGTATGACGCGAGCGCCAAAACCAACGTCCGCCCGCCCTGCGACATCGTTGCCCGCGCGGTGGTCACGCTGCGACCCGATCGCTCCACGGCCACCTCGACATCGACCTCGCCCTCCTGCGGCGGGCGCAGGTAGTGCACGGTCAGCGAACGCAACGGTCGGCCGGCGGCGATGCCGTCCACTGCGGCTCGGCACGCGTTGGCAACGATGGCGGCGATGTACCCACCGTTTGGGCCCGCAACGATCCACCACCCGGCGTCAACGCGGGCCGCGTACCTCCCGGCAGCGACCGCGACAACAGCGGTGTCGGTGGCGAATCGGCTCTGTGTGTTCACGGCACCGCACCGTAGCGGGGCCGCCGCCACGGCCGGCACGACGCCGGACGCCGAGCCGTCACTTGCCGTTGATACTCCATTCTGTCGACTTCCGGTGACGGTAGACGCGCGGATCCGCCCGCTTGGTGGACGCGACACGCACGGTGCTCTCGGGTTGCTTTGTCGGTCTGCGGAGGAGGTGGGACTTCGCTATTTCCTCGATTGCGTGGGGCGACCTCATCGCACCTCGCATCGGCGACATGTGAACCCGGTCTCCCCACGAATACGCATCCTTGTGAGAGCGGGCTTGCACCGTGGCTGGGGGGAGGTCAGTAACGGAGGTGAGCGGGGATCTGACGGCGCTGCTGTTCAGCAAGAGATCTGGCCGTGGGACATCACGAAGCTGCGCAGCGCAGACCGCGGGGAGTACTACGAGCTGTACATCATCATCGGTCCACTACGGCACCGCCGCCGCGATCCGACGCCGAGCACGCCAAGACCCTCGACGCCGCCTTCGCCGCCAACCCCGATCGATTCCGCGGCCCGCGGCCGCACCCACCCAAGCTGCCCACCGCCGCCTCGATAAACGACCCTTCCGAGAACCACTCATACGGAACAAATAGCGAGTAGCTGTACAATAGCGCTTGACAAAGCACCGCTCATGTACTGCCGTACTTCCCATGCATCGACATGTCGACGGTGAGGCGATGAGGCGCGGTCATCTTCAGTCGATGGGGAGCCGGCATCGTCGGCTCCCATGCGCAAGCGGGCGCTGGAAGGGTCGCAAGCGAACGACGTTGGCGTTGGGCGTTGTGGTGGCGCTTGCTGTTGGGTGCGGTGAGGTGCCGACCGAGCGGGGTTCGTCGGCTCGGATCGCGAAGTTGCCGGCCCGGTCAGTGGTGTTCGCGTCAGGTGACTCATTGGGTGTTGCGGTGCCATCTGGGGACGACATCAAGTTCCTGTCGGAGGCGGGTGAAACGGTCGGAGCTGTGTCGGTCTCAGGCGAGATCCTTGACATTGGGGTCTCGTCGGTCGGTTCGGCGGTGTGGTTGGAGGCGTTGGCGTGCGCGGACCGGGTGGTGATCGACGACACCGCCGGGCGCGTGTGCGTGAGCGGTGAGCAGTCGGTGCACCTGTTCTCCGCCGACGACGGTGCGGAGTTCTCATCAGCGTGGTCGACGAATCTGGGCTCGGTCGACGAGGTTGGTGCGTTGGGACTGTCGGGCGGGCCGTTGGTCGTTGAGAGCGCGGCGATCGTGACGGTGCGGTACCTGCGGGACTCTACGGAGCGCATTGTGCGGGTCGAGGTAGACGGTTCGGCGACGGACGTTCCGCCCGCTCCAGGGGCCGATGTCGTGTGCGCAGCGTCGGACACGCTCTATGCGGCAAGCAGGTCGATGGGTGCGGACCGGACGTTCATGGGATTCCGGAGCGGGCGTTGGCAACAGGTCGAGAACCTGAGCATTGCCCCCGACGCGTACGAGGTGCAGATCGGGTGCACCGCGAACGACGCGGTCGTGGTGGCTGCCAGCAAGGACGTCTGGACGGTCACACGAATCGACGGCGAATCGCTCAACGGCCGGAAGGCGGAATCGTTCGATGGTGACGGTCGGTTGCTCTCGTTCGGCCAGGCCGCGGCGATCGTCGTCAGAGACTTCAAATCGTCGCCGAATGCCCCTCGTGCTGCGATGGTGGTCGTTCGGCCGGATGGTGTGACTCGCCATCAAATCCCGGATGAGCGGGTGCGTCGGATGATGGTCGAGGGAGCGACCCCCTTGGAGGGCGAAGTTGAGCTCTACCCACGTCGGGTCATCGAGGTCACCGGGCGAGCCGTGGGCGTCTTCATCGAGGCAGACGTGAATGGCGAGGAGCCACGCACCTGGGAGACGATCGATCTGTGATGAAGTGGCGCAACTTCAACGTCTGCTGCACGAGCGTGGCGATCTTGGCCTCCCTACTCGTCCCGCGGTCCGTGCCGGCCAGCGCTGCGCCGCCCGAACACACCGCGGCGCAGTCAATCCAGTTCAACATGTACGGAAACGAGGGCCTCCTAGGTCCGGAGCACTACAACGAGGACGTGGCTGAGCACGTCCTCGGTCGGCTACAAGCCCGGCCCAACATCTATACCATTTCGCTCAACGAGATCTGTTTCAGCCAGTGGAGCTATCTGTATACGAATTACTTCGCAGGCAAGGATTTTGTCGCTCTCGCGCAGTGGGCCCACCCGAACCTGAATACAGCCTGCGGCGGGTTCGGCAATGTCGTCCTCGTCCGAGGGACCAGCGCCACATGGTGGTCAGCGGGGACCTTCTCGACGCAGGGTTCGTCGACCAACCACGGCGAGCATAAGGGTTGGGCGTGTCTCACAACTAACTACTTTGGGATCAGTGGATGCGCGGCTCACACACAAGGCGCAGACCACGCCAAGGCGAACGTCCAGATCGGACAGCTTGCCTCAGTTGTAACACCACTCGTTCAGGCCAACCATGCGCTGTGGGTCGCTGGCGACTTCAACCTTCGGCCGTGGCAACCGTCCACCACGTCGTGGCTGATGACATGGTATTACGTGCTATTCCGCGAGGGAGACTACCCAAGAATGCAGTCGCCCGCGAAGAGGTCAACCAACGACTACGGTTCGCCCATAGACTACGTTTTCCGGCGACCAGCCACGACTGCCGGCGCAGCCTACATCAGCGGGACCATGTATTCCGATCATCACGGGTACCAGATGTACAACTGAACTCGACCTCCACCGCGCATCGCGCTCAACCGAGGACTATCGCCATAACGGTGTAAGGGTCCGCGCGTCTATTAGCCGGGGGACCGGTGCTCGGTGAACGGGTACGCCGTCCCGGTGCGGGCCCGAAGCGCAGGATCGACGTCGGCCCCGAGCTACTCGTGCTGCTCGACTCGCTGGTCGAGCCTGAGTCCCGCGGGCATCCGATGAGCCCGCTGCGTTGGACGCTCAAGTCGACGAGGGTCCTCGCCGCCGAGCTCGGCCGGCTTGGCCATAGGCCGGAGCGAACCCGGTGGGGAATCTGCTGCACGACCTCGGGTACAGCCTCCAGGCCAACGCCCAAAGTCGCCGAGGGCAAGCAGCATCCTGATCGGGACGGCCAGTTCCGCTACATCAACGAGACCGCCGGCGAGCACCTCGCCGCGGGTCAGCCGGTCATCAGCGTCGACTGCAAGAAGAAGGAACTCGTCGGTGACTACGCCAACGGCGGCAAGGAGTGGGAGCCCCAGGGCGAGCCGACCCGGGTCGGCGTGCACGGGTGGGAACGAATGGGCAAAGCCCGCTACCCGGACGCAACCCACCTCATGATCACCGCGGACGCGGCGATCCTCGACGCGGTCGGTGTTGACGTTTGGCTACCCGCGTTGGGACGTGATCGCGAACCACGCGATGACGGCGCGGTCGTCGCGGAACTCACCTCGCTCATCGACGATCCGAAACTCCCCGCCGGCACCGCCTGATCGTTCGCCGCGAACCGTTACACCCCGGAGTGCGAAGGACGGTTTGATCTGGCCCCACTTTGGGGGTGTTGCGACGGTCTGAGTTGGCCCCACCTGGCCATGCTGTCGTTGCCTTGCCTCGGTCTCGATGTACGGTCAGCGAACGCAACGGCCGGCCGGCGGCGATGCCGTCCACGGCGGCTCGGCACGCGTTGGCAACGATGGCGGCGATGTACCCACCGTTGGGGCCCGCAACGATCCACCACCCTGCGTCGACGCGGGCCGCGTACCTCCCGGCAGCGACCGCGACAACAGCGGTGTCGGTGGCGAATCGGCTCTGTGTGTTCACGGCACCGCACCGTAGCGGGGCCGCCGCCACGGCCGGCACGACGCCGGACGCCGAGGCGTCACTTGCCGTTGATGCTCCAGTGCCACGGTTCGGACGGCAGGTTGTAGAACCCGTAGGTCGCGGCGTTCGCGGCCAACCAGACGAAGCACGGGCTGTTCCGCGACGAGATCAGCGAGCCCGAGCAGGTCAGATCCAGCGCCAAGCCCTGCTCATGCATCGACCGACCCGGCCGAGCCGTCGGCGGGCTGCACTGTGACGACGGCTTCTGCCAGATGTCGTACTCGCTCGAACCGCAGTGCGCCTTGCGCAACGCGATCTGCGACGCCGGGTCGCGGTACCCGCCACCGCTCAGCTTGAGCCCCGCGGCGGAGGCCGCTCCGAGCATCTCGTCCACGAGCGGAGCGACCGAGCGGGCGACCCGGATTCCGCGAACGGTCACGATGTCGGGGGTCGTCGTTGCCGAGCCACCGCCACCACCACCGGACGGGGCAGCGGTCGTGGAGGTCGTCGAGCGGGTGCCCGACGACTTCGGCGTCGTCGTCGTCGGGGTCTCCGCACCGCCACCGCTCGGCGCCGCTGCCGAGCCGCCGGATGAACCGTCGGCCCCCGCCGCGTTTCCGAGCGCGGCCTGGACCTCGGCCTGCAGCGCTGCCTCCTCCGACGCGAGCCCCTTCGAGGCCGACGGGTCGATGGCCTTGATGGCGGCCGCCTCCGCCAGCGCGGCCTCCAGCCGCGCCTCGACCTGTGCCGCCATCAGCACCTGATCGTGATGGACCTGCTCCAAGCGGGCGACTTCGGCCGCAGCGGTCGCCTCCGATCGCTCGGCGGTCACCACCGCGCGGCGTTGCGAGGCGAGTTCGCGGCGCAGCGCCCGCTCCGATGCCCGGTGCTCCCCGATGAGGCGGCGCCGTTGATCGGCATCGTTGGTGAAGAAGGTGGACCGGCGGGTGGCCTCGACGACATCGTCGAGGTTCGTCGCGCCGACAATGCCCAGATCGTCCTCGCCCGTTCCACCGACGAAGGCGCGCACGACCGATGCTCGCACGTCCTCGCGCAAGCCCTCCTCACGAACGGTGGCCGCCGCGACCGCCACCTCGGCCGCGCTCACGGCCGATCTGGCCGTCACAGCCGCCTGCTGCGCGTCCGCCACCGCCGCCTGTGCCGCGGCGCGTTGGGTCTCGACCGCCGCGAGGGTGGCACGGACTTCGCTGGCCGACGCCTGGAGCACGTCGATCGACTCGCGCGGCGCCGCCGGGGCGGCCGCCGTTGGCACGTCCTGGGCGACCACCGACGCGCTCCCGCCGAGCGTGGCGATCAACGCGCCGGCGATCAGCGGCGCGACAAGGCGACGAGGATGAGGAAGATTTCGCACGTGCTGGTGATCGACACGTCACGCACACACCTTGCGAAATCTCTTGCGATTGCCGCCGCACCCCTTCGGTATCGTGCCGCCGCGGCCCGGCCTGTCAGCCCATCAGGCCGCCGAGGAGCCCCCCGCCGGAGCCACCGCTCGCTGCGGTTCCCCCGCCGACCACCACGTTCTCGGCAGGCTGGACCATCACGTACCCCTGGCCGCCGAAGCCCATCTGGAAGGTCTCGCCGGTACCGCCGCGCAGCATCGACTTGAGCCCGCCCGTGTCGGTCTTGACCGACATCTGCACGCCGGAGGTCCACATGACCACCGCGTTCGGGTCGGCGAAGGTCGGCGCTCCCGACACGTCGAGGCACACCGGCTCGCCCTTGGTGGTGATCGCGACGTACCCCGTGCCCTTCAGCGTCACGTTGTAGAGACCGCCCGCCATCGCCCCGGCCATGCCGCTGCCGATGCGGTGGATGTCCCAATCGATCGACGCAGAGAAGGCCAGCACGCTCGCGCCGTTGCACGACACCGAGTCGTTCTCCAGGTAGAAGACCTGGATCTCCGAAGCCATGTCGGCCACGAACAGCTCGCCCGAGCCGGTGCACTGCATCATGTTGACGCCCTCACCGGTCACGGCCTTCTTCAGCATCTTGTTGAGGCCACCCGACCCGGTGTTCTCGAACCGAACATCGCCCTGATAGGCGACCATCGAGCCGGTGCGGGCGTTGACCGGCCCGTACCCCATGTGGATCTTGAGCAGCTTCTTGTTCTGGAGCACGAACGGGTCCTGGCCCGTCGTCTCTTGGAACTCGGTGAACAGGGTTCCATGGATCGGCATGACAGCTCCTTCGGTTGGGCACCACAGCTGCGCGAATGCTATCGACGAAACATCCGAGATCAACGGAAGTCGCGCGACGCGATGCGGGCCGGAGCGGCCAGTTCGTAGAGGTGATGGGCGACCATGTTCACCACGCCTTCGGCGCGTTCGAGGCGACCCCGCACCAACAGCGCCGGGGACCGCCGGGCCAGCGTCCGGAACCGGGTCCAGCACCCCACCGAGCACACCACGTTGATCAGCCCCGTCTCGTCCTCGAGGTTGATGAACATGGTTCCGCCGGCCGTCGCCGGGCGTTGGCGATGCGTCACCACGCCGGCAACCGCGACGTTGCGATCGGGTTCTGCGGTGCGGAGTTGCGCTGCGGTGAGCACGCCGAGGGCAGCGAGCTGTTCGCGCAGGAACCGCGTCGGATGACCGTCGGCGGAGATGCCGGTGGCCCACAGATCGGCGATCGCCTCCTCCTGGGTGCTCATCCCCGGCAACCGTGGCGCGTCGATGCCGACCACCACGCCGGCGAGCCGGTCGGGGCGCGACTGCGCCGCCGCACCCGCCGCCCACAGGTCGGCCCGACGGTCCCCATCGGCCTCGAAGCAGCGGAACGCTCCGGCCGTCGCGAGCGATTCGAGCACCCGCCGCGTCACCCCGACAGCGCCGTCTGCGCCGCGACGGGCGACATCGTCGATCGACCCGTACGGTTTCGCCCGCTCCAGCGACCGGGCAAGGTCGTCGCCGACGTGGCGGACCTGGTTGAATCCCAGCCGCACGGCGATCTCGTCGAGCGACCCGTCGCAGCGCTCCAGCCCGGTTCGCCACTCCGAACGATCCATGTCGGGCCCCAGCACCTCCACGCCGTGGCGTCGGGCATCCTGCACCAGCGTGTGCGGCGAATAGAACCCCATCGGCTGGGAGCGCAGCAGCCCGGCGCAGAACGCCGCCGGATAGTGGTGCTTGAGCCAGCACGATGCGTAGACCAGGTAGGCGAAGCTCACCGAGTGGCTCTCGGGGAAGCCGTAGTTCGCGAACGCGGCGAGCTTGTCGTAGATCTGCTCGGCGGTCTCGCCCTCGATCCCCCGCTCCGCCATGCCGGCGTACAGCCGACGGCGCAGCCGTTCCATCCGCTCCGCCGACCGCTTCGAGCCCATCGCCTGACGCAGCTCGTCGGCCTCCGCCGGGGTGAAGCCCGCGACGTCGATCGCAATCTGCATGAGCTGTTCTTGGAACAGCGGCACGCCCAGCGTCTTCGACAACGCCGGTTCGAGCAGCGGATGCAGGTAGGTGACCGGCTCGGTGCCGTTGCGGCGCCGAATATACGGATGCACCGATCCCCCCTGGATGGGGCCCGGGCGGATCAGCGCCACCTCGACGACGAGGTCGTAGAACGTGCGTGGGCGCAGCCGGGGCAGGGTCGCCATCTGTGCCCGAGACTCGATCTGGAAGACCCCGATCGTGTCGGCGGCGCAGATCATGTCGTAGACCGCGTCCTCCTGCGGAAGCTGCGCCAGGTCGACCTCGACCTGATGGTGTTGGGCGATCAGGTCGATCGACTCGTGGATCGCACTCAACATGCCGAGGCCCAGCAGGTCGAACTTCACGAGACCCGCCGCAGCGCAGTCCTCCTTGTCCCACTGCAGGACCGAGCGGTTCTCGCGCCGCGCCCACTCGGTCGGGCACACCTCGATCACCGGGCGGTCGCAGATCACCATGCCCCCCGAATGGATGCCGAGATGACGAGGGAAGTGCAGCACCTCGTTCGCCATTGCCAACACCACATCGGGCACCGACATGGCGTGATCGGCCTGTGTGCCGGGAGCGGGAAGGCTCCCCCAGCGGTCGGTCTCCTTCGACCACGCGTCCTGTTGACCCGGCGCGTATCCGAGCGCCCGAGCCATGTCGCGTATCGACGACTTGGCACGGTAGGTGATGACGTTCGCGACCTGGGCGGCGTGCGTGCGCCCGTAGCGCCCGTAGACGTACTGGATGACCTCCTCGCGGCGGTCCGACTCGATGTCGATGTCGATATCGGGCGGACCGTCGCGCTCGGGCGACAGGAACCGTTCGAACAGCAGGCCCAGGGCGACCGCATCGGCGTTGGTGATGCCGAGGGCGTAGCAGACCGCCGAGTTCGCCGCCGATCCACGGCCCTGACACAAGATGTTCGACCGCCGACAGAACTCGACGATGTCCCACACGATCAGGAAGTAGCCCGCGAAGCCGAGCCGCTCGATCAGATCGAGCTCGTGTGCGAGCTGCGCGTAGGGATCGCGGGCGTGCTGCGCCTCGAACACCGCCTGCCGCTGCGAACCGACCTCGCCGTAGCGGCGCGCCGCACCCTGTGCGACCAACCGACGCAGGAAGGCCATCTCGCCCAAGGCAACCCCGCCCTCCTCGGGGCACGGATACGGCGGGAGCGACGGCGCGACGAGACCAAGATCGAACGCGCACTCGCGCCCCAGACGCGCCGCCGCCTCGACCACGCCCGGATAGCGGGCGAACCGACGCGCCTGCTCGGCACCCGATCGCAGGTGCGCGGAGCCGCCGCCCGGAATCCATCCGTCGAGATCGTCGAGGCTGCACCGAGCGCGCACCGCGGCGAGCGCGGTCGCGAGACGGCGACGATCGGGGGTCGCATAGTGGACGTTGTTGGTGGCGACCGCCGCGACGCCGACCTTGGCCGCGAGTTCGGCCAGCGCGTCGTTGCGGTGACCGTCGAGCGGATCGTGGTGATCCCACAACTCGACGGCGACGTGATCGGCGCCGAACCACTCGACGAGGCGACGCAACTCGCGTTCCGCCGCTCCAGGCCCGTCCGCCATGAGCGCCGCAGGAACTGTGCCCTTGCGACATCCGGTCAGGACGAGGTGCTCGCCTGACCCGTTGCCCGACCCGCCGCTCGTTCCCCGCAGCGTCGACGCGAGCTGTTCGAGACCGATGCGCGGCGCCGACTTTTCGCCGGCCATCTGGGCCACGCTGATCGCCCGAGCGAGCCGGGCATACCCCGCCGGCGATCGAGCGAGCACGACAAGATGGCGTCCCTGCGGGTCGGGGGAGCCGGTGCGCGGCGCGGAGCGGAGCGCCGGAAGATCGACCGTGAGCTCGGCGCCGAACACCGTCGGCAACCCCACGACACGTGCCGCCTCGGCGAAGCGCACCACCCCGTAGAAGCCGTGGTGATCGCACAGTGCGAGCGCTTCCAGACCCAGCCTCGCGGCCTCCTCGACCAGCTCCTCGGGATGCGAGGCGCCGTCGAGGAAGCTGAAATTGGAGTGGGCGTGGAGCTCGGCGTACGGCACGGTGCCAGCGGCGCCGGCGCGTGCGACCTGGGCCTCATAGGGCAGCCGATGCCGCGACCACGCCGGGGCATCCGACCCGTCGCCCGCGTGCTCCGGCGCATGCCGCGACGCCGCGCTCGGTTGCGGGTCGGCAGTGGGGCGCGCCGGAACGCGGTCGGGCGCGGGGCGCGCCGGAACGCGGTCGCTCAGACGCCGCTCGATCTCGCTCCACGGCTGCTTCGGGTTGTTGAACCCCATCCGCACATCATAGCGAACATCTGTTCGTCATTGAATCCGAGGCAGCACGTTGCCCTGGGCCGTCGGCTCGCGGCACGGCCCTCATGCGGTCAGGCCGCTGCCGGCTCTCAGACGCCGAGGCCGCGGTCAGGTCTCAGCCCGTCATGCCTCGGCCTTCACGTGGTCAGGCCGCTGCGGATGTCGTCGGCGAGCATGGCCTCGCGAGCGTCGGGGTCGAGGCGCTCGATCCGCGACCCGAACATCTCGTCCTTGGTCACGAGCAACACGTCGTCGACGAACTCGGCCACCGGACGCAGATGCGAGATCAGCGCGACCATCTTCCCCCCGCCCGCAACGGTTCCCAGCGTGGTCAACGCAACGTCGAGCGCGTGATGGTCGAGCGAGCCGAACCCCTCGTCGACGAACACCGCGTCGAGCTTGCCGGCGCCGCGACTCGCGATCTCCACAAGAGCCAGCGCCAGCGCAAGAGCCGACTGGAACCGCTCGCCTCCCGACAGCGAGTCGGGCGAACGCGTCTCACCCGAACGCACGTCGACGATCCCGAAGTCGGCGACGAACCCGAACCGCCCGTCGGTGATCGCCTTGAGGCGCCGGGACGCCTCTGCCAGCAGCTCGCGCTCGCGCTCGTCGACCAGATGCGCAATGAAGTGCTGGCTCCGCAGCGCGACCTCGAGCACTCGGAGATTGGCGAGGAACGGCGCCGCCACAGCGAGGCACTCGTCGAGCGCAGCCACCACGTCGATGGTCTCCCGAGCCGATCCGGCCGCCGCGTCGGCCGCGGCCCGATCGCGCCGCGCCTCGCCGCGCCGCTCCGACAGCTCGGCGGGCGTGGCACACCCATGCGCGTCGAGCAGCGCCGAACGGTCCACGCCGGCCTGCGCCACGGCGGCATCGAGCTGCGCTGCTGCGGACGCGGCCCGCTGCAGCGCAGCCGCTGCCGCGTCTTCGACTGGTGCGATGAGCGCCGCGAGATCCTCCAGCGTCGCCGCATCCGCAACCGCCGCGTCCGCGATCGCTGGAGCGGGCGGCACGGCTCCGGGCGGCACGGCTCCGGGCGGCACGGCTCCGGGCGGCACGGCTCCGGGCGTCCTGCCGTCGGGCGTCGACGACTCCGGCGCTGGAGCGAAGCACAGCGGCAGTTCGACCCGTCGGAACGGCTCGTTCTCGCCAGCCCCAACCAGCGCGCCGAGGCCTTCGACGGCGCGCTGATGTGCTTCGACCTCGGCCAGCACCCGCGCAGCAGGTCGATCGACTTCGTCGGCAGACCGCCGCGTGAGCTCCAGGATCTCTCGCTCGGCCGCCTCGGCGGTCTGCGACAACTCGTGATCACGAAGATCGAGCCGGTGCAGCTCATCCACTGCGCCATCCAGATCGACGAGCAGCACGGCGAGCGCCGCAGGCTCGGCAGCGCCGTCCCAGCCGTCCGGCAGATCCGCCAACCGACCGACCAGGCGTTCGCGTCGCGTGATCGCCTGATCGAGACGCGAACGAGCATCGTCGAGGCGCGCCTGGCGCATCGCCGTCTCGCTCTGAGCGATGGCCCGTTCCCGATGCAGCGCGGCCAGGGCGTCCTGATGGGCCCGTCGGGCGGTATCGAGCGCTGAGCGGGCCTCGTCGGAGCGCTTGGCTACGGCCCCCAACGCGGCGGCGGCAACGAACGAGCCCGCCGACGCGTCCCGCGCAGCCCCGCCGCCGACTCGCGCATCCCCGATCCGCGCATCCGAGACCTGGCCCGCGCCCGAGCCGGGGTCAGCCTCGGGTGACAGAGCGAGCCCTGCGCCCACCGCTTCGTCGAGCAGGCAGTCGAGCGCCGAGGCACGCTCGGAGCGACGCGCCATGGTCGCGTCGCGTTCGCCGTCCAGCTTCGAGCGGTGATCGCGCAGTTCCTTGAGGGCCTCGGCGGCCTGGCTCAGTTCGCGCTCGACCGCGGCGCGACGGTCCCGCGCCGCGGCAACCCCCTCGGTGGGGTGCGGAGGTACGAACGTGTCGGGGAGCGAACGATCGCAGATCGGACAGGGAGCGCCCGGCGCGCACCCGGCCGCGGCGGTGGCGGCCGCATCGGCTCGCAACGCGTCGTGTTCGGCCTCGATCGCGACGTCGCGGCGCCGGCCGGCATCGTCCAGGCTCGCCTCAGCGTCACGGATCTTCGCCGCGCCCGCCTCGAGTCGGTCGTTCAAGGCGGCCACCTCGCGGTCCAGCGCGAGAACCTCCACGCGGGCCGCTTCGAGCTGCTCGACCAATCGGTCGGCGGCGCTGGCAGCCTGGTCGGCGGCTCGCGCCGCGAGTTCCGCTTCGCCGACTACCCGCTCGGCCGAGGCCGCCGCCTCGGCCGCGGTCGCGAGTTGGGGTGGCTCCGTCGTGTCGATCGCCGTCGCGGCAAGCATCGCGTGCCGCTCACCTTCCGCAGCCAGGTCGGCCTCCGCGGCGGGCAGCTCATCGATCACCGTCCGGATGCGGCTCGCCGCAGCCATCAAGTCGTCGCGCGTCGCGTCGCCGCGGGCCACCACTCGGCGACGCTCGGCGATCTTCAAGGCCTCGCGCCGGGCCTCGGCGAGCGCCGTCGATGCGGCGACCTCGGCAGCGTCCAGCTCGGCCCGCGCCTGCGCGAGCCGACGCAGCCGGCCTGCCGCGTCGGCCGGAGCGCGAGGCACGGCTCGGAGCGCCGCCTGCAACGCGCCGTGCCGCCCGGCCGCCTCCTCGGTCCGAGCGAGCAGAGCGGCGAGTTCGGCGGCGGCGGCAGCGAGCCGCTCATCGAGCGCCGATGCCGCGCCGGCTCGATCGACGGCCCGCTGCAACTCGGCGGCGGGATCGTCGGGGTAGCGCCTACGTTCGACCGTCCAGGCGGTCGCGTACGGCTCCCACTCCTCGCGCAGCGACTTGGCTCGCCGCTGGGTCTCGGCCACGTCGCCCAGGTCGAGGATCGACGTGAGGATGTCGTTGCGCTCCTTCTCGGTCGCAGCGAGCAGTGCGTCGAATCGACCCTGCGGGAGCACCACCGCCTGGATGAACTGGTCGTAGGTGAGGCCGATCACCTCGACGACACGCTCGGTCACCGATCGCGCCCCGTCGGCACCCAGACCCCCGGTGGGCGACACGAGCTTGTCGATCGGGGCCGACGCGTTGCGGTGCCGAGCGCGCGTCACCACCCACTCGTGACCGCCAGCGGTGAACGTCAGCTCGACACGCATGGTGGTGACGCCATCGGTGATGAGGTCGTTCAGGCTCGCGGCGCCGCCCTTCCACGACTTGCGCGCATAGAGCGCCAGGCAGAGCGCCTCGATGAGAGTCGACTTGCCGGCACCCGTATCACCGATGACCGCGAACAGGTCGAGGCGGTCGAAGTCGACCACGGTCTCGCTGCGGTACGAACGCAGGCCGGCGAAACGGAGTCGAATCGGCCGCATCAGCGACCCTCCGCCTCGGTGAACGCGACGAGCCGGTCGAGCTCGATCGGTTGTGCCGGCGCATCGGACAGCACCGCCGCATGGATCTCGTCGAACAGACCGGCGACCCGCGCCGCGTCGGCCGCGCCCTCGCCCTGCGAAGCGAGCAGCGGCCTCCCCGCCCCGACGAGCCACGACCTGAACGTGTCGCCGAGTCCCTGGGGGGCATCGGGCACGGCCAACTCGTCGATCGCTGCGACGGTGGGCGACCGACCGTCGATGATGCCCACGATCGTTGCCCTCGGCAGCAGCGCCCGCACCGCGGCGCTCAGCGTGTCGAAGGGCCGGTCGTCGGTTGCGTGTTCGGGCCGGTCCGCGGCCCCGGAACCAGCGCCGGCGGTCGCGGAATCACCGGTGGTCGCGTGGTCGGGCCGGTCCGCGCCCCCGGAATCGCAGGCAGCCCCGGAACCCGCTGTGGCATTGAGCACCGGATCGGCGAGCACCGGATCGGCGAGCACCGGATCGGCGAGCACGGTCACCTCGACGATCCCGTCACCGATGTCGGCCGCCCGCGCCCCGAGGTCGCCCAGCGAGGCGCGCACCCTGAACAGGCGCCGCCCGGCGGTGAGCCCGACCTCGTGCACCTTGGTGGGCCGTCCGGCGGTCAGGTCGACCACCACCACCTGCTTCGCCTCGCCCTCCTCACCGAAGTCGACCTCGAGCAGCGAACCCGCATACCGCCCACGGCCCCCGGCGATCGCCTGGGGAACGTGAATGTGGCCGAACGCGAGGTACCCGTAACGCGGCTCGAAGTGAGCCGGATCGGTGGCGTAGTCCTCGGCGATGTGGATCGTCTTCTCCGACGAGGTCTTCGCGTCGCGCACGTGCACGTGCGAGGCGAACACGGCGACGTCGCGGGCGGGATCGAAGTCGTCGAAGGCCGCGGCGCTGTACGACGCGATGATCTTGCGCAACGAGTCGTTGTAGGTCGCGTTGGCCTCGACCAGCGCGCCGAAATCTCGGATGACCCGGTTCTGGTGCACGAACGGCAGGGCGACGAGCCGGAGCTGCGCGCCGCACGCCGTTGCGAACGTGGAGACCGCGCCCGCCTCGGCCAACACCGGCTTGGCGAGCACGTGTACCGCGGCGTCTTCGAGCGCCACGCCGAGCACATCGAGCGCGACCGGCGAATCGTGGTTGCCCGCCAGCAGCACCACCGGCGCGATCGCCGCCAGATCCCGGAGCGCCCGGATAGCCCGCCCGAAGTCGTGCATGGGTGGCCGATGCCCGTCGAACAGGTCGCCCGTGTGCACGATCAGGTCGGGCGCGGCGGCCCGAGCGATCTCGCAAAGCTCGGCGATGAGCGCGTCGTGGTCGCCAGCGCGGGACTCGCCCCGAACCGTGACGCCCAGGTGCCAGTCGCTCGTGTGCAGCACGCGCACCGCGTCGGCCGGGCGATCGGGGACGCGGCCCTGCGCGCCGCGCCCGTGCCATCCCGCAGCGACCGCCGACGCAGTCCCCGTTTCGTCGCCCGACGCCGTTCCGTGCGTTGCGCCGCTCACATGTCCTCCAGGAGCGCGCGAGCCTCAGCGTCGTCGGCCGCCGAGCCCAACACCTCGGAGACCCGGGTCGCATACGGCGGAAACGGAAAGCGGATCGGTACCGGGGCGGGAAGCAGCGGCTGCGAGGTGATCATCGTTCCGGGGGCGATGATCTGCGCCCGCGCCCGCATCGGCGCTGGCAGGAACCCGAGCTCGGACGACTCCGAGGCCTTGAGCTGCCCCACCACCTCGAGCGCGGCGTTGTTGGTGATGTCGCGATCGACCCCCGACGGGTTCTGCTGTGCTCCGATCAGGATGACGCCGAGGCTCCGACCCCGGGCAGCGATGTCGACGAGCAGGCTCTTGATGGGCGACCCGCCGGAGCGGGGCGCGTACTTGTTCAGCTCGTCAAGCACCACGAACGTGCGCCCCGCGGCGGTGGAGTTCTCGTGCTGCTCCCACACCGAACTGAGCACCGACGCCACCACGAAACGCTGCGCGTCGGCGTGCAGCGCGTGCACGTCGACCACCGACACCTGCGACGACAAGCCCACCTCGGCCAGCCCCGCGCGCACCAGGCGCCGCAACCGGGGGGTCGACTTCCACAGCCGCCGGATGAACGCCTGGGTGGTCGACCCGGTGACCGATCCCGTCCAGAGGGGCTCGAACCCCGGCGACCCCTCGGTGACCTTGTCGCCGATGAACTCGACCAGCTCGTCGAGCGTGGCGATCACCACACCGCTGCCGGCCCCCACGGGGCGCTTGCGACGCAGGGCGCGAGCAGCCGATTCCCACGTGGAGCCCGGCCGCTCGTCCTGGTCGTCGGGATGGACCAGCACCACCCGCCCCTCGGTGTCGCCCGCGAGGGGGCAACACCAGCGCAGCAGTTGCACCCGCACGACCTGCTCGATGAACGAGAGCTGCCCCGACTCCAGGTCGTCGAACACGAACTCGAGCAGCCCGCGCTCGATGAAGGTTCGCGGGCTCCATCCATAGGCGCTCGTCTCGCGCTTGTCGCGCACCTCGATGTGCGGGACCGGCGTGACACCCGGGTCGCTGTCTTCCGCTGGGGCGAAGACCTCGATATCGGTGAAGGGCCGCGGGTCGGCAACGCCCAACAGCCGCCACTGCCGCCGCGCCTCGACCCCGACGGGATCGGTGTCGACGAACCGGTTGTTGGGCTTGTCGAGCAGGCAGAGGTCGGATCCCTTGACCGAGAACACGAGCGCCCGATCGTGCGCGCTCCCCCGCCGCGCCCGGCGACCGAACTCGGTCTCGAACAGCGTGTACAGCAGGTAGAGCGCGTAGCTGGTCTTGGTCGCGACGCCGGACTTGCCCGAGATCGAGACGTGTCCGCCCTTGTCGCCGTTCAGGAAGGAATACGGCATGTAGACCGGCTCGTCGCCCATGTCGAGGCCCAGCGGGATCTGCTCGTCCTCGGACATCTTGTCGAGGAACAGGGCCCGGCGGCGGTGGTCGGCCTCGGCGATCCAGATGCGTGCACCCGACGAGGGCGGCAGGTACCGCTCGGGATCGGTGCGGATCCACGACACCTCGGCGTGGCGGAACCGCTGGCCGGGCAGCGTTGCCGCAGCGAGGCGCGCCGTGTCGGTCGCCAGCTCGGCGCCCTCGACCCGGCCCGACACCTCGGTCACGATGCCGTAGTGGAACAGCACCGAGCCGTCGACCAGGCGTTGTGCCGTGACGACGAACGTGTCGAGCGCCAGATCGACCCGGTCGTCGATCAACACGTTGGCCTGCTGGGTCGTCGCGTCGGTCGACGCGTCGATCAGGCCCACCGGATCGGTCGCCGGCACACCCGACAACCCCCGCAGGTCGTTTCGCCGGTCGACATCGGTGATGTCGTCGACCTGGGGCACGTCGCCCGGGAACTCGCCCGGGAACTCGCCGGACGTGGGGCTGGAACCGGTCATGATGCGCTCCGGAGGTGCACGGCCTCGCGGGCGGCACGGGTTGCCATTTCGACGCGCCCCATGCACCGCGAGAGATGGGTTTCGAGGTTCTTCACCGGCGTGAGGTTCACGGGCGCACGCGGGTCGCGATGAGCCGCGCCGGCGAACCGGGGCAAGGCTGCGGCGATCGCCGACGCTCGTGCGGCGACCTCGTCGAGACCCGGCTCGGCGGCGAACTCCAGCCGGGCGATGCCTGTCCACGGCGAACCGACCGGACCCGGGTTACCGACCCGGATGTAACACGTGTAGCGATCGGTGCTCGTGGTGTACAGCGGGGTGCGCTCACCGACCTCGAGCCGCGGGATCCGGGCATGATCGTCGGGCGGGAGGATGCGGCGATGATGCGACTTCACGTATCCGACCACGAACCCGGCGTGCAGCCCCGAGATTCGGTTGAGGGGGCCGTCGAGCACCACGTTCCACCCCGCCTCGACGCAATCGATCGCCAGGCGGCCCTCCAGCCGACGCATGCGTTCCTGGAGCGCCGCGAGCAGCTGATCGGGCGTTTCCGCCTCGGTCGACACCGCCGACCATCGGTACCCGGACCGCGAGCGGAGATCGCCCGTGCGGCCGCCACCCCAGATGGCCACGCGGTCGACCCGAATGCCCGCGTAGCTCGCCGAGGTGGTGGGGTGCACCGTGACCGCGCCGACCGCGGCGCAGCCGGCGAGGCCGGGCACCCGGGTGCCCGTGGCCGATTCCTCGGCCCATAGCGACAGCTCGGCCCGGCGCCGGCCGTCGACGAACGCGAGCGGGATGGAGGCTGACGTGTGCCCACGCACGTGGTCGCCGGAGTGCTCCGCCCGGGTGGCGTCGGCGGATACCTCCATCTCGAAGCTGGCCGAGTTGCCGTACGCGGGGTCCCAATCCTCGGTGTACATACGCCACGCGCTCGGCGACGTAGCCGGATCGGATGTGGGGGGCGCGTCGACCATGGGCGACCTTTCGGGGTGGGTCGCGAGAGACGGTAATTGGCGCCACCGACAGAGTCGGCGTTTGGGGGTCTACCAGTCGTCCTCGTCGTCGGCGAGAGCCGCTGGGAGCTCCACGACGAAGGCCGCTCCGCCCAACGCGGCGGACTCCACGAAGATCCGCCCGCCGTGCGACTCGACGATCCGTTTCGTGAGCGCCAGGCCGAGCCCGCTTCCCCCCGCGTCGCGGCTGCGCGCCTCCTGGAGGCGGGTGAAGCGCTCGAACACCTTCTCGCGCAGCTCCATCGGCACGCCCGGTCCGTCGTCCTCCACGCACAGGCGAACCGTCGGGCCGTACGTCGCGAGCGACACCCGCGCCGCTGTCGCCGCGTGCCGAGCGGCGTTGTCGATCAGGTTGCGAACCACGCTCGTCAGCTCGTCGGGCACGCCGATCACCCGGCCGGCGAGCACGCCGGAGCGATCGATCGGCACACGGAATGTGCGCTGCAACTGCTCGTAGCACAGCTCGTCGAGATCGACCTCGCTCGTCGGGCGGCGCACCCCCTCCTCGAGCCGCGTGAGCGCCAACAGGTTGTCGACCAGGGCGCCGAGTCGCTCGTCCTCGGCCAATACGGTGCGGCCCACGTGGGGCCAATCGGTGTGGTCCGGGCGCAGCAGCGCGGTCTCGAGCTGGGTGCGGATCGACGCGACGGGCGACCGCAACTCATGGCTGGCGTCCGACATGAACCGCTTCTGGCGCTCGGAGGAGCCCTCGATCCGGTCGAGCATCGCGTTCATCGTGCGGGCGAGCTCGCCGATCTCGTCGTCGGTGCGCGGCTCCGGCACGCGTTGATGCAGCGTCGAGCCGGTGATCTCGTTCGCCCGGCGGGTGATCGACAGCACGGGCCGCAACGCCTGTCCCGTGACGAACCAGGCGAGCGCCGCCACCGCGACCACCATCGACGGCACCGCGAAGTACAGGGCGCGCGCCACACGATCGACAGTCCGGGTCACCTGCTCGGTGGGCGTCGCGATGTGAACCTGCACGCTGCCGCGGTCGGTGCGAACGTTCACCTCGGTCAGGAGGAACGCCTTGGGATCGATGCGCGACGGCAGACGCGAGCCCAGAATCGGCACCGCCTCGCCCGACACCCCGCGGCGGACTTGTGCCGCCAACCCGCCCGAGGAATCGACGATCGCCGTGCCCGGTCCGACCACGTAGAAGTACGAGCCGCCGATCGCATCCATCACGTCGGCGCCGTGGCCGGCGCGCGTCAGGTCCAACGCCAGGTTCTCGGTGTCGTTCAGGTCGTTCGACGCGAGTTCGGTGTTGCGCAGCGCCTCGATGATCACGGCGTTGCGGTCGCGCAGATCGTCGAGGAGCGTGGCCTCGACCGAGCGCACCAACAGCACCGACGCGAGGCTCACCGCGCCGGCGAAGATCACCGTGACCGCGAAGGTCAGGCGGACGCGAACCGAATCAACGAGGCGCCGCAAGCGGTGCCCCCAGCCGGTACCCCTCGCCGCGGATGGTCTCGATGTCGGATCGACCGAAGGGCCGGTCGACCTTGCGGCGCAGGTAGCCGACGTACACCTCGACCACGTTGGGATCGCCCTCGAAGTCCGCTCCCCACACGCGCTCCAACAGGTCGAGCTTGGGCACGATCTCGCCCGCCTGACGCATCAACACATCGAGCACCGCGAACTCGCGGGGCGACAACGAGATCGGCGTCTCGCCCCGCCGAACGGCGCGGGCCACCGGGTCGAGCACCAGATCGCCCACCTCGAGCGGCTGCAGGTTCGAATCGCTGCGACGCCGGGCCAGCGCCCGCAGGCGGGCGACGAGCACCACGAACGAGAACGGCTTCGACAGGAAGTCGTCGGCGCCCGTGTCGAGCGCCTCGGCCTCGTCGTACTCGCCGTCCTTGGCCGTCAGCATGAGGATCGGTGTCCACACCTCCTCGGACCGCAACGTCCGGCACACGCGGTAGCCGTTCATGCCCGGCAGCATGATGTCGAGCACGATCAGATCGAAGAAGCCGGTTCGGGCGCGCCCCAAGCCCTCCAAGCCGTCATGGCTGACCTCGACCTCGAACCCTTCGGCCTCGAGGCCTCGTTGCACCGCCTCGGCGAGTGCGACTTCATCTTCGATCACGAGCACCTTCACACCGACAGTCTGCCCGTGGATGCGGCGGTTCCCCGGTCGTTCGCCCCGCGCCGCTCTGAGGGGGCTTTCAGGCGGCACGATCCGAACTCGCCGGGCGCCTCAGTCGTAGGTCGCCTCGACCCACCAGTGCTGGGCTTCGAGGGCCAGCAGGTGGGCCGTTCCGTCGCCGGCTGCGATCTGGAATCGGGCACGGCGGCGATGCCCGACCGCGTCCCACCACCGCTCGTCGACAAGCCAGGGGCCAACCCATCCGACCACGTCGAGCCACGGGCCCGAGGCGATCGACAGGCGCGCCGGCGCACACGAGACCGCGCCGCGCCGATTGACCTCGACGCGCCGGCCCTCGTCGTCGACCAGTTCGGCTCGGCGCGGAACCGGCCACACGAGCGCCGGCGGAGGGTCGGGAACGTGGCCGGGCCAGGGTTCTGGGCCGGCGGTTCGCACGGCGAGCGACTCGTCGTCGGCCACGGGCACCGTGTCGATCGGCACGAGCCGGTAGCGATCGGCGGGCGATCGGCCACCCTGCCATTCGGCCACGCGCACGGCATCCTCACCCAACAGCGCCTGCACCCGGGCCAGCCCTCGGCGGGCGTGCATCGACGCGGCGTCGGCGCCTCCCCAGAAGCCGAGTTGGCGGCCGCGCGCCGGGGCCACCTGCTCGGGTCGCAACCAGAGCCGCACGATGCCGCCCTCGGTGAGCGCGCCGCGGCCCCTGGCCCACGTGAGCCATCCGTCGAGCTGCCAGCGAACCCGCTGTGCGACGGCAGCCGAGCTGAGTGCGCCGTCGTGGCGCCAGCGCCGTTCGAGAAGGGTGCCGTCGGCCGTTTCCGCGCCGATCAGCACCGAGACCGCCGCGAGACCGCGGGATTCGAGCCGCCCGTTCAGGTCGTCGGCGAGCGCCTTGGCGACGAACGCGGCGCGGTCGACACGGTCGAGGGGCGGGTCGAGCTCGTCGTCCACGTCGAGGTCGGGGGGCGGGTCGGCGAGGTGCAGCGGGACCAGGTCGACCCCGCTCGCGACCGCGTGCGCCGCGGCGCCCTCGGTGCCGAATCGGGCGGTGACATCGGCGGCGGGGAGATCGGCGAAGGCGCCGAGGGTGCGGAGCCCGAGACGCTCGAGCACATCGGCGAGTTCGGGGATGCCGAGCGACCGGACCGAGATCGGGGCGAGGAACTCGGGGCTCGCGTCGGCGTCGATCACGAGCCACCCTCCCCCGGCCACGGCGGCTCGGCGGGCGGCGCGCTCCGCCGCGAACGCGCCGTCGGCCACGCCGACGCCCACCACGGCCGGGGCCCGAAGCGCCGTCGCGGCCGCTGCCGCGACCCGTTCGGCCATCGCCGCGTCGCCACCGAAATAGCGCGACGGCCCGCGGGCCGGGAACCGGCAGGTGCCCGCCACCGTGATCTCGACGCGCGGGGTGATCGGGTCGAGCGCGGCGAGCACCGGCTCGAAGTTCACGGCTTCGCGGTCGGGGTCGCGTTCCACCAGTTCGGCCTCGGGACAGTGACGCTGCGCTTCGCGGCGGCGCGCTCCGATCTCGACCCCGGCCTCGCGCGCCGGCGGCGAGACCGAAACGACGCGGTTCGCGTGCAACACCACGACCGGGGCCTCGGGTGGACGACCGAGCGCAGCGGCCGGCCAGTCGGCGCACCACACGACGACGGTGCGGGTGGGTGCGACCCCGCTCATGTGCGGCCTCCGGAGTTGGCGATGGCGGCGCGTGGCGATGCCCGCCGTTCGCCCTTCATCCGACGCTGCGAAGCCGTCGCTTCGGGGCGGTTGGGTCGACGGCCGGGAGGGCGGCCGTGTTCGTCGGCGCTGCGTTCGTCGGCGCTGCGTTCATCGGCGTTGTGTTCATCGACGCCGCTGCAGCGAGGTGACCCGAGCCGTCGAGACGGACCTGGATTCGGCGTTGGCGGTCGGCGCCGCGGCGCCCCGAGGCCGAGACCGTGAGTTCACGGTCGTCGAGACGGCCGAACCCGTCGCCCAGCCCCGACCAGGCGCTGGTCGATACCGAGAAGCTCAGGTCGGCGTCGATCGGCCACCGGAACCGACGGCGCCCGTCGTCGACCCGCACGTCGACCATGACCGACCCGCGTTCGCGGGTGCGCGCCGCAAGACGCCGGGCATCGCTTGCGGTCACTTGATGGGTCGGATCGACGACGACCAGATCGAAGGTGTCGACGAGCGCGGCGATCACCTGGCCCCACTGCGAGACCGGCGGCTCATCGACCACGACGGTGCGCTGCGCGGCCACGCCGGAACGAACCGATGCCGCCCATCCCCAGGACGGAACGCCGACGATGGCCGTCCACGATCCGCCGCGTGACGCCTCGGCCAACAGCGCCATCGTGATGCTGGTTGCTCCGGCGCCCGAGACCGACACGCGGGAACCGCGCGGCAGGCCGTCGAGCGGCAGCAGCGGGAGAAAGGCCTCGGCAACGGGCAACGTCCGTTCGGCAGCGAGCACCGTCGGCCGAAACCGTTGCGCGAGCGCTGCGAGTTGGGATGCTTCGGCCATCTCCCCATGTTCGAACATTCGTTCGCAGGTTCGCAAGAGGTGAAGTCGCCCGCACCTGCGCCCGTAGCATGACGCCATGGCGGATGACCGCACGTATCTGCGCGAGTACTACCTCAACCTGGTTCCCGACCCGCTCGATGCCGGCTCGGCGTGGTACGTGCCCGTCTACGAACGACTGTGCGCGGCCGACCAAACCGCCGAGGACCCCGTCGACCTGCTCGCTCAACAGGTGTTCTTCTCGACCGACGCGTCGATCCACCTTTTCAGCGGATTCATCGGCACGGGCAAGTCGACCGAGCTACGCCGGCTGCGCCGACGCCTGGAGGGCGACGGCAACCTGGTTCTGCTGATCGACATGGAGCCGCTGCTCAACCCGACGGCACCGCTCGACATCACCGTGTTTCTCACCCGCCTCGCCGGCGGGGTCGAGAACGAGGCGATCGCGCAGCGCTACATCGACGCCTCCACGACGCGGCCGCGGTTCTCCGAGCGCCTGGTCGACTTTCTCGATCGGGTCGGATTCGACTTCGCCCGGTTCAAGCTCGACGCGAAGGTGGCGTCGGTCGAGATCGAGGGCCGGCTTCGCAAGGACGATTCGTTCCGGGAGGCGGTGCAGGCGAGTCTTGCCGGTTCGCTGCTGCAGCTCTCGACCGAGGTGACCGACTACCTGACGACCATCATCTCCGAAATGAAGGCCCGCTCGGGCACGTCGAACGTGGTGGTGATCGTCGACTCGGTCGAGAAGCTGCGCGACACCGAACAGACCGACGGTGCCGTCATGCGCTCGGTGCGCACCGTGTTCGCGCGCCACTGCGACCTGTTGCGGGTTCCCGGGGCGCAGACGATCTACACGGCGCCGCCCGACCTCGAGGTGTGGGAGGGGCCGGCCGTCGCCGCCAACTTCGATGCCGGGGCCCAGAAACTGGGCGCGGTGCGGCTCGCGACGCGGAGCGGCGACGACTACGAACCGGGGCTTCGCATCCTGTGCGAGGTCGTGAAAGCGCGGGCGCCGGAGGGCGACTGGGAACGGCTCTTCGGCGGCGACGAACAGGTCGAGCGGCTGGCTCGCATGTCGGGTGGCCACATACGTCAGCTGCTGCTGGCGGTGCGCGAGACGATCATTCGCACGACCACGCTGCCCGCATCACCCGAAACGATCGAAGCGGCCATCCGTCAGCTCCGCCGGGCCTTCGGTGTGCTGGCCGACGACCAGGTCGAGTGGCTTCGCCATGTGCGGGACCACCGACGACCGCCGATCACCACCGACGCCGACCGCGAACGGTTCACCCACGCGCTCGACGCACTGATGGTGTTCATGTATCGCAACGGCGACGAGTGGTACGGCGTGAACCCCTTGCTCGACGCCGAGCTGGACGCCAACGCTCGCCCGTGAACGACTGGGCGGGGCCTGCTGCCGAGGACACCGGCATCGAGTCGGGGTGGTTCCGCCTGCGCCGGACGATCGAGTTCGCCTCCGGCCACTTCTGGCTCGGCGTCATTGCCGCGCAGCACACGTTGTGGGCGATCGAGATGGAGCAACGCACCGCGAGGCTCGCGGCGAACGAGGGCGGCCGCACCGAACGCCTCGCGGCGCGCTCGCCCGACGAGCTCGCCGGATTCGCCACGACGGTCGGCGTCGACCCCACCGACACCCTCGTGTGGGTCTGTGTCGAACAAGGTGCGCTCGGCACCACCGACGAGTGGGCGACGGCGTGGCGTGGCCTGCTCGCCGGGCTCAACCGCCGACGCGAGGAGATCGGCCGCAACCTTCACGACGGCCTGGTGATCGCGGGCCCGGCGGAGTCACCACGATGGTGGCGCGAGGTCGCTGCGGACCTGTGGTCGAAACGGGCGGTGTTCATCGAGCTCGCGGCGCAGGCTCCCGACGATGCTTCCTCCGGACGGGCCGGCGGCGAGCCCGGCACTGGGACCGACGCTCAGGCGGGCACCGAGCCCGATTGGCGAGCGTGGCTGGCCGCGAGCGAGAACGCTGCCGGCGATCCGACCAATCCGGCGTCGCCGGTGTTCGATGAGGGCTTCGCCACCTCGGTTCGCGATCTCGAACAGGCGATCCGGCAGGGTGACGACCGGCTCGTCTGGGCCCACGACACGGCCAACACGCTGTACGAGCAGCGCCAGGCGTTGGAGGCACAGCCTGCCCAGCGAGCGATCGCTGCGTTCGTGGCGGCGATGGCCGCCGACGCTCGGTCCGACCCGGCGGCGCCAACGCTGCTCACCGATGCGCTGAGCGCCGGGCTGGCGCCCCGTCGACGGCTGATCGACGCCTGTCTGCTCGCAGCGACGCTCGGCCGACGCCACCCCGACCAGCAGGGCACGGCGATTGCGGGCGCGCGGCTACTGGTCGAGATTTCCGAAATCGGGCCGGGCCCATCCACCGAGGCGCAGCTCGCGGCGCGGCGCTATGAGCTGATCGAGCTGGTTGATCTGCTGCGCGGGGCCGGCCGGCTCGACGAGGCGGCGCCGCTGGCCGCCGAGGCGCTCGCCCTCGACCGCGACCGCGTCACCCGCTACGGCAAAACCCCCGACACCCTCAAAGACCTCTCCATCAGCCTCACACGGGTCGGCGACCTCGCCCAACAAACCGGCGACCTCACCACCGCCACCACCCACCACAACGAAGCCCTCGCCCTCGACCGCGACCGAATCACCCG
>OEIV010000154.1_pt1 | contig 43475 bp, 41 predicted proteins | sample 1539231 | NCBI WGS metagenome assembly OEIV01 (sample SAMN03794762, study PRJEB22550) | activated sludge metagenome | feature: wastewater treatment plant; material: activated sludge; isolation source: Wastewater treatment plant of a petroleum refinery complex | place: Argentina: Buenos Aires ... | reverse complement strand
ATATTCCTACAAACAGGCAATTCCATTTCTGGCTCTTCGGTCAATGACACCCTGATGGTATCGCCAATGCCTTCGTTTAATAAAGTACCTATACCAATCGCACTTTTGATGCGTCCATCTTCTCCATCGCCTGCTTCGGTAACACCCAAATGCAAGGGGTAACATTCTCCAAATTCATCCTGCATATGTTTCACCAGGGTACGATAGGCTTCAATCATTACTTTGGGATTACTACTTTTCATACTGAGTACTATCTGATGATAATCATGATCACGCGCTATACGCAAAAATTCCATCGCACTTTCTACCATTCCAATGGCCGTGTCGCCATAACGACTCATGATACGGTCACTGAGTGAACCATGATTGGTACCAATACGCATCGCAGTGCCGTATTCTTTACAAATCAATACCAGCGGCGTAAATCGTTCACGGATACGTTCAATTTCTTCGAGGTATTCAGCATCGGTATATTCTATTTGTTCAAACTTTTTTTTATCTACATAATTGCCAGGATTCACACGAACTTTTTCAACAATACGTGCTGCAATTTCGGCCGCATTGGGTGTAAAATGTATATCGGCTACCAATGGTGTAAAATACCCTCTTTGATGCAATGCATCTTTGATGGCCTGCAGGTTTTCAGCTTCTTTTTTACTGGGTGCTGTAATACGAACAAGTTCGGCACCGGCTTCAATACAACGTATACTTTGCGCCACAGTGGCCTCTGTATCCATCGTATCAGTGGTAGTCATGGTTTGAATACGAATAGGATGATTTGCGCCAATGAATAGCTTGCCGATTTTTACTTCACGGGTTTTGAGTCGTTGCATGATGCAAAAGTATGAATTTAGGGTGTTTTTCAGAACACTGATTTGAGGGATTTAACAGATACCACGGATTCAAGTATCTGTCATCGTTCAAAAAAACATTTCCTTACTCAAACACTGCCTTCATTTCTTCCTTTACAAATTCACTAAGTGCTTTTACATTTTCTGCCGAAAAATCAAAATCTATTCCAGCTGTTTGATACAGCTTGGTCAAGGTCTGCGTATACCCTTTACTCAATGCATTCATATAATGATCGAGTGTTTGCTCTTTATTGGTTTTATATTGTTTCCACATGGCAAGTGCACCTAACTGCGCAATACCATATTCAATATAGTAAAAAGGCACTTCAAATAAATGCAATTGTTTTTGCCACAATCGTTCACGATAATTTGTGAGGCCTTCCCAAGAAATATTTTTAGGGGCAAATTCGGTGTATATTTCTACCCACGCATTTGTTCGTTCCGCATGACTATGACCGGGATGGGTGTATAGCCAATGTTGAAATTTATCGATGGTGGCTATCCAGGGGAAAATAGAAAGCGCCCGTTCTAATTCTTCTGCCTTCGCTCTTTTTAAGTCATTGGGGTTAGGATAAAAAACAGACCAGTAATCCATGCTAAAAAGTTCCATACTCATACTGGCCAGTTCGGCCATTTCCATAGGGTATTCCTTAAAGGCACTCAAGGGCAGCTCGTGACTTAAAAATGAATGCAAGGCATGTCCTCCCTCATGCATCATTGTTACTACATCATCGGCGGTGCCTGCAGCATTCATAAAAATAAACGGAGCACCCGTCTCTGCCAATGGACAGTTATACCCGCCAGGTGCTTTGCCTTTTCTACTTTCAAGGTCAAAATGCTGGAGCTTATTCATGGTACGTAAACAATCACCAAAATAGGGTCGCAATTGACTAAAAACCTGAATTGATTTATCTAACAATTCAGCTCCATCATTGAATGGTGCTAAAGGCTGTTGCCCTTCAGGTTCAGCATCAATATCATAGGGTTTGATTTCGTTTAATCCAAGTTGTTTTTGCTTGTGTGCAATCAACGTTTCGGCGATAGGGGTTATATATTTTTTGATGGCCTCATGAAAATGTTCGCAATCTTTTACGGTATAATCAAAACGACCCAGTTCTTCAAATTTATAATCACGATAATTATCAAACCCTGCATTCAAAGCCACCTGATGACGCTTTTGAAGCAATTCATCAAACAAAGTATTCAAGGCATCTTCATCCTGCTTACGTCGTTCATTCATTTTTATATATACTTCTTCACGTAAGCTTCGATCGCTTTGCATCAAAAATTTTGCCGCTTGTTGTAAGGTGTATTCTTGTTGGTTTATGGTAACACTCATCTTGCCGGTAATAGTGCCATAATGTTGCGCCAGCATATTTAATTCAGCATGAAGCGCAATATTGTTTTCTTGAAATAGCTTGATTTCTTTTTCTACACTTCGCAAATACGTATAATAGGTGGCGCTATCTAATTCCTTTACAAAGGGCGAACCCAACAGTTTTTTATTCAAGGCGTCCGCATAAGGTTTTATATGGGGTTCAATTTCCATACAAAAATAATTAAACGCTTCTTCCAGTGCCTTGTTTTCGGTATCACAAGTCATACGTATCTGTCTCCAGCAGGCATCTTCGCTGATGACTGCCTGTACCTCACTAACATCTTTCAACCAAACTTCAAGGGCTTCGGCAGAGTCCAGTACTCTGCTATTCAATTCTTCAAAAAAAGGTTTGAGAGCTTCCCAGTTGCTTAAGGTAAAATCAACGGGCATATAATGGCGTGGTATTTTTTGTATTGCTGCATTTAGCGTCATATCGTTCATATTAGAGGTGCAAATATAAGGTGTTTATATGGTCTGCGATTCATCGTGAACCGCATTGATTCATCTCCTCATTTACATGATTCTTCCATTTGTAACCCGTTTTCAAGTTAAGAATACTTTTCTTTGTAGTATAAACACCTTCATGATATTAAAATCGAAACATATATTGATTCATTTGATATTGTCCATTTCATTTCTGATGATTCCCTATGTATTTATTGCTGGTGATATGTTTCGATTACCCCATGTATTTCATAACCCACATGATCGATTTACCCTATTTGTATATTTTGTCATGCTGGGATTTTTTTACTTTAATTATTATTATCTACTTCCTACTTATTATTTAAAAAAACAACCTATTACCTATTTTAGCATCATCGCTTTCATTCTGGTCTTTCTCATTACCTTTTATTGGTGGGTTGATTTTACACCACCTCCTATTTTCAGACCCCCGCCACCCATGATTGGTAGTATGCCCTTTCCTCATCGACATCTACCCATGCCTCCACCTATTTCACAATTAAATCAGTTATTGTTTTTATATATCATTGGTATATTGGTGAGTTTGTTTGCACGGGTCAACAAAAATTTAAAACATATAGAATCGGAAAGAGATAAAACGGCCCTGGTTTATTTAAAATCGCAAATGAACCCTCATTTTATATTCAATACTTTTAACAGTATTTACGGACTCGCAGTAAAAGAAAAAGCCGACAAAACCGCCAACGGCATGTTGAAACTTTCAGATATGCTTCGGTATGTATTGACCGATACCCAAAGTGATTTTGTACGTTTGAATAAAGAAATCAATTATATCAACAATTATATAGAATTACAAAAATTAAGAATTGAATCAGATACCATTATACAATATCAAATCACTGGCAATCAAAACCTTCATGTGATTGCGCCAATGTTGTTGATTCCTTTTATTGAAAATGCATTTAAATATGGGATTAATCCAGGCAAAGAATCTAACATTGATATTCAGATTAAAATTGAGGATGCTTCATTGCTGCTTCAGGTAAAAAATAAAATCATCGTTCATAATAGTTCTTCTGAAAAAATGGGTATCGGTATTGAAAATACCAGGAACCGACTTGAACTATTATACCCTCATAAATATATACTCACACTCCATGAAACACCTACTGATTATGAAGTGTATTTAAAAATAATACTCACATGATGAATGCCATTGCACTGGATGATGAACCTATCGCCCTTGATATCATTGCTAATTTTTGTGAAAGAATTGATACCCTCAAATTAGAAAAAACATTTACTTCACCCGATGAAGCCTTGAAGTACCTGCATCGATTTCCCATTGATTTGCTTTTCTTAGACATACAGATGCCTTCAACAACAGGTCTGGCTTTTTCTGAAAAAATTAAAACCAACCCCATGATTATATTCACTACAGCCCATAGTGAATACGCCGTTGAAGGGTTTGAAATAAAAGCCATTGATTATTTACTTAAACCTTTTTCATTCGAACGATTTGCCCAGGCGGTAGAAAAAGCTCATCAATTCAAATCGTTGATGATTAATAAAGTAACAGACGAAAAAAAATATTTATCATTTAGGGTTGACTATAGCATGGTAAATATCAATATTGATACCATTGAATACATTGAATGTTTTGCCGATTATGTAAAATTATTTTTTACGGACAGAAAAAATTTACTGGTTCGTATCACTATGAAAGAGCTGATCAACAAATTGCCCTCTAACGAATTTATCAGGGTGCATAGATCCTACATCATTCATTTAGATCATATCATTTCAATCAGGAATAAAAAAATCTTACTTAAAAATATTGAAATCCCTATCGGTCAAAGTTATTTAGAAAGCACCTCACAATTGTTTAAGGATAAGTAAGTTCAATTCAGAAATGCCCTTGATAAAGTATTCACTTACGATTAAACAGTAAACAAAAGGGAATAATCCTATCAGTAAGTACACATGACAAAAATCATATTTATCAAAAAATAAAAAATTATTCAAAAATAATTATTTCGCTATAACTATTGTGAATACTGAATTTAAAACCAATGCTAGGCTTTGTTGTTATCACACCATAACGCGATAATTTTAACAAGAATGCTTGATGGTTTGAAACACTGATATAAATCATATTTTATTTTTTTAGGTTCCCTATAATTTTGTCGGGTAATTTAATTTATCATGAATACAGTGGATGTTATCGCAGACTTTACCCATAAAATTGAAAATGATTTAAACATTGAACCTAAAGATCAGATGCCTGAAAAATATCGCTTGCATTTGATTCGGCAGATATCACAACATGCCCATTCTGAAGTAATCGGAATGCAACCCGAAGGCAATTGGATAACACGCGCCCCTAGCCTTAGAGCAAAACAAATATTGCTTGCTAAAATTCAAGACGAAGGCGGTCATGGATTGTATCTGTATAGTGCAGCCGAAACCCTTGGCATCTCGCGCGAAGAAATGTTGGAACAATTACATTCAGGCAAGGCCAAATATTCAAACATCTTCAACTATCCCGCACTTACATGGGCCGATATTGGTGCCATAGGCTGGTTAGTAGATGGGGCTGCTATTGTCAATCAGGTATCTTTGCAACGCACTTCCTATGGTCCTTATGCCCGTGCGATGGTGCGTATTTGTAAAGAAGAAAGTTTTCATCAACGTCAAGGATACGAAATCATGGCCAATATGATGAATGGCACCGAAGCCCAAAAAGCCATGGCACAAGATGCGATGAATCGCTGGTGGTGGCCTTCACTGATGATGTTTGGTCCGCATGATAGCGACTCTCCACATGCTGGTGATGCCTTTGCTTGGAAAATAAAAAGAAAAAGCAATGACGAATTGCGTCAGAAGTTTATAGACAAAACCGTTCAGCAAGCAGAAGTGATCGGACTCACAGTACCTGACCCCGAATTGAAATGGAACGAAGCAAAAGAAGGCTATGACCATGGCGAAATCAATTGGGAAGAATTTAAAAGAGTGATCAATGGAAATGGACCTTGTAATAAACAACGCATGACCCATCACATACAAATGCATCAGGAAGGCGCCTGGGTAAGAGAAGCCGCAGCGGCCTATGCAAAACAACAATCATAAAACAATTAAAATCATGGATACACAATTAGACCTTTGGGAAGTTTTTATTCAAAGTAAAACCGGTAATCATCATGTACACGCAGGTAGTGTGCATGCTTCTGACAGTAATATGGCTTTGCAAAATGCCAGAGACATATATACCCGTCGCAATGAAGGTAGTAGCATTTGGGTGATTCCTTCAAAATATGTAACAGCCTCTACCGCAGAAGATGCAGCAATGTTATTTGATCCTGCAAATGATAAAATATACCGACACCCTACTTTTTATGTGATGCCAGAAGGCGCCAAACAAATATAAAATAAAACTGAAATCATGACAAAGCAACAGGCACTTTATAAATATTTACTCCGCTTAGGAGACAATCCACTGATATTAGGACATCGACTTTCTGAATGGTGTAGTCGTGGTCCCATCCTTGAAGAAGATTTGGCCTTGACAAATATTGCCCTTGATAATATAGGCAGGGCACAAGCTTTTTTAAAATATGCCGCCGAAGTAGAAGGCTTGGGTAAAACAGCCGATGATTTGGCTTACAAAAGAGACGAACGCTCATTTTATAATAACCTCATTGCAGAATTGCCCATCGGCGATTTTGCTTATACCATAGCCAGACAATTGCTGATTGCTGTTTTTGAACAATTGCAATTCACCGACTTAAGCAAATCAAGCAACGAAACCATTGCAGGCATTGCTGCTAAATCATTAAAAGAAGTGCGTTATCATGTTGCTCATGCTCGTGACTGGTGTTACAGACTGGGCAAAGGAACAGAAGAAAGCCATAACCGTCTTCAAAGAGCCTTTAATGAGTTGTGGATGTATACAGGCGAATTATTTGAAATGTATGATGAAGATGTGATATTGGTATTTGATGGGGTTGCAGGCGATTTAAACACCCTCAAAATACAATACTACGATGCAGTGCAAAAGATACTCAACGATTCAAACATTCAAATTCCCGTAGTAGACTATATGCAAACAGGAAGCCGCAAAGGTATTCATACCGAATATCTTGGCCATATACTAGCCGAAATGCAATACCTACAACGTGCCTATCCTGATGCCACATGGTAAACACACAGCTACATACAAGAGATAGCATACTGCAAATATTATCTGTCATTTGCGACCCCGAAATTCCAGTGGTTTCGATACAGGAAATGGGTATTTTGCGCGATGTAATCGTACATGATAATGTATGTGAAATCATCATCACACCCACTTATACAGGCTGTCCGGCCATGGGTATCATAGAAGCCGATATTCAATCAACCTTGCACCATGCGGGTATTGATGAGGTTAAAGTTACTACGGTATATACACCTGCCTGGACAACAGACTGGATGACAGAAAGCACTAAAGAAAAATTACAAAAATTTGGTATTGCGGCCCCAGTACACTCACATTGCATGGATTGGTCGAAGCCTGAACAACATGCTGTCATTTGCCCTTTATGTCATGCGGAAGACACGCAAATAATTTCACATTTTGGCTCTACCGCTTGCAAGGCATTGTACAAATGCAATGTTTGTAAAGAACCCTTCGATTATTTTAAATGTCATTAATAGGATGATGAATAACCAATATTTTGTACCAAAAAAATATAACAATACATGTTTATTTTCTTTATCAAAAAAAATCCCTTCAACTGACCTATAGAACTAAAATCATTTTTATCACACTATAATAAAATAATTCATGCCCATTTATCATACATTAGGAACGATACCTCCCAAAAGACATACTGTAAGTCGTCAAGAAGATGGCTCTTTATACCAGGAAGAACTTGTAGGAACTCAGGGATTTGCCGGAATGTCGTCTTTGGTATATCATCTTTATCCACCTACACGAGTACAACAAAAAGAAGCTGCATACAGCGTAGCCCCCAAAGTGGCTATTGACAACGGACTTGATTGCATGAGCTTTAAAGGATTTGAAATCACACCTACCTCTGATTACCTTAAAAGCAGAAAAACCCTTTTTGTGAATGCCGATATGCATATTGGGTTAGCAGCTCCTATGCAAAGTACCCCTTATTTTTATAAAAATGCCGATGCCGATGAAATGATTTTTGTACATGAAGGGAGCGGCACTTTATTTACCATGTATGGAGAACTGCATTTTAAATATGGTGATTATATCATCATCCCCCGTGGTACGGTGTATAAAATACATTTTGACAATAACAGCAATCGATTGCTCTATGTTGAAAGCTTCACCCCTATTTTTACCCCAGCACGTTACAGAAATCAATTTGGTCAACTGCTCGAGCATTCGCCCTTTTGTGAACGCGATATCGTACGCCCTTCAAACTTGAAAACGTATAATGAACAAGGAGCTTTTGATATTTTTATCAAAAAAAGAGGGATGATGTTTCCCTATCAATATGCTAATCATCCCTTTGATGTAGTAGGCTGGGATGGTTATCACTATCCCTATATATTTTCAATCTTTAATTTTGAACCAATCACGGGTCGTATACATATGCCACCTCCGATACATCAAACTTTTGAAAATGCCCAGTTTGTAATATGCTCCTTTGTGCCCCGTCTTTACGATTATCATCCTGAAGCGATTCCTGCCCCTTACCATCATAGCAATATCGATAGCGATGAATTATTGTATTATGTGGATGGAGATTTTATGAGTCGAAACAATATCGAAAAAGGGCAGATTACTTTACATCCTGGTGGCCTTCCTCATGGTCCACACCCTGGCGCCATCGAAAGAAGTATTGGTAAAAAAGAAACCCATGAATTGGCTGTGATGATTGATCCTTTTCACCCGGTTATGATCACCGAAGAAGCCATGAAAATAGATGTGAAAGATTATTATAAATCATGGTTAGAAAATGAATAACTATAACCCCTTAAAATAAAAAAATAAATGAATACATTAGTTGGTAAAAAAGCACCTTCATTCCAGGCAGAAGCTGTCATCAATGGCACTGAATTTGTAGAACAATTTTCACTTGACCAGTTTATTGGTCAAAAGAATGTCATCTTCTTTTTTTATCCTTTAGATTTTACGTTTGTATGCCCAACAGAATTGATTGCATTTCAAGAGCAATTATCCGAATTTGAAAAAAGAAATACGGTTGTAGTGGCCTGCTCAATCGATTCAAAATATGCACATTGGGCATGGCTCAATACCGAACGCAACAAAGGAGGTATTAAAGGCGTGCAATACCCTTTAGTGGCCGACCTAACTAAAACTATTGCCATCGATTACGGTGTATTGGCTGGTCAATATCAAATTGACAATGAAAGCGTCCGTTTTGAAGGCAACCCTGTAGCCTTACGCGGATTGTTTTTGATTGATATCAATGGTATTATACGTCATCAGGTAATCAATGATTTACCATTAGGACGTAGTGTAGACGAAGCCCTAAGGATGGTAGATGCATTAAACTTTTATGAAAAAAACGGCGAAGTTTGTCCAGCCAACTGGAACAGTAGCAAAGAAGGATTGCAAGCAACTGCCGAAGGTATTGCCACTTATTTAGGAACACATCAAAATTAATATATATGTCAATCGCAAACTTAACACAAGTAGACAATTACAATTATGGCATCGAAAAAATATTCGATTCAGCCAAGGATTTTTTACCTATCAATGGTACCGATTATGTAGAGCTTTATGTGGGCAATGCAAAACAAGCAGCGCATTACTATAAAACAGCTTTTGGGTTTCAATCGTTTGCCTATTGCGGTTTAGAAACAGGTAACAAAGCCTATTGCTCTTATGTAGTTGCCCAAGATAAAATCAGGTTGGTACTTACCACACCCTTTGACCCCGAAAGTGAAATATCAGATCATATCAGACGACATGGAGATGGGGTAAAAGTGATTGCTCTTTGGGTAGACGATGCCCGAAAAGCATTTGAAGAAACCACTAAACGAGGTGCAGTAGCCGTGATGGAACCAACCGTATTTTCAGATGAGAATGGAGAAGTGGTTAAAGCATCTATCAAAACCTATGGCGATACCATTCATACTTTTGTAGAGCGTAAAAACTATCAGGGTGTTTTTTTACCCGGGTTTGAAAAATGGGAAAGCGAATACAATCCTGGCAGTAAAGGGCTCAAATATATCGACCATATGGTGGGCAATGTGGCATTGGGCACCATGAATACCTGGGCCGACTTTTATGCCAATACCATGGGTTTTGCCAACCTTATCACTTTTGACGATAAGGATATTTCTACCCAATACACCGCCTTGATGAGTAAAGTAATGACCAATGGCAATGGCCGAATTAAATTTCCAATCAATGAACCTGCTAAGGGATTAAAAAAATCACAGGTAGAAGAGTATTTAGATTTTTATGGCGGACCCGGTTGTCAACATATTGCGGTAGCTACCGATGATATCGTCTTTACCATTGCTGAAATGCGTAAGTCGGGTGTTGAATTTTTACATGTGCCTGGAACCTATTACGATACAGTGGTAGATCGCGTGGGTACCATTTCAGAAGATATGAACACCCTCAAATCATTAGGCATCATGGTTGACCGTGATGAAGAAGGATACTTGCTACAAATTTTTACCAAACCAGTAGAAGACAGACCTACCTTATTTTTTGAAATCATTCAACGTAAAGGAGCCAAGTCATTTGGCAAAGGCAATTTTCAGGCTTTGTTTGAAAGTATTGAAGCTGAACAAGAACGAAGAGGTACTTTATAAATATTGTAAAAAATAAATACATCCCTTCATTTGCAATAAAATGATGTACAAACCCTATTTTTAAATAAAAACCCATACCCCTAAATATTATGAGCGCAGGTTGTCTTAATAATTGCCCCAATTGTAAATGTTCAAAATCGGCAATCATCATTGGTGCCGGCTTAGTAGGCTCACTGTGGGCTGTGTATTTAAGCAAAGCGGGTTATAAAGTAGATGTTTATGAACGTCGGCCCGATATGCGACGGTCAAAGATGTCTGCTGGTAAATCAATCAATTTAGCCACATCTTATCGTGGTTGGAAAGCCTTAGACGAAGTGGGTATTGGCGATGAAATTAGAAAAATTGCCATCCCTATGTACGGTCGCACTTTACATCATCAACACGGCGAAGTGAAGTATCAACCCTATGGCAATGATGATCAGGCAATTTATTCCGTATCAAGAGGGGCTATCAATGCAAAACTGATGAGTATTGCAGAAGAAAATATTACGGTACATATTCAATTTAACGCTGAATGTATTGATATAGATTTTAAGCAAGATAAAGCCATTTTTAAAGATACTGTAACGGGTGTTATCACCGAGGCCACGGCAGATGTGATTTTTGCCACTGATGGAGCCTTCTCCGCTGCTCGTTATCATGGGATGCAAAAGCTTGATCAGTTTAATTATTCGCAGCAATACATAGCAGATGGGTATCGCGAAATATTATTACCAGCCAATGAAGATGGCAGTCATAAGCTACCACTGAATACTTTACATATCTGGCCTCGCGGAAGATTTATGTTGATTGCTCTTCCTAATTTTGATGGGTCATACACGTGTACTTTATTTATGCCTTTCGAAAATGATCAATATTGTTTTAATAACCTCACCTCCAAAGAGAAAGTCAACGAATTTTTTAGGGAAATATTTCCAGATTTTTATGCCATGATGCCTAATATAGCCGATTCCTGGGATGATCACCCTTTATCATCATTAGCCATTATTCGATGTTTTCCCTGGACACATCGCAAATTAGCCTTGATGGGTGATGCCGCTCATGCCACTGTACCCTTTTTTGGACAAGGTATGAACGCTGGTTTTGAAGATTGCAGCGTGATGTGGGACTTGATGAATAAACATATGGACAATTGGCCGGTAATTTTTAAAGAGTATGAAAAATTAAGAAAACCGAATGGAGATGCGGTACAGGATTTATCTTTACAAAATTATATTGTGATGCGGGATAAAGTGTCTTCTCCTGAATTTTTATTATTACAAAAAATTGAACGTCGTTTGAATTATCTTTACCCCGATTCCTATTTCCCCTTGTATAGCATGGTATCGTTTACAGATATCGATTATGCCACTGCATGGAAAAAAGGCAATGAACAAGAAGCAATGATAAAAAAACTTATTGATCAAAACCATATAAACGAATTAACAACTGAAACCGAGATAGATAGCATCTTACACACTTTCATGCAACAAACAGTTGCTTCATAAAAATGAACACATGAACGAAAATAAAGAACAACTCTTACAACGTATTGAAGAAAAATTTAAAGCCATTGACCAAAATCCGGATGTGCATCTTGAAGGACTTGTGTGGGCAAAACCTATGAATTACTGGGACTATATTTTACCTGATGCCCTATTAAGTTTACAAGTTCAACGCACCACATTACCCGATGAAATGGTGTTTATTATGTATCATCAAATCAATGAACTATTGTTTAAAATGATACAATGGGAAATCGATCAGGTGAGTGTAGTGGAAAAGATTGAAGCTGACTTTTTTACAGAAAAATTAAGACGTATCAGTCGGTATTTTGATATGCTTTCATCCTCCTTTGAAATCATGGGTGATGGTATGGAACTTGCCCAATACATGAAATTTAGAAACACCCTGACACCGGCAAGTGGTTTTCAAAGTGCAGCATACCGACTGATTGAGTTTTCATCTACCGAATTAATCAATTTAATCGATTATCGTTTTAGGGCTTCCATCGATAGAAATACGCCTTACACACATGCCTTTGAACATTTGTATTGGCAAGCCGCAGGTAAAGACCATGCGACAGGCAAAAAAAATACCATGCTTGTATTGTTTGAAGAAAAATACAAAGACATGTTTTTACGAAAAATGGAAGCCTACAATACAACGAACCTGTGGACTCGGTTTAAACAATTGCCCGATGAAGTAAAGCAAGATGCAGCGCTGATTAAGGCTATGCGTCATTATGATTATACGGTAAATGTAACCTGGGTAATGGCTCATTATACAGCTGCAGGTAAATACTTAGGCAATGCAGAAGCTACAGGTGGCAGCGACTGGCGTAAATATATGCATCCCCGTTACCAACGTCGAATTTTCTTTCCTGATTTATGGAGCGAAGAAGAATTGAAAAACTGGGGTACGGATGTTTAATTTATCATCCGTAATCCATTGATTCTTTTCTAATCAATAGATGTTGTATTGTTTATGTTTTGGGGTCAACCTATTATCGCAAATGTATTCGGTTAAATAGAAAATGTTTTTCCTGAACAAACCGTTTTATCATATATCGCAGGCTATTATAGAATCAAAAAAAATGGATAACGTATCTTTGAAAAAAATTATCCTTTATTGAAAGCAATTATATACAAATCTACAGGCAGTTGGTACCTATGCAAAGCAGCTGATGGCAAGTTTTGGAATGGACGTATGAAAGGTAAATTTAAGATTGATAAAGAAATCACTTCTACCAATCCAATAGCTGTAGGTGATCATGTAACAATTGCTTTAGAAAGCGATAGCGAAAATTCAGTGATGATTACTGCCATTGAAAAAAGAAAAAATTATTTGGTACGCACATCACCACATAATAAAAATCAAAAACATATTGTAGCCTCTAATCTTGACCAAAGCATACTGATAGCCACCATCAAAGACCCACGCACTTCTACAGGGTTTATCGATCGTTTTTTGGTGAGTTGTGAAGTATATCATCTCAAAGCGATTGTTGTATTTAATAAGGCCGACATGATGGATGAAGAGGATATGAAATATTTTGCCTATTTAAAAAATATTTATACCCAAATAGGCTATGACATCTATTTGGTATCAGCTGAAAAAAATGAGGGAATAGACACTTTACAACATATCATGCATTATAAAGTGAGTTTGCTCACAGGGCATAGTGGTGTAGGCAAATCGACCCTTATCAATAGTATTTTGCCTGAACAATCGCTGTATACCCAGGAAGTGTCTGACTGGAGTGGCAAAGGAATGCATACTACTACCTTTGCACAAATGTATGACCTCCCTAATGGTGGTCAAATCATTGATACACCGGGTATAAGAGAATTGGGTATTGTGAATGTAAGTCGTGCAGAACTCAGTGGGTATTTTCCTGAAATCAAAAAAGAACTGGTAAAATGTAAGTACAATAATTGTAGCCATTTCAATGAACCTGGCTGTGCTGTAAAAGAGGCAGTTGCGCAAGGCATCATATCGGAAGAACGTTATGTGAATTATGCAAAAATTTATGAAACCATTGAAGAAAAATGGAAATAAAATGTCCATCTTAGCATTGTGAATGTTCATTCCAGTGAAAAACAAATTGATGTTCAATCTTTTTTATAAAATCAGATAGGGACAGGAAGTGAAAAATACCCTTTAAATGGTATCTTAATTATTCTTAATACATATAATTTTACCTTCTTAAAACACCTTGTATTATGAAGTATTTTTATCTTTTATGTCTTCTATTTTCTATGAAGGCTATTGCACAACCCTGTAATCCATTGTCAAACGCCATTAAAACAGTGTCAGGCACTTATGGCGCATCGAATAAGGAATATACAACAAGTTGCAGCATTTGTAACGGTTGGAATTCGGGCAACTATTCAGGTTGGATAGCTTATGACATGCAAACCCCTGTTGATATCAACAGTATATTCATCATCAGAAGTATGGTACCTGGTGGTGGTATGACCCAATATATTGATACCAGCAGTGATGGTGTTACATGGGTAACTGCTTTAAATGTGTCAGGCAGTTTTGTGAACCAGGGTCATCAGTATATCGCCCTTCCTTCCCCATGGAACAATGTACGTTATATACGATTGCGCGGAACAGGTGGTGTATCATGGATGTCTATCCTCGAATTTATGGTCAATCCCGATCTCATTAATTCTGAAGTACAGGGTATGCACCCCGTACTCATGAACGAACAAGCTCAATTAATAACCGGAAATAATTTTACATTTCCAATGACCATTTATGCAAGCAAAGCATCTACATATCAGTGGAAACTCAATGGAGCCAATATACCAGGTGCCACCAATCAATCACTTGAAATTACCCAAAATGGAAGTTATAGTGTGTTGGTTACCTATACAGGCTCGCCTTGCAATGCTACCCTAACCTCACCTGCGCAAAACATTACAGGTCCACGTTTATGGCTCAAAGCTGATGAAGGTGCATATACTAATAATGGCATTAACCTGGCAACCGATGGACAAACCATTCAACAATGGAACGACCGAAGTGGCAATAATTTCCATGCAACACAAGCAGATGCTAGCAAACGCCCAACATGGCAATTAAACGCTTTCAATGGCAAACCCGCCTTATGGTTTGATGGGGTTAATGGCAATTATTGGCTCGAAAATACCGTAAATACCCCCGTAGCTACCGCAGGTGCAGCACGTACATACTTTGTGGTGGCAAAAGCTGCATGCAATGCAACAGGGTATCAGGGAGGTCATTTATTTACCAACAGACGAACTCCAAATGCCAGCACCCTTGAGTTTGTCAATAATCCCGGAAATGGTATTTTTCATGGTGGTAATCTGTGTTGTAATCATCCTCAAGTTACCAGTGTATCTTTTGAAGAAGGCCAATATCAACCGTTTATCGGCACCTGGCGCACGGGAGGCACCAATACCAATCTTGATTTTTGGATGAATGGTACTGCAGCTGTTACTGCCAATGCCAACTTCGAAATAGACAATGGAGCCGTTGGATATTGTGTGGGTGACCGTAGAGATGCTTTCCAATTTGTAGACCCAACAGGTGGCTATGATTGGCAAGGACATATAGCTGAAATCATTGTGTATGATCGAGCATTAAGTGACGAAGAGCGCTTAGCCACCGAAAATTACCTCGCATTGAAATACCAACAACCCACAGCACCTTCACAGTTTACCTCATTGCCATCTGCAACCGTTTATAATACTGCAGACATCAGCGATGCTGTATGGCAACACACTTTCAATACTGCGAATAACAACGAAATGATCGCCTCTATTAAAAGCAATTGCGCCGATTTAGGCATTCGTACTGATACCGTGTATGTAGAACCTTCAGCCGTAACAGTGGGTGCCAATAGTTATATGAGACGTCATTATGTAATCAAAACCAGTCTTGCCCCTGTGGGTAGCAAGCGAGTACGTCTGTATTATACCGATGCCGATTATGCAGACCTTCAAACTGTACAACCTTGGCTTACTTCACATAGTGAACTTAACGTTATAAAATACAATGGACCCAATGAAGATGGTATATTGAATGATATGGGTGGCGTACTCACTTTGATTCCTTCAGCTGCAATAACTACGGGGACCGCATTTGGACAACGTTTTCTTGAATTTGATGTTACAGGATTTAGCGAGTTTTGGATTTCAAGCAGTAACAATGCTCCCCTGCCAGTAGTATTGACAAATTTCGAAGCCAATAAATGCAATACCAGCCATGCATGTATTGCATGGCAAACTAGCCATGAATCACAAATGAGTCATTATAAATTACAGCAATCAATGGATGGTATTCATTTTAATACGGTGTATCAAGCAAGCGCCAAAAACAGTGCAGTGAATCAATATACGTTCGAACATCGAAACCAATCAGGTAAAGTATATTATAGACTCCAGATGATTGATGAGAACAATCAATTCAGTTATAGCAACACAAAAGCACTTGATTTTGACAGCAAAGCATCTATCCAAATCAACCCAAATCCAGCAAACAATCAACTTACGGTATCAGGTATTGAAGGTGAATATCGCATTGAATTGATTAATATGCAAGGACAGGTATTACAAACGATTTCAAGCATAGGCAACAAGGATATCCAAATCAAAACCAGCGATTTACCTATTGGTATTTATTACCTTAAATTTTATTCATCCCAATCCATACAAAGCCTAAAAGTTTTGATTCAACATTAATGCTACATGACAAATTATAAAAAACCGCTTCTATGATGAAGCGGTTTTTATTTGATATAAATCGATGAGTTCAAAACAATACCAATTCATTTGCCACTACTCATTATATAACGTTCAATTACCTTAAGATGAAATATAATGAGTGTTTGATTTTTAAAGATATTTACATGACTTCTAATAAATGTATTTGGTATAACAAGCCAACACCTTAAATTTACACTATGAAAAATATGCTATTCGTATTTTTAGGGGGCGGGGTAGGAAGTGTGATTAGGTATATCGTCAGTACATTTTTTGTAGTTAGCTCCAATGCCTTTCCTTTCGCCACTTTTATCGTGAATATTATGGGTAGCTTTATTATCGGATTATTGATGGGTTATTTCATACAGGATACAGCAGAACAGCAAACCTGGAAAATGCTTTTAATGACAGGTTTTTGTGGAGGATTTACCACCTTTTCAGCGTTTAGCAAAGAAAGTGTATTGATGATCACTTTTGTGGAGGATTTACCACCTTTTCAGCGTTTAGTAAAGAAAGTGTATTGATGATCATGCAACAACAGTGGGGCATGGTAAGTCTTTACATCGTACTGAGTATCATTGTATGCCTTAGCGCCACCGCTTTAGGATATCTATTGTCTCATTAAATCATTTGGCGTTGAATATGCTATTGAACCTAAATCGTTTGAATAGTAAGGTCAGTTTGGGTTATGCATACAAACAGTTCGATTAAATGCCATTACATTTAATTTTAGTCTAAAAAATATAAATACATTAGATACATACATTGAATAAAATCAGAAAATATTAGCCCTATTTAAAATATTTCGTAGATGTATTACTTTAATTTATTGCTGTATCGTGGGTATTATTTTTTTATATTTACATGCGATTAATAAACATCATCATGAATTGGCATCAAAGTCCGGTAGTAGACCAGGTAGGTATTGAAGAACGTGTAGCAAGATTCAACACCCGTAGCATCAAAAAAGAAAGTAAAATGCAGGGGCTTCATTTGGCATTGAATATGATTGACCTTACTACATTAGAAGGCAAAGATACGGTGGGCAAAGTAACCCAAATGTGTTACAAAGCGCAGCATGTCGCCGACCATTTAATGGATGTACCTACCGTTGCCGCCGTTTGTGTATACCCTAATCATGTAAAAACAGCCAAGAAATGTTTATTGAATTCAAGCATTAAAATAGCCTCTGTAGCAACAGCCTTTCCAAGTGGCAATAGTTCATTAAAAATAAAATTAGCAGATACCAAAATGGCTGTTGACCATGGTGCTGATGAAGTAGATATGGTAATTAGCCGTGGTGAATTTTTGCAAGGCAATTACTCATTTGTGTTTGACGAAATTGCTACGATTAAAGAAGCTTGTAAACATGCCCGTCTAAAAGTAATTTTAGAAACAGGGGAACTCAGCACCCTCGATAATGTACGCAAAGCGAGTGATATCGCCATATTGGCCGGGGCTGATTTTATTAAAACATCGACCGGCAAAATACAACCTGCTGCTACTATGCCTGTAACTTTGGTGATGCTACAAGCCATCAAGGATTATCATGATGCCACAGGAAAAATGATTGGTATGAAACCCGCTGGTGGCATTTCAACATCAAAAATGGCCTTGCAATATTTAGTGATGCTATACGAAACATTGGGTGATGCATGGATGAGCAATGAATGGTTTAGGTTTGGCGCCAGCAGTCTTGCCAATGATATTGTGTTGCAAATAGGGAAGGAACAAAAAGGTTTTTACTATAGTAAAGATTATATTTCTATTGATTAGATATACCGCATGAAAGCACGATTTTTGTCAACCTATTTAAATGTACTTATAATTTTTTTGGTTGCCTTAGTCACTGCCATCGTTTTTTCGCATACCGCATTACTGAGTGGTAATATGGAAGCCATGCATATGGATGCGCAAGTATATATTCACACTGCTCATCAACTTTTACAAGGAAAAATACTTTATCGTGATGTGTTTGACCACAAAGGACCATTCATGTATATCATTGAATGTATCGGTGTGTTTTTTAGTGGCAAGCAGTATGTTGGATTATGGTTTACACAATGGATATGGCTTGTATTAGGCTTGAGTCCATTATTTATTTTTTGGGCCAGAAAGCATTCCCTTTTATTATCGATGACCGCTTTGTTTTTTTTGGGTGCATGGATATACAGTTTCAAAACCATTGGTGATAACCTCCCTGAAATATATGCCATCAGCTTCATTGCCTGGATTTATTATTTATGTTTACGAATGGTTGAAAACAGCCTTTTACATCGTTGGTATGCAGCCTTATTAGGGATGAGTGCCATGGGACTTTTTTTAACCAAACCCAATTTGATAGTATTGGTCATACCTTGTTGTGTATGGTTGTTATGGACACATTTTCAAACCAATTCAAGTAGTGAAAAACGCAATCATTTGCTTTTCATATTAGGGTATATATTGCTTGGCGGTGTTGTGGTGCTTTTACCTATCCTTGGCTATTTTGCATATCATCAAGCCTTATCAGATGCTTTTTTCGCATATTGGACATTTAATTTTTCTTATATATCAGCACAGTCACTTTCAATGTATGAAAGCTTTTCGCAAGTTTTTTTGCAAGCTCCTTTGTTTATGTTGATATTTGTGGTAGTTGCCTTATTGATCAAAGGGATACTTGATAAAGGTCAACGACCTTTTTTTGCAATGATCGTAGCTACGCTAATCATTTCAATGTTCATATTAATTGCATTGCCTGGCAGAGGTAAAGATTCGTTGCATTATGCCATGCCTATGGCCCCAATTATTGGCTGGGCCATCATGTATATCGGACAGGAATTTCAATCCTTTCAACGGGTATTTCTTCTTTTAATGGGACTTTATTTTTTCAAACCACCTTTAATACATAGTATAACTGCTACCCCTCATCAAGTAGATAGGAAAGAAGATATTGAATGGTTAGCTACACTCAAAAGAGCAGGAGAAACATTATGCATTTTCGGCAATCGCTCGGCGGTTTATGAACAAACCCAATTGACATGCAATACCCGTTTCTTTTATACCTACCCCTTGATGCAAGATTGCAACAGTAGCATCAGTCAACAATTTATAACACAGTTTGTTTCAAACAAAGCCACCTGGGTTTGGGTTGAAACAAAGTATGTATTTGACACTTGTATCACCCAACTGTTACAAAATTATGAAAGGGTCTATGCAAACCCAGAAACACAAATCTATCATTTGAAAACTGTTACGGCCAATTAAAGGTCACTGTTTTTTGTACGTTTTCGTTTAAACTCAAATAAACAGGACAAGTCAAAGCGGCTCGTTCTAATATCTTTTTTTCTTTATCGGTGTATGTCTTTGTGGAAGGGAAATGAAAATCCACTTTTATTTCACCAATACGTCTTAATGGGTCGGCCACCATTATTTTTTCGATATCTACGCTTGTTTCTACAATATCCATCGAATGTGTATTGGCCGCAATGCCCATAATACTAAGCATACATGAACCTAATGCAGTGGCTACCAAATCTGTAGGGCTAAAACGCTCTCCTTTACCGTGATTATCCTTAGGGGCGTCTGTTTCGATCATTGAGTGACTTTGCAAATGGGTTGCCTGGGTGCGTAAATCGCCGAGATATATAATTTGTGCGGTCATTATCAGGAGTTTTTCGTAAATTTACATTAGTTTTGGTATCTAGTGAAAAAGTTTATTAGCATATTATTCATTGGTTTGTTTTTTATGACAAACAGTTTTGCTCAAACGAATAAAGCAAGGATAGACTCATTGCGTGCGGTGAATCAGGCACGTACCGACTCTGTAAAAGCAGTTAATCAATTAAAAAAAGACTCTATAGCAGCACTCCGTTTACAAAGAGAACAAGCAAGAAAAGAGGCTACAAAAAAGAAAAAAAACCAATCGAAAGATAAAGAAATTGAAATATTCTATCCTGAAGATCCTAAGGATTCACTAACCCTATTGCGAGAAGAAAAAAGAGATTCATTGAAAGCCGTTCGAGAAATTGAACTAGAAAAAAGGAAACGTGAATTGGCTGAGCAAAAAGCTACTATCATTGCCACCCGAAAAAAAATCATACCTCCTATTACACAAGAATTAGGTGTTGGGTTTAGGTTATGCAGCGATGGATGGTCATTGTTTGCCCAACGTGGATTCATTAATACGGATGCTGAAAAAGTACATACTTCATTTATTTGGATAGATCTATCAGAAAAAAGAAATCCAAAAGAAAGTAGAACCTTAAATGAAAATTTCAGTATTGTAAATCCAGATGAGCTTAAACCAGTTTCATACAAATACGGAAAGATTAATAATTTTTATCAGTTTAAATTTGGCTATGGCAATTCGAAACCAATAACGGGTCGTCTTGACAAAAAAAGTGTAGTGATCAATTGGATATATGGCATTGGATTGTCTATGGGTATTTTAAAACCTTATTACCTTGATTTACTGGTGCCTGAAGGCAATGTGTATGTTCGTAAATTTGATAAATACACAGAGGAAAATAAAATCTACTTTCTTGATTTAAACAATCAGGGCACCATCGTTGGTGGTAGTAATTTTACAAAAGGAATTGGTGAAATAAAAATCAAACCAGGATTGGCTTTCCGTTCCGGTTTTTACTTCGATTATTCCGCTTCGCGAAAATCGTTTTTAGGGGTTGAAATTGGTGCAAGTGCAGAGTTTTATACCAAGCAAATTCCCATCATGATTAACACTAAAAATACTGCTTACTTCTTTAATATTTATGCTGATTTCCGTTTCGGAAAACGTTGGGAATAATTCAACAATGATAGTTTTTGCATTTCATTGATGGCATGAATAATATGATTTCAAGGCTTATCGTTTTGAGGACAGAAACAGTGTCCAAAAAAAAGTACAGCAAAACACATATACATATTCAAAAAAAATCTTAACTGTTGAGCATTTAATACCAACGATATATTAAAACCAGATTTTGTATTGTATTGGGGTCTTTAATTTCAGAATATTTGTTGCGCAATCAGTATCCAGATAATTATTGACATGATTGACAATACAATTCTTTGTCTTATTTTTCGTTTGTAATTGTATTTATTCAAGTACCAGTAAGGGGCTAATAAATTTCCTGGAATAATAGCAGTAATAGGAAAGAAGAGAAGAAGTAGTATGGCATCGATGAGTTCATAATTTTTTGTTTTATTATGTTCTCTTTCATCCTCCATTTTCGCTTCATAGTTTGAGATCGTTGTCTGATTCTTTTTGACTCTTTGTGTAATGTCAAATTCACTATAATTTCTTGCTAATAATTCTGCAAAAGCTTCATCTCTGGCTTGCTGCGTCCATTTCTTAAGGTTGCTAACCATATTAAACAATTCTTTATCACTTCTATTATTTACCGGAGGATTCAGATTCATTATGTTTTGCATATTATACCGATATTTTTTAGGGTATTTCATAAATAAATCTGGGTTAACCAAAATAAGATTTATGAACTATGGGTATATTGTATAAATCAAATAGGGTTAATATTCCACAGCAGTATTATTGATTCAATGCAACCCAGGCTATAATACCCCCTTCAAGATTTTTTGTATTTATAAAACCAAGTTGTTCAAGCATCATGCATGCATTGAGACTGCGTACTCCACTGCGACAATGTACTATGACTTCTTTGTCTTTCCAATCTTCAATGTCATCAATCTGTCCACTCAGCACCTGACCCAATGGAATGAGTTTAGCACCCATATTGACTTCTGCATATTCTGAGGGTTCTCTTACATCTAAAATATACAAGGTTTCATTGGCATCCTTTCTTTGTTTTAATTCTTGTACGGTAATGTTATGCATCTTATTTTTTAATAATTTTATGCGAAATATAATGATCTTTATCGTCTTTCAACACCAATATATACATACCTGTTTTCAACGATTGTAATGAAAATTGCTGTTGACCTTTTGCAATGGTTTGTATTAAAGTTCCATTCATATCAAATAATAATCCCTGTACAGGATATTGGCTTTTGATATAAACAATATCTTGTGTAGGATTCGGATATATTGCTACTGAAGTTAAATCATCTTGTGGTGATGATAACCCAGTAGGGGTAAATGCTTGCCCAACAATGGGACGCATCATAATACTGCCTTGTACCCCAGAACCTAGCCATGTACCATCTACATTATAATATAAGTGTTGAATATTGGTATTGTTATTGACGTCTAAACCATAATAAATACTATCGCTACCAAAATTGGCAGGTTGTGTAATACCAATATAATATTTACCTGCATCTAATACCACGGGCACATCAAAACCATAGCTACTAAATCCGTTAATACTTGGTTCGTATTGCACCTTATATAAATCTTGCTGATATAAAATGGTATCGCTATTACCAGCCCCTTTTAGTTTTTTATATAAGGCTATAGAAAAAAACTTTCCTGCGGCTGTAGGCAATTGAGATCCAAAATGCACCATCAATCCTCGCACAGTGTCTGCTTGATTTAAAGTAAATGCTAAAGCTGTTTTTGAAGGAAAGTTGACTGCAGGAAGTAAGAAATATGATTTCTCGGCACTGCCATCATCATACGCAAAATAATTATCAAACATCGCATCTTTTACAATGGTATCGTTGATTTTTCGGTCGCTGCCATTGATACTATTGATAAAATATTGGTTACGAATCACCACTTTGCTATAGTTATTAGGTGCAGTATAAGATATTGTATAAGAAGGTATCGATTGGTTGATGCTTGCTTTGGCCCCAATGTTCACAGCAGGTAACTGTGCGTTACTGATTGGGGTTGCCGAAAACAGTTCAGTAGCTCTGTGGTTGACAGATATTGACTGACTGCTATTATACATATTTCTCAATTGTACTAATTGTGTACCAGATAATTCATTGGCTTGGTTTACCACAAAGTGCCTATAAGGCATAGAAGAGTAATTACTCAAAATGCTACTGGGTTCTTCGGTGAAACCAACATCATTCATTATGCTATCAGCATTATTTCTGTTGACATCTATTTTGATATAATCAATATTCCAAATATCATCGTTTGTATTGAGGGATGCTACATTTACAAAACGAAATTGAAAATCGTTGTGTAAAAACTGGGCATCGGTGATGGGTATCAATCGTATTTGAAAAGCTTGTAAAGGGGTGCCTCTCGTTTCCCACATACGTACCCATTGATTGCTATTGTTTTTAAAATATAAAAACAAACTGTCTCCATTTTCGGGGGCAAAACCCAGGCCCTGGGGTTGGTAATAAAAACTACAATAAATATTATCTGCAGGGGTATACGTGGCTAGGTTGATAGATGTAGAAGTCAGGCTATCTGCATTGCCAGAAGTAAATGGGCTCACAAAGTAAGGACGTCCTATTTCATTGAGACCATCAAGGGTAGCCACTCCTCTATTGATAGGTAAAAAACCAAAAGTATTGTTGATAAAGGCTTGTTGGTCGGTCCATTTTGTTGGATCAGGATAAGGTCCTTCGTAAGCAAAATCTTCAATAAAGGGTAATCCAACCCGTGTTTTTTTGACAGGAGAACCTTGATTTTGGGAAACATGTAATACGGGATTGACTTGCAAAGGAACTACCTGCTCTTGCGCCCACAACTGAGGAGCAAATAACAATGCCAAAACGATTAATATGTTATGTTTATTAGGTTTCAATTATTCAAATTCAGTTTCGGTATCACTTGTTGTTTTCTTTATAGGTTCCTGATTTTTATCAGGGGATTTTTTGCTGGGATTTGCGGGGTTGGTAGATTTGGTTGGAATTTGGGTAGTGCCTATCTTTTCATTTTTGTTCATTTGGGCTTTTTTAATTGAATCGGCCCTCAATATATTATTTGTTGAATCGATGGCTTCATTGTATTCACCCAATAACTTTTTCGATCCCGGTTGATTTTTCAATAATAATTGTTGTGGGGGGCTTTGCATCACCCTGATATCGAGCAAATCGCCTTTAGGTATTTTGTTGATGAAGTCTAATTCATTCAATGCCTCTGGTTGTTGCATAAACACCACTGCCGTGGCGCTATCTTCTATCACACCTTCCCACATCACATTGGAGGTGAGTTCTAATGATTTAATCAGATTTTGTGCTTCATTCCAACTCATGCCAATCAAATTAGGAACATCTACCTCACCATACAAACCTTCACCTACAACCAAACTAATTTTACTTCCCAATGGCACTAAGGTTCCTGCAGCAATTGGTTTGCCTTTGTACCATTGTTCTAAAATGGATCCAGCTGCTACATCAGGACGATAAATGGTATCGCCCATCACCAATCGGTAACTTTGCATCTCGAGCATCGCATTGCGAAACGACATATTTACCAGGTTAGGCATTTTGATTGAAGGAGGCGTTTTACGATTGATTGTTAAAAAAATGGTACGTCCGATTTTTACGGTGGCTCCTTGTTCAGGCTCTTGAAACAACACTTCCAACGGATTTTTATATGACACAAAAGTTGAATCTATTTGCACTTTAAAACCTTGACGTTCTAATGTTTTGACAGCTTCTTTCATATTTTTACCCACCAATTTTGGCACCGTGGTTTGTTTACCATGATTGGTTAGCCAGTCGAGGGAGTTAAAAAATAGAAATAATAAACCTGCTACTAAACAGATTACCAGAAAAACATTAAATAAAAATGAGCGTTTAAGCACTTGATGATTTTAAAAGAAGGTAAAAATAAGGTTTTTAAGCTCTTAAAAAAGGGTATTTATAAAAAAATTAACCCATTATTGTCTAAACGATTCTTCAATCAGGGTTCCATAAAATTCAATCAGGGTTTTTCCAGTTGCTCTTACCTGCTGGGGTACTATGCTATTTTCGCTTTGTCCGGGTATGGTATTGATTTCAAGAAAGTATAATTTACCCGTATTTTCTTCTAATATAAAATCAACCCGGCAGATGCCTTTGCAATTGAGTAAGTCGTATATTTTTTTTGCTGTTTCGGCTATATTATTGGCAACAGGCTCATCTACTAAAGCAGGGGTTACTTCATTGGTCATGCCTGGTGTATATTTAGCCTCATAATCAAAAAACTCTTTGGTGCTGATAATTTCTGTGACTGGCAAGGCTGTTAATTCACCCTGAACACGATACACACCAATACTAAATTCTCGTCCTTTTACAAACTCTTCTACCATGGCTTGCGATTCGATGGCATATACTGCATCAATGGCAGGCTGAAGGTCTTCGGGGGTTTTTACTTTTGTTGTTGCCAAACTCGACCCTCCTTCAGGGGGCTTTACAAAAACAGGTAAGCTTACTTGTTTTAATATTTCTTCTACGGGTAGGCTTCGGTTTTTAAACAAATGAATCGATTTAGATACATGTACTACACCACTTTGGGCTACTACCCGATTGCAAAATATTTTATTGAAAGTAAGGCCAGCTACTATGGCGCCACAGGAGGTAAAAGGAATACCAAGCATTTCAAGATAACCCTGAAACTTACCATCTTCACCCGGAGTACCATGCACTGCAATAAACACGGTATCAAATATGATTTTTGTCCCTTCCAAGCTTAATGAAAAATCTCTTCTATCTACTTCTGTTTCAGTACCATCTGCAGCGGTGTATTTCCAGTTTTTTTTATCTAATATTATTTTGTACACATTGTAAAGTGCTTTATCAATGTTGTTTTCGATGGTAATGGCTGTTTTGATTGATATTGCATATTCGCCTGAATATCCGCCTGCAACCAGGGCTATGTTTTTTTTCATTTTTTATTTAAAAGTATAGGGCAAAGCTACTAAAACGCTTTCTTATTTTTATAGATAGCAGTTCATAAAGGTTTGATAAAAAAAACAATATCATAAATGAATATCCCAACCATCTATTAAAAACAGACCAAATGTTATATCCATTTGGTTTATATTTTATAAATCTTAGCGAGGTAAAAGTCCATTGAAATAAAGTTTAATATGACTAAACATAACGACTATTTATATGTACGAGATTTCCCTTTGGTGAAGCAAATTCATTATTTTATCTGGCATTTCAGCAATTATATTACTTTTGACGATTCTACAAACACATGAAATCAATTTTATATTTACTACTCATTTTATTGCCAATCTCCCTTTTTGCTGATAAAAAAACAAGTAAAAAAAAACAAGTGCTCAACGTCTTTACATCATGGGGATACAATAGGGCATTTTATACCAAATCGGCGATTCATTTCAAAGGGGATGAGTATCATTTTACCTTAAAAAAAACCATTGCAAAAGATCGTCAAACCCCTATTTCTGCGAGTCATTATTTAAACATATCCAATCTTACCATACCTCAATATAATTTCAGTGTAGGAGTGCAATTACCCAAAAATATCACTGTCACTATTGGTCAAGATCATATGAAATATGTTGTGGAACAATATTCTATTGCCACACTTGATGGATATACCCATTTACATGATGAATTTGAAGGCGATTATCATAACCAAGAAATCGTGCTTACTCCCGATTTTTTACAATTTGAACATACCGATGGGCTTAATTATGTACATGCCACGGTGAATAAACAGAAGCGCATTTTAACAAGTAAAAATAAAAATCAGCATCTTCAGGTGATGTTAGGCATCCATGGTGGATTGTTGATACCCCGATCTAATGTGACCTTAATGCATTTTGAACGAAACGATAAATTTCACTTAGCTGGGTATGGTGTCGGTGTCAATATGGGGATTTGTGCCACATTTTTAAAATACTGCTTTTTCAGATTAGATCATAAAACGGGTTTTATCAATATGCCCAATATACTCACTCGCGGAATACAATACAAAGACAGGGCTCAACAACATTTTGGGTTTATAGAGTTCTTTTACTCATTTGGGGTTCAGTATCCGTTATAGTTATGGCTTAATGCATAATCATTAACTTTTTACTCAATTGTTGTTGCCCATTTGCCATTTGAATGATATAGCATCCTGGTTTGTAATTTCTTGTATCTATTTCTACATTGTAGTTACCTGATTGTTTGTGTATCAATCTACCATCTGCTGTATAAATAGTTACTTGAAGTAATTGAGTGGAATGACCTTTATATGAAATTTCCAGATAGTCGTTTGCAGGATTAGGATACATTGAAATATTATTTTCAAATACACTTTGGTCATCTACAGCATTCGGGATTGACCCACAATACACCAATTTATTTAATGGAACGATATTGGTATTTTGGTAACTCGCAGTCATGGATGTTACATTTGAATTGAATGAGGTGAGTGCAGAACTTTCTACTGTAAGTGTTTTAGGAACATTCGTCACATTGAAGGGAAGCGTATTGCATAATCCATTGCCGTTTGAATCGATGATTGCCATGATAGCGCCTTCATTTGATCCATTGCCCACATGTATGGTGCTATTGCCCAAAGCTGTGATGCCATTAAATTGAACATTTTTATTGCCTGGCGTATTGCCTTCGCTTAAATGTTTCCAACCGATGGTGCCGGTATTCGACAATTTAAGCATCGCACAATAAAATTTACTGTTGTCGTACATATTCCCATTCACTATTACATCTTGACCATTGTTGATAGCAGCTATGTCACTCAAGGTAAATTGGGTATACCCAACAGTGAGTTCGTTAAATGAAGTCATGCCCAATGCATTGTTATAAAAAGCAACAAATTGGGTTTTATTGTTGTTGGTATTGTTGTATTGTCCAAGAAGTCCATAACCATTGTTGGCATTCAGTTTCACCAATTTGGTAGGTATTATTTGGGGTGCTGAAGTATAGGTGTTTGCAGTATAGGTGGTGTAGTTGCCTGTGGCATCTATTTTGAAGGTAAGTATTGATTTAGCATTATAACCTGAAGCTACTACATAATTATTACCGTCAGGTAAAATACTCCAGCAAGTAATTACGCCTGCTGCCAAAGGATAGTAGTATTGTTTTTGCCATTCAATAGTGCCATTGGCATCGCATTTCACTATGCAATTGCTTAGGGTACAATCACCCGTTCCAAATAAAAATCCGTTATCGCCACTGATGCCTTTAGAGATGCAGGGTGCAAATAGTCGTTCACCATTGGTAGGTGCTTTGTATAATTTTTGCCAAAGAATAGTACCGGTACTGCTGATTTTTGTTACATATAATGAACCCCCGTTGTAATTAGAACTTGAGGTAGCATAAAAATTGCCATCGTTGGCTTCAATGACAAAGTTTGAAAAAGGATTCAACATTGAATCGGTGACTTTCACCTTCCATAATGCATTATAATTGGCATCCCATCGAATGTATTGATGTTTATAATTACTGTCAAACCCTGCGGTGATAAAGCCTCCGCTACTTACTTTTTCTATTTTGTCGATAATGCCTGTACCATTTACTTTAAAGTAAGCTGTTTGGGTAAATGCCTGAAAGCTACAAATCAAGAGGAGGGTTGCAATGATATATTTCATGTAAATATGTTTGCCCCTTTAGACGCATAGATTTAAAAAGTAGTTAGGTTACAGATAAAAAAAATTTGATTAGCAAGATATTTTATCGACCCTATTTTGATGTCGGCCTCCTTCAAAATTTGTTTTTAAAAAAGTATCTGTAAACAAAATAGCTTCCGCAATGGTGATAAAACGAGCAGGCAAACAAATGATATTGGCATCATTGTGTTGACGGGCCAATGCAGCAATTTCATCTTTCCAGCATAAAGCGGCACGTACCCCCTGATGTTTGTTGGCAGTGATACTAACGCCATTGGCGCTTCCACAAATTAAAATACCAAAGCTTGATTGTTTATTTTCAACATCCGATGCTACAGGATGAGCGATATCAGGGTAATCCATACTTGCAGTGGTATTGGTACCATAATCAGTAATCTCATATCCCTTTTCGGTTAAATAATTTATGATGGCTTCACGATGTACCACACCTGCGTGGTCGCAGCCTATTGATATTTTTTGCATACTCTTTATTTCAATGTTACTTTTTGATTGCCTATTTTATAGCCTTGATGATATACTTCTACCATGTAATTACCCTTTTCAAAATCGTTGTTGGGTCTCCATTCGGTGGTGATGCCATATACTTTTTCGCCTTTGCGATAAGGAACTATTTTGGTAGTTGTATAATCTAATTCATTTCCTTCGGTGGTTTTAAACTTATTGCCACTTGAAGTCACTGTTTTACCATTAGGGGCTTTAATGCATATATACAATATTTTTTCCCCGCTTTCACTGATTCTGTTATCATCGATATCAAATGAAACGCGCATCAGGTCAGCCTTTTTGGCTTTCTCTGTTTCTTTTTCTTTTTCTTTTCCAAAAAGATTTTTTTTCGAATTGATCACTTCTAATTTAAAACCAGATGCATGAAGTACAGAGCCTAATTCCACTGTTTTTTCAAGCACCTTTTTTTCTGATTGTAAGTTTTCTTTTTCCGCAGTCACTTCATTTTTTTCAGAAATTAATTGCTTTTTGTCCTCGGTCAATTGAATATTTTCATTTTTAAGTGCGAGTATCTGTTGTTGATAGTTGCTCATTTTGTCATTCAATTCCTTGATGAGTTTGCTGGCCTCTTTGAGCTGCGCTTCGGTAGCATTTTTATTTTTCACAATGGCATCTATCTTACTTTTTAATGCTTCAACTTCATTACTTTTTTCGGTCAACAAACTATCCATTTGCACACTTTCGCTTTTCATTTCATCGAGTCGGGCTAAGGCGGCGTTATAATCAGTTTCGATGCTTGCTTTATCTGTTGAAATTGTTTCAACTTGTTCGGTGAGTAATTCATTGCTATTTTCTGCCTTGTTTTTATTGACAAAAAGATAAATGCCTGCAGCGACTAACAAACCGATAATACCCATGTATATCCAATGTAAGCTAATGCCTTTGCGAGGTTCTTGTGGTGTATTTTCCATGTTATTTATTGTTTAAGAATACAAAGGTAATAGATGTATTAAAAAATGCGTGGTAGTTGATGTAAAGTTTTGTTATTATATTAGCTTTTTAAATAAAACCTACACTACATGATTAAGCCTGAAAACCTACTACTTATTGATATTGAAACGGTTCCCATGTGTAAAAACTATGAGGAATTGAGCCCGGAATTTCAACGACTATGGGATAAAAAGTCCTTATTACTTGACAAAGAAAACTTAGATACTGAGCGCAGCTTTGCCGATAAAGGAGGAATTTATGCTGAGTTTGGAAAAATTATTTGTATTGGGCTCGGATATTTTATCAAAAACAATGCCCAATCAAATGAAGGGCAGCCCTATGCATTAAAAATAAAATCATTGTTTGGCGATGATGAAAAAGACATCTTGCACCAATTTGGACAGGTATGCAATAAATTTTTTAGGAATGCAACCAAACAGTTTTGCGGTCATAATATTCGTGAGTTTGATATCCCTTATATTTGCCGTAGAAGTTTTATCAATCAAATGCCTCTTCCGTCTATTTTATACGATTTACAAAATAAAAAACCCTGGGAAAATCCGATGCTCGATACTTTACAATTTTGGAAATTTGGAGAGTATAAAAATTTTACCTCCATTGATTTATTGTCAACGGTATTGGGCATTAGCAGTCCAAAAGATGATATTGCAGGAAGTGATGTGGCAGAAGTGTATTGGCAACAAAACGATTTGCAACGCATTGTACATTATTGCAACAAAGATGTAGTAACCATTGCGCAGGTACTGATGCGACTGCATGGCATGCCTTTGTTACAAACAAACGACATCGTGTATATGAATGATTAATTGAAGAATAGCATAGCAATGAAAGAAGTAAATGACATATTAATACAGTTACAAAACGGAAAGACAAAACCGGTTTATATTTTCGATGGAGAAGAACCATTTTATATAGACGCTTTGGTAGAAGCATTTGAAAATACCTTTTTACAACCTCATGAAAAAGATTTTAATTTTAGGGTATTTTTTGGGAAAGATGCCTTGTGGAATGATATTGTCAATGAGTGTAGAAGTTTCCCCGTATTTGCCAGCAAGCGTTTAGTGATATTGAAAGAAGCTTCGCAACTGAAAGATTTTGAACAGCTCGAAAATTATTTGAAAAGTCCTGCTGAAAGTACTTTACTGGTGATTGCATACAAATATAAAAAGGTAGATGGCAGAGGCTCCTTAGGCAAATACATAAAATCAGCAACGGCAAAATCACATATTGAGTATGTAACTTTTGATAAAATAAAAGATGCTAAACTGCAAGATTGGATTTTGCAATATACCATCAAACACAATATTAAATTGAGTGCCACAAATGCTGCTTTATTGGCAACATACTTGGGCAATGACTTACAAAAAATAGCCAATGAATTAGAAAAAGTAAGTATCAATATTAAAGAAGGGGAAGAAATAACAGAAGAGCTCATCGAAAAATATATTGGCATCAGTAAAGAATACAATGTGTTTCAGTTTCCGAAAGCAATCATTGAACGCAATACTGTGTTAACTTACAAAATTGTAGCATATTATATCGCTAATCCGAAAGAAGCGCCTATGGTTGTTATCACTGCTATGTTGTATAACGAGTTTTGTAAATTGTATAAATATCATTATGCCAAAAACTTACCTCAAGCAGAAGCGGCAAAAGCCATTGGCATAGCCCCCTTTTTTATAAAAGAATATCAACAGGCAGCCCAGGTGTATAATTTAACCCAAACAAAAAAAGCTATTGGTCTGCTGTACAAATATAACCTACATAGCATAGGTGTAGATATTGCCGATAATAATATGACGATGCTAAAAGAATTATCTTTTAAACTATTATCTTTATAAAAATCATTTTATGCATACAAAATTGTTCACTGTTTTTCTTCTTACTTGTTTTTTTTCGCATGACTCTTTTTCAGCAAAAAAAAGAAAATCGCTTGCCAAGGAAATCGTGACTTACCAAAGTGGATTTTATTCATTTGTTCATAATAATATTCGCACCGTTGGCAATATATATGAACTAAAAATCAATGTGCATGCCAACAATGTAATTATTGATTCGGTGTGGTTTGGGGCTACTCCTGTGCCATGTGATGTGTATGAAACACGCACCTTACAACGAGTGGCATCGCCTGTATTGAAAGGACAGTATCTGGTAAAAGCCAATCGAAACTTATATGAAAATTTTTATAGAAATATTGATTCTACTTTTGCCTATAATCTATTTGTACCTCCTTTTCCATTTAAAGGTGATTTAGTGATTATGTATTCTTATCAAGGCAAAAAGTATTACAAAGTGATCAACAATGTAGAAGAGCGTGCGCAAAAGCAAATGCGTGAATAAGGTTTATTTTAATGAAAAGGTGATTGGAATCACTAAATCTACTTTTACATTTTTACCCTTTTTGATACCGGGCTTCCAAGGAGGCATTAATGTTACAATCCGTAGTGCTTCGTTTTCCATTGCTTTCTTTTCTTCTACAAAATCTAATTCGTGATTATAATTGACATGTACCACTTGAGCATCACTTACTTTGCCTAACTCATCCACTACATAACTAATAACTATTTTTCCTTCAATTGCATGTGTAAATGCACTCGTTGGATATTGTAAATTTTTTTGAATAAAACTTATTAATGAATCTTCACCTCCTGGAAATGAAGGCAATTGATCTTCTAAATCAACCTTGTTTGAATTGTTGTTTTTGTTTTGTGTATAGGAAATATGTGTAATTAATATAAATGTAAGCGTAAATAAAAATGACAATAATGACTTCATGCGGATTGTTTTATTTTTCAAATTCTGTAAAAGGTATCTCTAAATGTTTATTATGACTGACACCCCGTTTTTCATTGTGTAATTTAGTCCAAAATAGATTTAAAACATCTGATTTTATATACTTTATTTTATAGGATTGTTCCTCTGACAAATTCGTTCAAAATCATTGGTAGTTGCAATTAGTATCGGAAGCCCTTTTTTTTTCGTTTATATGTTATGTTTAAGCATTACACTGATATTTTTCAGATTCATTTAAATACATATGCTAAGTGTGGTTGTTCCCAATAGGTCAACATTCTTTATACCCCAAAGTGTGTCTGTTGATTGAATATGTTGCAGGGTATCATCCTGAACTTTTGGGTAAGTTCGCATTTTTATACTGAATACTTTTATAATCATCAATACATTAAAATAAGTACCATTTGATTGGGTAGGCTTTTTAGTAATAAAACGATAAATTCCTTCTTTAGCCTATAGATATTAAACCGTTAATCGCTCAAGTAAATAATTTATATATTTAGTATTCATCGTAAATTTGCAATTAGAAAAATAGTACACTCATGGAAACTGCATTAGAAAATAGTATTTATATCAGCGATAAAGCAAAAGCAAAAGTTGAACAATTAATCAATGATGCTGGCTTAGACGATACCCATTTTTTACGGGTAAGTGTAGTCGGGGGTGGTTGTAGCGGTTTGAGTTATAAGCTTGATTTTGACAATGAAGTAAAACCGATGGATCAAACTTTTGAAGATAAAGGCATCAAATTAGTCACTGACTTAAAAAGTTTTTTATACCTCGTGAATACCGAACTCGATTTTAGTGATGGGCTCAATGGTAAAGGTTTCAACTTTGTAAATCCCAATGCCAGCAGAAGCTGTGGATGTGGTGAAAGCTTTGCTGTTTAATTTTTTTTAAATTCCTTTTTTATGCGTTTTAATGCGTCTTTAGATAAGCTAAGTAAACTTGTAACTGCAATCATTGCAATTACGAGTCTGGTATTGATTGTAGTTGGTGTCATCAAAATGCAAGAGGACGCTCAATTGTTGATTTTTCCCATATCTTTATTATCTGTCACACTATTTATTACCTTTCTGTATGCTCCCTTAGGATATGAAATTAATCCACAAAACATCAGCATCATCAGAAGAGTCAATTCTTTTGTGATTCCTCGAAGTGAAATACTATCCATTGAACCCTTGAGTGATGATGAGATGGGGAGGGCCTGGCGACTTTTTGGCAATGGAGGCATGTTTGGTTATACAGGCTGGTTTAGCTCCTCTAAGCAAGGAAGAATGCGATGGTTTGTGAGTCAACGAAAAAACTATATTGCCATTACTTTACAAAATCATAAAAAATACATTGTTAGTCCTGATGATGTGGATGGCTTTATGCAGGCCATTCAGTACTAATGGCATGGTATAAAAATGGGTGATTTAATGTTTGTTTAAAAGTAAAACGATGGCATTACATATCCTTAGGGTATAAACATGACTTTTCGGCGTACTGTATAGGCATGATAAAAATAGAGACAAGCAATACTTTTATAAGGACTAAATTGGGCAATATAATTTTTGGCTGTATCATTATCAATTTTCTTTCCATCAAATATCTCATAAGCAATACTATTGATGAGTGCTACATCAAAATCGGGATAAATATCCATACGGTTGAGTGCAATAAGTATATACACATTGGCTGTCCAATGTCCGATACCTTTAAGCGACATCAACATTTCTTTAGCTGATTCGTTATCCATCTTTATTAGCGAATTAAAAAAATCAGGTTGCTGTAATACTCTTTCAGCAAGCAAAGTCAGGTAACGGGCTTTTTGTTTGGTAACCCCGCAATTTCTGTATTCTACTTCAGTAAGTGTAGATAAACGAATGGGTGTAATGGTTTCGCAAAATTGATTGAGTTTTTCATAGCTGGAGCGGGCTGAAGCCAAAGAAACTTGCTGTTCGAGAATGGTTTTACACAGGGATTCAAAATGATTTGCACGTTTCCAAAAAGGCGGATAGCCAAACTGACTATGTATATTCGATATGATAGCATACTGTTGTTGCAAAGCATCACAATGCGTTTTAAAAGTATTTTTCGAGTAAGTCTTCAAAGAAATACACTAGTTGTTTGGCAATAAAATAGTATAGGTTCTGCCTTTGGTATTGCTCAGTGAACTGCTTCTTATCCAAGGATTAAGCATACGAATGGTTTTGTAATCGGTGCCTTTACTTTTGGCATAAGCTACCAAATTGCCTACACCACTACTGATTGTTTCTCTACGCAAATTTAAAGGGTGATAAATGACATCATCCGTTAATCTAAATCCAAAACGATCTTGGTTATCCAGTATATATTTCAATGCAGCTATTCTAAATATATAACGCATAGTTTCTTCAGGTAAGAGTATTTTATAAAAACTACTTTCTCCTTGTGTAGTCATCGCACCATTGTATCCACCCATGCCACAGTTGTAGGAAGCCGCGGCTGCGGTCCAATTCCCAAATTTGGCATAAGCTTGTTTCAAATATTTACAAGCCGCATCAGTTGCTTTTATTGGGTCGTATCTTTCATCAACTTCATGATCGATATATAATCCAAAAGAAGGTGCAGTACCATTCATAAATTGCCAAAAACCAACAGCCCCTGCTTTTGATATTTGGTTTTGCAGGGCACTTTCTGCCACGCATAAATATTTAAAATCATCGGGAACGCCATTTGCCTTGAGACGTTCTTCTATCATTTTCATCCATCGGCCCATTTGCTTGATGATATAAGAGGTACTCCCTTGCATATAGGTATTTACTAATAATTCTCTATCAAAACGTTCACGCACATCCCAAATTTCCAAAGGCATTTTTTCACCAAACAAAGTAAATGATTTGGGTACTTCAGGCGCCATTACATTGATCGGTGTATAGCTTCCTCTTCGGATGGTGGTCACAGTTTGCTCGGGGGCTTCTTTTACATTGCTTTCCTCTTCTTTTTCGGTTTTAAAATAACGGGGATTATTATAAGTTTGGGCATTGATACTGCAACTCAGTAAGCTAAATAAAACAAGGAAAATAATTTTTTGCATGGGTAATGAATTAATAAGGTTATGAAAGGGAATTAAAAATTAAAGCACGTGACCTATTTTCTTTTTATAAATGGGAACGGTACTACAAGGCTCTCCATACATGATACTTTTAGCAACGGGTCTGAGCTTAAATGTAATAGCTGCATAGGCTTCATTGGGAATAGGTATTTCGCCACATCCTTTGATTACGATGCGTTGATCAATATATGGGTTGGTATCGAGTTGTTGTATATTATAAAGCATCATTTGTTTGCCTGCCTCTGCTTCGTTTCCCATTACAGCTTGTATGGCCACTGATTGTAAATAACTCATCACCAGCATATAAGCCCATACAGGAATGATGGCATCTGCGGTGCAGGTTACAACCACATTTTTGTCTTTATATTGATACCAGTCATGGCTAAGCAGCGCTGCCCTGAAGTCTTTTTCCTTTAATATAAGTTCCATAAACAAAAAAGGCTTGAGGTCAAAAACCATCATTTGTTGAGGCAAAAAAGTCTCTAAATTGATAGTGATTAAGCTACTTTCTGCCACTTTGTTTACAATAGGATCCATATAGCAAAAGTACATTTTTTATAGGTTCATGAAGTTAATGTTTATAAAAAATAGTTGAGTACTGATTTTGTAATAGACTCTTTCTTATGATGAAATATATACTGTATAATCTGACATAAAAAAAGCCGCTCACAAAGTGAACGGCTTTTTGCATAAAGGATATATACTTATTGCTTATTAATACGTAATACTTCGCCATTATTTAACTTGAGTAAATAAATGCCTGAAGCATAATTTTCAAGACTGATATTGACAGTATTGTATTTAATATTTATTGATTTCAATACCACACCTCTGCTGTCAATCAATTGAGCCGTGCTTCCTAACAATGATGGGTCACCAATGCTAAGGGTTACCATGGCTTTTGCTGGATTTGGGTATAAGCTTGATTTAATGCTGGCAACTGACTGGTTTTTGATGCTCACGATATTTGAATACTTATGTTTTCCATCTACATCAATCATTTTTAATCGATAATAAATCACATTATTTGAAATCCAAATGCCATTGTCTCTTTGGAGATAGCTATGGTCACCTTTTCCATTGGCCATAATAGTATATCCTTTTTTAAAGTTCACACCATCAGTAGCGTATTCAAGTTCAAACAATTGGGTATTCACTTCGTTTGCTGTTTGCCAAGTCAATAGGTTATAGCCATCATGTTGTTTGCCTGTAAACGATAATAACTCTAATGGCAAAGCGGTACAAGGGGTACATTCGGCATTGCTATTGATATTAATATCATCTAATCTGAAGCCTGTAGAGCTTACTGAATTATCTGAAGCCATTACCCAGCGAACTTGTACATTTTGACCTAAAGCAGCAGCTGGCAATAAAACAGTTGTTGGTGTAAAGATGGCTGAAGTACCTGTCCATGCTGATCTGCCAGCAAGGGTGGTAGTTGCTGCTCCTGAAATGGTTCCATTGTATCCACCAATGGTAAATGAACCGCCTGCAGCAAGGATATCAGTCCAGGCACCCGCACCAATTTTGATTTCAAAAACAGCTCCATCAAAAGTATTTTCGGTAGTGAATGCTTTTTCGAATGTGATGGTAGCTTGTGCACTTTGTACAGCAAACACAGGACTTTCGAGTGCTGTTGTTTGTTGGGTAGCTGGGTCATTTGCAAATGCAGTATTGGGTGCTGAATTTGGATTGGTAGTAGAGCTCACCCAGTTGATGCCCGTTCCAAATAGTTGGTTTTGGGTCCAGCCTACAGGCAATGCAGGTACGACCAAAGCATCAAAATTTTCACTTATTGCTGGTATCAAAGACAATGAACCTACGCTAAATACCTTTGATAGGGTACCCATATTGGTTACGCCATCTACAAGATCCCAAGTAAGGGTAATGGTTTCGCCACAGTTCACCGTATTATTTACAAAAAATGAAAACGGATTACTTACTGTATTTCCAGGATTAATTGCCCCATAGTTTTGGGGTGCCGATGGAAATACCACGCCTGCATTGGTTTGCAAGGTCGCTGTTAAATTTGTTGTAGCCAAAGTACCAATATTGGTAATGGGTAATGAAACAGTGATATGGTCTTGCGGGTCAAGTACTAAACCTGCACCACAAGCTTCTGCAGTTACCACAGCACCTGTTGAAGAAGCCACTGGCATTAATTGTTCATTCACATTCGTTACTATTAAAGCAAAGTCCTGGTCTAAGGGGTTTCCGTTGTTTGGCACACCATCACCCGCGATATTAGTGGCTTTCACTTTTACAAAAATGTTACCAGTGGTGCCGGCAGGTAAAAATACACATTCAGTATTGTTTCTGGTGTCAGCAGTACCGCCTAATACAGATAAACTACCTGTAAATACATTTCCTAAATAAGTGTCGCCATTTATGGTCACTTCTAAGTCAAGATTATTGACAAAGCTATTGCCACTTGTGGGACCAGGTGCATCGGTATAGGCTAAGGTAATACGCACAGGCTGAGCATTGTTAGCGATTACGCCTGATCGGCTAAACTCCTGACCTGAAGCGGTAAACATATCTAACACTTGCTGGTCTCTGATAATATTTGGATTATCCATTGCCATAAAATAGTTATTCATATTGACGGTACCCATCCCTTGATTATTTGAATACAAATTGTCGTTGGCACCGGCTCCATTCATATAACCTGCACTATTCATGATCATGGCTTTTGTCATAGCAGGACTTGGGACTGGCAATGATTTATTGATAAAGTTTTGACGTATTAAAGCGGCAAAGCCTGCCACTGCTGGTGTAGAGTGACTGGTACCTGAAGAAGCAGAATACCATTCCTGACCAGCTGGAAAGAAGATAGATCCAACTCCACCACAAACACTCGAACCATTATAGCATGCAGCTGCGGTACCCGTACCAGCAATTGGATTTGCGGGTGAAGATGCAAAAACGCCTCCTGTAACGTGTGTACCACAAGTTACTATATCGGGTTTGATACGACCATCATCGCATGGGCCACGACTTGAAAAACCAATGATATCATTGGCACTGTTTGCTTGCGCATCGGAAATGCTACAACCATCATTGCCACCAAAAGCACGAACCCCTTCAGAAGCACCTACGGTAATGACATTTTTACCGGTACCAGGCGACCCAATGGTATTGGCACCTGAGCCACTATTGCCAGCTGAAAAAACAATCACCATTTCCTGATTGCCAGCAGTTACAAATGTAGCGCCGGCAGGCTGGGCATCTCTTACTAAAAAGTCATAGGTTTGAGCAGTGGTATTGTATGCTCCACCTACAGCAGAACCCCAGCTATTGGTACTGATTCTACCACCTGCCTGATAAGATTCAGATTCTAAATTTGGAATATTGGGATTCGAAAATGACCCGCCAATTCTGAAGATGGTAGAGTTACCTACTTTTGCAAAAGGAGCTACACCCAATCCATATCTAAAGCCATTGACATCGGTATGGTTTGGATTACCTAATAAGGCATCAGGTACAAAACCACCCACAATATGGGTATTTAAATTACCATGACCATCACAACCTTTTGTATCTGCATCAATAGCGGTGCCTTGTTTATGTATAAAAGCAACACGTGTAGATAAGCCTGTATTTCCGCTGGTATATAAGCCTGCATGATTAGTGGTATTAAGTACACCGCCAGTAGAGCCATTGTCTAATCCATCATCTACTACATTCACCACAAAATTTGATGCATCAAACTGGGCTTGGGTAAACCCATTATTTGCCAAATAAGTAAGGTAATTGCCTGGATTGGGGATATTTCCTGTCAAATTACCCGTCATTACCATATTTTGACTTTCGTCATTTTTGGTAGGTATGATATAAGGATGTATTGAAATAACATCTGCTCGTTCGCTGATTTGTTGCAAACCATTCGCATCTAAATTCACATTAATATTTACATAATGCGAAATACGTTGCACCTGCATTTCAGTACCTGCGGTTTGTAAGCGAGTTAACAAATCAAGGGTTTCGTTATTGATGGTTTCGCTTGAGAATAATTGCACTGAGAAACTTTGGTGTGCAATAATATTTTTATTGATTTTACCTTTTGCGTCTACCCCATACACATCTGGTGATATGCGATATTCAGGCAAATAGGCTCCATCCCATTCAATAGGCGAATTTGCTAAATATGACATCGTTTGCAAACTTTGAATCGTTGAATAATTGGCAAAAATCATATAAGCATAAGAAGGGATATAATCTACCACCTCAGCGCCTGCGTCGGTAAGCATTTTATACCATTCGGGTTTTATAGCCCCTTTAAATTTTATTAAATGCATTTTTTTACCCGCAAAGTAAGCGATGGGCTTTCTCGATGACTGGCTGAGTGCAGACTTTGTATCGATATGCAAGGCATTTAAAAAAATGGTGGAAGTACTTGTTGCCTCATCCATAAATGGGGTTTGCTGCACTTGATTGTTTTCAACCGAGAGGTTTTTTTTATCATTTTGGGCAAATACCATGACCGAAGGCGACATCAGTGCCAGGAGTAAGGCAAATTTGCTTGTTTTTTTTCTAAAAAAGTCTTTGTAATGTTGATTCATTCATTTGTTTTTAAGTTTAAAAAATGTTGTTTTACAGGTTTTAAATTTAATAAAAATAAATCGGGAATGCAAAGTGATATAGAATATGGTCGTTTTTGTGTTGAATTTGGCACAAAACCCATAGAATTTGGTAAAATTAAATGATTGAAAAAAGATTAGATTCTTTTGATATTGGCTCCTAATTGCTGCAATCGGACATCGATTTGTTGATAGCCTCTGTCGATTTGTTCGCTATTTTGAATAATGCTTTTGCCTTGTGCAGAAAGCGCTGCAATCAATAAAGCCAATCCCGCTCTTATATCAGGCGAACTCATGGTATTGCCTCTTAAAGGAAATTGCTTATCTAAACCAACCACCACAGCACGGTGAGGGTCGCACAATACAATTTGAGCCCCCATGTCAATGAGTTTATCGGTAAAAAACAAGCGACTCTCAAACATTTTTTGATGAAATAAAACGGTGCCTTTGGCTTGCGTAGCCACTACCAGGGCAATACTGAGTAAGTCGGGTGTGAAGCCTGGCCAAGGATGATCGTAAATAGTGAGGATATCACCACCAATAAATCGTTTGATTTTATAATGTGATTGTGCGGGTATATGTATGTCATCTTTGATAAACTCCATTTCAATACCCAGTCGAGCAAAAGTATCGGGTATACAACCTAAGTATTTAGCATTGCAGTCTTTTATTAATATATCTCCACCCGTCATGGCAGCTAAACCAATAAATGAACCCACTTCTATCATATCAGCAAGTATGGTATGGTCGCAACCTTTTAAGCTGTCGATATCGATACCTGTTACGGTGAGAAGGTTTGAACCGATACCTGTTATTTTTGCCCCCATGCGATTGAGTATTCTACAAAGTTGTTGCAGATAAGGTTCACAGGCAGCGTTATAGATTCTGGTTTTGCCTTTAGCGGCCACAGCGGCCATTAATATATTGGCGGTACCGGTAACAGAGGGTTCATCGAGCAACATATAGGTGCCCTTCAGTTCGTTTGCTTGTAATTGAAAAAAATGTTCTTCTTCGTTATACGAATAGGTAGCACCTAATTTTTCAAAGCCTAATATATGGGTATCTAAACGTCTGCGACCAATTTTATCGCCACCTGGCTGAGGGATATAAGCTTTTTTGAATCTTGCCAATAAAGGTCCGGCCAGCATTACAGCACCACGTAACTTTCCTGATTTCTTTTTGTATTCATCACTGATCAGGTATTCTAAATTGATATGTTCAGCTTTAAAAGAATATTTATTGGGCGAAAATTTATTCACTTCAACACCGATATCTTTCAAGAGTTCAATCAACATTCTGACATCTAAAATGTCGGGTATATTGCTGATAGTCACTGTATGTGCAGTGAGTAAAGTAGATGCAATGATTTGCAGGGCTTCATTTTTAGCGCCTTGTGGTGTTACTTCTCCATTGAGGGGATTGCCTCCGATTATTTCAAAACTATTATTCATACTCTGCTAAAGTACTACATAGCTTTTTTGCTTATATATTATTGGGGTTATTTTTTTTCTTAAAACGGTTAAATTTATTGTTTCGGTTACCACCTCCACCGCTTGCATTGTTGTTATTATTGCCAAAACGATTGCCTGTATTGTTGTTTCTGTTGTTATTATTGTTGTTTCTATTGTTTTGAAACGAGCGTTTAAACGGTTTAGCAGGTGTTTGATTAGCCTGTATGGTAGCTGTATTACCAGTATCTACAAAATCGGCAAATTTAGTAGTAGGGTCATAAACTATTTTTCCTTTGCTGATGGCGAACAATTCATCTTTGATCATGTCGTCATGCACATTTTCTTTATGCCAGTTGTTGTAGGCTACTTTCATAAAGCAAGCCAATACCTGAATATATCCTTGCTTTTTTTCCTCGTCTGTTTCTTCGATAGCCTTGAGGTATAATTTTTCAAATCCGATACCCAAATGGTTCCATTTAATTTTTTGTTTTGGATAAGGTAAGGGTGCTGGCTTTTGTTGTTTCACTTCGCGGGTAGGTACGGGATAGGGACAATCTACTTCCAGTTTGTAATCTGAAATGAGGTAGAGATGATCCCAAAGTTTATGTTGATAGTCTTCAATATTTTTGAGTTGGGGGCTCAATATTGCCATCACTTCAATAATAGCTTCGGCATTTTTTTGTCGTGTTTCTTTGTCTTCAATGGTCAACAGATACTTGACCATATCGTGTACACCTCGTCCATACTCACGTATAGGCATTAATTCTCTCGCTGTATTGTATTGCATATTATTGTAAATAATAATAATTTTTAATTACTTGTTGGGCAAGCACACTAAAAATTGTAAATGAAAGTTGTTTTCACAATACATATAGGTATTAGGCCTATGCTCTTTAATGATGCTTGTATTGTGTTAATTATAAAGCAAATATATAAAAATTGAATAAATATACAATTTAATGTTTTTGTATTGA
>OEIV010000152.1_pt1 | contig 43655 bp, 41 predicted proteins | sample 1539231 | NCBI WGS metagenome assembly OEIV01 (sample SAMN03794762, study PRJEB22550) | activated sludge metagenome | feature: wastewater treatment plant; material: activated sludge; isolation source: Wastewater treatment plant of a petroleum refinery complex | place: Argentina: Buenos Aires ... | reverse complement strand
CATCCTCAACACCTGCCACATCCGCGAGAAGGCGGCCGAGAAGGTCTATTCCGAAGTCGGCAAATTGCGCCGGCTGAAGGATGGGCGGCGCCGGACCGGCGCCGACATGGTGATCGCGGTGGCGGGCTGCGTGGCCCAGGCCGAGGGCGAGGAACTGGTCAAGCGCGCCCGCCTGGTCGATCTGGTCTTCGGCCCCCAGACCTATCACCGCCTGCCGGAACTTCTGGCGCGCCAGCGGGCGGGCGGGCGCGCCGTGGTCGAAACCGATTTTCCGGCGGCGGAAAAATTCGCCGCCCTCACCCGGCGCAAGCCCATTCCCCAGACCGTCTCGGCCTTCCTCACGGTGCAGGAGGGCTGCGACAAATTCTGCTCCTTCTGCGTGGTGCCCTATACGCGGGGGGCGGAAGTCTCGCGCGCCCCCGGCGACATCGTGGCCGAGGCCGAAGCACTGGCGGGGCGCGGGGTGCGCGAGGTGACGCTGCTCGGTCAGAACGTCAATGCCTATCACGGCGAGGGGCTGGCGCTGGCGGGCCTCATCGCGCGCCTGGCGCGCATCGCAGGGCTGGACCGCATTCGCTATACCACCAGCCATCCGCGCGACATGGGTGACGACCTCATTGCCGCCCACGGCAGCAATGACAAGCTCATGCCCTATCTGCACCTGCCGGTGCAGGCGGGGTCGGACGCCATTCTCAAGGCCATGAACCGGGGCCACACGGCGGAACACTATGTGCGCCTCGTTGCGCGCGTCCGCGCGGCGCGGCCCGACGTGGCGCTGTCCGGCGATTTCATCGTGGGCTTTCCGGGCGAAACGGAGGCCGACTTCGAGGCCACCCTGGCGCTGGTGCGGGAGGTCCGATACGCCTCGGCCTTCACCTTCAGATATTCGGCCCGGCCCGGCACGCCCGCCGCCGAGCGTGACGATCGGGTGCCGGAGGAGGTGGCGCTGGACCGGCTGCACCGCCTGCAGGCGCTCATCACCGCCCAGATGCAGGCCTTCAACCGGGCGCAGGTGGGCGAAACCCTGCCGGTGCTGCTGGAAAAGCCGGGCCGCAAGGCGGGCCAGCTCATCGGCCGCTCGCCCTATCTGCAGAGTGTGCACCTCGAGGCCCCGTCGCATCTCATCGGCGCGATTATCCCCGCCCGGATCATGGCAGTTGGAACCAACAGTCTTTCCGGCCATTATGCCAGCCAGGCGCGGACTGATTCCGCCGGGATGTTCCCCGCGCCGCATGGAGAGACGACCCTTTGAGCCCCCTGTCCGCCGCGGCCCAGGCCGCCGCCACCGCCTCCGGCCACGCCGGAGACGACACCTCGCTCACCATCGCCTTCGATGACAACCGCCTGTTGCCGCTGATCTTCGGCGAGCACGACGAACACCTGGCCCTCATCGAACACAAGCTCCATGTGGCGCTGACCCCGCGCGGCAACCGCGTGGCGGTGCGCGGCAGTGCCGCGGACATTCAGCGGGCGCGGGCGGTGTTGCTGGACTTGCATGAGCGGGCCAAGGGCGGACTGGAGATCACGCGCGGCGAGGTGGAGGGGGCGATCCGCATGAGCCGCGAGACGGCCGCCGAGGCCGAGGCCGGAGCCATCCGCACCCGGCGCAAGCTGGTGACGGCGCGCACTCCCACCCAGCGCAGCTACATGGAAGCGATCCGTGCCAACGAACTGGTCTTCGGCATCGGACCCGCCGGCACGGGCAAGACCTACATCGCCGTGGCCGCCGCCGCCCAGGCCCTGATGAACGGCGAGGTGGACCGGATCATCCTGTCGCGTCCCGCCGTGGAAGCGGGCGAGCGGCTGGGCTTCCTGCCCGGCGACATGAAGGAGAAGGTCGATCCCTATCTGCGGCCCCTTTACGATGCCCTCTATGACATGATGCCGGCTTCCCTGGTGGCCAAGGGACTGGCTGAAAACCAGATTGAGATCGCGCCGCTCGCCTTCATGCGCGGGCGCACCCTCAGTTCCGCCTTCATCATTCTCGACGAGGCGCAGAACACCACGCCGCCGCAGATGAAGATGTTCCTGACGCGGCTGGGCGAGGGCAGCCGCATGGTGGTGACGGGTGACCCCTCGCAGGTGGACCTGCCCCCCGGCGCGACCTCGGGTCTGGCCAATGCCCTCGCCGTGCTGAAGGGTGTGACGGGCGTGGGGACTGTCACCTTCTCGCAGGCGGACATCGTGCGCCATGCTCTCGTCGGCCGTATCGTCGCCGCCTATGACAGGGACGGCGCGAAGCCGAAGAAGCGTTAGCCATGGCGCTTGACCTGGTGATGGCGGATGAGGGCTGGACCGGCCTCATTCCTGAACTCGACGAGCTGGCGGCGGCGGCGGCGCGCGTCACCCTGCCCGCCGAGGGCGCGGACCACAGCGTCACCCTGCTCTTTGCCGATGACGCCACCCTGCGCCAGTTGAACCATGACTTTCGCGGCAAGGACCAGCCCACCAATGTGCTGTCCTTTCCCGGCGGGCCGGTGCCCAAGGGCGAGGTGCCGCATCTCGGCGACATTGCGCTGGCCCGCGAGACCATCACGCGCGAGGCCGCCGAACAGGGCAAGACCGTCACCGCCCACACCCTTCACCTCGTCATTCACGGGCTTCTCCATCTTCTCGGGTTCGACCACGAGACGGAAGCCGAGGCCGCAACCATGGAGGCCCGCGAAATTGCGCTTCTGGCGCAATTGGGCTATGCCAACCCCTACGAGCCATGAGCCACGACACTTCTTCCGACCACCGCCCCGCCGGTCTTTTCGCCCGGGTGAAACGCGCCCTCTCCGGCCAGAGCGGCGGCCTGCGCGAAAGCCTTGAGGACGTCATCGAAACCCACGATGCCGCCCCGGGCGGCGACCGGCTGTCGGTCGAGCAGCGCTCCATGCTGCGCAACCTCATTGCCTTCGATGATCTCCGGGTGGATGACGCCATGGTGCCGCGCGCCGACATCGTGGCCATCGAGGATGTGGCCAGCATGCGCAACCTGCTGGAGGCCTTCACCCAGGCCAACCATTCGCGCATGCCCGTCTATCACGAGACCCTCGATAACATCACCGGCATGGTGCATGTGAAGGACTTCCTGCGCTGGCTGGAGGTCAAGGGCTCGAAGCGCCGGGGCAAGGCGGCCACCGGCCTGGCCTTGCCCGTGGCGGAACTGTCATCGGCCATCAAATCGCACGGCAGTCTCATCCGTGATGTCCTCTTCGTGCCGCCGTCGATGCCCGCCGCCGACCTGCTCTTGAAGATGAAGTCGAGCCATGTCCATCTCGCCATCGTCATCGACGAATATGGCGGCACCGACGGGCTGCTCTCCATCGAGGATCTGGTGGAACTCATCGTCGGCGACATTTCCGACGAGCATGACACCGATGAAGACCCGCACATCACCAGGGTGGACGATCTCACCCATGTGGCCGATGCGCGGGTCGCCATCGCCAAGCTCGACGAGATGTTCGGCGTCGACCTCCTGCCCGACGAGGAGGAGGACGAGGCCGACACGCTGGCCGGCCTCATCTATGAAATGGTCGGGCACGTTCCGGCGCGGGGCGAAATCATCCGCCACGACAGCGGCATCGAATTCGAGATTCTCGAAACCGACCGGCGCCGGGTGAAGCGGGTGCGTGTCCATCTGCCGCCGCCCCGGCCCGAGACGGAAGGCGGCGACGCCTGATGCCGGGGTCCGTCCTTCACGCCGGAGACTGGTGATGACGGCACCGAACAAGGTCGATGCCCTGCTGGCGCTCCGGCGCGATGGCAAGCTGCTGCTGGGGCGCGAGCGCATTCGGCTGCTGGAGGCGGTGATGGCCCATGGCAGCATCAGCCGGGCGGCGCAGGAGGCCGGCCTGTCCTACAAGACCGTGTGGGAGGCGGTGACCGCCATCAACAACCTCCTGCCCGCGCCCGCCCTGATCACGCGGGCCGGCGGGGCGGAGGGCGGCGGGGCGGAGATCACGCCGGCGGGACGGCGGCTGATTGCAGCCTTCCACCAGCTTGAGGAGCATCTGGCGCGGATTTCCAGTCTCATCTCCACCGAAGGGCTGGAGGAGACGGCGGCGGATCACCTCTGGGCGCTGGGCGTCAGGTTCTCCACCCGCAATGTGTTCCGGGCCGAGGTGGTGAAGGTGGTGCGGGCCAGGGTTGATGTGACGGTGGTGCTGCGCATCGCCGGTGACACGCCGATCACCGCCCTCGTCACCAATGCCGCCGCCGACGAACTGGAACTGGCGCCGGGGCGCAAGGTGCTGGTGCTGGTCAAGGCCCCCTTCGTGCAGCTTCTGGCCGACACGGCGGCCGGGCGCGCCACGGGCAATTGTTTTGCCGCCACCGTGCTGGAGCGGCGCGACGGCGATGGCAAGTCGCAGGTTGCCCTCGACATCGGTGAGGGCAAGACCATGACTGCGGTGGTGCCGGAGGCCGTGGCGGCAGGTCTTGACGTGGCACCGGGCCGGAAACTGACCGCCGCCTTCGAGGCCAGCCAGGTCATTCTCGCCAGCAGTTGACGGACGCGTGCCTGACGATTGTGTGTGCAGGCCGCGGGTTTGATCATGGTCAAGGCATGAGCGCCCCGCCCCCGCACAGGATCGGCCCATGACGACACGATCCTGGCCCCTTTTCCTCAGCGCCGGTTTCCGGTTCTATTTCCTTGCCGCCAGCGTCTTTGCGGTGCTGGCCATGGGCCTGTGGCTGGCCTGGCTGGCGCTGGCCGTGCCCGTGCCGGGCGGCGGGGCCATGCCGCCCGGCCAGTGGCACGGGCATGAGATGATCTTCGGCTATGCGCTGGCCGTGGTGTCGGGCTTCTTTCTCACGGCGGTGCCGGGCTGGGGCGGCGACTTCCGCCCGCGCCAGACCTTCATCGCGGCAACGGGGGCGCTCTGGCTTGCCGGGCGGCTCGCCATGCTGGCCATGGGGCATCTGCCTGCGGGGCTGGTGGCGCTGGCTGATCTCGCCTTCCTGCCGGTCATGACACAGGGGCTGGCGCGCAGCCTGGCGCGCAATCCGAAATCGCTCAATATCGTCTTCCTCATGCTGCTGATCTTCCTCATCGCCGCCAACCTGATGTTCCATGCCGAGGCCCTGGGGTTCATCACCGGCTTTGCGCCACAGGCTCTCCGCCTCGGCCTGTTCAGCGTTCTCGCCATGGTCGCCTTGCTGGGGGGGCGGGTGGTGCCTGCCTTCACCCGCAATGCCCTTCTCCGCCGCGACGGCGATGCCCACCTGCCGGTGCTGCGCCCGCGCCTCGATCAGGCGGGGGTCTTTGCCGCCATGGCGGTGGCGGCGGCGCTGGGTCTCGGCCTGCCCGCCATGATCACGGGCGGTCTGGCGGCCCTGGCCTGCGCCCTCAATGCTGTCCGGCTTTCCGGCTGGCGGGGCGGGCGGACCCTGCATGATCCCCTGCTCTGGGTCTTGCACCTCGGTTTCCTGTTCATGGTGCTGGCGCAGGGTGCCCTGGCGGTGCAGATGGTGGCGGGCCAGGGTGATGATCTCGCCGTGGTCCATCTCGCCGGCATCGGGGCCATCGGCATCATGACGCTTGCCATGATGAGCCGGGCTTCCCTGGGCCACACGGGCCGCGCGCTGAAGGCCCCGCCGCCGGTGGCGCTGGCCTATGGGCTGGTGGCGCTGGCCGCCGTGCTCAGGGCGCTGGGGCCCCTGCTTGCCCCCGCCCACGCGCCGGGGGAAATCCTGCTCTCCGGCTTCATGTGGCTTGCGGGCTTCAGCCTGTTCCTGTGGCGCTACCTGCCCATCCTGGCAGGACCGGAGGCCCCGCGCCCGCCGCTGCACCCCGTAAACAATTGAGCGATGGTCAGTCCTGCGTGCCGTGGTCGCGCATGATCTCGGCGCGTTCGCGCTCGGCGAAGTCGCGCAGCCGCTCCAGACTGGCGATGTCGGCCTGACGCTGCTTCACTTCCACGCCATAGTCCTTCAAGCGGTTGAAGGCGCGCGACAGGCTTTCCGGCTTCATGCCCAGGCGGGCGGCAATGAGCGCCTTGTCGTAGGGCAGTTCCACGGTGCAGGCGCCATCCTCGCAGGGGGCGAGTTCGAGCAGGAATTCGGCGATGCGCTGTGCTCCGGTATAGGCCTTGAGGGCCTCGATCTGGCGCACGAAGAGGCGCAACTGCTTGGAGGTGGACGCCAGCATGGTCAGCCCGATGTCGGGCGAGCGCCGGATCCGTTCGAACAGGTGGCGGGCGGAAATGCGCAACAGGCGCGCGTCGGTGATGGCCTCGCAGCTCACCGGAAAGGTGGCGGCGGCGAAGGCGGCGGCTTCGGCGAAACTCTGGCCGCGGGTGAAGATCTCGATGACGGCCTCGGTGCCGCCGGGCGTCATGCGGTAGAGCTTGATCCAGCCGGAGAGCACCACGTAGAAGGCCTCGGCCGCTTCGCCCTGGGTGAAAAGGCAGAAGCCGGCGGGTGCGTTCTGCACCGCCGCCCCCTCCATCAACCCGGCCAGAGCCGCGGTGGACAGGCCGGAAAACAGCGGCGTCTGGCGGACGATATGAAGGTCGGCAGGAGTGAGATCAATGGCCATGGCCGGTCCCGGTTGAGTGAACCCATGTGCCCCCATTGTCGGGACCGGCTTGCGTTTGGTCAAGGCTTGACCGGGGGGCAGGGCTAAAGGTTTGACTTGGGTTCCTCTCACGTTCACACGTCCGTCATGGTGGTTCTGTCACGCCGGAAAAAATTTCCCTGGGCGTTTTGTCTGGCTGTGGCCATCACCGTGGCGTCGCTGGTCTTCGGCATCATGCCGACGGGAACGGGTCGTGTTGTGCACGGGGCCGAGGTTGGCTACCCTGCGCCCGCAGGCTCCACGGAGGCCCCGCCGCCATGACCCGCCCTGACAGCGAGACATCAGAAAAGACCCTTTCTGCCCTGCGCCACAGCTTTGGCACGGCCACGGTGACGCCGGACCAGCGCCAGACCTTCGTGCGCGACCTCTTCGACCGGGTGGCGCCGCGCTATGACCTGATGAACGACCTGATGAGCTTCGGGCTGCATCGCGGCTGGAAGCGCGCCGTGGCCCGGACCGCCGTGGCCGCGGCGGAAAAGCTCGCCGGCGACATCATCGACCTCGCCGGCGGCACCGGGGACTTGGCCACACTCATGGTCAAGGCCCTGCCGCAGCGCCGCATCATCATTGCCGATGCCAGCGGCGGCATGCTGGCGGTGGCGCGCCGCAGGCTGGGCGAGACAGTGGCCTATGTGGAGGCCCCGGCCGAGGCCCTGCCGCTGGCCGATGCCAGCGCCGCCGTGGTGACGCTGAGTTTCGGCCTGCGCAACATGACCGATCCGCAGGCGGCACTGCGTGAGGTTCACCGGATATTGAAACCCGGCGGCCATCTGCTGCTCATGGAGTTTTCGCAGGCGGCCGCCTGGTTCAGGCCCGCCTATGCGGTCCATTCCCAGCTGGTCATTCCCGCCCTCGGGGCCATGGTGGCGGGCAACCGGGGCGCCTATCGCTATCTCGTCGACTCCATTCGCCGCTTTCCCGACGCCGAAAGCCTGACCCAGGAACTGCACGGCGCGGGCTTTGGCCCGGTGGCCGTGCGGCGCTTCATGTTCGGCGTGGCGGCCCTTCACAGCGCCCGTAAAATGTGAAGGATAAGACGCATGTCCTCCGCGCTTGCCCGCCCCGTGCCTGACCATCTGAAACATTTGCCCCGGCCCATGCTGTGGGCGCTGGCCGCCCGGCTCAAGACCCTCAGCCTGTCGGCGGCGCCGGTTCTGGCGGGCAGCCTGCTGGCGGCCCAGCAGGGCCGGTGGCGCGGCGATGTGCTGGCGGCGGCATTGGTCGCTTCGGCGGCCATCCAGATCGCCACCAACCTGTGGAACGATGCGGCGGACGCCGAGCGCGGCACCGACGATGAACACCGTCTGGGTCCGCCGCGCATGACGGCCAATGGCCTGCTGGAGGCGCCGGCGGTGCGGCGCGGCGCGCTGGCCATGGGCGGCATCGCCGGACTGGCCGGGCTGTGGCTGGTGCTGGTGGGGGGGCCGGCCATTCTGATCCTCGGGCTCGTCTCGCTGGCCCTGGGCTATCTCTATTCCATGGGGCCCAGGCCCCTGTCCGCCACGCCCCTGGGCGGGGGGCAGGTCATCGGCTTTTTCGGCATTGCGGCAGTGGCGGGCACGGCCTTCCTGCATGGCGGCAGCCTGAGCCCCGGGCTTTTCGCCCAGGGCTTCTTCCTCGGCCTGCCGGCGGCGGCGGTGCTGCTGGTCAACAATCACCGCGACCGCAGCACCGACGCCCGGGCGGGACGGCGCACCCTGGCCATCGTGCTGGGCGAAGGGGCCTCCCGCCTGCTCTATGGCACCTTCATGCTGGCGGCCACGGCGGGGCTGGCCGTGCTGGCCCGGCCCTGCGCGGCGGGCTGGGCGGTTTTCGCCGCTCTGGCGCTGGTGGCGGGCGGCCTGTCGTGGCGCATGGCGCAGCTTGCCATTTCACCGGCGCTGAACCGGCTTCTGGCCCAGACGGCGCTCTTTCAAATGGCTTTGGTGGCTGGTCTGGCGCTGACCCGGGCCCTGTGCGGCTGAGACGACAAGCCGTTATTTTTAAAGAATAATCGGAAGCATTCCAGCCGCGGCGGCCGGGATGAGGGCACAACCCTGGACCGCGCGCGGCTGGCATGAAACCAGAGGGTTGAGCCGGGGCGGGGCGCGGATGGGCGGCCGGTCGCGGGCCGCAAGGCTGGCCAGCCGATCGGCGAAAACGACCGGCGGGACGCCCAGGCCCGGCGTCCCGCCATGCGTGGGCAGGCAAATGGCGGCGGGAAGCGGCGAGTTGCCCGGCGCCGTCACCATACAGATCAGGCAATCGCCGTCAGCAAGCCTGGCGGGGGCACCCGGTGAAGAGGACCCCTTGGGACCGGCCAGCGTTACACACCACACCTCGCCCGGCCTGGCGGAGTGGGCAAGCACCCCCGGCAGGGCAATCTGCAGCATGGGCAGCAGAAGCACGAGCCGGAATGTGGCTGCGCGCGCCAGCCGCCAGAGGTGCTGGTCGTTTCTCATCGCTTCCCTCGAGCCGGCGCGAGCGCCAGCCAAAGTCATGTAAGCGGCGGCGGGTGGCGCTCCGCCTTAACGAAAGTCAAGGCGGGAAAGGCCCTCCCGCGCGCAAGGTCAGGGGCGGCTCCGAGGGCAAGATCGAGGGCCGGACATGCCGGTGCGCACCGGCGTTATTTGAGGGCAAAACATGAGAACCATTCGCAAGGCCCTTCTGGCGGCAACGGCTGTTGCCTCCCTGGGCATCGTATATACGGCGGCCATGGCGCGGGCGGAAACGCTCGACGACGTCATGGCGCGGCGCGGCCTCACCCAGGCCGACCTGCTGCACGCCGCCAAGACCTTTACCCCCACCGGCAAGCGCGATGAATTCATCGCCTTCTCCTCTGGCGGCCAGTCCGGCCAGATCATGGTGTATGGCGTGCCGTCCATGCGTATCCTGAAATATGTCTCCGTCTTCACCCCGGAACCCTGGCAGGGCTTCGGCTTCGACGAGGAATCCAAGAAGATCCTCGAGGAAGGCAAGGTGGACGGCCGCGACATTCCCTGGGGCGACACCCACCATCCCGCCATCACCGAAACCAATGGCGACCTCGACGGTGAATATCTCTTCATCAACGACAAGTCGGCCCCGCGCATCGGCGTGGTCTCGCTGCATGACTTCGAAACCCAGCAGATCGTGGTCAACCCGATCCTGCAGTCCGAGCATGGCGGCGCCTTCGTGACGCCGAACAGCGAATACGTCATCGAGGCGGCGCAATATCCTTCCGTGCTGGGCCGTGGCTTCGCGCCGCTGTCGGAATTCAACGACAAGTTCCGCGGTGCCGTGACCTACTGGAAGTTCAACCGCGAAAAGGGCCGGATCGAACCGGAGAATTCCTTCTCCATCGAACTGCCGCCCTATTCGCAGGACCTGAGCGACGCGGGCAAGCTCGTGTCTGACGGCTGGTCCTTCACCAACTCCTTCTGCGCCGAGCGCTATGTCGGCGGCATCGAGAAGGGCCGTCCGCCCTTTGAAGCCGGCTGCTCGCAGAACGACACCGACTACCTGCACATCATCAACTGGAAGAAGGCCGAGGAAGTCTACAAGGCCGGCAAGGTCACCAAGATCAACAATCATCCGGTGATTACGCTGCAAACGGCCATCGATGAGGGTCTGGTCTATCTGGTGGCCGAACCCAAGTCGCCGCATGGCGTCGACGTCTCGCCCGATGGCAAATACATCGTGGTCGGCGGCAAGCTCGACACCCAGGCCTCGGTCTATTCCTTCGAGAAGATCCAGGAAGCCATCAAGAACGGCAAGTTTGCCGGCAAGGATCCTTATGGCCTGCCGGTGATCGCCATGGAGGACGCGCTGCACAAGCAGGTCGCCCTCGGCCTTGGCCCGCTGCACAACCAGTTCGATTCCAAGAACTGCGTGGTCTACACCTCGCTCTACGTCGACAGCCAGGTGGCGAAGTGGGACTATTGCGAAGGCAAGGTGCTCGACAAGATCTCGGTCCACTACAACATCGGCCACCTGGTGGCGATGGAAGGCGAGGCCGCGCATCCGGCGGGCAAGTATCTCATTGCCCTCAACAAGCTGGCCATCGACCGCTTCAACCCGGTTGGCCCGCTGCATCCGCAGAACCATCAGTTGATCGACATTTCCGGCGACAAGATGGAGCTGCTCTATGACATGCCGGTGCCGCTGGGCGAGCCGCACTATGTGACCGCCATCGCCGCCGACAAACTGAAGCCGCTGGTGCGCTATCCCTACGGCACCAACAGCCGCACCGGCGAGAAGCACCCGGATGCGGTGCGTCCGGGCAGTGAAAAGGTGGTGCGCGACGGCAACAAGGTGAAGGTCTTCATGACCGCCATCCGGTCGCACTTCACGCCGGAAATCGTCGAGGTGGAAGAGGGTGACGAGGTCGAATTCGTCATCACCAACTCGGAGCGGGCCGAGGACGAGACCCACGGCTTCTCCGTCTCCACCTATGGCGTGAACCTGTCGCTCGAACCCGGCAAGACCGCCACCGCCAAGATCAAGGCGGACAAGCCCGGCGTGTTCTCCTACTACTGCACCGAGTTCTGCTCGGCGCTGCATCTGGAGATGACCGGCTTCCTGGTGGTCAAGCCCAAGGGCTACGTGGAACAGGCGTCCACCGGTGCCGAAGGCCAGGCCTATACCAAGGCCGACTACGACAAGCAGGTGAAGACCAACACCGACACGCAGGCCGTGATCGACAGCGTCGTCGGCTATATCACCAGCATGAACTACAAGGACTATCCGGAAGCGGTCGCCCTGGTGGAAGACGCCACCGACCAGTTGAAGTTCATGGGCGAGGCCAAGGCCAAGGCCGAGGAATTCGCCAAGAAGGAAGACTGGCAGAATGCCACCGTCTGGGCCGGCCAGTGGTGGCAGTATCAGGTCAAGGCCGCTGACGTGGGCCTCCGCGTCAAGACCTTCCTCGAACAGAACGGGGCCAAGAAGGTCCAGTAACGCCTGCGCGGGGCGGCCTCATTCCGGGGCCGCTCCGTCTTTCACTTTACAGGAGCATCGGGGAATGAACCTCTTCAAGATTGCAGGCCTGGCCGGGATCGCCCTGCTGTGGCCCACCTTTGTCCAGGCTCAGGAAGCGCTGACGGGTGAACAGAACTACAAGACCAAGGGCTGCATGGCCTGCCATGGGTCCAAGGGGGCGAAACCCATCCTTGCCTATCCCGCCCTGGCCGGGCAGAGCGAGAAATATGTCCTGCAGCAGATCAATGACATCAAGTCCGGCAAGCGCGTGGGCGCGGTCGATGACTCCGGCCATCCGGCAACCCAGGGCATGGCCGACATTCTGCACATCCTGAGCGATGCCGACATCGCGGCGGTGGCCAAATATGTGGCCGAACAGAAACCCAATCCGCCCAAGCCGCTTGACCCCGCCCCCACCGAGGCTGACCTCAAGGCCGGGCAGGATGCCTACAAGAAGCTGGGCTGTGTCACCTGCCATGGCGTGGACGGCAAGAAGGCCTCGGTGCCGATCTATCCGATCCTGGCCGGGCTGAACCGTGATTACCTGGCCGGACAGATGATCGCCCTGCGCGACGGCAAACGCGCCAATGGCCAGTCCAAGCTCATGGTGCCCTTCATCAAGAAGGCCGATGACGCCACCATCACCGCGATGGCCACCTACCTGTCGCAGATCGACCGTTCGACCCCGTGATTATCGGAGACATGACATGAAAAAGACTATTCTTGCCCTTTTGACCGGGGTTGCGCTGGTGGCTTCCGCTGCCAGTGCCACTGCGGATGAAACCGCCAACAGCGCCACCGGCACCTCGCAATGGAACGCCGGCGGCGGCGAGCAGGAGGAGGCCCTCAGCCTCACGCCGAACCTGGAAAACGGCCGCGATGTCTATGAAGTGTGCTCGGCCTGCCACCAGCCCAATGGCTGGGGCTTGAAGGACGGCACCTTCCCGCAGATCGCCGGTCAGCATCGTGACGTGCTGATCAAGCAATTGTCGGACATTCGCGCCAAGAACCGCGACAATCCGACCATGTATCCCTTTGCCCTGCCCTCCGAGATCGGCGGGCCGCAGTCCATCGCCGATGTGACCGCCTATATCTCCAAGCTGCCCATGAACCCCGACAATGGCGTGGGTCCGGGCACCTTGCTCGACAAGGGCAAGCAGCTCTATGCCGACAACTGCGTGCGCTGCCATGGCGATCAGGGCCAGGGCGACGATGCCAAGTACTATCCGCGCATTCAGGGCCAGCACTATGAATATCTGCTGCGCCAGTACAAGTGGATCAAGGAAGGCAAGCGCCGCAACGCCAACCCTGACATGGTGAAGCAGATCCAGAACTTCACCGACGAGGATACGGTGGCCGTTCTCGATTATGTGTCCCGCCTGAAGCCGCCCAAGGAATTGCTGGGTGAGCCGGGCTGGGTTAATCCGGACTACCAGTAAGCCCACACCATGACAACGCGCGGGCGTGGCGTTGCGCTCGCGCGTTTTTCTTCAGAAGCAGGGGATGATTGACATGACCGACCAGAACATCAAACGGCGCGGAGCTCTCTATCGCGTGCTCACGCTCGCGGCGCTGGTGCTGCTGGCGGCCTCCTTCTTCGCGCCGACCTGGTGGGTGTCGCTGACGGCCCCCAATTACCCGGAAGCCACTTTCCCCGATGGCATCCGCATCAATTTTCACATGGACAGCGTGCGCAACGGCTGCAAGATCCGGGCCTCGCAGGAGGTGGAGGAGAAGGAAGCCCTCGACTGCGTCCACGAGATGGATACCATCAACCATTACGTCGGCATGTATCCCATCGCTTCCGGCGGTCCGGTGGAAAAGGCCTTCTCGCCCTTTCTGTTTGCCTTTCTCGGCGTGATGCTGCTGGTCTTTGCCGCGCCCAACCGCAAGACGCGCATGGCCATCTCGGTTCTGGGCTATGGCGCGGTGGCGGCCTGGATGCTGGCCACCATGTATGCGCCCAATGGCATTTCCTATCACACGCGCGGCTATCTCGAAGGGCTGGTCAATTCGCTGGGCCAGGACACGGCGGACAAGGTTGATGATGCCAATCTTGCGCCCATCGTGCGCCAGCTCAAGGAAGCCATGGCCAATGTCGACAAGGCCAACAAGGCCGCCGCGACCGAGGGCGGCACCCGGGCCGACCTCATCGACAACCTGCGCGCCAATTACAATCTCGACGATGCCAAACTGCCCGCCGCCGCGCAGGAGGCCTGGAATGGCAGCGGGCATCAGGTCATGACCTGGCACTATGAGAAGAGCCTGTCGCGCTGGTTCAACATGCCGGAGAAAAACGTTCCGCTGGCGCGCATCATGAACAAGGCCGCACTCTATCTCACCATCATCGTGCTTGCCGCCATGGCCTTCATGACCTTTGCCGCCTGGAGCACCCGGCGCATCTTCTACTGGCTGCTGGTGCTGGCGCCCGCCATTCTGCCCCTGGGCTTCATCGTCGAATATTCGGCCTGGCTGTGGTGGTATGGCCACCGGCTCAACGAAATGGGGGCCTTCACCCTCAAGCCCTTCATGCCCACCGTCTTCGGCAACGGCAAGGTGGCGCAGTTCACCACCCATTCCTATCCCAACTATGGCTTTGCCCTGATGGTCATCATGGCGGTCATTCTCATTCTGGCGGCGCTCATCCGCCGCAAGCAGTTGCAGCTTGCGGGGCCGGACGCCGAGAATGTCTGAACCATGGCGCGCCGCATCCGTGCATTCCGGTCATGGCTGGTGCCGCTGATCCTGCTGGTAACGGCAGGGGGGGCGGCGGCGGCGACATTGCAGGAGATGCTGGACCAGGCGCCGGAGGGCAGCACGGTGGCCCCGCCCGCCGGGGTCTATAGCGAACATGTGGTGATGAAGAAGGCCGTGGTGCTGGACGGCTCGGCCGGCGTGATCATCGACGGCGGCGGCACCGGCACGGTGATGGAGATTGCCACCTCCAGCGCCGAGGTGAAGAACCTGACGCTGCGCAATTCCGGGCGCTATCACAACGCGCTTGATGCCGGGCTGCGCATCAAGGGCGATTTCAACATCGTCAAGGATGTGAAGATCGAGAACGCGCTCTTCGGCCTCGACATGCACCAGGCCAACAACAATGTCATCCGGCGCGTCACCATCACGTCGAAGCCGCTGAATCTGGAGTTGCGCGGCGATTCCATCCGCCTGTGGTACAGCCACTTCAACCGGCTGGAAGACAATGTGGTCCACGATGCCCGTGATTTCGTGGTGTGGTATTCCCATGACAACACCATCAGCGGCAACACGATCCGCAATGGCCGTTATGGCATCCATTTCATGTATGCCCATCACAACCATGTGCTGGAGAATGAGATCGCCGACTGCGTGGTCGGCGTCTTCTTGATGTATTCCAATGATATTGACGTGCGCCACAACCGGTTGCTGCGGTCCTGGGGTGCCTCCGGCATGGGTGTCGGCTTCAAGGAGTCGAGTGGCGTCACCATTGCCGACAATGACATCGTCGGCAATGCGGTGGGCATCTTCCTCGACATCTCGCCCTATGATCCGGATTCGACCAATACCTTCACCAACAACCGCATCGCCTATAACGGCATGGGCGTGGAATTCCACACCGACTGGGAGGGCAATATCTTCACCGGCAATGCCTTCCTGTCCAACTTCACCCAGATTGCGGTGCGCGGTGGCGGCACGGCGCTGCGCGAAACCTGGACGGGCAATTACTGGGACGACTACGCCGGCTTTGACCGCGACGGCGACGGGCTGGGCGACAGCCCCTACGAGATTTACAATTACGCCGACCGCATGTGGATGGAGGTGAAGGACGCCGCCTTCTTCCGCGCCAGCTTTGCGCTGGAGGCCCTGGACTTCGTCGAGCGCCTGGCCCCCTTCACGGAACCGCGCCTGCTGCTGCGCGAGGACAAGCCGCTCATGCATCTGCCGAGCTTTGCCAAGGCCGCGCCCAAGAGCGCCCTGGAGTTATTGCAACAATGACCGACGACCGCAAACCTGAAACCCCGGTGAAGCCCGTGCCCGAGGCCGCCCCCAAGGTGCGGGTTTCCAGCCGCGAGCTGGAAAAGCGCCGCATGTTCCTGCGCTCCATTGGCGCCGGCATCACGGTGGTGGGCCTGTCGCTGGTCGGTTTTTTCCCCATCATCAAGAGGCTGTTCAACCGCTTGCGGCCGCCGGGCGCGCTCATCGAGCAGAAATTCCTCGCGGCCTGCATCAAGTGCGGCCAATGCGTGCAGGTCTGCCCGGTGGAGGCGATCAAGCTCGCCGACGGCGATGAGGGCTTTGGCCTTGGCGTGCCCTATATCGACGCGCGCCAGCAGGCCTGCGACTTCTCCTGCGATGCGGTGCAATGCGTTCTTGCCTGCCCCACGGGGGCCCTCACCCACGAGATTGCCAAGAAGGAAGAGGTGCGCATGGGACTGGCGCGGCTGGCGCGGCCCGATGCCTGCCTCGCCATGCGCGGCGAGGGCTTCAAGGGTCTGGCGCGCGGGGCGGCCTTCACCGGCTTGCACCGTTATGTGGAGGTGGACCGCTGGACGCCCATTCGCATTGCCGATCACTCCTATGATCTCGAACTCTGCGACCTCTGTGTGCGCGAATGCCCGATCACGGGCGCAATTTCGCTGCAGCCGGTGAGCGCGCATGCGGGCGACAAGCGGCGCATGCCGGTGGTGACGTCCGCCTGCGTGGGCTGTGGCGCCTGCGAGATGATGTGTCCGGCCGAGCCCGCGGCCATTGTGGTGGACCCGAAGATCCTGAAGGAGCGCACCGCATGAAAAAGTTCCTGCGCCATTTTGCGCTGATGTTCGGGGCGGCGCCGCAGAAGCCGGAAGCCGCCGACGTGACGCCCGCCGGCAAGGCGCTGATGAAATTCAAGAAGACGCCGGAGCAGGTGAAGCTGCGCAAGGAATTGATTGCGCATGAGCACGAGCACCCGGTCTATTCCAGCAAGTGGAAATACCGGCGCTGGGTATCGATCATCCTGCTCAACCTGCTGTTCATCATCTCCTACTGGTTTGACGTGCAACTGGTGGAAGGGGCGCTCACCGCCTCGCGCTTCGTCGGCTTCCACATGGCCGACCTCAACGGCGCGCTCCAGGTCATGCTCGCCTACAAGGAGGTGATGCTCAATCTGGTGATCGGCACGGTGACCGTGGTGCTGGCCTGGTGGTTTGTGGGCGGGCGCGCCTTCTGTTCGTGGATCTGCCCCTATCACCTGCTGGCGGAATGGGCCGAGTGGCTGCACCTGAAGCTGGTGGCCATGGGCTGGGCCAAGGACCATCCCTTCCATCGCTCCCTGCGCGCCGTGTTGTGGTTTGCCTTCCTCGCCCTGGCCCTGGTCACCGGCTACACGGTGTTTGAATTCGTGAACCCCGTGGGCATCGTCAGCCGGGCGCTCATCTATGGACCGACCATTGCGCTTCTCTGGGTGCTTTTCCTGCTCGGCATCGAGGTGTTCTATTCCCGGCGCTTCTGGTGCCGCTACGTCTGTCCCATCGGCCTGAGCTATGGCATCACCGGTGCCGTCTCGCCGCTGCAGGTGGAATACAATCTGGAAAAATGCCTGCACGAGGGTGAATGCCGCAAGGTCTGCCTCGTTCCCCATGTGCTGGAGGTGACCAAGATGGGCTATGCCTCGGACGCCTTCGAATATATCGGGGCCGACTGCACGCGCTGCGGCATGTGCATCGACGCCTGCCCGCAAAACGCGCTGCGCTTCAAGTTGCGCGGCCTCGACAAGATCATCTGAGGCCGGGGTCATGATCACCATCAGCGGCCTGACCAAGACCTTCGACCGGCGCGCCGTGCTGGATGCCATCGACCTCGCCATCGGCGATGGTGACCGCATTGCCCTGGTGGGGTCCAATGGCGCGGGCAAGACCACGCTGTTCCGCTGCCTCCTCGGCCATTATCACTATGACGGCAGCATCGCCTTCAACGGCGAGCGCCCGACACGGCGCGACGAGGCGGTGCTTGCGCGCATTGCCTTCGTGCCGCAATTGCCGCCGCCGCTGCGCATGCCGGTGGGCGAACTGGTGCGCTTTGCCGAGAGCAGCGCCGGGGCAAAAGCCGACCGCATGACCGAGATTTCCCAGGGACTGGGGCTTGACCTTGCCGCCGTGGCGCATCAGCCCTTCAACCGCCTGTCCGGCGGGCAGAAACAGAAGGTGCTGGTGACCATTGCCCTGGCACGGGCGGCTGACCTGTTCATTTTCGACGAGCCGGCGGCCAACCTCGACCCGGCGGCGCGGGCCACCTTCATCGATCTTCTGGCGGCGCGTCAGGACGCGGCCATGATCATCGCCAGTCACCGGCTGGAGGAGGTGGCACCGCTGGTCAATCGGGTGATCGAACTGGACCGGGGCCGCATTGTTCTCGACGACGTGGTGGCGGACAAGCTGACGGCGGGCGATGCGCGCCATTGCATGGTGCGGCTCAGCGCGGCGCATGAGCCCTTTGCCCGGGCGCTGGCGCAGTGGGGCCTGACCGAAAGGCCGGTTCTGACCTTCAGCGGCACCATTCCCGCCGCCGATTACTACCGCTTTCTCGGCATGATCTCGCGCTATGCCAGCGTGGTCGAGGCCTTTGAATTCGGCATCGCCGCGAAACCCCGGAAACCGGCACGAGACAAAACCGATGTGTCATGACTGTAACCGCCGCCGCGCGCTCGTCCTGCTGGCTGCCCTGCCGCTGGCGGTGGCGGGCTGCCGCAAGCAGAATGAAGGACCGGAGGAGATCCACTACGCCCGCGAGGTCTGCGCCATGTGCGGCATGATCATCTCGGACCCGCGCTATGCGGCGGAAATCCGGGGCGGACCGGACCGGGCCCTGGTGAAATTCGACGACATCGGCGATGCGGTGAACTGGCTCGACATGCAGAGCTGGCGCAATGATCCCGCAATTGAATTCTGGGTGATGGACAGTGACACGGGCACGGAGTGGCTTGACGCCCGCACCGCCTTCTATATGCCGGGCACGGTGAGCCCCATGGATTATGGTTTTGCCGCTGTGAAACAGAAGACCGACAAGACGGTGGATTTCGCCGCGATGAGCAAGACGGCGCTGGCGCGCGGCATGGCCGGCCGCTGCGCCCCGGAAGAGGGTGCCCCCCAGTGACGTCGTCCCCCGTCCGTGGCTTGTGGCTGGCGCTCAGGCTTGAAGTGCAGGAATCGCTGCGCTCGCGCTGGTTCTTTCTCTATGCGCTGGTGTTCTTCGGCCTCATGGCTCTGCTGGCGCTCACCGGCATTTCGGAATCGCGCGTGCTCGGCTTCACCGGCCTGTCGCGCTTGCTCGTCACCTATATCCAGATCACCATGGCGGTTCTGCCGCTGTTCATTCTGGTGACCACGGCGCGCTCGCTGGTGGGCGACCGCGAGGCCGGCAATCTCGAATACATGCTGTCCTTTCCGGTGGGCCTGGGCCAGTGGTACTGGGGCAAGTTTCTCGGCCGCTTCCTGCTGGTGGTCTTTCCGGTCATCGGCGCGCTGCTTCTGTCGCTGGTCTACGGCGCGCTGCGCGGCCATGGCCTGCCGTGGCAGCATGTGGCGCTCTATGCCGGGCTCATTGCCGCGCTTGCCCTGTGTTTTCTCGGGCTTGCCTTCTTCATTTCCAGCCTGGCGCGCTCCACCGAGGTGGCGCTCGGCGTGTCGCTGGCGCTGTGGCTCATCCTGGTGGCGCTGCTCGATCTCTTCCTGCTGTCGATCCTGATCCGGGCGCAGTTTGATCCCGCCTTCGTGGTGGGTCTGGCGCTGGCCAATCCGCTGCAGACCTTCCGCACCGCCGCCATGATCCTGTTTGATCCGCAACTCATCCTGCTGGGTCCGGCGTCCTATGTCATCCTCGATAACTTCGGGGTGCAGGGCTATGTGGTCTGGGCGCTGGTCTATCCCGCGCTGCTCGGCCTTGCCTTTGCCGCCCTGGGCTTCTGGCGCTTTGCCCGCACCGATCTCGTCTGATCAGGGCTGGGCCAGACCCTGGAGCCAGGCCAAGGTCCTGTCGTCGCTCCACCGGGCCCCGCCCCTGACGGTGGCCACGTGCTCACCCTTGCGGTTGAGGATGAGCGTGGTGGGCAGGGCGGAAAGACCGGTCACGTCCTGAAGGTTCTGACCATCGCCCACCAGCACCGGCAGGTTGGTGATGTTTTCTTCCGCATAGAAGCGCGTGACCGCCTGCCGGCCCTGCCAGGTGAAGGCAAGCGGCAGGACCGCCACACCCTCCGCCGCCAGACGGGACTGAACGGTGGCGAGTTCGGGCATTTCGCTGCGGCAGGGCACACACCAGGGAGCCCAGAGATTGAGCACCACGAGCTTGCCCCGGGAGGCCGCCAGAGTGACGGGCGTGCCCTGGTCATCGGTCATGGCCAGGGCGCTGATGTCACGGGCGGGCTGCGGCTCGGCCACGGCCGCCGCCGACGGCAGGGGTTCACCGGCGTGCGCCGCCGCCGCCAGGACAGCGGCGGCCAGAGCCAGAAGGACGGACCGCATGGCGCTAGGGTGCCGGATGAGCGTCGATGATCTTGCCCAGATCGGCGGCCATCTCTTCCGCCTTGGTGCCATAGGGATAGCGCTTGATGAGCACGCCATCCGGCCCCACCAGCGCAATGGAAGCCGTGTGGTCGATGGTGTAGCGGGTGGGATCGGCGGGATCGCTGGGCTTGACCTCATACTTGGCGTTATAGGCCTTCACCATGGCGTCGGTGTAGGGCTTGGTGCCGCGCAGGGCCACGATGCGCTCGTCGAAGGACTGGGTGTATTCCGACAGCATCTTCGCGGTGTCGCGGGCGGGGTCCACCGTGACGAAGAGCGGCAGCACCCGGTCGGCCTTGGCCCCCAGCGCCTTCAGGGCATTGGCCATGGTGAGCAGGCTCGTGGGGCAGACCTCCGGGCAGGAGGTGTAGCCGAAATAGATGAGACTGAAGCGGCCCAAAAGGTTTTCGTCGGTCACCACCTCGCCGTTCACATCCTGCATCATGAAGCGGCGCGACGGCGGCGTTTCCGCGTCCGGCGCTTCCGGCAAAACCTTGTCTTCCGCCCCCACAGGCCCGGCCAGCAGGGGGGCCGCAAGGACGGCGAGAAAACGGCGGCGATGCATCATCAATCACTCCACAAGACTTGCGCGCCCGGGAAGTCTAGACCTGTCGCTGGCTCCGGCCTTGACTTTCGTCAGGGCGGGAGAAGGGTTCACCTGCTCTGACCGGACCGTCATATGGGTGCTCACGTCAATAACGCGCGGCGGCCTTGCCCCCTCAAGGCCCGCACCGGGATCATATCGCATGCTGCTTGCCCTGGGCTTGGCCTTTCTCATGGTGGTGGTGGGCCTCAGACTGTCCGCCGCTGAACTGGTGGCGGCCTTCCGGCAACCCAGGGCGCTGGCCCTGGGCCTGGTGGTGCAGATGGTGGCGCTGCCCCTGCTGGCGCTGCTGTTGACCCGGGTTTTCGCCCTGCCGCCGCCCCTGGCGCTGGGCCTCATGCTGGTTGCCGCGGCACCCGGCGGCGTCACCTCCAACTATGTGGCGCTGCTGGCCGGTGCCGATCTCGCCCTGTCCACCGCCATGACGCTGGTGACGAGCCTTCTCGCCCCGGTCAGCCTGCCGGTGGTGCTGGCGTTATCCGGCACCCTGCCGGACGTGGCGAGCCTTGACCTGACGGCGGCCATGCTGCGGCTGGCGCTGGGCATGACGCTGGTGGCGGCCCTGCCGCTGGCGCTGGGCATGGCGCTCCGCCACTGGCAGCCGCCGTGGCTCAGCCGCCGCCGGGGCGGGCTGGAGCGGCTGGCGCGCCTCGTCTTTGCCGCCATTGTGCTCACAACCTTCTGGCAGAACCGGGACGCCATGATCGACCATCTCGGCCGCCTCGGCGGGGCGGCCCTGCTGCTCAATCTCGGCGCGGTGGCGGGAGGCCTGGCGCTGCGGTTTTTCGGCCTGTCGCCCGCGCAAAGTCTCGCCGCCGCCATCGAGTGCGGCTTGCAGAATGCCGCCATCGCCATCTTTGTGGCCACTACGGTGCTGGGAACACCGGCACTCGCCGTGCCGGCGCTGATCTATGCCGTGATCATGAACCTGACGGCGCTGGCGCTGGTGGCCTGGGGACGGCGCCGCGCCGCCGCCACGCCCGCCGTCACGGGATGACGAATTCCGGCCGGAAGCCCGCCGGGGCCAGGGCATCGGCAGGCGGCAGACTGGTGCGCGTGACCAGACGAATGACCGGGCCGATCTGGCGATGGTCCACCGTGCCCTCGATGGCGCGCACGGCATATTCGATGGCGAGACGCCCCTGCATGGCGGGATCATCGAAGGGGGCCGCATCGATCCGGCCCCGCATCATGCCGCGCCGGATGGCCTGGGTATAATAGGTGGCCACGAGCCGCATGGCGCCCAGGCGGCCCTCCGAGCGCAGCAGCGAGACTACCGATTCCACCGCGGGCGCACTGCCGATGAAGACCGGAATGTCGGGATGACGGTCGAGCAGGTCTTCGGCAAGGCGCAATTGCTCCTGCGTGCCGGTATCGGCCCAGCCGGTTTCGACCAGGCTGAGGCCGGAATGGGCCAGCGCCGCCGCAAGGCCCTCGGACAGGAAGGACACCCAGCCCGCCTCGCGCGGGCCGGTGGCCAGCACCGCCTGTTGCGCCGCCTGCCGCGGGCCATATTCGGCCGCGAGATAGCGGCCCACGTGGCCGCCCATTTCGCGCCACGACACGCCGACCTTCACCGCCACCGCGCGCGAGGCCACATCGTTGACGGCGGCGATGACCGGCATCTCGTCCGAGACATCGGCGATGGCGGCGGCGATCTGCGGGCTGTCGAAGCTCACCGTGCCGAGGATGGCGGCATCGGCCTTGCCCACGCAGCCGCGCAGGCGCGCGCCCTGGGCATCGACACTGCGATAGCCGCCGGTCTCGCTGATGGTCAGGGCCACGTCGAGGCGGCGGGCCTCCTGCGCCATGCCATAGGCAACGCTGAGCCAGTATTCGTCCTTGATGTGGGGGAAGACGGCACAGAGACGCCAGTGCTGGCGGGCGCGCGGCAGGGGCAGGTGGAGCACGGGGCTCACCGCGCTGCGATAGTCAAAGGGATCGGCGTGGGTTTCAAGGGCGATTGGCACGGCGCCCTTGGCCTGTGCTATGGCTTGCGGCGGCGGGGTTTCGGCCCCTGCCGCCCACGCTGTCATCACTGCCAGAGGCCCGATCAGACCCATCATGCAGCGCCCGAACTTTGCCAATGTTCTGATGGCGGCCTTTGCGGTGCTGATCATGCTGCTCCTGACGGCGCTGGCGGCGGGCTGGTCGGGGGTCGCCTATCTCTCGGCCAACGAGCGCGATCTCCTGCAGCGCAACCTGCCCGTGGTGGAGCAGGCGCGCCGCCTGGCCAGCGCCGCCGAGATGATTACCAAATCGGTGATCGAAGTCGAGAGGGCGGAAACGCCCGAGAAATTGCAGGCCGCGGTGGGCGGGCTGTCGGCCCAGGTCACCGACACGCTTTCCGGGCGCGACGGTCTGGCGGCAACCGCGCCCGCCCCCGCCGCCATGGTGCGCGTGTCTGCCGCGCTGGACCGGATCATGGCGAACAAGGCGAAGTTCCGCACTCTGGCGGCGCGGACCAGCGCCAATGGCGAAGGCCTGCGCAAGGAAAGGGTCAGGGCGCAGACCGCGCTGGCCGCCCTCGATGCGCTGGCGGGAACCCTCATCGCCAATACCCAGGCGCAGATTTCCGCCGCCCTCTCCGGCCTCTATGAGCCGCTGGAGCGAAACGCGCGTGACGACATCCTGGACCAGATTGCCGAGGGCGACCTGTTCAAGCTGCAATCCTTTCTGGAGATGCGCGAGGTGAGCCAGCGGGTCGGCGCCACGCTTGACCGGGTGGCGACCAGCAATGATGCCGCGGCCCTCGCGGGGCTGGCCGCCACGCTGGCGGCTGACCTCAACATCCTCGCCCGCCGCAGCCGCGCCATCGAGGACCCGAGCCGGCGGGCCCAGGTCGCGGCGCAGCTTGCCATTCTCTCCGATGTGGCCGGCGCCCGCGGCCTTGGCGCCATCCGCCAGACGCTGCTCGACGACCGGGCAGCCCTGTCCGCCCTGTCGTCGGCCACGGTGGATCAGGCCAATGCCATGGCCCAGGCGGCGCGCGATGTCATCCGCGATTCGGAAGCGGGCATGGTGGCCTTCCAGCGTGACAGTCTGGCCACGGTGCGCCGGGCCTTCACCGCCTTTGCGCTTCTGGGTCTGGCCACCGCCGCCTTCCTGGTCTGGGCCGGTTATTATCTCCGCCGCCACATCATGAACCGGCTGCGCAGCCTGCTCGCCCGGCTCGTGGCCCTGGGGCGGGGCGAGATGGACTGGGTTCTGCCGGTGGGAGCGGGCGACGACATCGGCCAGATGGAGGCGGCGGTCAATCATCTGCGCGAGGAGGTGAAGCGCAAGAACCTGCTGGAGCGCCAGTTGCAGGCGGAGGTGGCGGAGCAGACCGCCCTCTACCGCAATGAGACGCTGGCGCACGATGCCGCGCGGGCCGAGGCCGAGCGCGCCAACCGGGCCAAGTCGGAATTCCTCGCCATCATGAGCCATGAGATCCGCACCCCCCTCAACGGCCTCACCGGCATGTTGCGGCTGCTGGCCAGCCCCCGCGCCGACGCGGAGAAGGCCAAGCTCGACATGGCGCGGCGCTCGGCGGCGGACCTGCGCCTGCTGCTCGATGACATTCTCGAACATGCCAAGGTGGAACTGGGGCCTGCCGATGTGCGCCTGCAGGATTTCGAGGTGCGCGGACTGGTGCGGCGGGTGGCCGAACTGATGACGCCGCAGGCCAGGGCCAAGGGCCTGGTGTTTCTGGCCGACATCAGCGCCACGGTGCCCCCAGCGCTGCGCGGCGACGAAAGCAAGATCCAGCAGATCCTGGTCAACTTCTGTTCCAACGCCATCAAGTTCACCAGCGCGGGCGAAGTGGCCGTGCTGATCGACGCCGCCGCCAGCGCCCGGCCGGGGGTGCAGCGCGTGACCTTCCGGGTGAACGACACGGGCATGGGCATGAGCCGCGACGTCCTCGACCGGGTGTTCGAGGCCTTTGCCCAGGGCCATGCGCCGCTCGACCCCCGAGCCGCCGGTGGCACGGGCCTTGGCCTTGCCATCTGCCGCAGACTTACCCTGCTGCTCGGCGGCGACCTGACGGTGGAGAGTGAGCCGGGGGTGGGATCGTCCTTTGCGCTGACGCTGGACCTGGCGGAGGGCGACATTGCCCAGGCGCTGGCCGGCCACGGCGCGGACGAGGTGGAGAGCGCTGATTTTCCCGGCTTCCGGGTGTTGCTGGTGGAGGACCACGAGGTGAGCCGACTGGTGGCGCGCGGCTATCTCGAACGCATGGGCATCGCGGTCAGCGAGGCGGACAGCGGCGTTGCCGCCCTGCAGCAGGCGGCAGCGGGCAGTTTCGACTGCATCCTCATGGATCTCGATCTGCCGGACCTCACGGGGGCAGAGGTTGCCCGGCAGGTCCGGCAATTGCCGCGCCATGGCACAACGCCCATCGTGGCGGTTTCCGCCCACCTTGCCGCCACCGCGACGCGCGAGGCCGAGGGTTTCGCCTTTGCCGCCATGCTGGCCAAGCCCGTGTCGCCCCGGCTTCTGGCGGAAACCCTGCGCGGGCTGACCCGGGATCAGACAGACCTCATCGGCGGTGAGGAGGAAAAGACTGTCACGGCGGCCCCGCGCCACGCCCTGGGGGGCCTGGAGCGCGACCGCGACGCCCTGGGGCCGGAGGCGGCCTGCGCCATCCTGCGCACCTATCTGGCCCAGCTTCCCGCCGATCTCGCCGCCCTGGATGAGAGCCTCGCTGCCGGGGATGTGGCGGCGATCCGCAAGCGGGCGCACCGCCTGCGCGGCGGGGCGGGGAACTTCGATCTCACCGGCCTGTGCGCGCTCACCCGGCGCATCGAGGCCGAAGCCGGCCGCAACGGCGCGGCCTTGCGCGAGGCCCTGAAGCAGGCGGGGGCTGCGGCGGTGCAGGAATTGCCCGCCGCCGCCAATAGCCTGGGGCTTGCCCTGTGATCAGGCCTTGCCCTCGGCCATGGCAATGAACATGTAGCCTTCGCCATGGACGGTGGTGATGGTGGCGGGGGGCGGGGAGGCCTGGGCCAGCTTGCGCCGCAGCCTGCCCACCAGCACATCGACGGTGCGGTCGTCGGCGTTCCATTCACGGTGGCTAATGGCCTGCATCAGCCGGGTGCGTGACAGGACCATGCCGGAGGCCTGGGCGAAATGACGGAGAAGATCGAATTCCGACTTGGTGAGAGTGACCTCCGCGCCGCTGGCGTCCATGACGCGCCGCGCCTCCATGTCCAGGGTCCAGCCGCCGAGCTTCACCGGCCGGGCCGCCTGACTGCCCGCCGCCCGGCCTTCCGCCACCCGGCGCAGCAGGTTCTTGACGCGCGCCGCCAGTTCGCGCGGGTCGAAGGGCTTGGTGATGTAATCGTCCGCCCCCAGTTCCAGCCCGACAATGCGGTCCACATGGTCGGTGCGGGCGGTGAGCAGGATGATGCCCACGTCGGAGCGGGCCCGCTGCTCGCGGGTGATTTCCAGCCCGTCCTTGCCCTCGAGATTGATGTCCACGATGAGCAGGTCGGCCGGGTTCCTGGCCATGATGTCCTCGGCCTGGGCGGCATCCGCCGCCTCGCTCACCCGGTAGAGCTGCTGGCGCAGGTAGGAGACAAGCCGCATGCGGGTCACCGCATGGTCCTCGATCACCACGATGTGGGGAGTCAGGGTCATCTCCCGCCTCGTTTACAAATTTTCACAACTTCCCACAAGCGGTTTACAAGCCCGTGAGACCTGTTCACATCGCCGCCCTAGCCTGCGGGCGTCATGGCAACACAGGAGACACACATGGACCGCTTCGAGCTTTCCCGCCGCAATTTCGTCAAAGGTGGCGTTGCGGCTGTTCTGGCGTCCCGTTTCGCAGGCAGCACGGCGCTTGCATCGGTTGACCCCAATTCCCATTCCAACCGGATTTTCCACGCCAGCCACTATGGCCCCTTCGAGGCCATCGTGAAGGACGGCAAGTTCGTCGGTGTTCAGCCCATGTTCGAACTGGATGCGCGCCCGACCGAGATGCTGATGTACGGCATGCTCGACCGCACCTACGACAAGAGCCGCATTCTCTATCCCATGGTGCGCAAGTCCTACCTCGAGAACTGGGACAAGGAAGACCGCAAGGTCGAGCTGCGCGGCAAGGAGCCCTTCGTCCGCGTTGACTGGGACACCGCGCTGCGGCTTACCGCCAAGGCCATCGTCGATACGGTGGCGAAATATGGCAATGAAGCCCTGTTCTCGTCGTCCTATGGCGGCTGGTCACACGCCGGCATCATGAAGCCCAACGTGCTGCAGGGCCGCTTCTTCAACCTGTTCGGCGGTTCCTCCATGACCATCGCCGACTATTCGGCGGGTGCCTCGCAGGTGTCGCTGCCCTTCATCATCGGCGACATGGAAGTCTATTCGCCGCAGACCGCCTGGCAGGTGATCCGCGACAACACCGAAGTCTTCGTGCTCGTCGGCTGCGATCCCATCAAGAACAACCGCATCGACTACATGGTGGGCGACCACCAGATGTCGGCCAAGTGGGAGGAGATCCGCGACGCGGGCGTGAAGTTCATCTCCATCAACCCGCAATATACCGGCACCGACGAGGCGCTGGGCTCGGAATGGATCCGCATCGTTCCCAATACGGACGTGGCCCTGTTCCTGGCCATGAGCCACGAGGTGATCAAGGCCGGCAAGATCGACAAGGCCTTCCTGGAGAAATACACCGTCGGTTCGGACAAGGTCATCGACCACATCATGGGCAAGGACGGCACCGAGCCCAAGACCCCGGAATGGGCGTCCAGGTATACGGGCATCCCGGCGGCCAAGATCACCGAGCTTGCCCTGCTGCTCGCCGACAAGAAGACCGAGATCGCCGGCGCCTGGTCGCTGCAACGCGCCCACCACGGCGAGATGACCCATTGGGCCATCGTCAACTTCGCCGCCCTGACCGGCAAGATCGGCCTGCCCGGGCAGGGTGTCGGCTTCTCGTGGCATTACGGCAACGGCGGCCTGCCGCAGTCCGGCAAGGCTGGCCCCTCCGGCTTGTCGCAGGGCCGCAACCTGGTGAAGGGCTTCTGCCCGGCCTCGCGCATCAGCGACATGCTGCTCAACCCGGGCGGCGAATTCACCCGCAACGGCAAGACCTACAAGTATCCGGCCGCCAAGCTGCTCTACAACTCCGGCAACAACTTCATGTCGCATCAGCAGAACACCAACGAGCTGATCGGCGCCCTCAAGGTGCTGGAACATGTGATCTGCCAGGACGCCTGGTGGACCGCCTCGACCCGCTGGGCCGACATCGTCCTGCCCTCCACCTGCACGGTGGAGCGCGACGATATCTCCTCCGGCGGCAGCTACTCCGGCAACGTCATCTACGCCATGAAGAAGGTGATCGATCCGGTGGGCGAGAGCCTGGACGACTATGAGATCTTCCGCCGCCTGTCGGCGCTGATGGGCCTCGAAATCCAGTTCACCGAAGGCCAGGACGCCATGTACCACATCGAATTTGCCTACGGCAAATCCGCTGCCAAGGACATCATGCCCTTCGCCGACTTCTGGAAGAAGGGCTACGTCGTGCTCGACACGCCGAAGGAGGCCAACCAGTGGGTGCGGCATGGCGCCTTCCGCGACGACCCGGAAAAGAACCCGCTGCACACCAAATCCGGCAAGATCGAGATGTTCTGCCAGACCATCGCCGACATGAAGATCGAGGACTGCCCCGGCATGCCCATGTTCATGGAAGCGGCGGAATACCTCGGCAACGCCAAGGAAGGCCAGGTGCATGTGGTGAGCCCGCATCCGTGGTTCCGCATCCATTCGCAGATGGCCAACTCCGAACGGCTGCGTGACCTCTACTACGTGCAGGGCCGTGAGCCGATCCGCATCAGCGCTGAAGACGCGGCCAGGAACGGCATCGCCGATGGCGACCTCGTCGAACTCAGCAATGACCGGGGCGCGCTCATCGCCGGTGCGGTGGTGTCCGACAAGATCATGCCCGGCGTGGTGTCGATCTATGAGGGCGCCTGGCCGAACCCGGACAGCAAGGGCCGCTGCAACAACGGCCTCATCAACTTCATCACCTCGAGCCGCAGGTCGAGCGGGCTGACGCAAGCCACCACCGCCAACACCTGTGTCGCGAGCCTGAAGAAGTGCACCGACGCCGAAGGCCCGAGCACTGCCTATGAACCGCCGAAGATCGAGGAAGGTGTGGCGTTCACGCCCATCGAGGAAGCGGTCATTGGCCTCGACCGGCTGACCGCCATCATCGAGAAGCAGCAGGCCGCCATGGACCCCGCCGAGCATCTGTTCTACCAGCGCTGCACGGTCTGCCATGGTCCGCGTGATCCGGCCGCCTACACCAAGCTGCAGTGGAAGGGCATCACCGAAGTGATGTTCCAGCGCGCTGGGCTTGATGACAAGGAACGCACGATGGTTCTCGACTTCCTGGAAAAGAACGCGGCTGACGCCAATTGACGCCACCTGGCGGGGATGGGCTTCCCATCCCCGCCCCCTGCCACAGGAGAGGCCCCGTGACCGTCCATCGCACCACACTGTGGAAAGCGCCAGGCAAGGGCGACCCCATCATGCTGCCCTTGCCAGATGCCGGGACCACCGCCCCGCTGGTCGATGGCCTTGGCCGGCGCATCAGCTACCTCCGGCTTTCGGTCACCGACCGCTGCAATTTCCGCTGCAGCTATTGCATGGCGGAAGATCCCGATTTCCTGGCGCACAGCGACCTCCTGACGCTGGAGGAACTGGCGCGGCTTTCCGACCTGTTCATGGCGCGCGGCGTCCGCCGCATCCGGCTGACCGGCGGCGAACCGCTGGTGCGCAGGAATGTGCTGACGCTCATCTCCCTCCTCGGGGATGCGGTGGGGCAAGGCCGGCTGGATGAGGTGACGCTCACCACCAACGGCAGCCTGCTTTCCCGCTTTGCCCCGGCGCTGGCGAAGGCCGGGGTGCGGCGGATCAACGTCTCCCTCGACAGCATGCGGCCCGAGGTGTTCCGGGCGATCAGCCCGCGCGGGCGGCTGGAGGACGTATTGGCGGGCATCACAGCCGCCCGGCAGGCTGGCCTGTCGGTCAAGCTCAACACGGTTTTGCAGAAGGGCGTCAACGACGCGGAGGTGCCGGACCTCATGGCCTGGGCCCATGATCGCGGCATGGACATGACGCTCATCGAGGTCATGCCGGTGGGGCGCATCGGGGTTGACCGCGCGGCCCAGCATCTGTCGCTGGCGGCCTTTGAACAGCACTTGGCGCAGCGTTTCACCCTGATTCCGTCCCGCCATCGCAGCGGCGGCCCGGCGCGCTATGTGACGGTGGCCGAAACCGGGGGCAGGCTGGGTTTTATCACGCCCTTGAGCCACAGTTTCTGCGAGGGCTGCAACCGGGTGCGCCTGTCCTGCACCGGCACGCTCTATACCTGCCTCGGCCACGAGGGCGCGGTGGAATTGCGCGGCGCGCTGCGTGGCTCGGAGGGCAATGCGGCGGTGGCGGCATTGATTGACGGCGCGGTGGCGGCCAAGCCCCGGGGCCATGATTTCGTCATCGGCCGCAGCGATGCCTTCGCCGCCGTGGGCCGGGGCATGAATGTCACGGGCGGCTGAGCCGCAAGCAGCGGAACCCACGGCGCCCCTGGAGCGGGAGTGGCTGTGATGGCTCAAGGCCACCGCTCCACCTCCATTGATGGATTGATGGCGCGCTCCTTGTCTGACTTTTGATGAGTCCGGCAAAAGTCAGGTTGCTTGCGGTCGCCGGGAAGAAGCGCGAGACTGTTCAGGAGAGTGGATGGTGGAGCCAGGCGGAATCGAACCGCCGACCTCTTGAATGCCATTCAAGCGCTCTCCCAACTGAGCTATGACCCCACGTCATTTCCAACCACAAGGGTATTGGGATGGTTCCTTCGGGGCGCTGCCCCGGCGGAAGCGGGCGGAACCTAGTTCCGCCCGGTTCAACAATCAAGCAAAACTTTCAGGCCCGGCCAAACCGGCCAAAGGACACGCAAGGAGCCTCAGTTCTCCTCCTCGCCTTCCTTGCCGCCGGAGCCGCCATCGATGAGGCCCGACATGTTGTCGCCCTCCTCTTCCTCTTCGACGAGGAAGGTGTCGTCGTCCTCTTCGCCGCCCTCGCCGTCCTCGATTTCCACATCCTCGATGCCGGCGGTCTCGTCGTCCTCGTCCTTGCCGTCCTCCTCGACGTCCTCGAGGCTGACCAGTTCGACATCACCCGTATCCGCCTCATCCACCTCCTCGACCACGCGGGCCTTGGGCGCGGGCGCGGGCGCGGCGCCCGGATAATCGCCCTTGGAGGGCAGGATGGCAGCAGCGGTAAAGCTCACGCCGCACTTGGGGCAGGTGATAGGATTCTTGAGCAGGTCATAGAAGCGCGCCGCACAGGAGGGGCAGGTGCGCTTGGTTCCGAGTTCAGCCTTGACCACGGGGCGTCCTTTCGACGGATGGGGTTGATTGGGCGCTCCCATGCCATGGCTCATGGCGATTGTCAAAACCCCGCCGCGCCGCTGGGCACCAACCCCCGCAAGGGCAGATGACAGGCTGCGGCAAGGCGTGTATTGGCTGGCACCATGAGCCACCATGCCACCACCCCTTCCCCCCTTTCGTCGCGCAAGGCGAGCGGCCTGAAGGGCCGCATCCGGGTGCCGGGCGACAAGTCCATGTCGCACCGGGCGCTGATGCTCGGCGCGGTGGCGGTGGGTGAGACCACCATCACCGGCCTGCTGGAGGCGGAGGACGTGCTCCACACCGCCCGGGCCATGGCGGCGCTGGGGGCGCGGGTGGACCGGGACGGCGATGGCCGGTGGCGGGTTTCGGGGGTGGGGGTCGGCGGCCTGCACAGCCCGGACGAGCCGCTGGATTTCGGCAATTCCGGCACCAGCGTCCGGCTTGCCATGGGCCTCATGGCCACCACTCCCGTCACCGCGCTGCTGATCGGCGATGCCTCACTGTCGCGGCGGCCCATGGGCCGGGTGATGACGCCGCTGGAACTTTTCGGTGCCCGCTTTGACGCCTCGGATGGCGGGCGCCTGCCGCTCACGCTGCATGGCGCGCGTGACGCGGTGCCCGTGACCTATGTGACACCCGTGGCCTCGGCCCAAGTGAAATCGGCGGTGCTGCTGGCGGGCCTCAATGCGCCGGGCACCACCACGGTCATTGAAAAGGTTGCAACCCGCGATCACACCGAGAGGATGCTTGCGGCCTTTGGCGCAGACCTCACCGTCGCGGTGCGCGCCGATGGCCAGCACATCAGCATCACCGGCGAGCGGGAACTCACCGCCCAGCCCATCGATGTGCCGGGCGATCCCTCCTCCGCCGCCTTCCCGCTGGTGGCGGCACTCATCAGCGAGGGGTCCGAGGTGGTGGTGGAAAACATCATGCTGAACCCCACCCGCACCGGACTTTTCCTGACCCTGAAGGAGATGGGGGCCGACCTCAGCATCGAAAACCGCCGGATGTCCGGCGGCGAGGAGGTGGGCGACATCCGCGCCCGCTTCTCGCATCTGCGCGGCATCAGGGTTCCGGCGGCGCGCAGCGCCTCCATGATCGACGAATATCCCATCCTGGCGGTGGCCGCCGCCTTCGCCGAGGGCTCGACCCGCATGGAGGGCCTGGAGGAACTGCGGGTCAAGGAAAGCGACCGGCTGGCCGCCGTCATGGACGGCTTGCAGGTGAACGGCGTGCCCTGCACGGCGGGGCCGGACTGGCTGGAGGTTCATGGCGGCGGCGCGCCGGGGGGCGGCCAGGTGGCCACCCACATGGACCACCGCATCGCCATGTCCTTCCTCATCATGGGGCTGGCGGCGCGCTTTGCCACGGCGGTGGACGATGGCCGCTTCATCGCCACCTCCTTTCCCGGCTTCCTGGAATTGATGAATGGCCTTGGCGGCCACATGGGGCCGGACCGGGCCAAGGTGACGTCATGATCGTAACCGTCGACGGGCCCGCCGCCGCGGGCAAGGGCACACTGGCCCGCGCCCTGGCCGAGCGCCTGGGCTTTCATTTCCTCGACACGGGCTCGCTCTACCGCCGGGTGGGGCTGTTCATGGTGCAGGCCGGCAAGGACCCCGGCCATGAGGAAACGGCGGCCCTGGCCGCCGCCGATCCGCGGATCATGGATTTTGCCGACGAGGACCTGCGCACCGAGGCCGTGGCGTCGGCCGCCTCGCAGGTTTCGGTCCATCCCAGGGTCCGGGCCAGTCTCCTGGCCTTCCAGCGCACTTTCGCCGCGCAGGAACCCGGCGCGGTGCTGGACGGGCGGGACGCCGGCACCGTCATCTGTCCCGGGGCGGCGGTGAAGTTCTTCGTCATCGCCACCGCCGAAGAACGCGCCCGCCGCCGCTATGTGGAACTGCGCGCCGCCGGCAAGGACGCCAGTTACGACGAGGTTCTGGCCGATCTTCAGGCCCGCGACGCGCGCGACCAGGCCCGGACGGCGGCCCCGCTCAAGCCCGCCGAGGACGCGGTGATCCTGGACACCACGACACTGCACCCCAACGAGGTTCTGGCCATGGCGCTGGCCCTCATCTACCTGCGCCGGGACCCGCAAGAGTCCTGATCCTTTCCCGGTGGACTCGCCCCACCCTTTGGGCTATAGCGGCCGGGCTTCGAGGACGGGGTTTGACCCCGTTTGAACCGGAGGCGTGGCCTGCCACCCTCCAGACAGTCCGGCCCCTCCCCCGTCCGCCTCGAAGGACGGAATCCGTGAGCGGTCTGACGCCCTCAACCCCGGTCAGAGGTTGGCTTCACGCCCCCTGACAGCACCGGCAGCTTTTCGCGGGACCAAGCTTCCCGCCCCAGTGCCGGCCCAACCACTCAAGGACAAGTCTCCATGGCGAAATCCGCCGTTTCCATGAATCCCACCCGTGATGATTTCGAGGCCATGCTGGCCGAGAGCTATTCCGACAACCCCGTCAATGAAGGTGCCGTGGTCAAGGGCCGCGTGGTTGCCGTCGAGAATGATTTCGTCATCATCGACGTGGGCCTGAAGATGGAGGGCCGTGTCGCTCTCAAGGAATTCTCCACCCCCGGCAAGGACCCCGCCATCAAGACCGGCGACACGGTGGAAGTCTATCTCGAACGCATCGAGAATGCCCTCGGCGAAGCCGTGCTGTCGCGCGACAAGGCGCGCCGCGAGGAGGCCTGGACCCGCCTCGAGGAAATGTCCAACAAGAACGAGCGCGTCGAGGGCGTGATCTTCGGCCGCGTCAAGGGCGGCTTCACCGTGGACCTCGGCGGTGCCGTGGCCTTCCTGCCCGGCTCGCAGGTGGACGTGCGTCCGATCCGCGACGTCGGCCCCCTCATGCATGTGTCGCAGCCCTTCCAGATCCTCAAGATGGACCGCCGCCGCGGCAACATCGTGGTGTCGCGCCGCGCCATCATGGAAGAGACCCGCGCCGAACAGCGCTCGGAACTGGTGCAGAATCTCGCCGAGGGCCAGGTGGTCGACGGCGTGGTCAAGAACATCACCGACTACGGCGCCTTCGTGGACCTGGGCGGCATCGACGGCCTGCTGCATGTCACCGACATTGCCTGGAAGCGCGTCAACCATCCGTCCGACGTGTTGGCCGTGGGCCAGACCGTCAAGGTGCAGATCATCCGCATCAATCCGGAAACCCAGCGCATCTCGCTCGGCATGAAGCAGCTGGAGAAGGATCCGTGGGAACTGGTGGCGGGCAAGTATCCGGTCGGCTCCAAGGTGCGTGGCCGGGTCACCAACATCACCGACTACGGTGCCTTCATCGAGCTGGAAGACGGCATCGAAGGCCTGGTGCATGTGTCCGAAATGTCGTGGACCAAGAAGAACGTGCATCCCGGCAAGATCCTCTCGACCTCCGAGGAAGTGGACGTGCAGGTGCTCGAGATCGATTCGGCCAAGCGCCGCATCTCGCTCGGCCTCAAGCAGGTGCAGAACAACCCGTGGGAGACCTTCTCGTCCAAGTATCCCAACGGCACGGTGGTTGAAGGCGAGATTAAGAACATCACCGAGTTCGGCCTGTTCATCGGCCTCGACGGCGATGTGGACGGCATGGTCCATCTCTCCGACATCGACTGGAAGCGCCCCGGCGAAGACGCCATCAAGGACTTCAAGAAGGGCGATCACGTCAAGGCCGTGGTGCTCGACGTCGACCAGGAGAAGGAGCGCATCTCACTCGGCATCAAGCAGCTTTCCGGCGATCCCATCCGCTCGGTGGGCAGCATGAAGAAGGGCGACACCGTCACCTGCGAAGTGGTGAAGGTGGAGGATGCCGGTCTCGAGGTGAAGATCGCAGGCTCCGACATGGTGGCCTACATCAAGCGCGGCGACCTGGCCCGCGACCGGGCCGAACAGCGCACCGAACGCTTCGCCGTGGGCGAGAAGTTCGACGCCAAGGTGACCGTGTTCGATCCCAAGGCGCGCAAGATCAACGTGTCCATCAAGGCTCTGGAAATTGCCGATGAGCGCGAGGCGGTGGCCCAGTATGGCTCCTCCGACTCAGGCGCTTCCCTGGGCGACATCCTGCAGGCGGCGCTGAAGAAGAAGGATGCCGAAGGCAAGGAGTAAGCATTGGGAAACGGGCCGGACTCCGGGTGAGTCCGGCCCGCTTTCGATGAACGCCAACGGGGGTCCGGCCATGGCCACATCCGACGTGGAAGAGATTGTCGAACGCCGGCGCCTCAGGCGCCGTTTGTCTTTGTGGCGGGGGCTGGCGGTGCTCGCTGCCGCGCTGGCGCTCCTTGCCCTGTTCTGGCAGGGCGGCACTCTGGAGCACTACCGCCCGCATGTGGCGCGGCTGGCCATCTCCGGCCTGATCACCGGCGACCAGAAAACCCTCGACCTCATCGACGAGATCAGAAAATCCAAGACCGCCTCGGCGCTGATGGTGCGCATCGACAGTCCCGGCGGCACCACTTCCGGTTCCGAGGCGCTCTATCTGAAACTCCGCGAGGTGGCGGAGAAGAAGCCCGTGGTGGCGGTCATGGACACTGTGGCGGCCTCGGGCGGCTATATCACCGCCATTGCCGCCGACCATATCGTGGCGCGCGGCAACACCATCACCGGCTCCATTGGCGTCATCTTCTCCTACCCCGAGTTTTCCGAACTCATGGGCAAGGTGGGGGTGAAGATGGAGGAGATCAAATCCGCCCCGCTCAAAGCCGAACCCACGCCCTACAAGCCCCTGACCCCGGAGGTGCGGGCGGTGACCGACCTGATGGTGAAGGATAGCTTCGCCTGGTTCAAGGGACTGGTGGCGGAGCGCCGCAAGCTCGACGCCGCCACGGTGGACCGCCTGGCCGATGGCCGGGTCTATACCGGGCGGCAGGCGCTGACCGAGAAGCTCATCGACGCGGTGGGCGGCGAGGCCGAGGCCCGCGCCTGGCTGGACAAGACCCGGGACGTGGCCGCAACCCTGCCCGCGGTGGACTGGACGGTGCCATCCGCCGATGCCGGCGGCCTGGGCTTCTCGCTGGCCAATGGCGCGGTGAAGGCGCTGGGCCTTGGCGGCTGGGCTGATGCAGCACGCCGGGTTCAGCTTGACGGGCTTCTGGTAGTTTGGCACCCTTGACACAATCCCATTCCGGGCCTTGAGGACGCATCATGATCAAATCCGAACTGGTGCAGAAGATCGCCGACAAGAACCCCCATCTCTATCACCGCGACGTGGAGCGCATCGTCAACCGCATCCTTGATGCCGTGACGCTGGCCCTGAAGGACGGCGACCGGGTGGAACTGCGGGGCTTCGGCGCCTTCTCGGTGAAGGAGCGCGATGCCCGCCTCGGGCGCAACCCGCGCACCGGCGATGCGGTTGACGTGACGCCGAAGCGGGTGCCCTTTTTCAAGACGGGCAAGGAATTGCGCGCCCGCCTGAACGACAAGGATTGACCCTGTGCCCAGGATTGTGCGCTGGCTTGTCGGCCTGCCCATTGCGCTCATCGGCATTGGCTTTGCGGTGGCCAACCGGCGCTGGACCACGCTTTCCCTCGATCCCTTCGCGCAGGAGGCGCCGTCGGTCGCGCTCGACATGCCGCTGTGGCTTCTCATGTTCCTCGGCATCTTCATCGGCATGCTGCTGGGCGGGCTGGCGGCCTGGTGGGGCCAGGGCAAGTGGCGCAAGCTGGCCCGCGAGTCGCGCAGCGAAATCGCCCGGCTGCAGGATGAACTGACGCTCTTGCGCCACGAGCGCAAACCCGCTGACAGCGAGAATCGCACCATCGTCACCTTCGGGGATGACGCCGCGTGAAGATTTTTTCGGCGGCGGATGTGGCCCGTCTGACGCCCTATGCCGGGCTGGTCGAGGCCCTGCGCGAGGGTTTTGCCGGGCATGTGACCGTGCCGCTGCGCCACCATCACCAGACCTCCGACAGTTCGACCCTGCTGCTCATGCCCGCCTGGACGGAGAAATGGCTCGGCCTCAAGACGCTGACGCTGAATGCGGCCAATCCGCCACGGGGCCTGCCCACGGTCATCGCCTCCTATCTCCTCATCGACAATGACACGGGCCAGCCCGCCGCCATCATGGACGGCACGGAACTGACGGGGCGGCGCACCGCCTGTGCCTCAGCCCTCGCCGCCGATTACCTCGCGCGCAGGGATGCCGCCTCGCTGCTGCTCATCGGGGCGGGATCGCTGGCGCCACACTTTGCCCGGGCCATGGCGGCGGTGCGGCCGATCAGGAAAATCCGCATTCACAACCGCACGCGGGAGAAGGCCGTGGCCCTGGCCGCGGACCTGGCGCGCGAGGGAATTGACGCCGCCGTGGCCGATGACCTGCCCGCCGCCTGCGGTGAGGCCGACATCATCTCCTGCATCACCAGCGGCCATGCCATCGTGCTCCAGGGCGCCTGGCTCAGGCCCGGCACCCATGTGGACCTGGTGGGGGCCTATCGCCCCGACATGCGCGAGACCGATGCCGAGGTAGTGGCCCGGGCCGACTGCTGGGTTGACGTGCATGAGACGGCAAGCCACGAGGCGGGCGATCTTCTTCAGGCTGCCGCCGAAGGCCGCTACGACATGGCCAGGGTCAGGGGCGATCTCTCGGATCTGGTGACGGGGGGGAACCCGGGCCGCGAGCGTGCCGACCAGATCACCCTGTTCAAGTCCTGCGGGGCGGCTCTGGAAGACCTCGCCGCCGCCGTCATGGTGCATTTGCGCGGGGCCTGATTTGGGGCTAAGCCCAGCCCCATGACGAAGCCCCTCCCCAGCCGCAATCCCGTCTGCGTGGCGCTGGACACGCCCGATGTCGCCCGCGCCAGGGCGCTGGCCCGGGCGCTCAGGCCCCATGTGGGCTTCATGAAGCTGGGCATGGAGTTTTTCTATGCGGCGGGCACGGCAGGCTACGAGGCGGTGGCGGCGGAGGGCCTGCCCCTCTTCCTCGACCTCAAGCTGCACGACATTCCCCACACCGTGGCGCAGGGCCTGTCCTCGCTCATGCGCCTCTCCCCCGCACCCGCCATCCTGAATGTCCATGCCCAGGGCGGCCTGGAGATGATGCGTCAGGCGCGGGCTGCGGTGGGGGGCAAGACCAAGCTCATCGCCGTCACCATCCTCACCAGCCTCAGCACCGACGACATTCACCAGACCGGCCTGGATGCGGCGCGCGACACCGCCGCCCATGCCCAGTCCCTCGCCCTGCTGGCCCAACGCGCCGGACTGGATGGCGTGGTGTGCAGCCCGCATGATCTCATGGGCATCCGGGCGGCCTGCGGGCGGGATTTCCTCACCGTGGTGCCGGGCATCCGGCCGGAACAGGCCGAGGCCCACGACCAGAAGCGCATTGCCACGCCGCAGGCCGCGCTGGCCGCCGGGGCCGACATTCTGGTCATTGGCCGGGCCATCACCGGGGCAACCGACCCCGCCGCCGCCGCCGCCCGCATCCAGGCGGACCTGGCATGACCGCGGTCAAGATCTGTGGCCTCTCCACCCCTGAAACCATGGCGGCGGCACTGGACGCCGGGGCCGACATGGTGGGCCTCGTGTTCTATCCCAGAAGCCCGCGCCATGTGACGCTGGATCAGGCGGCCCGGCTTGCCGGACAGGCGCGGGGGCGGGCCAGCATCGTGGCGCTCACCGTCGATGCCAGCGACGAGGACCTCCGGGCCATCACCACAGCGGTTGAACCCGACTTCATTCAGGCCCATGGCGCGGAAACACCGGCGCGCGTCGCCGCCATCCATGACCTGACCGGCCTTCCGGTCATCAAGGCCATCAAGGTCCATGACGCAGCCGACGTGGCGCAGGCGGCGGCCTTCAGCGCGGCGGCCTTTCTCATCCTCTATGACGCCAAGGCCCCGGAGACGCTGACGGGGGCGCTGCCCGGCGGCAATGGCCTCGCCTTTGACTGGAACCTCCTGGGGCACGGCCACTCCCTGCGCCGTTTCATGCTCTCCGGCGGCTTGACGCCCAGCAACGTGGTCAAGGCCATCCGGGCCACCGAGGCGCCCATCGTCGACGTGTCATCGGGGGTGGAAAGCGCGCCCGGCATCAAAGACGTGGCCCTCATCCGGAAATTCATTGAGCAGGTCCAGCGCGAGGGCTAAAACCGTCGCTCCACCCGACGAGGCCCCATGACCGACAGCCTGATCCCGCCCAATTCCTATCGCACCGGACCCGACGAGAAGGGCCTCTTCGGCATCTATGGCGGCCGCTTCGTGGCCGAGACGCTGATGCCGCTCATTCTTGAACTTGAGGGGGCCTATCGCGCCGCCAAGGCCGACCCTGCCTTCCAGGCCGAGATGGATTTCTTCCTTGAGCATTATGTGGGTCGGCCCTCGCCGCTTTATTATGCCGAGCGCCTGTCGGAACATCTGGGGGGCGCGCGCATCTACCTCAAGCGCGAGGATCTGAACCACACCGGCGCGCACAAGATCAACAATGTGCTGGGCCAGATTCTTCTGGCCCGCCGCATGGGCAAGACCCGGATCATCGCCGAGACGGGGGCGGGACAACATGGCGTGGCGACCGCCACGGCCTGCGCCCGCTTCGGCCTCAAGTGCGTGGTCTACATGGGCGAGGTCGACATCGAGCGCCAGAAGCCCAATGTCTTCCGCATGAAATTGCTGGGGGCCGAGGTGGTGCCCGCCAGGTCCGGCTCGCGCACCCTGAAGGACGCGCTGAACGAGGCGTTGCGCGACTGGGTGGCCAATGTGGAAGACACCTTCTATTGCATCGGCACGGTGGCGGGGCCGGCGCCCTATCCCGAAATGGTGCGCGACTTCCAGTGCATCATCGGCCAGGAGACGCGCCGCCAGATGCTGAAGCAGGAAGGCCGCCTGCCCGATTCGCTGATCGCGGCCATCGGCGGCGGCTCCAACGCCATCGGGCTGTTCCATCCCTTCCTCGATGACAAGGACATCGAAATCCATGGCGTCGAGGCGGCGGGCCTCGGCCTCAAGACGAAGACCAAGCATGCCGCCTCGATCACCGGCGGCAGGCCGGGCGTGCTCCATGGCAACCGCACCTATCTGCTCATGGATGACGACGGCCAGATCATCGAGGGCCACTCCATTTCGGCGGGCCTGGATTATCCCGGCATCGGCCCGGAACACGCCTGGCTCAACGACATTGGCCGGGTGAAATATGTGTCCGCCACCGACAAAGAAGCGCTGAAGGCGTTTCAGCTGCTGTGCCAGCTTGAGGGCATCATTCCGGCGCTGGAACCATCGCATGCCTTGGCCCATGCCATGAAGCTGGCGCCCAAAAAGCCGAAGGATCACCTCATGGTGGTCAATCTTTCCGGCCGGGGCGACAAGGACATTTTCACCGTGGCCGACATTCTGGGGGTGAAGCTGTGAGCCGCATCGAAGCCCGCTTTGCCGCGCTGAAGCAGGAAGGCCGCGCCGCCCTCGTCACCTTCATCATGGCGGGCGCCCCCGCCCCCGCCACGGCGCTGAAAATCCTGAAGGGCCTGCCCAGGGCCGGGGCCGATGTCATCGAGATCGGCATGCCCTTCACCGACCCCATGGCCGATGGTCCGGCCATTCAGGCGGCGGGCTTGCGCGCGCTCCACGCCGGACAGACGCTGAAGAAGACCCTGAAACTGGTGCAGGACTTCCGCGCTGGTGATAAAGACACGCCCATCGTGCTCATGGGCTATTACAATCCCATCTATGTCCATGGCGTCGAGAAATTCCTGACGGATGCGAAGGCCGCGGGCGTTGACGGCCTCATCGTGGTGGACCTGCCGCCGGAGGAGGATGACGAACTGTGCCTGCCGGCCATGGCGGCGGGCATCAACTTCATCCGCCTGGCCACGCCGACCACCGACGACGCGCGCGCCACGGCGGTGTTCCGCAACACCTCGGGCTTCGTCTATTATGTCTCGGTGCTCGGCATCACCGGCACCAAGGCACCGGACCTGAAGGACGTGGCGCGCAAGGTGCGCCGCCTGAAGGCCCATACGGCGCTGCCAATCGCGGTGGGCTTTGGCGTCAAGACGGCGGACCAGGCGCGAACCATCGCCAGGGTGGCCGAAGGCGTGGTGGTGGGGTCGGCGCTGGTGTCGGCCGTGGCCGCGACATTGACCAAACAGGGCAAGGCCACGGCGAAAACGGCAGCAGCGGTGCACAGGGTGGTGGCCGACATTGCCCGCGGTGTGAGGGAGTGAAAGCGTGAACTGGCTCAAGAATTTCGTCCGTCCCAAGATCAAGGCCATTCTCGGCACGGTGCGGCGCGACACCCCGGAGAACATGTGGATCAAGGATCCCGATTCCGGCCAGATGGTGTTCTACCGCGACCTTGAGGCCAATCTCTTCGTCTTCCCCGGCTCCGGCCATCATCACCGCATGCCGTCCAGGGACCGCCTCGTTGCCATGTTCGACGGCGGGCATTATGAGCCCATCGCCTTCCCGCAGGTCGCCGCTGATCCGCTGAAATTCCGCGACGAGCGCAAATATGCCGACCGCCTCAAGGAAGCGCGCGCCAAGACGGGCGTGGACGACTGCGTGCAGGCGGGCCTCGGCACCGTCGACGGCACAAGGATGGTGATTGCGGTGCAGGACATGGGCTTCATCGCCGGCTCGCTGGGCACGGCGGCGGGCGAGGCCATCATCACCGCCATGCGGGCCGCCGTCACCCACAAGTGCCCCTTCGTCATCTTCGTGGCGTCCGGCGGCGCGCGCATGCAGGAGGGCATCCTGTCGCTCATGCAGATGCCGCGCACCACCGTCATGGTGCAGGAACTGCGGGCCCACAAGCTGCCCTATATCGTGGTCCTCACCAATCCCACCACCGGCGGGGTCACCGCCTCCTATGCCATGCTGGGCGACGTGCACATTGCCGAGCCCAAGGCGATCATCGGTTTTGCCGGGGCGCGGGTCATCGAGCAGACCATCCGCGAGAAATTGCCGCCCGGCTTCCAGCGCTCCGAGTTCTTGCAGGATCACGGCATGGTCGATCTGGTGGTCCAGCGCAAGGACATGAAGGAAACCGTGGGCCGCATCGCCCGCCTGCTGCTCAAGGCCCCGGCCGCCACGCCATCCCAGTCCCTTATTCCCGCCGCCAGCGTGTGATGCCATGGCGCGGAGCGACGCCATCCTGACGCGGCTTCTGTCGCTCCATCCCAAGATCATTGATCTCAGCCTCGAGCGCATGCAGGCGCTTCTGGCCAGGCTCGGCCACCCGGAACGCTCTCTGCCGCCGGTCATCCATGTGGCGGGCACCAATGGCAAGGGCTCCACCGTGACCATGACGCGCGCCATGATGGAGGCGGCGGGCCTCAAGGTGCATGTCTATACCTCGCCGCATCTGGTGCGCTTTCACGAGCGCATCCGGGTGGCGGGCGATCTCATTACCGACGAGGCCCTGTCGGCGCTGCTGGAGGAATGCGAGGCGGCCAACGCGGGCGCGCCCATGACCTTTTTCGAGATCACCACGGCGGCGGCCTTCCTGGCCTTCTCCCGCACGCCCGCCGACTATGTGATCCTTGAGGTGGGCCTGGGCGGCAGGCTGGATGCCACCAATGTCATCAGCCATCCTGCCTGCGCGGTCATCACCACCATCGACTATGACCATCAGCAGTATCTGGGCACCACCCTGGCCGCGATTGCCGGCGAGAAGGCCGGCATCCTGAAGCGCGGCACGCCCGCCGTCATCGGCGTGCAGCCGGACGAGGCGCGCACCACCATCGAGGAAGGCGCGGCAAGGCTCGGGGTTTCCCTTCACATCGCGCAGCAGGACTGGCAGGCCTATGAGCAGCATGGGCGTCTGGTGTTTCAGGACGAGAAGGGGCTTCTCGACCTGCCGCTGCCCGCGCTGCGCGGCCGCCACCAGATCGACAATGCGGGCACTGCCATCGCAACCCTCCGGGTGCTGAATGATGAGCGCCTGACCGAGGCTGCCATGGCGGCGGGCCTGAAGGCCGTCACCTGGCCCGCGCGCATGGAGCGGCTGGGCAAGGGAGCCCTGACCGCGCTGCTGCCGCCGGACTCCGAACTGTGGCTCGATGGCGGGCACAATCCCCAGGCCGGGCGCATTCTGGCGCGGGCCTTCGCCGAGTTGAACGAGAAGCACTCGAAGCCGCTGGTCCTTATCTGGGGCATGCTCAACAGCAAGGATGCGGGCAATTTCCTCGACCCCTTCCGCGACCTGGCCCAGCGCGTCATCTGCCTCACCATTCCCGATGAGGCCAATGCCATTCCAGCCCAGCAACTTGCCTCGCTGGCCCGCGACCGGGGCCTCAAGGCGGAAACGGCCCGCAGCCTCGCAGCGGCGCTGGCCCAGGCGGGCCGCGGCGCTCTGGCGCCCCGGGTGCTGATCTGCGGCTCGCTCTATCTGGCCGGGCATGTGCTGGCCGCCCAGACGGGCGAGGCCATGTCCGCCGTGTCCGGGGCGGCGCGGCGCTAGATGTGAGCTTTCAATAGGTTGTCCATCCGGGCGTTCCGTCGGAGACTGATGTTGCAAAACGACAGCAACCTCAGGAGAACCCGGATGAACATCCACAAGAATGCGCGAACGACGCCCCTTGGTCGAGAGGCAATTGTCAGGCGTGTGATGGGCGGGCAGAAGCCGGAGGCCGTCGCACGAGCCGCAGGCATCTGCCCTCGGACCGTGCGCAAATGGATGGCGCGGTTCGCGGCGGAAGGCGTGGCGGGTCTGGCGGACCGCTCCT
>OEIV010000151.1_pt1 | contig 43791 bp, 60 predicted proteins | sample 1539231 | NCBI WGS metagenome assembly OEIV01 (sample SAMN03794762, study PRJEB22550) | activated sludge metagenome | feature: wastewater treatment plant; material: activated sludge; isolation source: Wastewater treatment plant of a petroleum refinery complex | place: Argentina: Buenos Aires ... | reverse complement strand
GGCAGTTTCGATCAGAGGCGCCTTAAGTCGCGTCAGGCTAGGCTGCGTGAAGCTGTCGGTGGCAAGAGGCGCACAGCCATACCACGCTGGTTGGGTTTGAATAATCAGGGTGGTGACCGTGCAGCCTTGATTCAGCCCCGCACACTTGGCATCGGTCTGGTTTTGACACCTTTCCACCCCTGATTGCGTTGTTTAACTTCGTGTGCGCCCGATACTTTTCGCCGTTTTTTGCTCGATATTTTTTTATATATTCTGGTGATTGCCTGTTTCCTCTTGCTCTGTCGTAAGCGAGAACTTTGTCCCTGTACTTCTCGCTTTTCCTGTGGCTTTTGACATCAACTTTTGTGCATTCCTTGCACTTGTTTAGATGCCCATCCTTCATCTTTTTGTGCCCGTAAAACTCTGATATACATTTGTTTTTCAGGCACTTAAAGCATGTTTTTATCGAGGTTGTCATGCCGCCTCCACGCTAAAAGGAATATCGTCGTCCTCGAATTCTTCCGTTGCGGGTCCGTGCGCCTGCCTGGCAACCTGCGCCTCGTTCCTGACCTGCGCCCGCGTTGCCTGGCGATCCGCTTGCCTGGACGCCGCAGGGTCGGCCTGGCTCTGGCCCTGGCCCTGGCCGCCGATCAGGACCACATCGTCGATCACGATCTCGGTCGAGTAGCGATCTTGCCCGTCCTTGTCCTGCCACTTGCGGGTTTGCAGGCGCCCGCTTACGTGGAGCCGGTCGCCCTTGCGGCAGTAGGTGGCGATAACGTCCGCGACCTTGCCGAAGGCGACCAAGCGGTGCCACTCGGTATGATCGACCCAGTTGCCCGCCTGATCCTTGCGCCGCTCGCTGGTAGCGATGGAGAGATTGGCGACGGTGGAGCCGCCAGCCGTTGCCCTGACATCGGGGTCTTGCCCCAGGTGGCCCAGGATGCGGACCTCGTTGATGCTCTTGCCCATTGTGATTCCTCGCTGTTTGTTTTGCCGGTTTATTATACCGCGAAAGCGGTATTAAAGACCAAGCCTTTCACGGATGTTTTTCATTTCCCGCAGCCTTGCCGCTTCTGACCGCTCCCTCGCGCCCTGGTCGGTCAGGCACTTTCTGACCTCCTGATCGATTCGTTCTTGTTCCCGCGCTCTGGCCTTAAAGGCTCGCTGCTCGCTGGTGTCCGCGCACACGCCGAGGATGCGCCCGATGTCGGGCCAGTCCATCGACTGATCGCCACACGCTTGCTTCCGCTTCACTTCGCCGAAGATGCGGTCGATGTCCTCGCGGCTGTGTCGCCCGATATCCCTGGCCCACTCCCGCTTGGCGATTTTGATTTCGGCCTCGGTAGGGTATGCGGTCGCAAACCGTGAGCCATAGACCGCTTTCATGCGCAGGAAGAAATAACCTGTTGAGTCCCGCTCCTGGTCGGTGAAGTCAGAAGTCGGTCGCTCGCTTGTAATCGTAGACTGAGGCGATTGCATCGAGGTGGTGGTCAAATTTTGTCTTGCCATGAGTTGTCTCCTTGCGCACCCAGTTCCGCCATGTCGCAAACCAATCGGCCTTGGTGCCGCGCCCGTTCGGTTGCGCTACCCAGTAATCCCTGAATCGATCCCATGTCTTTTCCGGGTCGAGGTCTTGTCGCTCGGCGATGGCAAACTCGCGCCACTGATCCGGGAGGGCGGTCATCGTCAAGCGAGATGCCTTTGGTTGCTTTGGCTTTTGCGCGGGAAGATTGACCTCGCTTTCCGATGGGGTCGCTTCGCCTTCAGGCGAAGAAAATGTCTCTACTCTCTTTAATGGTTCTTGGTTATTGGTTATTGGTTCTTGGTTAGGTGGCGATTCGTGGACGACTGGTGACGAATCGTCTACGACTGGTGAACGAATCGTGGACGAATCGCTCACGGCCGGTGAACGAATCGTGGACGAATCGTCTACGACTGGTGAACGAATCGTGGACGAATCGTCTACGACTGGTGAACGAATCGTTGTTTTCGCCTCCTTCCGATTTGCTTCTCGATCCTGCGCCACTTTCCTGTTTGATCTGGCCCTGGAGCGATACTTTGCTATTTCCGCCTCGCACCGAGGGTTTATCCAGCCGTTTTCGGTGCGCTGGAAAAAGTCGGTCAGGACAGATTCGACAGCTTCAACAGTCACGCGCAGGCGTCGCGCAACACCCGCGAAACTTAAGGGGATAGGGGATTCCGTATCGTAATACCAATCAATGAGGCGCCTGTAGGCCAGATCCTCTTCATTGCTCAGGTGCGCCGTGGAACTACGAAAATCGCCGATGTGAAAAACGTAGTAATGCATGCTTATGACCTCTGTGCTTTCTTGTTTTTTCTGATCTGCCAATCCGCCCAGGTGTCCCTCCACTCGCCTTGCTTGCCTTTGATGAAGTAAGCATCGAGGACGCTTGCGACTTCCCGTTCGTAGCCTGGCATCCCGATTTGTTCAGCGAGAGAGGAAACGCATCCTTGCAGAGGCTTTTCGGTGAGATAGTACCGATCCAGAAGGCGCCGGTAGGCCAAGTCCTCCATGATGGTGAGGCGCTCGGTTGCATCCCTCATCCTTGCCACGCTTACGCGATAGTCATTCATTGCACACCCCCTTGCGCCCACACTCGCTTGGGCCGCTCGACGGCGACAAACTCCTTGATCCACTTGAACCGCTTGTCGGTCAGTTCGTCGACGGCCGCCCGCGCCTGGTCACGACTCCAGCCCTTGCCTTCCAGCCAGGCCGCCGCGTCGGTGGATACCTGGTGGTAACTCAGGAGCATGGCCGCCGCGATGGCGTCCGCACTCCAACGCTTCCGGCTCATGCTGGCCGCCTTTTCCATGAAGCCAAAAACGTCCGACCGGAAATAGTGCGGGGGCATGGTGCCGCCGCTCATCTGGGCGAGCTTGAATACATGGGTCGGGGTGATCGCTTTCTTCTGGCGACTCCAATCCCAGAGGGTGTTGACGCTCGCGCCGATGCTGCGAGCCACGATGCTTCGGTTGCCGACCATTTTGGATACTTGGTCGATGGGGCTTAATTCTTCCACTGGTGTCTCCTTTTTTTACCGTTTAAACGAAGAAACGCTACCGATAGAGCGGTAAAAAGTAAAGCGGTATTTACCTATCTAGGCTGCGGTATACGTAAACGGGATCAAAATATATAATGCAATTGGGTTCACAAACGAATATAGGATAGTAAACATGCTTCCCAACAATGCCATTCGCCAGGCCAGGAAGGCCGCAAACATCCGGCAGACGGAGCTTGCCGCCAAGGTGGGTTGTGCGCAGCAGACCATCGTTGACATCGAATCGGGCAAGATAACCCGGTCGTCTTACTTGCCGAAAATCTGTGAAATTCTCGGCCTTGATCTTAGCAAGGTCATGGATGGCGAAACGCCGGATAGCGTGATCGAACTCCAGCGGCACCACTTCGGGAATCCGGTCCCGGTGCTGACCGTCGAGCAAAGCAAGGCTTGGGATGGGTCGCTGGCCACCATCGGGCAGACCGCCATGCTTCCTTGCCCGGTCCCGCATTCCCGCCAGACCTTTGCCATGAAGGTGCTGTCGCGCAATACGGAGGCCGATGCTTCCCCAGGGCGTGATGGCCTTTGTCGATCCCGATAAGCCATTCAAATCATCGAGTTTCGTGCTACTGTACCTCGGAAATTACGACAGCCCGGTGTTCCGCCAGATTTTCATTGATGGCCCGAACTTCGAGGCGGTATCGACGAACTCCAAGGAGTCTGTTTTTTTTCGCCGGGTTGAGAGTCCTGGCGATCTAACGACTCATGGAGGGGTGACGGGAAAAATCATTGGGCCGGTGATCTACTGTGGAAAGGTGTTTGAATACGATTGATCCGCTCGACAACTATGTATGGGTTCTGCGCTGCGATGTCCCTGGCCTCGGTGTCGCCGGTAGCCATCTGCACTTGCACCTCAATGAGCCTTTTGTGGAGGGGGCTTGGTTCGTCGCCTCGCTCGATGGCACACCAACTGTCGGCCGCTGTTTTTTCGATGGCGACCGCTTCCGTTTGCGCCTGCTCGACGGCGCTTCCTGCGCTCTTGTCCGCGACAATCCTGGCCCTGGTGAAGCCTGCGCCCTCGGCGCCGTGTTTATGAATGGCTACCACATGCCCGATTGAGTCCCGGTATTTAGGAAAAAAATACCGCTAAAACGGTTGCAATAGTCGGTAAAAGGCGCTTTAATGACCTCGTTGTAAACGGTTGTCCACTGTTGAGCGAGGTTGTATGGAAATCGGTATTTATAATGATTTGTCGCACCAGGATTACCTGGAAGCCGAAGGGATCAGTTCTTCCCTCCTGAAAGAACTGGTTTTTCGGTCGCCCGCCCACGCCAAGGCCGCAATGAGCGGGCTGAGGCGCAAGTCCAGCGCCGCCATGACGCTTGGCACCATCATCCACACAGCGATCCTTGAGCCGCACAAGTTTGAGGCGATCTACTGGGTCGCCCCTCGGAAGGACGATGTTCCCGATGCCCTGGCGACCGTCCAAGACATGCGCGAGGCCGCCGCGTCACATGGCGTAAGCCTCAAGGGGCTGACCAAGAAGGAGGACATCAAGGCCGCCCTGGTCGCTTCCGGTGCCCAGGTGGTGTTCTGGGACGATCTCTGCGAGCCGCCTCCTGGCCGCCAGCAGATCACGCAGGACCAATACCAGGCCGCGATGGGCGCTGCCGAGGCGGTGCGATCCCATCCAGAGGCTGGCCCGCTGCTCAGTAATGGCTCTGCCGAGAAGTCCTTTTTTTGGAAGGACCAAACCGGCGAACTCTGCAAGGCGAGGACCGACTACCTGCACCCCAACGGGCTGATCGTCGATCTTAAGACCTGCGAGGATGCCCGCTTGTATGCCGCGCAACGCGCCATGCACCAGTACCACTACGACCTTTCGGCCGCCCACTACATGGAGGCGATTCGCAACTCCGGCATGCAGGTAAACGGCTTTGCCTGGGTTTTTGTCGAGACGACCGCGCCGTATGCCGTCCAGGTGTATCTGGCCTCCGACAGCATGATTGCTCGCGCCAGGCGCAAGATGCGCGAGGGTCTGGATTATTGGTCGCTCTGTTCCATTGCCGATTCCTGGCCCGCCTACACCATCGAAGCCCAGGAAATTGATCTTCCCGCCTACGCCACAGGAGAGTATTCCGAATGAACGCCATCGAGAAATCGCCCACCATTGCCGCTTTGGCCGCCGCCCACAGTTCTCTCATGGGCGAAATCCGCGACCCGGTGAAAGACACCACTGGTTACGGATACAAGTACGCCACGCTGGATCAACTGCTCGAAATCTCGCGCCCGATCCTGGCCGTCAACAGCCTTTCGGTGATCCAGGACGCTCGCTTTCTGGCCTGGCCCGCCGACTCGGTTATCGACCTGCCGGAGGTTAAGGGCTTCAAGCCGAAGCTCATCGGGCAGGTCACTGTGCATACGATCCTTGCCCATTCATCCGGTGAATACCTGGTTTCTGAAACCTCGTTGCCGGTGGAAACCATGAAGGGGATGTCGCTCGCGCAGGCGGTTGGCTCGGCAATTACCTACGCTCGCCGGTATGCCCTGGCCGCCGTCCTCGGCATGGCACAGGTCGATGTGGATGCCGCGCATGATGGCGTTCCTGCGATGCCTGAGCCGCACCGTGCCCCGCCGCCCCGACCGGCCGCCAGACCTGCCATGCCGCCACGACCGGCCGCCCAGGAATCGACGCAGACCTGTATCGACCCCGCCATCGCGGCCGACATCGAGATGCGGGTTATCTCGCTCGGCCGCGATCCGATGCGGTTCGCGCAGACGGTCGGTGGCGTGTCCTCGATCAAGCTGATCCCGCTTTCGGAGCAGGCTCGCGCCCTGGAGGTGATCGCCAAGGCCGAAAAAAAGGGGATGACCCATTGAACGAGGCGATGGCCTTCTGGAGGGTGTATGCTCGCTGATGATGTGGTTATCGTGCCCCGAATCCTCCGCGCTTCGGTGGCACACAAGTATTGCGGCATGTGCCGCGCCGTGTTCGAACAAACTATCCGGCCGCACCTGACGGAGATTCCCATTGGCATCCAGGGCATCGGCTTTGATCGCATCGAGGTCGATCAAGCTCTGGACGCCTACAAGTCCAGGGTCGGCCGCCAGCCTGGAGGAAGAAAGCAATGTCGAAACGCAACAAGGGGTCCGGCCTCGTCTGCCGAGGTGGTGTCTGGCACATCGACAAGATCATCGACGGACGCCGAATTTGCCGCAGCACTGGCGAGGTCGAGAGGCTCGAAGCCGAGAAAGTCTTAGCCAGGACCATCGAGGAAATCCGCCAGGCGCAGGTCTACGGGGTCCGCCCGCGCCGCACCTGGCGCGATGCCGCGATCAAGTACCTGAACGACCACCAGCATAAACGCTCGATTTCCCGCGATGCTCAGGATCTGGCTTCGGTCGATCCCTGGATAGGCGCCTTGCCGCTCGATAGGGTCCACGCCGGGACGCTGGAGCCTTACATTGCAGCCCGCCGCAAGGCTGGTATCAAGTCGGGCACAGTGAACCGCACCCTGGCGGTCATCGGCCGCGTCCTGCGCCTCGCTGTCGGCCTCTGGCGTGATGAATACGGGCTGACCTGGCTGGCGTCCGCGCCCATGATTCCTCGCGTAGACTGGCGTGACAAACGGGCACCCGCGCCGCTGTCATGGGACGAGCAGGACCGGCTTTTCGCTGTACTGCCGGATCACTTGCGGGAGCTATGTCTGTTCGCGGTCCATACCGGATGCCGGGAGCAGGAGATTTGCACCCTGCGCTGGTCCTGGGAGGTCAGCCTTCCCGGTGGTGGATTCGGGTTTATCCTACCGGCCGAGTCCTGCAAGAACGGCCGTGACCGCCTGGTGGTGCTGAATGCTACCGCTCGCGCCGTGGTCAATCGCCAGCGAGGCTTGCACTCCGATCTGGTCTTTACCTATGCCGGTCGCGCCGTGGCGTCGATGGACAACACGGCATGGCGCCGATGCCGCACCGAGGTCGGCTTGCCCCATGTGCGCATCCATGACTTGCGACACACCTTCGGCCGTCGCCTTCGCGCTGCCGGGGTCGGCCTGGAAACCCGCGCCGAATTGATGGGGCATGCCTCTGGGTCGGTGACGACGCACTACTCGGCCGCCGAGATCATCGAACTGGCCAGGGCCGTCGATTTGGTTGCCGAGAGGGCAGGGAAAGATGCCGATGGGGTCGCCGTGGTGGCCTTCCGCCGCGCCTTGTCTCCCGCAAAAGTCCCGCATGGTAATCGGGCATCGGGAGCAAAACAGTCGTAAGGCTTTGATTTATTGGTAGCAAGGCCCGGAATCGAACCGGGGACCCCAGCATTATGAGTGCAAAAGGTTTCGCTAACCTTCTGTTTTTACTGGCGAAAATGAAAGGGGCGAAGCCCCGCAAGGATCAACGATGCACAACGGGCTTCTTTTGTCTCACGCAAAAACCACGCAGGCCATTGCCGCCCTGGCGCTCTGCCTTCCCGGTCTGGCCCTGGCTGAAATCTACCGCTGCGAGGTGGATGGCCGGGTCGAGTTCAGCGGGCAGCCTTGCGGGGAGTCGGCCGTCCAGATCGAGGTGGAGGACACCCGTCTAGGCGGTCGGCTGGATACCGGCACCGATCCGTGGGTTCCGGCGCCACCTCCGGAGCGCAGGGTGAAAGCCGATGAGCCGTGCCCCTATATCAATTCCTCCGAGATGCGGTCGCTTCGCATCGGCCGCACCGTCAAGGTCGGGATGCGTCCTGATGATGTGCGAGCCGCCTGGGGCGCCCCATCCTCGGTGAACCACTACAGCACTTTCACGCAGTGGGCGTACCACTACGAATCCGGCGCCAGCGCCTACGTCTATTTTAACCCGTCCGGCTGTGTCTACTCGTTCGGCGCCCAGAATCTGGCCGAGTAATCAAACGAACTGGACGTATTCGATCAGGCTCGGCGCTGGCCCGATGATTTGCTGGCCCTCGACCCATGCCCGCTGTCCCGCCGCCACATGCGATCCGTTCAGCCGCACGGTGGCGCCGTCCCTGCGCTCTGCCAGGCTGGTGCCGTTGGGCAGCACCTCGGTAATGGTGACGCTGTACCGCTGACTGGCCGGGAGTAGCGCCTTGAATCGCGTCCAGGGGTTTGTCGTTGCCATGCTATGCCTCGTAATGATGTCGCTCGACCTGGATGGTCTGAATGACCCGCCCCGATCCCGGTTGCTTGACGCTGATCTGGTTTTCCAGGACCACGCCGCGCCAGTTGCGACTTGCGTCCCTGCCGTGCCGGTATTCGATCAGCATGGCCGGTTCGATCAAGCCCGGTGGCCCGCTGGTCGGTAGCGGAGTCTCGATGGTCACGATCTCATAGTTGCCGCTGGCCGCCAGCAGGGTCAGCCCCTTGAGCCTGGCTTGACCTGGGTCGACCGTCAGGTCGCTGAAATCGTCCGGTGCCGCCCGGTCGCCCGCCGTGCCCTGGCGGATGACGGTGCAGGCGATCCCCTTGGTCAGCCCTGATACATGGACGCCGTTGTACTCTTGGCCTGGATGCCACTCGCTGCTGTAGCCGATGATTATGCTGTCGCTGATGATCGCGTCGAGGGTGTTCTCCGGCTGCGTCGGATAAGCCCAGGGGCCGATCATCTTGTATCGGTGCCGGATGCGCAGGGTGTCGCTGTCCCTGGCCGGAACGATGGCCGCCCCGATGCTCTTGGCGAGGTCCGACACGATGTCGATGGGCGTCTTGTCGGTATACTCATGCGCCCCGGCCGGTAGCGTCGGGTCGGGCATCCCTTGCGGATATTCGACAACGAAACCAGACAGGTCGAGCCTGGAGTTCATGGCCTGGCTCAGCGTCTGTGGGCTGCCGTTGCTGCCGCTGTACTCTGGAGCGTAGGGTCGCGCCAGCATCTGGGTCCGCCCGACGCAGTTGATGGTGTATCGCTCTTTGGCGAATCGCCGGTCGACGCTGTACCGCTCGACCATGAAAACCCACTGATGGCCGTTGACCGTTGCGCGAACTTCCGCTGGCCCTTCCGGGGTCGGCTTTACCAGGTCGAGGCTCGCCTCGTTCAGCAGGGTGCAGGTCATCGCCCAAGAGAATGAATCGAGGTCCAGGCGGATACTCAGATCGGCAAATTCGAGCGGCATCAAGCCGGGAAGGGTGACGAGGCTGCTGCTGTTCACGTAGAGGTAGCTCCTGCGGTCTGGTGGAGGGTCTGGAGGATCAGGCTCTATAGGGTCGGGGTTTGGCTCGACCTCATGCTTGAAGCTCGACCTGGCAAAGCGCGGCTCGACGCCATCCCAGGGGTGCCTGGTTTGCAGCCCGGTCGCTTGATTGCTCTGCCATGTCTGGGTGTCGCTGTGGGCGTCGATGGCTCGCGTCGGTGTGGCGAGAATCATCGACGCAGACTCAAGGGCGAAGTCTACAACCTCGGCGCCTGGGATTGTGTATTGTGCGCCGAGGTCGAGGCTTGTCGATGGCCGATAGATGGCGTCAGCCTGCGCCTGGTCGACATGATATTTTTTGCTGTCCTTGTGTCCGCTTCCGCGCTCGATATCCTTCGCTGGAGGCCGGTTGTCGTGGTGCGATTCACTGATCGCCTGAGCCTCTTGCCGGTCCCAGTGGTGCGGTCGTCGGCCGTCCTTGTCGGGCACCTGTGAGTGTCTGTGCCCGCTGGCCGCGCCGCGCCGTTCCTGCTCGCCCCACTCGGCCGTTCTGTCGGCATCCTTCCGCGCTACCGATCCCCAGTCCTGGCTGGTCGCCCTGGTCGCCGCCGACGCCGCGATGAGAGCTTGCGAGCGGGTCAGGGCATGGCGGGCGCCGGAAACGCCGTAACCGTGATGGCCCGCGCCGCCCCGCGCCTCGGCCGATGTGATGCCGTGCCCAGATCGCACCATGATGACGGGAGGGTCTGGATATGCCGGTCGTGACGCTCGGCTCAGGTCGAAGTCGATCAATTCCGGCTCAGGAGGCCGGTATTCGCCCCTTGTCAGGTTGATGATGGTCACGACACAACTGGATAAACTGGGCCGTGGATGTCCGGCCGGTAGAATATCGCAGGCCGAACCGTGGCCGTGCCGACAAGGAAGGTCTGGCCGGTATCTGTCGACCAGGACGGCTCGGAGGCTGGTAGGGTGCCCGCGCTGGTGACCTCATAGACATAGCCGTTTGGTGTGGCTGGATGGATGCGCTGGCCTAGCCCAACTGCCGCGCCTCCAGAAAACTCCGCGCCATAATCATCGAAGGCCGCCACGATCACTGGCCCAGAAAATCCGCCCTGTATATCGATGGAGTAGGCGCCGGTTTCCGCGTTGCTCACCGCATGACCGAGGCTTTTGCTTGCCGTGATGGTGGCGCCGTCGACAGCCTGCTCGATGGCATCGTAAGAGTAGGCCCGCACGGTCCTGGCCGCTGGCTGGCCGTTGACGCTGACCAGGCCGCTCACGGTGCTGGTGATGATCGCCACCTCGATGTCAGCCATTGCGTTGTCGTGCAGGGCCGCGATGTCCTCCATGTCGAGGCGCCTTGGGATGATGGCGAAGGCGTCTAGTGTTATGTCCGCGTGTTCGCTCGATGTCACTGGCGACCCGTCGCCCCTTGCCAGACGAATGGGGCTTTGTGACGCCGGGAAGGTCTGGATGGTCTTGTCCTTGATAAAGCTGCCTGCAATGACCACTGGCGTTTTGTCGATGTAGAGAGTGACCACGCCATGTTGATAGGTCATGGCTATGGTATGCCATGCCCCGATAGCGATTGGCGCCGCCGAGGTTTCCGCTCGATTTTCGTATGAGCCATCAAAAGATACCGCACAGCGCACTCCTGCGGTCGTTAAATAAACCATCCAGGATCGCCTGCTTATCGTCCAGTCCCATTGTTGCATGATGGCCGGGTTTGCCGTGCCACCCGCCGCGTTGGGTTTGACAACGGCAAAGGCGGTGAACTCCAGGCCAACGGTCGGTATATAGCTGGCATCTGCATTGACCGCGCTGGTCGCTGGCGACTTCGGTAATCTGATAGCGCTTTGCTTTGCCGGGTTGAATGACGCCTGTTGAAATGCCGGGGTTCCAGAAACAGTAAAGTGCCGCCCGTTGCCGCTGGCGTCATTCAGGGTTGGGCCGACACTTTCCGCGAAGTCGAGCAGCACTTCGGGGTTGTATGTCATGAGCAGTTGGGAGAGGTTTCGCGCCATTAATCAGCATCCCCTCTGTTCTGTGTTGTAAAGCTGTCCTCTTCCTCGGTCGCCGGTCCCGCGATGATGGTCCTGGCGATCCAGAAGGGCGCCTGCGCCCCGTCCGTGTTGAACCGGAGGCAGTTGCCCGAAACCCATCCAGCACCCCATCCCTCCTTTCGGATTCTGAAGTAGGGCGCCCCGGTTGCCGGGTTGGTGACTGCCGTATCGCTGGAGACATTGCCTTGCGCGACCACGCCGACCGTTTCGCCGACCACATCGAAATTAACCCCGCTGGTGAACTTTACCAGCCATCGCTCTTTGATTGAGCCTTGGTTGGTGATCTCGATTGGATAGGTCAGGTCGTTGTATTTCGCGGTCGTGTCGTTACCGATCCGCGCATCATTCCATACCGATGTCCAGGCCGCTTGGTGGAACAGGTTGAAAACCCGCGCCCGCAGATCGCCGTGGAGGACCGCGCTGCTGAAAACCGAGGAATTGGCCGGGTAGTCCCTGCTCAGTGGCGAGTTGAGCTTGAGTAATCCGCTGACAGCCACATCGGTGATGAGGCTCATGTCCTCGATGCGGTCATGTATGGTCAGTGGCGTCGTGACGGCCGCGCCGCTGGCGTCGAGCATGACCAACGGATCAGCCCATGTCACGCGCCCCGCCTCGCGGTTGACGGTGTAACTCTCCGGCCGCAGGAGCTTGCCGTTGGCGCCGACGACCCACGCCTCGGCGATGTGGTCCCGCGCCAGTTGCACGAAGCCGCCCGGTGTTGGGTTGGCGACCGCTGTTGTCGCGGTATGACTGATGACGCCAACGTCGCCCGCCTGGACTATCGGCACTCGGCCGTCGCTTGGCAGCCTGGTCGGGTCGAGGCCGATCAATGAGGCGTCGAGAGGCAAGAATGTATAGGCGACGGTGCTGTAGGTGAGGGTGCCTGGAAAGATGGCCTTGGCCCAGATGATGTCCACGCTGCCGGTTTCGATGTCGACAAAGCCCGCCTCGATGGCCGCGTGGTCCAGGCTTCCGTTCGTTCCCGCCGTGACCGTGATCTGCTCGCCATCCCCCGCGACAACCTTGACAGTGAGGCTTCCCGCCCGCAGGGGTGCGCCCGCCGCTCGGAAGCTGGAGGTGTAGGCGGTGCGCTCGCCGTACTCAAGGAGACAGGCATTGACGACGACCGCGCTGTTTGCGTTGACGCCCGCTGGCCAGTCCGTGAGGGTCACGACGCCGGTGCTGTAGTCGATGGCACCGACCGATGTCCCTGCGTTGGTCGTCGATGACCAGTCGGTAATGATCGCCCCGCCAACATCCCGATAGGTCTTGCCACCCAGGGTAAACAAAACGCTACCGGGGACAACGGGTTGCCGCCGCCCTGGCAGTAGTTCGATGGTCAGGCCGGGGTTCTGGATGTTGACGGTGACGCTGGCTTCCGGGTCGGTTGTCCTGGCGTAACTGATGGCGATATTGCTGGCCGCGTAAACTTCGTTTCCGTTCGTCTGCGTCCATGAGGTGTACCTGTATCCGGCGCCGCCGCCCATTGTTCCGGTGGTCACGTTCTCGGTGCCGACCTGATAGACGTAGGGCTGGCGCAGATCGAAGGTAACGGCGCCTGTCGCGTAGTTGACCGTGCCGACCGTTACGCCATTGCGCAGCAGGTTTCCTGATCCGTTATCGTGCGCGATGGCGTCCGCCGTGGTCGTGCTGGATTGCTGTTGTCCGCCGTTCAGCGGGTGTATCACCTCGGCTTGCCGTATCACCTTCGCGGTCACGTAAACCGTGCCCGGCTTGATGGGTCCGTTGGCGACGGTGTGGCTGATATTGCCGTCGAATGGAGGGACCGTTTCTGATTCCTTGGCGGTGCCCGACCATTGCGTAAAGGTCGCCTCGATAGGGCCGTCAGATGGCCTCGGCGCCGGGTTCGGAGATGCCTCGATCTGGCCGCCGTAATAGGCGACGGTCCCGCTTCCGTGCCCGGTCAGGCCGCCAGCACCGTTGTCGGTCAGTTGGTATTGTGTCGCGCCGATGTTCCATTTGATCGCCAGGCTTCCCGGCTTGATTGCCCTGCGTTGATACAGTACATCGTTGGATTCCATTTCAGACCTCGGCGCTCAGGGTGAGTTTAAATTTCGGCTTGCTTGTGCTGGCAGGCGCTATTTCGACGCTGGCCGGGTCGCCCCAACTGATGATGATCCGGCTGTCGATGTCGGGAAGCCCCGCAAGTGTCACGCTGACCGTGCCGGTGGAGTAGTTGACCTGTCCAACACCATCGCCCCTCAGGGCGCCGTCGCCGCCGTCCACCAGTGTGGCCCACTTGCCTAGAACTCGATATTCCACAATGGTTGTGCCCGGCGCCGGAGCGGGCTGCGGAGAAAAAACATAGGTGAGCGATTGAGTCTGCTCGGTGACTTCGACGCTGGCTGAATGGCTTTGCTGTACATGCTTGGCCCCTGGCAGAAACGTCATATTCCAATTTTGGGATGATGGGGTCGTCATCTTAAGCCTTCCCGCTTGATAATCGACCTCGCTGCCTATTGACGCCATGTTTTGCTGCTCATACCAAAGCTGTCCCGCTTTATCGATAAAAGACACTCCTGAAACCGTTAACCGCAACGTGCCTGGCACAATCCCACGCCCGGTGTATGCAACTTTGAACCCTTCCGAATCAGGGCTAAGACTCGAAGCTGTAACGGTCATCGTGACGGTCGAGCATGGTAAAACAGGCGCCGCGCCTGGACCGCCAATTCGGTCTGTGATGGCTTGTTCGCGCTGGGCGCTCGGCACCAAATGGTTATATGGGCTTGAGATATTGATAGCGGTATCGCCTACGCTGGCGCTCGCGGTAATGGCGCTGGCGCCGTAATATCTGGCCGCCGCCGTGATTTGAGTATTGAGGACTTTTGCTGCTCCAGCTTGTCGGCCGGTCGGCATCGGTTGACTGCCCGCGTGATCCGAAAGAAGCTGGTTTGCGAGACTGATTTGTAGGGTCTGAAGCTCGAAATCGACGAAATTGGAGCCGATCATGGCCGTGAATGACTGCCTGCCAACCTCAACTTGCGTAACTCTCACATACTGCTCCGCGCTGCCGCCTTGTATTGCGTAGACCTCGCCAGGCTCAGGCGGTCGCCCGTTGAGTCGCTGTAGGGCCGCCAGGCTGCGCTGGCCTTGCAGTTGATCACCCCAGAGCCAGAAGGCCGCCTCCGTTGACTTTGTGACGTAGCTTTCGATTCGGTCTTTTGCTTCCGCTCGCCGGTCGGTATGGCTGCCGGTCTGAAATAGCGTTACCTTGACCCTGGGGTCGGCTGGCATCCTGGTCAGTATGGTGTGGGCGCCGAGAAGGGTGTCTTGGTTGTCGCTCAGGACCGCGAGGAAGAGCTTACGGAGTTGCGTCCGCCCATAGACGCGATCCAAGCGGCTGATGTCTGGAAAGGTGTTGTTGATCTCGCCCTCGGCGATCACGGTGCCCGCTTGCCGCCCGCCGCCGTCATCGGTATCCGCCATGACCTGGCTTTCCATGAGGGCGATCTGGCTGTGGTTGATGGTCATGGGTTGACCTCCGTGAGGTTGATTGTTATCGAGTAAAAATGATCGTCGCCGGGGTTCGCCAGTCGCATGATTTCGGCCGCCGCCAGGGCTGGCCGCCTGAAGATCACGGTGTACTGCTGACCCCAGAGGGAGAGCGTGAGCGTCTTGCCTGGCACACTGGCCATCTGATGCAGGGCTTTAATCGTCGCCCTGGTGGCCCAGGCGCCCTCGTTCCCGCCATAAAGGGTGAATGGTCGGCCGTCTTGCTTGGCCGCCTCCTGGACGATCAGGGCGCCGCTCAGGCTGTATTCGGTGCTACTTTCGACAGGTTCCCATCCGAACTCGTCCTGCCATTGCAGCCCGTCTGGCAGGGTGATTGTGGTGGTGCCATCGCTCAGGGTAATCATGCCTGGTTCCTCAGTCCCGCTTGCTCAAGCGCCGCCAGCAGGCCGGTCGGGTCGGCGGTGGTGACCTCGACCTCCTTCCCGCCTGGCGCTTGCAAGATGATCCGCTGGCCGGTCGGCGCCGGGGTTGTCGGCCTGGTCGGTTCGCTGGCTCGGTTGCTCATCTGCTGTTGTGCTTTCTCGGCCGCCTGGCGATCTTCCGCCTGGCGCTTCCGCTCGGCCTCTTCGGTCGCCCGATCCCTGGCGTTCTGGCGCTCGACATCCCTGATCTGGCGCAGTTGATCGAGGGCTTGCTGGTAGTCCCTCGCGGCATCTGTCGCCCCGCTTTCCCGCGCCTCGTCAAGCTGTCGCTCCAGGTTCTTGCGCTCGGATTGGTAGCGCAGTTCCTCGGCCTGCTCGGTGTCGCCGCGCACTTGCGCCAGGCGCTGGCGCAGGTTGTCGAGGGTCGATTCCGCGCTGGCGTTGAGGCTGTCGAGCCGCGATCTGGCGCTGTCGATGGCGCTCTGCAAACCCGACAGGTCGGTCGCGTCGAGCAGGTCGAACTGGGTTGCCGCCCGCCTACCGGCCGCGTCCAGGGCGCTCATGCTCATGCCGCCGCGCTCGACCGATTGAAGCAGACTATCGAGTTGGAGCTTCTGCCTGTAAAACTCTTCGCGCACCTGGCTGGCATTGAGCGCCAGTTGAGTGAAGTAGCTGGCAAAACTACCGCTGAAGGTCTGACTCATGGTGCTGGCGAGGCGATCCGTTTCCGCCTCGGCCGCCGCCAGCTTGGCCTTGAGATCGTCGATCCCGGTCAGTATCCCGCGATCAAACTGGATTCGCTCGAATGCCGCGCCAGCCGCCGCGCCAAGGGCATGCATGCTGGCCGTGACGCCGTTCAGAACGGCCGCCAGCCCGCTACCAAAACTGCCTTTGGCCGACTCCGCAGCCCCGTCCGTGCTCGCCTTGAGCCGATTGGCCGCCTCGGCCGCCGCGTCGATGGCGCCCTTGCCTTCTGCCATGCCCGCCGCCAGCTTCTTGCCCGGTTCGTCGAGGGGCTTGCCCTGGATTTCCTCTTCCCTGGCCCTGATTGCTGCCAGGGCCGATTGCAGGGCCGCGCTGTCGATCTGGCCGGTATCGAATAGCGACCTGATCTTGGCCTTGATCGCCTTGAATTCCTCGGCCGTGCTGACATCCTGTAGGGCTTTGCGCATCGCTTGGCCCATGATATCGGCGCTCTGCCTGGTGTCGGCGCCGATGGCCTTGATTTCGACCGCGACCTTTTCCAGCGATCCGATGCTGTTCGATGCCGCGTCGCTGACCTTATTGATGGCCGTGCCCGCGTCGATGCCGAGCTTTTGCAGGTTGGTTCGCGCTTCCTCGGCCGCCTTGCCCTGTCCTTTCGCCGCTTCCTCGGCCGCCTTGGTGACCAGCTTGTGACTTTCCGCCGTGGCCGTGTTCAGAGCCTTGGCGTTCTCGGCCGCCTGGATGCGCAGGTCGGTTTCGGTCTGGATGGCCGCGTTCAGGTTGGCGATGGCGTCGGCCTGGCCGCTGCCTTGCTCCTGGAGGGCACGTTCCCAGGCTTGCTGTACTCTGCTCGCCGCCGCCGCCTGGCTCGCTTCCAGGCTTTCCGCATCGGCCTTGAGCCGCTCGACCTCGGCCGCCGCCTGGTCCGCCGCCTGGCGCAGGGCTTGCCCGGTTAACTCGACAACCTTCTGGGCCGCGTCCGCCGTCTTGGTGGCCGCCTCGGTCGCATCGCCCGCAATGGCGCCCCAGATGCCGTCCATGTTGTGTTGCAGGTCCGCCGCGTTGGCTTGCATCCTCGCGGTGTACTCATCGAATACCGCGTTCATGCTGGCCGCGATGGCATCGGCCGTGCCCGCAAACTCATCATCGCCGAGCGCCCTGGCCGCCTTGGCGACCAGTTGCATCATCGTCGAGAGAAACCCGCTCAGGGTTGTGACGGCGCCGTTAAAAATGACCTTCAGGCTGTTGACCATGAAGGCCGCGCCGTTGCTCACGACCGTGAAGGTGTCCGCCAGCTTCCCCATCCCTGTCGAGGCGCCCTCGGCGAAGGTTTCGATGCTTCCGAGCGATCCGACCAGGAGGCTCTTGGTCGACTCGCCCAGGCGCACGAAGGCCGCGCTGATCTTATCCGCCCACTCCTGGAGCTTGCCGTTCTCGCGCAGGGTCTTGATGGCGTCGAGCAGCTTGCCGATCTGCTCCTTGGCGTACTCTTGCAGCCCTGACTCGGCGATGAGGTTCACGAAGCTGGTCCACTCGCTTCTGACCCTGGCCAGCATCCCGCTCAAGGTGCCCATTTGGCCCTGGAGGGCGCCAGCACTGGCCTGGCCCATCGTGGCGACCAGGGCCGCGATTTCCTTCCGGCCGAGTTGCCCCGCCTCGCTCATCTTCTGGAGTTCGAGGACATTCTTCCCGGTGGCCTTCGAGAGCAAATCCCAGACGGGGACGCCGCGCTCGACCAGTTGCAGGATTTCCTCGCCCTGGAGCTTCTGCTTTGCCCAGGCTTGGCCGGTCGCAAGGATCACGCCGTTGAGGGTTTCCTGCGATCCGCCGAGGGCCGCCGCCTGGTTGGCGAGCGCCTCGAAGGTGCCGTCCATTGGGTCAAGGCCAAAAGCCTTCAATTTGATGAAGGCTTGGGTTGTCTCGCCGATGTCAAAGGGCGTTTTGGCGGTGAAGTCCTTGATCCAGGCGGTGGCTTGCTTGCCGCCCTCGATGGACCCCATGACCTGGGCGACTTGCGCCCCATACTTCTCGAAGGTCGCGCCGGTCGAGAGGATCCCTTGCAAGGCTGATCGCAAGGTGTTGATGCCGAGATAGGTGCCAGCCAAGGCGCCGATGCGAAGGGCAAGCCCTCTGAATTTATCGCTTAGAGTTTCCGTGTCCCGCCCGGTGTCGCGCAGGCGGTTGCGGAGATTCTGAAGGGCCGCCCCGGCTTGGTCCCTGGCCCGCACCACGATGCTGACAACGTAGTCGCGCAGAGCCATAGTTGTGTCCCGTTGTGGAATGGCGCCGGTTACGCTTCCGGCTCAGTCTGTCGCGCTGTCGCTGGTCACCCGCTGGAACGGGTGCCTCTGCGTCCCTGTCGGTGGATCAGATAGCCATGCTGATTTTCATGTACCGGCTCACGCCCTCGCCCGCGATGTTGCCGTCGCTCAGGGCATTGAAGCCGGTATCCATTTCCGCGAAGTCATCGCCGATGAAGGACAGACCTTGCGCCGGGGAGAACTTGACGCGGTGAATGGTGATGTTTACCGGCTTGCCGCTCTGCGCCTCGTTCAGGCCATTGAACACCAGCCGGAACTCCTGGCCCGACGCCACCAAGGCTTGCATCACCTCCTGGGCCGCTTTGGTGTAGCTGACTTTCACGCCCTGGGTTCCGATGCTGGCCCCGCTCAGGATGCGGATACCGATGCGGGTCGCCTCGTAATCGGTTCCCGCGACCAGGGTTGTCGATGCCTGGGTATCCTTGACCGTGATGGGCTGCGCCGCGTCGGGCAGGAAGTCCAAGGGGATCAGTTCGTTCTCGACGCCGACGCAGGCGTGTTGCTCGTCGGTCACGGCGCCCGCCGCGATGATGCTCGACGCGCCGCGCAGGGCGAGCGCAAGGTTGGCCGCGCTGATGTCCAGATGCTTGATGTTGCCGGTGAAGGCGGTGATGCGGGTCAGGCTGTTTGCCTCGCCGCCGCCCGGTGATGTGAAGTCGAGGGCGCTCTTGGTGTCCTCTTCGAAGGATACCGTCAGTTCCGAGCAGTTGCCTACGGGCAGGAGAGGGCTGGCCCCGTCACGCGCCTGGAGGTGGATCTCGCCTTTTCCGATGAAGGTGCGGTCGATTCGTGCCATTTATCGAGTCTCCTGTGTCTTGAGTCTTTGGGTCCAGGTGACGCCCCATAGGGCGATTCCGGTTTTGCTGTCGAGTTGGCCGCTGTAGAGGTTCCGCGCCTGGATGGTCTTGGGGTCCACTGGCAGCAGGGCCGGTTTGTCGAACCGATTGAAGGTTAAAAAGTCCACGACACGGCTGACCAGATCGAGCGCCTGCCTCGACCGGGTGTTGTCGGCTCGGTCGGTGGCGATGATCGTCGCGCTCATGGTCGCTTGCTGGAGCCGCCCGCCCAGGCCGCCGATCTGAAAGCCGGTGATTTCGAGGATGGCGAAGCGCAGGGCCGTTCTTCCGACGCCGAACCGGCGCAGTTCATCTTCCGTGAAATCGCCGGGATGCTCGGCGATGTCGGGGATGTCGGGGAATGCTTCGCGCATGGCATCGAGGATGGAGTCAGTGGCTGGTCCCATCGACGACCTCCTTGATCCATGCGTTGATGGCGTCATTGATCTTGCCCGCCTGGCGCTGTTCCAGGCCGATGAACGGCCGCGCCGGGATGGTCACCTTCTTGGCAAAGATCATCCCGCGAGGACCGGGGAAAACGAGGTGAGGGCCGTTCTTCGGGGTGATCGTTGCGCCCGATTGATGCACTGCCGCATAGGCGACGTTCGTTCCGATCTCGACCTCGGTGTCCGATACGGCATAGGTGATCGAGTTCTGGAGCCGCCCGGTATCTCGGAGCGGCTGGCCGCGCCGGATGCGCAGAGGTTCCCAGGGCGTTCCGCCCGGTCCCTTGCCCTGTCGGAAGTTCATCCTGGTGTCGGCGAGCATGACGCGGCCGATGCGATCAAGCAAAGGCCGGAACCGGGTCGCGTCATCCATTGCTTTCTCGATGGCCTTGAGCGCCTTGGTGTCGATCTGTGCCGTAAAGTCCGCCATCAGTAGTCCCACAGGCTGTCGGTGCTGAATGTCCGGTCGGCGCCCCGCTTGGTTGAAGCGAAGGCCACGCTGGGCGCCGCAGAGTCCCACGGTGCGCCGAGTGTCGCCTTGCCGCTGGCGATGTCCATGACGCGCAGGATGGCCTGGCTGTAACGCGCCTTAACCTCATCGAGCGGCCGGTCGTCACTGAGCTTATACCGCGCCACATCGGCCGTGATGCTGCGCACGATGGCCGGAACCGGATCGAGGGGCACGGCATACCGGGTGCCGAGGTAGGAGTTCACTTCGGCTTCTGCGTCCGCCAGCGCCCTTTCCACGGCTGCGATGTCCGGTCCCTGCTCAGGCGTCCGCCCGGTCAGATGGCATAGCTCTTCCGTGCCGTAGCGGGCCGCCAGATCGTCTATGCTCGCGTAGCTCATGCCTTCCGCCTCTTGCTTTGCTTCTGGACGCTTGGCTTTTCGGCCTGCGCCTCTTGTTCTGCCTCAAGCAGGACGCCGAGCGCCCTGGCCGACGCCACCTCGGCCGGTGTCAGGTCATGCTCGCCAGCCTGGCGCAGACGGCCGTTTAGGGCCGCCGCTTGCTTGAGGACCGCCCGCATCGCTTACGCCAGCACGTTCGTGAACAGATAGGCGCAATCGGTGGCCATGATGACCTCCTTCACGCTTTCGCCGACGCGAATCCTCCGGCCGCCCCGCAGACCAACGTCGCGGTCATCGAAGTCGCCAGCGATCCGGTCGCCCCATTGAGCGGTGACGCCGAAGGTGATGTCCTTGTCGGGCCGAGCGTTGGGGTTGCGGTAGATCAGGGCGCAGTGGTTGCCCCAGACATGCGCGATCTGGACCGCTTGCCCCGGCTTGGCGATGTTGACGCGCCCCTGGCCGATGAGGATTTCGTCGAGTTCGAACAGGCTGGCAAGGAACTGCAAGGGCACCATGCCGGTGTCGCCGAGGGTGCCGTTGTATGCCTTGATGACGTTCGGGTTCTGTCGCAGCTTGGTCGCCACTGCCTGGCCGATGACCATGATGTTCGGTCGCATCAGGGGCACATCCAGGGCATCGCCGATCATCGGGATCGGGTCGACGGGGTTGCCCCCTGCGTTGTCGCCGTTCCATTTTGAGTTGGAGTCGAGGGCCGCCTTGTGTTCGTAAATCGAGGGGTCGAACACCAGGGCCGCCGCACGGACCTCGCGGTCCAGGGCGATGATTGCGGTCAGGCCGGTGGTGGCCGATGCAATCGGATCGAAGTTGCTGGCGTTTTTCGCCTGCTCGATGTCCTCGACCGGGATGCTGTCGTCCAGACCGTAGTCCTGGCAACTGGCCTCCTTCTCGGTGGCGCCGAACTCGACCGTATTCGGCCGACCGCGACGACCGACGAGCGTATTCGGCACCGTCATCATCTGGCCCTTCGGATACTCGGTCCACTTGAAGGTTTTGGCCATGACCGGGGTGCGAGGAAGCACGGCATCGGCGATCAGGCGCTTGTTCTGGTATGCGATGGCAATCGCGGTCAGGTCAGGATTGACCGGAAAGGGGGGTTTGTTCGCCATTGGGTTGCTCCTTTAGGCTTGGGTCAGCAGAACGGGAATCAGGTCGCCAGCGCTGGCATCTTCCAGGCTGATGCCGATGGTGCGGTCGGTCCCGCCGCTCACCGCCACCGCCCTGCCATTAGCATCGACGGTCAGGTAGACGCCTTTCGAGAAGGCCGCGCCTGCTTTGACCAGCGGGATGCCGCTGACCACAACATCGCAAACGTCGCCCGCGCTGGTGTCCAGGTTGTGCGCCACGCCGATCAGCACCTCGGTCGGGCTGGTCGCCAGGGCCGCGCTGTTGACGCCGATCCCTAGTCGCACGATGTGATTGCCGGGGATGGTTCCGGCCGCCTTGAAACTTTTGACCAGGATGTCGTTCATGCTTTCGCCTCTTTGTCTTTGCCAGTTTTTACGTCACGCAGGGCTTGGTCGTAGGTGATGGTCACGCCGTCGCGCTGCATGCGCTCGCGGTATGCCGTGATCCGTTGCGCCACTTCCGCAGGGCTGCTCGGTTCGGCCGGGTCGCCGGTTTCCCTGGAGTGTTCGCCGAAGTCGACCCGCTTGGGCTGTTTGCGCAGCCAGGCCAGCAGCCATTCTCTTGTGCTAGGTTTTTTCTCGCCCTCGGCGAAGTCCAGAACATCGTCGGCCGCCAGGCTGGCGCAGTAGTTGGTCAGAGCCTCGATGTCGGCCGGAAGGATTCGCCCTTCGGAGGCGATGGCGCTGATGTTGGCCCTGATGTTGTCCTTGTCCATTTTGGCCTTCTGCTCCTGGTAGTCGTTTTTCTGCTTTTCCAGGGCTTCGATCTTGGCCTTGGCTTCCGCCAGTTGCTCTTCGAGTTTCACGTTCTCTTCCTCTTGTTTCGGTGGCTGATCTCCTGGTTTGTCGCCCAGGTCGATGAGAGGGTTTCCGGCCTCATCGAATTTGATTGCTGGCAGCGGCACCTGGCTTGCCCGGTGTGCCTCTTCCATTGTCTCGATGACCCAGGAGGGCACAATTTCGTCGGCCTCCTGGCGAGAGAACTTGTCGATGAACCATTCGCGCAGGCGCTTGAAAACGGAGGCGACAAGCGGGTCGCCAGAAGCGATGCCGATGCCAGCGAACTCGATGGTGCCCGCTTCCTCGCTGAACTCGATAGGCTTCAGCCCTTTGACGGCCGGAGGCTGCGCACCGAGGAAGCCCAGGTGGCGAAGATAGTACGATCCTGGCGCCGGGTTTGATGGGGCGTCAGGCGTGTAGAAACTGGCGCTCACTTTCTTGAAACGACCGGCCGCGACCATTTCCGCAAATTGCGGCTCGATGTCCTTGGGTTCGGCATAGATGCCCTGGCCGTCGACATACTCCAAGCGGCCGATCCAGCCGTATGCAGGGGCGTTTTCAGCCGGGTGGCCGACGACGATAGGGGCTTCGTGCAGGGAGGGGTTGTAGGCGTTGACAGTGGCCTTGAGGGTGTCCTCGCTGAACTCTGTCGTGGTGCCGGTGCTGCATGTCTGCTTTCCGGCTTTGAATATGTGGATTCGTTTCATCCCCAGTGCCCTTGTGGCTTTTCGGGGATTATGGATGGCCCCGTCCCTGGGACAATCCACGATTCAGGCGTTGGGCAATCGCCCCGTCATTTTTTCCTGATGTACTTCAAGATCGCCACGCGCCAGAATCGCTTTGAAGTTTTTGTGGCCCCGCGTCGGTGCGGTCCCTTGTTCCTGTTCCGGCTGAAGCCTTGCCGGAGCCTGAAAAGGAGGCGCCGGTCGAGCCTCCTGTCGAGTCTATTGTCGAGGCTCATTCGCAGTACCATGCTTTGATGATCCCTCGCGGGTAGAAATGGAGCTTGTTGGCGATTTCTTCAGCGGTGTACTGCCAGCACCACTTTGTTCCGAAGAGGCTGAAGGCGACCTCCCTGGGATTGTCGTCCTCGACTTCTGCAATGCAGTCCTTATCAAAAACAATGCCGTCGATTTCGTGCCGGTGAGCCTGGCCGAATGTGAAGTAGGATTTCATTCTTCTACCTCACCTGTTTTGGTAACAATTAAACCGCCGCATTGTGGGCAGAAGTCCATGTCGTTTTCGTCGATTCCACCTTCGATAAATGTCCACGCCGCCCCGCAGCCCCCGTCCCATTTGTTATCCTCTCTATCATATTTCCATACGCAGGTTTTTGAATCCAACTCTGCGAGAGCCGTGGTGAGCCGGTTCAGTTCGTCCACCGCATCTTGCGCTTTCATCGGCCGCCCATCTGGATCAAGCATGATCCTGGCGCCATCCTCGTTCAGCACACGCACTCTGTATTTTATCTTGCTCATTATTCGCCCCTTGGTCCCAGTGGTTTTTCAACAGCCGCCCAGTGAGTGACGGTTTCCTCTTCATTCAGGTCGCGGTCCTCGCCGGTGTCGACAGCCTCGATGACGGGGAGGGCGCCGGTAGTCGTCCAATCGTCCCAGGTCAGGTAGCCGAGCATCACGCGCCGCGTTGTGCCGATCACCCCGATCACATTGGCCGCCGCCCCGTATTCGTCGACTTCCCATTCCGGTCCCTCGATCACAAACCAATAGATGCCCTCGTCGAGGGCGCCGTTGTAGTTGAATTTGTTCCAGATGGTCATGCTTTCCCCCTGGCCCTGAAGGGCCGCAACATTTCGATGAGGTGATCCGGCAGGTAGCTGTCGACGCAGAATGGCTTTTCGATGCCATCGCCGTCGACCTCTTCCAGCACCGCCGTAATCGCCGCCGCCTGGCGCTCGATCAGGCGTTGCATTTCGCAGACTTCGCAGGTTCTGGCCTGGCGCCCATGCTCACAGTCACGCATACCCAGGCACCTTTGTTTCCGGCATTTCTGCGGAGAACTTATCCCATTCGCCCGTTTTCTTGCTGCTCCATCGCATCATCCTGGCGACCCGGTTGCGTCGGTTGTTTTCATCCTGAATGAAGTTCCAGAAATCGACTGTGAGTAGGTGCCATTTCCCAGGGGTAGCGAGGTAAAACGCTTTGAGCAGGTCGGTGCAGTACATTTCCGGGGAGTAGAGGTCGAGCGATCTGGCGCCGAAGGGCGCCCAGTTGTAGCCGTAACTATCGCACTCCTGACAAGGGCTATTTGCCCCACAATGATTGCACTTGCTCACGCCCTCACCATCGCAGTACCGGCATGGCACCTTGATCGTCTTGCCCTGGTTGCTCTTGCCGATCTCTTTAAGCCACTGGTCATAACTTGCGTACATGGTCGCCTCCCTCAGGCATAAATACAGTGTTGGCGACCTTCCTCGAAGGCTTCGAGCGCCAGGTCGCGGGTCTGAAATTCGATACCGGCCGCCTCGGAAGGGCTGACGATTTCAATGGTGGTCATGCCCTCGGCGCTGTTGATGATCCGTTGGTAGACCATCTCGACAGCCATCGCGGAGGCCGCGACACTCCATACCGATCCGCCTGTTACGCCGTCGCAGTCGATGCCCGACTCGATGACCGCGACCATGCCGCCCTCGGCCTTGCTGTCGATGGTTGCCTTGAGCGCCTGGCGTGTCGCCAGCCTATCGACGGTGTTCTTGGTGATCCGCTTCACCGCCCGCTTGCCCAGTTTCTTGATGTCCATGTGATCCTCGCTTGTGGCCAGGCTCGCGCCTGGCGCCGTGGTTGTTTAGGCCGCTTCCCAATCCATTACATATCCCATCGCCCGCAGGGCGATGGATGCGTCGCCCCAGTAGTAACCCCGCGACCAGGCGATTTCGAGGGCGCGAAACTCATCCTGGCCGACCGTCTTTTCGCCGAACACTTGACCGGAAGGGGTTTCCACTTTGAGCGTGACGCCCCGCTCGGTCCCGTAGGCTTGGACCCCACGCCCGTTGAGCCAGACGCCGCCGATCAGCCCGATGTAGTTTTCGTTTTTCATGGTGTGCCTCCTTTAGGCTTTACCGCTTTAGTGGATACACGATACCGCAAAAGCGGTATCATTGGAAGGAAAGCTACCGGAAAAGCCCGCTGCTTTTCAGCTTCTCGATCTCCTTTTCGCCGTATTCATGCGCGATTTCGTAAGCCCTGCTACCGTAGCGCCCGCCGTGATACTTGGCCGCGATGTCGAGCATGATCTTTTCGCCGCGACCGGAGGGGAGGTAGCCGTTGAGGATGGCCTCGTCGACGCTCTTGCAGAAGTCGCTGGTGTAGATGCGAAGGGCGTCGAGGAAGTACTTTGCGGCCGCTTCAAACGCTCGCGCCGCCTTCTTCTTTTCCGCCCGCTTCCAGGCCGCTTCCATTTCCGCATCCGTGAGGCCGCCGTTGCGCTCGCGTTGGGCGTCCAACTCCCGCATGTCAGCCTGGCGCCGCGCTTCCAGCTTGGCCGCTTGCTTGGCCCTCCTGACTTGCTTGTCCAGCTTGCGTTGCGCAGCCTCGACGGCGCTTACAAGGTCCGCCTGATCCAGGTGGCGTATGCAGGAGGTGCCGACCGCGTATTGCTTGCCGTCCGCGTCGGCGATGATGCAATGGTGGATGATGCCGGTGCCGCAGTGTGCGCAGGACATGGTGCAGGCTTTCGGCTTGCCCGCCATCGCCATGCTGTAGGCTGTCGGGTTATGCTCGGCGACCGCTGTCGATGGGGCGCTCCACAGACCGACAAACCTGTAAGGCGCCCGCCCCATTTCATAGACCTTGTGAACGTGTACCTGGCTCATGTCGAATCCTCGTTACCGCTTTAGTTGGTACACGATACCGAAAAAGCGGTATTTATGCAACCTAAATCAGCCCCTTTTCCGCCATCGACACCACTTCCAAGCCCGCGACAACGAAGTGGTCCAGCAGCTTGATGTCAACCAGGGCGAGGGCAGCCCGCAGGTCTTTAGTTATGCCCTGGTCGGCTTGCGATGGAGTGCTTTCTCCGCTCGGATGGTTGTGCGCGAAGATCACGGCGCCCGCGTTGATCTTGAGGCCAGCCTTGACGACCTCCCTTGCATGGATTGTGGCCCTGGCCAAGGTGCCGACAAACATCGTTTCGATGGCAAGAACTCGATTCGAGTTGTTGAGCCAGATGGCCTTGAACTCTTCCCGCTCAAGGCCGAGGAATGCGTCGGCGACCCGCTCCCTGGCGATCCCAGGCGAGATGATTGCCTCGGAATGAGGGATCAGGCTTTCGGCGATACGCCTGGCCGCCGCCATGAGTTCCTCGTCGGTGTAAAACTGGTGCAGGGGCTTTGCCTGGTAGACTTGCTCAGTTTCCTTCATTGTCGATTCCTCCAGCTTGCGCTTCAATTTGGCGACCTCGATCCTGGCCGCTTCGATGTATGCCTGGCAGAGCAGGTCGGTTCCCTTGACCGCCCTGATCTGCTCTTCGATGCTTGCGATGAGGGCTTCAATCGCCCTCTGGTCACTTGGTGAGTTCATCGAGGACTTGCCCGATGTTGCGAATGATCCCGCGCAGGTATTCCCGGTGATCCATGACTTCGGGATGCTCGCCGTTGCCGTTGGTGGTCAGTTCGGCCGCCAGCTTGGCATCCTCCAGATCCTCGAAAACGGTAACGATGTCGAAGGCCGGTTCCGCTTTGCCGTCGCGGTATCGCACCCCGATGGCGCCGTAATAGGCCACCACGAAGCCGGTCCTTCCCTTGATCTCGGAGGTGTAGAGTTGGATTTTTGCCGCTTCGATTTTGGCCGTCATGTTAGAAATTGCGCTTGCCTTAGTGGTCATGTGATGCTCCTGGGGCGGTTTCCCGCCCCTTGGTTGGTTTAGTGTTTGGTTGCTTCGGAGGTCACCAGGTGGCTGTCGTAACCCGCGTTAAAGGCGACCCACATCATCTTGGCGACCTGCTCTTCGGTCAGGACCCAGGTTTTCTCCTTGGTCGGGTTGGCCGCGTTCAGGTTGGCGACCTTGCCGTAGTCCTGCGCGATGGCAGCCAGGTGGGATTCGACGCTCTTGTGGGTAGTGCGAGTTGCGTATTTCATGGTGTGCCTCCGTTTGGCTTTACCGCTTTAGTGAGTACACGATACCGACAAAGCGGTATCAAGTAAAGCGATTATGTTTTCGCCAGGGCAAAAAAAAGCCCCTCGAAAGGGGCGAAGCACCACACGGTTTACCTAGTCATTGTCTTGAGGGCACGTTCCACGTTGCGCTTGAGTTCGTCCCTCGGCGCATCGCGCAGCTTGGCTATCACGCCATCAGTCCACCTTTCCCTCGCCAGTTGCGCCAGGCTCCGCTCGACGAGGGCGCTGTCGCCGTTCAGCAGCCCCAGGTTGACCCCCATCCACGCCTCCACACTCATCGTAATACCTCCCCATCGTCCGCCAGAAAACCAGCACCGCCAGGGCATAGACGATCAAGATCGCCAAGATGCCGCTCACCAATTCCGCGCTCATCGAAACCCCCTATAAGCCTTGAGCAAGTCCTCGTAATCCGCCTGGCCGACACTCGTCTTGGTCACCAGGGCGAAGGCATGCCGGTAGTGCGCCAGGGCCGACTCCGCAGCCGCGTTGTGGGTTGGCCCCTGGCGGATGATTTGTTCCAGGCCAGCGATGTGCGAGGCCAGCGACATGAGGCCGGATTCGGTGCGCTGGTGTGATGTTTCGAGATAGGTGTCGATGGTAGCTAGAACGGTCATGGCTGTTTGTCTCCTTTGAATACCGCACCAAGATACCGCTAAAGCGGTATTATGGCAACAAGAAAGGCGGTATTACTCGATGCCGTGCATGGTCCGCCAGACATCGTGGCAGGCCGCCGAGTACTTTTGATGCCCCTCCACGCTTTTTGAAATGGCCGCCTTGAAGTTGGAGTAGTCGATCTCTTTTGCCATCCCTGCGAGCCATGCCGTGAACTAAATGCGGGCGATCTGTATACGCCAGGGATAGTCCGAGTCGTCCATATATATTTTTTCCGCGAGCGGGAAGTGGTGTTGCAGATGCGACTTTCGCCGCGCCCTGATGAGGATGATGCTCGGATGGTCGCGGTGCTGGACCGCTGACAGAAACCCCTTGGTCGTAAAAATCCACATGCCTATTCCTCCAGTTTTCGTTGCAGAGATTCGATCTCTGCCTGCAATTCTTTGATGGCCTCGATCAACAGCCCGATGACCTGGCCGCTGGCGACCGTCAGGTATCCTTCCTCATCCCGCCCGACGACCTCTGGCATGACCGCCATCATTTCCTGTGCGATGACCCCCGCGCCCCTGACCGTGCTGTCCTTCCAACGGTAGGTCACGCCGTGGATGGCCCGGACCTTCATCAACGCATTTTTGATAGGCTGCACATCGACCTTGCGCCGGATGTCCGAGATTTCGACTTCGATGTCCATCAGTAGTCCGACTCCATGTAGAGGTTCGCCAAGGCGAAGCCGATCACGCTACTGGTCCCGCCCACGCTGGTGTGCCCTCGCGGAGCGAGTAGCGTCGCCTCTGCCGGGATGTTGGTCGAGGCGAGGCCGGAGAAGCTGGCCCCGTTGCTCAGGCGCACGAACTCGTAATGGATGCCGCCCGTGGTTGGCGACGAGTACAAGTAGAGTTCGTACATTTCCGTGTTGTCGCCGGAAGATACTTTGGGGATGCCGGTGTCGATGACCGTGGCCGCGCTGGTCCCGCTGCGATGGATGATCTTGAAATTGGTATCCGCCGCCCCGCAGCCCACGCCGATGGAGTCTGCCAGCAGGGTTGTCGGCTCGGTGTCTGTCGGTGCGCTGGTCGTGCTGGACAAACCGACAAATGCTCGCCGTGTCGCCAATGTCGCGCCGCGTGACGGACCCCATTTGCAGTGGAAGAAAAACCCGCCGTATGGGTTGCCGACCCCGCCTCGGTGCCAGTTGCGTTGGTTGACATAGAAGCCCGCCACGGCGGTAGCCGAGGCCGTGGTGACCGCGTACTCCAGCCGTCGCGTGACGGTGTGGATGTTGGTGGTGGCGACGTTGGCAGAAGTGGCCGTGCCGGTGGCGGAAATATTGACACCAATCTGACTAAGCGTTGTGGAACTGCCCGATGGGATTGCCATCAGAATTTTCTTGCTGGCGAAGCTGTGTTGCAGCCGGTTGCGCCGGTCAGCCGTCTCGCCGTAGGCCAGTGACAAGTGGTTGGCAACAGGCACCGCCCGCAGGCGCATCTGCTGTCCAGCCGATCCCACGCGCACGGTGTCGCTGGCCAGTGATCCGCTGACCTGCAACCGATCCGTGCTGTTGTCGGTCTGGGTTCCGATCAGGAGGTTGCCGCCCGATGTGAGCCGCATACGCTCTGGGCAGGTCGTGCCGTCCGAGGTTTCCAAGATTATGTGCGCCGGGGTCTGGGTTCCCGCCGCGCCAGCTTGCTCGGCTCTCATCCGTGCAGCAACGGTAAAGGCCGTTCCGCCGTTGCCGTGGAACTCAACCAATCCAAGGCGCTCGCCGTCCACGGTCGCGCCATGCCCTACGGTCGCCAGTCCCGACTTGCGCAGGTAGACCGTGGATTGGTGAGTGTCACTGGCCGAGAAGGTGTCGATATAGCTGCCGTTGGATGTCGCCTCTTGCGTACTGCGCACAACACCCGCCACGCGCAAAAGCTCGCCGTTGTTCACGGTCGTGCCGATGTTCACGGTCCCGGTGTTCAATGTGGTGCGAATCGCCTTGAACTCAGCGGCAATCCGGCTCACCAAGTCTTGCAGCTTGGCGGTCAGGCTCATGCAAGGGCAGCCTCAAAGTGGGTCACGAAGTTGTATTCGGTATCACCAATGTCGGTCGAGGCCACCGCCGCGATGTTGGTCCGCGCCTGCGCTTGCTGCGGGAGCGTGAACGTCTGGCTGGCATCGACCCGGACCCGGTTGCTCAGGGCCGTGGTCATGGTCGCCGCGAAGTTGGAATCATTGCCAAGGGCCGACGCAAGCTCGCTCAGGGTGTCCAAAGCTGCCGGTGCCGCATTGACCACGCCCTGGATCATGGTGTTGACGGTGGCCGCCGTGACGCCGCCCAGGTTGGTGAGCGCCGTGGCTGCATTGGCAACATCCGACAGGTTGTTCGCCGATGCCAGCAAACCGGCCGGGGTTGCTGCTGCGTCCGCGACGGCTTTGACCTCGTTGATGGCCGCGACGAGCGAGGTCCTGTTTGTCGTTGTCAGTCCGGTGATGTTCGCCGTGCCGGTCCCGCCGATCAGGGTGCGCAGCGCCTTGAACTCGGTGGCGATGCGGGTGATGGCGTTGCGCAGGTTGGTTTCCAGGCTCATAGGTTTACCTCAGATCAGTTGGTTATTCATCCAGATGGTTAGGTCATCGAAACTGCTCCACGCGACGTCATAATCCGCCGCGCTTTGCTTGGCCAGTACCTGGCCACTGGTCCCGCCCTTGGGTAGCGGGTTGGTTGTCGCCGCGATCTGCTCGCTCAATGCCACACTGACCTGCTGTGACGGCTCGGTGATGCTGATGGTGGCCGCCCCCTCGATGACCAGGATTTCGACGATCTCATCGGTCATGGCGCCACCTCGATCATGCCCTCGATCCAGGTCTTGACCCGCCCGGTCGGGCTTACGAAGCGAACGAGGTAGTGCCAGATGCCGACCCTCAATGGCAGGATTTGCGGGTCGATCTGGAATCTCCCGGCCGCCGCGTCGACGAGGCTCAGGCCGTCGCTGATGGTCATAGCCAGGTCTGGCTGGCCTTGCGCCTCTGCCTGGCGCCTGAACTCCAGGGTGATGCCGTAGCCTGTCAGGTTCAGGGCCGCGCCGTTGACTGACAGTTGGAATACCGCGCCGTCGAATGTATCACCGCTTTTTATGGTATTTAGCTTGTGTTTTGCTACTGCCACAGCGGTTCCTCCTGGCAAAAAAAACCTATGCCCACGGTATCATATTGGGGATTTCATACGATCCAGAAAATTGCTCGCGCCGCTCTTCGGATTCCCGCACGGCCGCCTCGGAGAGTGGCACGCCGGGGAACTTCTCGCCCAGGTGCTGGTAATAGCTCAAGCGGTCATCCAGGGCGCCGAGGTGCTGATCCTCGTAATCCTGGGCGTCCTCGATGTAACCGTCATTAACCAGGATTCGCTTGCCCTGGATTTCGCACTGGCTGCGCCGGAACTCGCGCCACTGGCGGAAAATGTAGCAGCATGCCTCCATGAAGCAGCCGCCGCTTTTGATTGGCCAGAAGTGCGCCAGGGGATAGCTGTCGCCGCCGTCCCGGTGGTAAATGGGGAATACCATCGCCCTAAACATTGCGGTCGCGGGGTGTTCTGTTTTCATTTTTTGATCTTGAATATCTCGCTCAGTTGTCGACCATCAGGCCATTGCGTTATGCCTTTGCTTTTCAGGTATCCAAGGCAATCGGATAAATCCTTCGCGTCCCTTACAACAATATACGCTAAATCATCAAAAAGGCTTAGACCTTCCTTCAGGAACGTTTCGTTATCGGGGTTGGCCTCGTAACTTTCCAAGGTTGCGGGTGTGTCAGAATGCTTGAATTGCGCCGATTTGGTGTCGCCGAACTGATCAAACTGGTAACTGATCCGGTCGCCGCGCAGCATGTGCTTTTGGGCTTTCCAATAAATTCCGGTGCCCTGGACGCGGGTTTTCCGCCTCATGCGGAGGAATACCTGGTTTGCCCCGCCGTGCGAGTAGTCTTTGTCTGCTGCGTTCTTGCTTTTAACGATCCCGCGCCTGATCCGCTCGGTCAGGCTGGTCATGCTGCCACCACCCTCGAACATATACCGGAGGGGTTCAAACACTGGCTTGGTCCCGACCGCGCTCAGGTCGTTTGGATTATGGTACAAGCTGATGGAGTCAGTGTATGCCTTGAACTCCGGCGTATCGAGATCGGAGCGCAGGGTGTAGCGCCGCGATCCGTAGGCGCCGCTGGTATCGAAGTCCTGCCAGTTCTTCGATGTGGTGATGTCATAACCGGCATCCTTGCTGATGAGCGCCGTCTTGGCCGCGATGCGCTGGCTGGTGTCTCCTTGCGTTGCATTGAATTGGTCGAGGGCCGCCTTGCGCCCCGCGAAACGCCGCGCAGCCATCGCGTTGAGCGCCAGTTCGCGCCGCATGTCGCTGGTCGGTTGGCTGATGTCGATGCCCAGGGCCGCCAGTTCATCGAGCGCCCTGGCCGCCGCCGCATGGTCGCTGCCATCGACCGTGATGTCCACGGTCCCGTCGATGTACCAGTTTTTCTCCTTGGTGTCGTAAACGCGCACGGTCACGCCTGGCGCCTTGTAAACGTAGCTGTCGGGTGTTGCGCTCATCTGTGTCGGCACTTGGTGAATCTGGCCGTCCGCTTCCAACACGCCATCCTTGTTCGGGATGAAGCCCTCATAGTGCGGATGCTTTTCGTGGGCGAACTGGCGCACAGCTTTCGCGGCCGGTGTCGCGCTCGCGCTCTTGGGGATTTCGATTGCCGCGCTGGCCAGGTCGTAAATCTTGCCGATGGGCTTTATGGGCGCCCCTGCCTGGTGGTCCGCCAGCCGCTTTGTGAAGTCCGCCTCGATCTCATCCAGCAGTGCCAGGGCCGTTTTGATCTGGCCGCCGCTGGTGTCGTAACCGCCCGCGCCGATGGTGGTCTTGATCTTTTTGATGCTGTCGAGCGACGAGCTCATCCGCGTGAAGTCGACGAGCCGATACAGGGCCGCCGCCCCGTTCTGATTGTACTGACTGCCGATGCCCGCGAGAGCCGTTTTGATTTGCTGCATGACCTCGCTCAGGTCAAGCCCTGCGCCCTTGCTGCCCTGGGCGATGCTGATGTTTTGCATGACCTTGGCAAGGCCAGCAGGCGACAGCCGGGTGAAAAGCCTGGTCTGTGGTCCGGCTTTGGATAGCTGGACATTCATGCGAAGGTGGTGATCTTCGATGTCCGCGCCATCGGTCAGGCGCACATAGCCGAGCGCCTTGCTGTCGCGTATCGCCTGATGTTCGCCTGCTGTGACCGATAGGGTGCTGGTCGGGGTCGTCAGCTTGGTTGTCGGCGCCCCTGCTTCTGGATACTGCTTCAGGAGGTTCTCGCGCCGGTTGAGCAGGGTCTTTAGCAGCTTCGCCCGCTCGGCCTTGTCGAGGGGTCCGTGGGCCTCGACCAGCTTGGCGATGTCTGCCTCTGGGATAGCCAGGATGCGCCGGATGCCAGCGACGACATGCTCCTTGGTGGCGTGTTTGAACACGGCCGCCGATTGCGGGTTGAGGCCGGGGTCCAGAAGGCTCTGGAACTCGCCCACGGTATCGCCGAAGGCCGATCCCTTGAGTCCGCCCTGCGCCCGGTAGCGTAGCGCCCCGCCTGGATCGACCCGCACAGCCCGCCCCGCCAGAATCTTGAGGTTGTCATACTCCATGCCGACGACATCCCAGTTGGCGAGCCAGGCGTCGATGGCGAAGTGTTCGTGGACGTTGGCGATCTTGTCGTTCTTGAGGCCGGTGGCATCTTTGACCAGCCCGTCGACGAACTTGCTTGCGACGGATGGCTTGCCGTTCATCTGGATGAGTTCGAGTTGCGGTGACTCGACCCCCGCCAGTTCGTAGAGCTTGCTCGCCAGCACCTCGTTTGCTGCGATGTCCTGGCTGGCCGGTGATTTGATGTACCACTTTTGCCCGGTATCCTGGTCGAGATAGAGGCCGCCTTCGTTGCTTCCGGCCTGGCCGCCCACCTGGACCAGCTTGGCGATGTTCGGTCCCTTGCTGGCCGGGGGTGGTGGTGGTGGCGCTGGTGCTGGTGCCGGTGCTGGCGCTGGTGCTGGTGTTGGTGCCGGTGCTGGCGCTGGTGTTGGTGCCGGTGGCGGTTCGAGGGCCGCTTTCTTCTTTTGCACATCCGAAAGCAGCTTCAGTTGCTCTTTGGGTTCCAGGGCATTGAATGCTTTTGCCTGGCTTGGGCTTGGGTTCTTGCCAGCCAGAAGGCTTTTTTTGTAGCCGTTCAGTGCTGACTTTTGCTTGGCCACATCCTTTGCCGCTTGAACCGCTGCCTCGATGGCCGCGACCTGCTCCTTGGGCTGCATGCCGCTCAGCCCGCCCGACTGCTTCAATGCGTTGATGGCTTTCTTGTGCTTTGATGCCCCATCCTCGGCCGCCCACTTCTCAAGTTGCATCTTGGCCTGGTAGTTGCCGGTTTGAATATCAATCTCTTGTGTAATCGCCGCCTTCTCGCCGTCTGTCAGGCTGTCGAATAGGTCTTGCGATGCCTTGCTCGGTTTCTTGCCCGCGATGTGCGCCTTTTTGAACTTGTTTATGTGGTCGGTCTTGAAGGTCTGCGCCGCCTTGGCTTTGGCCGCTGCGAGCAGTTCTTGCGGGGTCATCTTGGCCGCCGCCTTGGTCGCGCTGATGCCCTTGAGCGCAGTACTCAGGTAGGGCGTTCCGCTCAGGGTTGCGTCGTCAATCTGCCACTGTGCCGCCCTGGTCTGTGCCTTCGCCACGCGGGTTTGCAGGGCCGCCTTGCCGAGTTCCTTGGCAAGCTCCTGGTTAGCCTTCTGCGCCAGCAGGGCGTGTTTGCTGGCCTGCCTGGCTTTCTCGATTTCGGCCTGGGCGATGGCGAGAGCAAGCGCCTCGTCGGCGAGAAGGAGCGCCGCCTTTTCGGCCTTGGCGAGTTCGAGCTTGGCGAGCCGCGCCTTGCCGGGGTTGTGCGCGAAGGAGGGGTCCAGGCCAACAGGGACGGTGTAGGTTTTCCCGGTGCGCGGATTGGTCCAATCGTAGGTTTGCATGGTCGGCTGTTTGCTTGGTGTGAGGCCGTATTCCGCGAGTTCCGCGTCATCGAGTTGGATGGTCCCGCAGCGACAGTTCCAGCCATTGGGTGGCATGTGAGTGTCCCACCAGGCGTTATCCGCGCCCAGGACCGTGCCATCCCATGCCGCGTGTTCCGCCCGCGTCCGGTGGTCGTCTACCGCGTCATACAGCAGCCAGGGCGCCGTCTTGGCGTTGCGCTGTATCTGATCCCAGTGGCCGACGCTGTAGGCCGATTGCAGGTTGGTTCGGAATATGTTTTCCAGGCGACTCGCGCTGCCTAGTTGCGCCTTGACGACCGCGCCCGTCGCCGGGTCGATCACATCGGCCTTGCCCCACCATCCGGCCGCCTGGAGTGTCGGGATTAGCTCGCGCTTGAAGTCTGCGAGGGTTTTCCCTTCCGCCAGCGCCTTGTCGAGGCTTCCCTTGACCTTCGCCAGGAGGTCGGTGTCCATCATCTTCGCCACGGTGAAGGCCGCGTCATGCTCTTCGCCGATCATGTCCAGGTAGGAGAAGGTCGGCATCAGCCCCTTAGCACTGAAGTACTCGACTGCCTGGGCCGGTGGCAGCTTGAAGTTGGCGCTTACCGCGTAGAAGTTGAGGATCATCGCTGGCCCTTGAACATCCCCATGAGCCGAGCGAACAGGGTTGCATTGCGCACGGCGTCTACCGCGTCGGCCACAGGTGGGTCGGCAAACATCGCGGTCAGGCTGCGCTTGAATGTCTCGATGTCGTCTGTGTCCTCCAGGTGGCTCAGTAGTTGCCGCACCCGCGCCCCCAGGAGCGTTTCGTAGTCGGAGGCCAGGGCCGTGCTGGCGTCGATGATCCGCTGCATATCAGCCCGGTGCGCCACGCGCTGCGCCGCCAGCTTGCTGATCTCGGTAAAGTCGGCCGGTAGTGGCTGGCCGTCTTGCGGAGGTGCGGTCGGCGCCGGGGTCTGGCGCTTGACGAAGCCTGGGCCGTAGGTTTCCAGGATGTACTCTTCGGTCGGCTCGAAGCCCAGGGTCAGGAGCTTGGTGTCGCGCTCGATCCGCAGGTTTAAATCCTCGGCCGGTTCGGTGCGCCGCCAGACCTTCGGAGGGTTGGCGTTGGGGAAGTTGTATTCTGTCCACCATTTGACCACGGTCGCATTGAATCGGGCACACAGCAGGTCGGCATCCGACTTGACCACCTCATCGCGCACATCCTTGTGGACCTCTGCCTGGCTGCGACTGCTCCCGTCCTCGGTGGTCATGGTCTGACTCAGGATGATCTTGGCGATGGCACGGTCCATGCGATCCGTAATGGCGCTGTAGTCGGCCGTGCCGCTCCTGGTGGCCTCCAGAAGCTCCACCGTGATGTGTTCCGGGATGGTCACGGCGCTGTCGGTCTGGATGGCGCCGAGCATGGCCAGGATTTCGTTCAGTTGCTCGCGGTCGTGCTGGAGGCTGGTCGGCACCCGCGCCACGGCCGTTGGTTGCGCGAACTTGTCCAGGAAGATCATCCAGAATTTCGTGGCGTTGCGCTTGAAGAAAACCGGCCAATAGAGGGCATGGCCGAGGCCGCGACCGTAGGGGTTATCGCTGGTTTCGCTGCCCACGCTCCAGGTCCAGAACTTCCGGTCGGGCATGGGGATGCCCTTGGTGCTGGTAGGCGTCATCAGGTGCAGGCGCAGGTCGATGTCGAACCGGAACCGGGAGCGATCCCGTACCTTGATGTCCTCGATGATGACCCGCCCGCCGTCGATGCTCCAGATGATTTCCGCGACCCCGTAGCCGTACATCAGACTGAAAAGCATCCGGTCAGTGATCTGGTCGAAGTCGATGGCTTCCAGGTTTTCGCGCAGGGCGTCGGCCGCCGCCTGGTCCTCAGCGCTTTCGGTGCCGGGGTCGACGGTCCACTCGGAATGAACGACAGCCTTTCGCCGCTGCTCGAAGCAGGGCGCCACCTGATCGTCGCGCAGGAGCTCGGTGTAGGCTTCGAGGCCGTTGCTGCGATAGCGGAGTATCGGGTCGGTGTTTTGCAGCATCCCGTTGATGAACAGGGTCACGCCGTGCTGGTAGTCGGCCGCGATTTCGCCCTTCGGTGGCTGCTTCACTCAGTATCCTCCATATTCGTTGCCTCTAATGCGCCCCCATCCGTTGCGCTGTTCTGGTATTCCGGCCGTTGCGATCTGACTGGTCCGTGCGCTGGTGTGGCTGATGCGACCGGCGCTGATGCCCGCCCACTTGAGGAACTGGCTCAGACTGTCGACCTGATCGTCATGGGCCGATAGCGGGAAAATCGACAGCTCAAGCTCGAAGTCCAGGAGCCAGGGCGCTATCTCTGGCAGGTAGACCAGGCCGCTTTCGATCATGCCGCTGACCTCGATCAGGCGATCCACTTTGTTGCCCTTGGGTTCGATGCCAATGACGGGCAGTGTGGTTGACGCTTTCAGGTCTTGGATCAGGCTCTGTCCACTTGCTTTGTCCTCGATCAGTATGGCGTTGGCAATGCAGGTTTCCGCCAGTTGCCCGACACGGCGCTTGAGGTCGGGGTAGATGAGCCGCTCGCGGTGAACGTGCAGCAAGTGGTATCCGTTTGGTGTCTCGCCCCAGGTGGTGCATACGGAGGGGTCGTTGATCTCCTTTTCCTTGATGCCGGTGTCCCAGGACTGGACGATTCGCCGGTAGGTGACGAGCGGGATGGTGTACCGCTGAAACCACGCCAGTTTGATGAGGCCGCCCTCTGGCGTTGCGTTCCAATCGCCGTTTAGCCAGGCGTTGACCAGCCAGGAAGGGCCGGACTGTCGTAGCCTGTGGGCGTAGTTGGGATCGTTGCGCAGGAGTAGCTGATTGTGTTCGAGTCGGCTTGGTATGTAGATGCGGTTTCTGGTGCCGTCGCCGTCCGCGATTGGCTGCATGCCGGTAGGCGCCGGGTCGATGTATCGCTTCTTGATCCACTCATGGCCTGGGCCGCCTGGGTTGGCCGTGATGACCATGCTGCCTGGTATGCCGTGAGTGTTGCGGATGGTGGCCTGGAGCTTGTCGATAGGCGCCGGGTCGGGGAAGTTCCCGCCCTCGTCGACCATGATGTCTGTGTATGAGTGGCCCTGGTATTTACTTGCGTCCTCGTCGCGCCGCATGGAGCGCATCTTGAGCCTGGCGCCGCCTGGGAAGTACCAGGTGCGCTTTCCGGCCGCCCAATCGGCGCCGAGGGCAGGGTAGATTTCGAGGCTTCTGGCGACCACCTCGTCTAACTCGTCATAGGTGCGCCGGATCATCATGCCGCGCAGAGGGTTGCCATACCTGGCCCATCGGCTGACCCATCGGCCGAGGCACCCGTCCGTTTTCCCGCCGCCCCGCGACCCGCCGAATAGGATGTCCTCGAAGGGGCAAGTTATCAGGAGGGTTTGGGGTCCGCTTTGTGGTGCCCATACCGGCTTCAGCCGCTCTTTTGCGCCCACTGGTCGGCCTGCTCCAGCCATTCCTCGATGCTTCCGGCCGGTGCTGGCACGACGACAACACCTCGCGGTGCGTCCTCGCCATCGGCCGTTGTTGCCGCGATCTTCACTGGGGCGTTGATGCCGAGCAGCTTGCACCGCACCTCGATGATTCGGATTACTCGATCAACCGCTCGCAGATCGCCGCCCTTGGCCTTCACCCAGATGCCCGACTGGATGCGGTCGAGGCGTTCAAGCTCCATTTGCAGCAGGGCACCTCCTGCCTTGTCTGCCTGCTTCGCCAGTTCTTGAAGGTGCGAGGTGACATACTGATGCGCTCGCTGTAGGGTGCATCCGATCTGCTTTGCAATTTGGTCGTAAGTGAGGCCAGCCTCGCGCAGGGTAAGCGCCATCGCCTTTCCCTCTGCCGCTTTGATTCTCATTGCCGAGGTTTTCGTCTTGGAGTTGTTCATTTTCAAGACTCCATACTTTCAAGTGCGATTGCTTCGAGGTCGATGTTCTTCGGTTCGCCGAATTCTGCCGCCGCCTCCTTTTCGCTTCCGTTGCTGAACACGATGATGGTTTCGTGGCTTGGCGTGACTTGTTTCTTGGCCTTGAAAAGGGCTTTTGCCGCCTTTTCCTCGCTGTCGCTGCTGAATACCAAAACATTCTGGTGGCCTTTGGCGAGCTTGCGGCTGGTCGTGAACATGCCGCTGGCTCTGATGGCGTTGCTCCCGATTGCGGTCAGAAGCACGACCTCGTTGTAATACCTAAGTCCCGCGTCCTCGAAGGCTTTGATGGTGTCCTGGACAAAGCCCAGATAGCGGCCGTCCTTGCCTCGCACCTCGCCGACGACCCACACGGCGAAGCGGTTCGGCTTTAGGCGCCTGGCCGCCTTGGCGATGATGTCCCGGTATGCTTCGAGGAAGGCCGGGTAGTCCATCGTGCTGATGTCGGCCGGGTCATTGCTGTAAACCTCCAGGTCGGCATACGGTGGGCAACTGAATATCAGGTCGAATTGCTGGCCGGTGTCGAGGTGGTCGTCCATCATGCGCGAGTCCGCGTTGATCCAGTGCGCCGTGCCGGGGTCGGCGCTCATGGTCAGGATGTCCGCCCAGTTGTCCCGGTTTGCCTCGACCTGTTCCTTGCGTAGTTCGATGCCGGTGTACTGGTGGCCGAGCCAACCGGCGACGATGCCGCGAACGCTTCCGCCCGCGAACGGGTCCAGAATTTCGGCGCCAGCAGGGGCAAACCAGGAGTAGGCGATTTCACAGAGAACGGGGTCGAAGATGCTGGTCCCGGTGAGGCGGATTTTTTCGGGATACTGTTCGGCGAATTCTTCCCAGGACATTTTCCGGCCGAGCTTCTTTTCGATGTCGTTCTTGAACTCGTAGACCTCTGGCGGCTGGCTGCTTTCCGCGTAGGTTAGGCAGTCGTCGCGGCCGACTTCGCTTTTGATGCCAAGGGCGAGCCATTTTTCCTTGCGGTTGCGCCAGTATCCTTGCTTGGTGTCAAGGACGCTGAACGGTGGCGCCAGAAACCGCTCAACCAGGCTTTTGCGGGCCTCGTCGCGCTGGTCGCCTTCCAGGTCTGGCAGGTCGTGGATGGTGCCGAGAATGTCCGCGTAGTCGGTTGTTTCGATGATGTTGCGCATCAGGCTGTTGAGGGTTTCATTGTCCTGGGTCGCCATTGCGCTTATAGGGTCGAAGGATACCAGGAGCAGCTTTTCCTCGGCCTCGCTGACTTCGATGTACTTGATTGGCACCTCCTGGTTTTTGCGGAGAGCCAGTTCGACCCGGAGGTGGCCGTCGAGTATGTGCCCGGTGGTCCGGTTGACGATCACATCCTGGACCCATCCGACCTCGCGCAGGATCGCTTCGAGGGCTTCTTGCTGCACCTTCGGATGGAGCCTGAAGTTCATGGGGTTGGCGAGTAGTTGGTCGGGCCGCTCGGTGCCCGACCCGATGATGCGGTTCTGCCAGGTGGTGGCGGTGTCTGTCATGTTGCTGCCTCGACGGTGCAATCAGGCCAGAAGGCTCTGGCGTAGTCGGTCGCCTCCTGGGCGGTGCAGCCCTCCAGGCTTATCATGGTGAAGGTTCGGCCGCGAGCGGTGACGAGCCATCGCCGGTTGTTTGGTGCCCCGTATCGTGGGGCTTCCGCCGTTGCCTTCGGACGCAAGGAATCACTTTCCGAATCGCGGGAGCCGGTGTTACTCGGAGGACACGCCACTTTCCGGCTTGGCGTGCAGGCAGGCGTATTCGGCCGCCTGAATATGAGCAAATTTGAGGTTGGCGTAGTCGAGGGCCGCTGCATAGGCATCAATGATTTCGAGAAGGTGCCTGTTTTTCGAGGCGTGCGCCCTCGGCGGATGCTGTACCGGGATCGCCAGTGGCCCCACAATCGGGCAGTGGACGACCATCGGCGCCGGAGGCGGCTGGAAACTGGAGCAGCTTGCAAGCGGCATCAGGCAGGCGAGTATCAGCCCAGGCTTTGAAATGCTCATCGGTGGATTCCATGCGGGTGATGTAGGCTTGCCGCTCGGATAGATGGGTTGCGAGCTTGCTGCGCTCTTCCTCGGCCTTTTCGATTCTCCGCGCCAGACTCTGGATTTGCTTGGTCTTGGCGTCGACGAGGTTTCTGGCGTTGGCGACCTGGCCCTCGGCCGTCTGGAGCCGCTCGGTCAGGCGCCCGATCTCTTCATGCTGGCCGTTGATCGTGCGCCAGGCCAGGACGGCGCCCGCCGCTATGACGCCTGCGAAGATGAGGGCCGTGGTGCCTCCTGGTAGCGGGATCATGCGATGCCCCTCTGTCGCACCCAGGCGCCGACATCGAAGTTGGGGCAGGTCTTATGCGGGTCCAGGTCGCGGTGTCCGAGGATCTTGGCATGCTGGTATCGGCTCAGAAGGTCGCGCAGGAGCTTGTTTAAGGCGCTGTTTTGCGGGTCGGTGAAATCATCCTTGCCGATGAGGCAGATGCCGATGCTTCCGGTGTTGTGGCTTTTGACATGCGCCCCGATTTCGCTTTCGTCCCGCCCTGCCTCGATCAGGCCGCTGCGCCGGATCACGTAGTGGTATCCAATGCGATCCCATCCACGCTCTTTGTGCCATCGGTCGATGTCGGCCGCCGTATGTTCCCGGTTGTTCGGGGTGTCGCTGCAATGGACGACGATATGGCTGATGCTAGAGTGCTTTGGCATGGCTGGCCTCCTGGAGGGCTTGCTGGATGCGCCGCTTGCGCTTCTGGACGTTGATCTTCATCACGTTGGCCATGTAGACCAGGGAGGCGAATTCGAGCAGCCCCCAGGCCATCCCGCGCATGACGCTGGTGGTGTTGTGGATGTCGAGGGCGAGGGCGTATTCGAGCTTGAGGACCGCGTAGGCAAGCCCCCAGGCAACGGGCATCACGAAGCAGGAGCGGTCGCGGCCGTAGATGCGATATTCCTGGGATAGATACTTGGCCCCGCGCAGGATGACGGTCATTGCCATTGCGATGTTCATGGTGGCCATGCCGTACAGCATGAGGGCGTCGTTCGGGTCGAGTTTTATCACTGGAGTTCCTTCAAGTCCTTGATGGTCTGTTCGGGGTTTTTCGAGAATCTCTCGGCGATCTTGAGCAGGCCGGTCATTAGGGCGTCGGCGAAGATGCCGATGATGACGACCGCGACAAAGACCTTGCTGTCGCCGTAGGCTTCCGAGGCGAGATAGACGCCGGTGGTCGGGCCTGCGAGGATTGCCGCGAGCAGGCTACGCATGAGGCCGGAAAGGCTGTGGTCCTCATGGGCGAGGTAATACGAGATGCCAGCCGCCAGCAGGGCATAAACCGCCAGCGGAGCGAGGTCTACCCAGTTAATCAAATCCACGGATGCCCGCCCTCGCCAGTTGAACGTCGATCATGCGCAGGCGCAGCAGGTTGCGGATGGTGTTTTCGGCGAGGCCGACCGCGACGGCGATCTGGCGCCTGCTTTCGCCCGCCGCCGTGCGCCTGATGATTTCGCGGTTCCGCCATTCCCGGTAGGGCGCCATCGGGATGTACTCTGGTCCTCCGCCGAAGCGGTCGCACAGGGCGAGGATGGCTGCGTCAGGGACGCCTGGCAGGTGCCTCCGGAGTGCGTCCGTGGGGTGACTTGGGATGGCGATTTTGCGCCCGCCAGCCGCTTTTGAAAGGGCGATGGCATGTGGCGCCGGGAAGATCGCCATATCAGACACCCGCATCATGGCCTCCGAAGTGTGCGATGAGGATGGCGTCGGCTCGGCCGATGTCGCGCTTGCGGTGGATGTCGGCGCTCGGATACAGGTCGAGCGCCCTGGTTCGAGCCTGGTCCTTTTCCTTGCCCGCGAGTCCTGCCGCTGCCTTCCAGGTCGCCGGTCTGGCGTAGTGGAGGCGATAGAGCATGGCCGCGACGACGCCCTCCAGGCAGCCCAGGCCGCGCCCGAAGGTGAAAGCGCTGCTCGCCCCCATCTTGCGCTGGCCGCCGCCTGGCATGGCGTTGACCTGCTCAATGACCACGCAGGCGATGCCGCCGTGTTCGCAGTGGATTTCCCGGAGGATGTCGCAGATGGCGACCGCGTTGATCCGCTTGGTCTTGCCTGTCGTCAGTACCGGCATGTCATGGACCGCCAGTAGCACCTGGCGATCCGCGCTGATGGCCGCGATGGCGCCGGTCTGTCCTGGGTCGATGCCGATGATGGCGCTCATGCGCTGCCTCGCGTCGGGAGGCCGTGCGCTGCGAGCAGGAGCAAGTTACGGCGGATGAGCGCGATCTTGTCCTTGAGTGACGCGACCGCTCGCTTGCTTTCGACATGCCGGATGAAATCGGCCTCGACCTGGACTAGCAGGTCGTCGAGGGCTTCGTGAGTTCCGTACATTTCGACGGTGTGCCGTTGACGTAGTGACTGGCGCATGAGGCTGCTCGCTTTTTGATCTTGTTTGCCAAGTATAGACGAGGATACCGCTTGAGCACCACTATTCCGGTAAGTACCTACTATTGCGGTAGGTAATACCGTATATATAAACGGTATATCAGGCGTCATCGCCACCGTTCCTGGTCGAGGATGTGCAGGAGGGCCGCCTCGACTTCGGGAATCTTGGGGACGGTCTTGTCGCCCTGAAGGTAGCGCCTTTCGAGCGGGTCAAATGGCGTATTGGTGACGGCCGCCGCTTCGAGAAGGTGCTTCAGGAATGAGCGGGTTGTCGTGGTGTACTGTCGCGCCAGGCGCTCGATCTTCTCGAAGATGAACCGCTCGCCGATATCCTGGTCGTCGAGGATGCGGATTGATGCTGCCGTGTAGTCGTTTTCAGTCTGGTCCTGCATTTGCGTTCCCTGAAGTTGGTCAGATATACCCCTAAAACCGCCTGTGGCTCGATCTGGGGCGTTTTCTCGATCTGGACCGCCTTCCGGGCAGTTTCGATCAGAGGCGCCTTAAGTCGCGTCAGGCTAGGCTGCGTGAAGCTG
>OEIV010000150.1_pt1 | contig 43987 bp, 38 predicted proteins | sample 1539231 | NCBI WGS metagenome assembly OEIV01 (sample SAMN03794762, study PRJEB22550) | activated sludge metagenome | feature: wastewater treatment plant; material: activated sludge; isolation source: Wastewater treatment plant of a petroleum refinery complex | place: Argentina: Buenos Aires ... | reverse complement strand
CTCCCACGGCGATCTGATCGAGCGCGGCGAGCCCTGGCGAGGTGGTGATGCCCTCCTCGCGCGCCAGCTCCGCGAGCAGCCCCGCGGCGGCGGCATTACCCTCCGCCGCGGCACAATAACCGCTCACCAGAACGGCCTCCCCGCGCAGTGACTTCGGGATGTCGCGATTGATATTGCTGAGACCGCGGGCGCGCTCGCATCCGGCCTCGCGGCGCCCGAGACCGATCTCGGCGCGTGCGACCAGCATCGCCGCGAGTGGCCCGGTGCCGGGGTCTTGGGCGCCCTTCAGGGCATCGTCGATCTCTTGCAGAAGGCCCGATCGGTAGAGAGCCTCGAGCCGCAGCGCTTCGAAATGCCCGCCCGTCGGGTCGCCGAGCGGTGCTCCGACGGAAGCGGTGACGAGGCGCTTCCAGAGACCATGCAGAGCGGGAGATCGTGGCGGGATGGAAAGAGAGCCGATCAGCTTCTCGATTTCCGCGACGTCGAGCCCCAGCCAAAGCTCGTGCGGGAGCGACGAGCCATCCGCTGCCATCACAGGGGCGAGGTCGAATGTCTCGACCGCACGCGATTTGCGGTCGAGCGGAAGGGTGTCGGACGGTGGCGGCGCGATGACCTGTGGCTCGGGGGTGGTGCGTTGCGACCAGCCGTCGGTCTGCTGCGGCCGATCGATATTGGCGGTGTTGCGCGGCGCACGCTGCGCGTCGGTCGCTCTCGGCGGACGGAAGAAATCCTGGGCTGCCGCGGGAAGCGGGCCGACGGTCGTGCCGAACGTGGCGGCCGTCGTCGCAAGCGCCAAGGCGAGAGCGGTGACGCTTCGCGGCCTCGCCCCGCCGGTAGGATGGTCGGCGGCAGGCGGCCGCGGATCAGAGCATTTGGCCGGCGTTGGGCGCAGCATTCGGTTCGTCCGATGACGGTAAACGGGTGGTGGCGGTAACCTTTGCCGGGTCGGTTTCGCGCCGGACCGCCTCGTCCTGCGGGCGGGCAGCCGGGCCCGCGACGCCTCGGCTACTCGCGACGGATCTTGATGCCGGGCACGGGCTTGCTGATTTCCTTCTGTGGCGGCTCGTGGTGGACGGCAAGGAACCACAGCCCGCCGTAGACACCCGCCGTGAGCACGGAAATCAGGAATAAAAATCGGAACAAGCTCGGCATTTTGGCCTCTCCGCTCCCCTTTGCTATGTGTCGGCCTCCGATGGCGGCATTATGGCCCCCGTCCGGCTGGTTGCGGGCGCAACCCTTGTGCGCACCCGCGCCGGCAGCCTAGTGCGCTATCTGGTCCGACGGAACCGCAGGCGGTTCGTTTGATAGGATGAAAGCGCTTTATCCTCGTGATTCCGGAGTTTCCCGATCAGCCGCACGTAAGGTCACGCGGTGCCGGGCGGTCGGATGAAGTTCTAGCAATTCCACCAAGCTTCGTGCGAAGGCACGACTTCACGCCATCATGCCGCAGCGACAACGCAGAGACAGGCCATGACAACCGCACGGATCACCGCGCCGCCGAGAGACATGGCAACATATCCGCCCGCACCGAAAAGCCGCGGCTTCCGTACTGTCGAGGGTTTGACATGATTCGGCTCGGCTTTGGCCGTCGCAGTACAAGCTACGGTCCGGCGGACATCGAGAACATCATCAAGGGCCTGCAATCTCGCTCGCTGGTGATGGTCGGCCTCATGGGTTGCGGCAAGTCCGCCATCGGCAAGCGGCTCGCGGCCAAGCTCTCCGTTCCCTTCGTCGACGCCGACGAGGAGATCGAGCGCGTCGCCGGCATGTCGATCTCGGACATTTTCGCCAAGTACGGGGAGCCCCATTTCCGCGACCGTGAAGCGAAGGTCATCGCGCGGCTGCTGACGCAAGGCTCGCAGGTGCTGGCGACCGGCGGCGGAGCGTTCATGAGCCCGGACACGCGCTCGGCGGTGCGCGAGAGTGGCCTTTCGATCTGGCTCAAGGCGGAACTGCCCGTGTTGATGCGCCGCGTCTCGAAGCGCTCGACGCGCCCGTTGCTCAGGACCGACGATCCCGAAGCGGTGATGCGCCGGCTGATGGCCGAGCGCTATCCGGTCTATGCGGAGGCGGACATCACGGTCGAGAGCCGCGACGTGGCCCACGACGTGATCGTCGACGAAATCATCGCGGCATTGATCGCGAGCGGCCGGCTGGCACCGCCGGCGACGGTCTGATAGGTGCATCGGAAGGGGCGGGCCAGAAGGCGGCGCGTGCGGCCGAATTCCCGTCGTCAGGAGCAGCGATGCCGACAATCGTGAACAGTCCGAGTGCAACAGCGAAGCGCATCGTGCCGGTGCCATTGGGAGATCGCGCCTACGAGGTGATGATCGGGCCCGGCCTGCTGCACATGGCGGGCGAGATCATTGCGGCACGGCTCGGCGAGGCGCGCTACGGCATCGTCACCGACGAGAACGTCGCGCGCTACCATCTGGCGACACTCGAACAGAGCTTGTCCAAGGGCGGGAAGCTGCGCGGCTCGGTGGTTCTGCCTGCGGGCGAGGCGACGAAGTGCTTTGGTCAGCTCGCACCGCTTTCGGAGCGGCTGCTGGAGATGGGGCTCGAGCGGGGCGATCTCGTCGTCGCGTTCGGCGGTGGCGTGATCGGCGATCTCGCGGGCTTCGCGGCGTCCATCCTGAGGCGCGGTGTGCGGTTCGTGCAGATCCCGACATCGCTGCTGGCGCAGGTCGATTCCTCGGTCGGCGGCAAAACCGGCATCAACACGCCCCAGGGCAAGAACCTGATCGGAACGTTCCATCAGCCGAGCCTCGTGCTCGCCGATACGGATGTGCTTTCGACGCTGCCCGCCCGCGAGCTGCGCGCCGGCTATGCCGAGGTCGCGAAGTACGGCCTGCTCGGCGATGCGGCGTTCTTCGCCTGGCTCGAGAACCGCTGGCGGGGCGTGTTCGGCAACGATGTCGCGGCCTTGACGGAAGCCATCGAGACGAGCGTGAAAGCCAAGGCCGACATCGTCGTCCGCGACGAGCACGAGAACGGCGACCGCGCCCTGCTCAACCTCGGGCACACCTTCGGCCATGCGCTGGAAGCGTGGACGGGGTACTCGAGCCGCCTGCTGCACGGCGAGGGCGTGGCGATCGGCATGGCGCTGGCATTCCGCTTCTCCGAGCAACTCGGCCTTTGCCCCGCGGGTACGGCGGCGCGCGTCGCCGCGCATCTCCACGCGGTCGGCCTGCCGACACGCATCGGCGATATTCCAGGCGCGCGCGCGGAGGCGGCCGAGCTGCTGCGCTTGATGGGGCAGGACAAGAAGGTGCGCCAAGGCCGGCTCACGTTCATCCTGGTGCGCGGCATCGGTGAGGCTTTCGTCAGCCGCGACGTCGAGCCCGCGCAGGTGCTAGCCTTCCTGGAGGCGGAGATCGCAGCCGGCCCGGCAACCGCCGCGCGCGCGGGCTGACAAGGAGTAGGACGCCATGGGCGATACGAGCGGCCAATCCAAGGTGAGCTTCGGCTTCCGCGAGGTGGGTGAAGGTGAGCGCCAGGGCCTGGTCAACGATGTGTTTTCGAAGGTCGCCGAGCGCTACGACCTGATGAACGACCTGATGTCGGGTGGTCTGCACCGGCTCTGGAAGAACGATTTCGTCACCTGGCTCGCGCCGCCGAAGGCAGACCGGCCATTTCGGTTGCTCGATGTGGCGGGTGGCACCGGCGACGTGGCGCTTCGCTACGAAGGTTCAACCGCGGTCATCTGCGATATCAGCCCCGAGATGCTCGCCGTCGGTCAGCGCAAGGTGAACGATGCCGGACTGGCGCACCGCATCGAGCTGGTGGAGGGCAACGCCGAGGCGCTCCCCTTCGCCGATGGCTCGTTCGACGCCTACACGATCGCGTTCGGAATCCGCAACGTCACGCATATCGACCGTGCGCTGGCCGAGGCGTTTCGCGTGCTCAAGACGGGTGGCCGCTTCATGTGCCTCGAGTTTTCCGAGGTGCAGGTGCCGATCCTGGACAAGCTGTACGAATTCCATTCGTTCGAGGTGATCCCGCGCCTTGGCAAGCTGACGGCCGGCGCCGCCGAACCCTATCAGTACCTCGTCGAATCCATCCGCAAGTTCCCGAAGCAGGAAGCTTTCGCCACGATGATCCGCGCCGCAGGCTTCGAGCGCGTCAGCTATCGCAACCTGACGGGCGGCGTCGCGGCCATGCACTCGGGCTGGAAGCTCTGAGCCGGCGCTACCCGCGATCGACGCTTTTGATGGAGGCGCGGGGGGCTTCGACCTCGGCCAATCGCAAAACGAGAGCGCCGGCCCACAAGGCCGGCGCTCTTTTGTCGTTCAGAGTTCGTCGCGTTCGGTGAACTTGGACCTCGGAAGCCCTTACTCGCACTTCACCGAGATCGAGATGCCAGCGGCAGGAACGAAGCGCTTGCAACCGAGCTCACGCGTGTCGACCGAGTTTTCGGCGACGGCGATCGCCGAGGCGACGACGCTCGACACCGTGGTCTCAGCTTTCGCCACCTGGCTCGAAATCTTTTCCGGCGCGACCGCGGCAACCTTCTTCGGCTGCAGTGCCGCGGTGTCATCGGCCTTCGACGCGACGTCGGTCGGGCGCTGGGCCTTCGGCTGGGCGGCGGCCGCCGCTTTCACCTTCGAGCTCTTCGCCGCCGCCGAGCGCGACCGACGCGAAGAGTAATCGTCCTCGTCATCGTAGTCGCGGGCGTAGCTGCGGCTGTAGCTCATGTACTTGCCGTAGCCGCGGATGCCGCCGCCGCCGCAGCCGCCCGCTTCCGCAGTGGTGGCGAACGGCGCGAGGCCGGCGACGAGGGCCGCGGCGAGGATGAGGATTGTCCTGGTCATGTGCCGGCTCCATGGTCTCGGTTGAGGACGGCCCCGTCGTGGTCGCCGTCGATGGAGGCACTTTGGCGGACCTGGTTCCTTCGCGCTGTTACGGCAGGAACATCGGCTCTCGGGATCGACGCACGCCGCTATGGCACTGACGTCAACAGATGGTAACGTCGCCAAGTCCGACGCTGGCTTGGCGTCCGACCCGACGTATCCCCGGGGGGAGAAGCGACGTGACCAGACTGCTGTTCTCGATTGGCAACGTTTTCGTGTCGTTGGTGCTCGGCGCGATCTTGTTCGGGTTCGTGTTCCTTCGATACCCGGAGACCATGGGCGCGATTCTCGATTGGGCGGCGAGCTTCAAGAGCTGGCTCATCAACCGCGGGATCTCGACGGAATACAACAACTGGATCCGCGTGCTGCTCGAGGAGCGCCAACTCGTGTTCATGGGCTTCACGATCATGGCCCGCATCGCACTCTCGATCCTCACCTACCCCTTCATCCTGTGGCGCGAGCGGCGCTGAATCCCTTTCAAATTTCGCGCGATAGTGTTCCCTGTTCAGAGAGCAGACTTGGTTAACCGCTGGTTAGCTCTCTGCTGACAAGAGTCATTCCTGCGGCCATGACAGCCGCCGCGTCGCTCGCGACGGGGGAATGGGGAATTGGGAATGCGCATCTTCGACCGCTCTGAGGGCACCGCGCCCGCCATCGAGCCGGAGCTTCCATCCCCCGCGCCACCGACTGGCCCCCCGGCCCCGCCCACCAGCTCGCCGGCACAGTTTCAACCAGCGCCGGCCGGGGGCGGGCCGCCGCGCCCGGCCGCATCGTCGGCGTACTTTCCCTCCGCCGATCCCCCTGCCGATCGCGGAACGCCGCCGCGAACCGATCCCCCGGACAATGTGCGGGCAGCGAACCTGCTGCACGCCCTCGTTGCGCTTCTCTCGTCGCTTCCCGCGAGTGTGTCTCCGCCGTCGGCCCCACCCGTGAGGCCCTCTCCCGCATCCGAACCGCCTGCAAAGCCGGTCACAGAAGCACCAGCGCCAACGCTCAACGTTGGCGCCGCTGGGGCTGGCGGGCCGCCTGGCCGCCCTGCCCCGAGGCCACGCAGGTTTGGCCTCGCGCGTCAGGTCAAACTGGCCGGCCTTGCCGTTGCCGCCGGCGCGGCCGCCAGTCTCGTGTGGATCTGCGTCATGCTGGTCCACTACACGACCGAGTATCCGAACCCGCTGGCGATGCGCGCCAAGGAGCGCACGCCCGTCATCCGCGTTCTGGCGCGCGATGGCTCACTGATCGCCGAGCGCGGTTCGACGCATGATTTCATGCCGATCGACATGCTGCCGCAGCACGTGATCGACGCGGTGGTGGCGACCGAAGATCGGCGCTTCTTTACCCACTGGGGCATCGATCCCGCGGGCATGGCGCGCGCTGCTTTTGCCAACCTCAGAGCCGGGCGCTTCGCGCAGGGTGGTTCGACCCTGACGCAGCAGCTCGCCAAGAACCTGTTTCTCTCCTCCGAGCGCACGGTGGGGCGGAAGCTCGACGAATTGGCTCTGGCGATCTGGCTCGAGGTTCGACTGAGTAAGCGGGAGATCCTCGAGCTCTATCTCAATCGCGTCTACTTCGGTGGCGGCGCCTACGGCATCGAAGCGGCCTCGCAGCGCTATTTCGACAAGTCGGCGCGTGCACTCAACGTCGCCGAGGCGGCGCTGATCGCGGGCCTGCTCAAGGCGCCTTCGAAATATGCGCCGACCGCAAGTCCGTCGCTCGCACGGGCGCGCGGACACGTGGTGCTCGACAAGATGCGCGAGGCCGGTCACCTGACGGACGCGGACCATGCAAAGGCGCGCCGCCACAAGGTGCAGTTCGCCGAGCTGAAGCCGCAACGCACGATCACCGGCTTCGAGCATGCGATCGACCACGTGCTCGACAAGCTTCCCGCGTTGCTCGGCGACGGCCACGGCGAGCTGATCGTCGAAACGAGTATCGATCCGGCGCTGCAACGCCGCGCCAACGAGATCGTCGCCAACGCGCTCGGCCATCGCGGCAAGGCGATGGGCGCCAACGAGGCGGCGCTCGTCGCGCTCGACCGCGAAGGCGGCATCCGCGCGCTCGTCGGCGGCCAGTCGTACGAGAAGAGCCAGTTCAACCGCGTGACGCGCGCGCGCCGTCAGCCCGGGTCCGCCTTCAAACCGTTCGTGTATCTGACGGCGCTCGAGAAAGGGCTGACGCCCGATACGGTGACCTACGATCTGCCACTGACGATAGACGGTTGGTCGCCGCGCAACGAGAGCGGCACCCACGCCGGTGCGCTGACGCTGCGTCAGGCGCTCGCGCAATCGGTGAATACGGTGGCGGTGCGGCTCGGTATGGATTTTGGAATAGACGCCGTCGCGGAAATGGCGCGACGCCTCGGCATTCGATCCGAGATTCGCCGCGATCCGTCCGTGGCACTCGGCACGTCTGAGATGACGCTGCTGGAGCTCACCGGAGCCTACGGCGTGTTCGCCAATGGCGGTTTCGCCGTAGAGCCCTACGTCATCCGCCGTGTTCGCCTCAGCAGCGGGCGCGTTCTGTTCGCCCGCGCCATGCCGGCCGAGACCCGTGTCGTCTCGGAGGAGAACGTCGGCGCCATGAACGACATGCTGAACGCGACGATGACATCGGGAACGGGGCGGCGCGCGGCGCTGCCGCACCACCCAGCTGCGGGAAAAACGGGAACGACGCAGGATTTCCGCGATGCCTGGTTCATCGGCTATACGGCGCAAATGACGCTCGGCGTCTGGGTCGGTAACGATGACGGCACGCCGATGCGCAGAGTGATGGGCGGCAACCTGCCTGCCGAGATGTGGCGCGAGCTTATGCTCGATGTGCATAAGAACGTGGAACCGATGCCTCTGCCCGGAACGTCCTCGCCCTCGCGCGGTCCATGGCCATCGTCGGATACGCCTGTCGCCGCGACGGGCGCGCCCGAGACGCTGCCATGGAGAGCGCCCCAGCAGGTATCGAGAGTGCCGGAGCAGTCGAGCGCACCATCCGCGACCGCGCGCGGCCAACAAGCTGTTGCCGCTCAGGTTCGCGCATCGTCGGGGCGGCGCATATTCGTTGAACCGCCGTCGCCGGGGACGGCTCAGCGGACGCTGGCCCGCTCGCATCCGCAAGAACCGATCAACGCCGAGTTCCTGGCGCGCGTGCTCGCCACGCCGCCCGCCGCTGGAGCGACGGGGTTGGCGTCGGCGTCGCGGGGATACGATGAGGAGCGAGACCGCATGCGCAGTGAAACCAACGGCATGATGTCGCTCGGAGTCGGCGACGAATAGCGTGCGTTCGAGCATCTTGGCGCGGTGACTTCGCGCCCGCATGCGAATGCGCGACGGCTCAAGTCGATAGCGAAGCGATCGGCGGCATCCCGTGGTGCGCTCGCGCCATCTCGCAAGCGTCGTCGCCGATTTCACACGCCCGGCAGACGTGTGGTCGCACGTCGTAGATGGTGCACGCGACCTTCTCGCCGATTTTGCCGGAGAGCGCCGCGCAGCGATTTTCCTCGCATCGCATGCCGGAGAGATTCTCGGCGACGAGCGCTTCGGGAATGAGTGCCAACTCCTCGTCGCTCTCGGTCGAGAAGCGCGGCCACTCGTGCGAATAGGCGCAGCAGGCGCCACACGAGAGGCATGGCGAGATGGTGGCTTCGGGGGCTGCCGCGCTCGCGTTCTGAAGGGCGCCACTCATGGTCGTTTACCGAGTTCCACGCCCGTTCGGAGAGCCGCCGCGGAGTTTCGGCCTTAGCGCCGCGACGCGGTCGCGGGGCCATAGCGGTGCAAATCCATGCCGTAGATCTGTAGCCATTGCTTGGCCTCGTCCATCTTCGGCATGGTGCGCCGTACCAGGGCCCAGAAGCGTGGCCCGTGGTTCATCTCGGCGAGATGCGCGACCTCGTGGGCTGCGACGTAATCGAGGATGAGCGGCGGCGAGAGAATGAGCCGCCAGGAGAACGAGAGCGTTCCCGTGGTCGAGCACGAGCCCCAGCGGCTCGCCTGGTCGCGCACTGTGATGCGGCGCGCCCTGAGGCCGAGGTTGCCGGCATGGTGTTGCACCGCCTGCTCGAGATCGCGCTGGGCCTGGTCGAACAGCCAATCCGTGAGGCGGCGCGGTGCATGCTGCTCCATGCCGCCGACCATCAGGCGCGCATAGCCCACGCCTTCGGCCGCTTCTCGCGAAACTGGCCCGTCACTGCCGCGCTTGCCCGTGAACACGAGCATGTGCGGCTCGCCGCGCAGCGGAATGACGGCGCCTGCGGAAAAGGGAACGGCATCGGGAATGGTGCCGAGGCGCTCGCGGATCCAATCGAGATTGCGGTGAAGAAACTGGCCCGCCTCGACCAGATCGCACTGCATCGGCAACGTGACGATGACGGCGCGGCGCGTGCGCGAGACGCGCAGCGTCAGACGGCGCGCGGCGGGGTGGCGCCGCACCTGGAAGTCTGCGCCGAGCTCGGAGAGCCCGGATGCGGCGATGGCATCGGCATCGATCTTCGTATGGTCGGAGGCTTTCGCCTGGGCCATGCGTAATTCCCCGCAGTAATTCGCGACGACCGTGCGCACCATCTGCTCGAGAGCCTTCCGAAACTTGGCGATCGCCGTGGCGATCACATGCTCGGATGCAAGCACTCCAGCACGAAAATTCCAGAGCCCTTCGTCCCGCCGGGTCGTGTGCCGCTGATACGGCCCGATCCCGTCGCAACGCGCTCTCGTGCGCTCGACTCGTCCCCACTCCATGCCGCTTGAAAGCCGGCCGCACCGCTCTCGCGAGAGATACCGGGCAATGCCCATGTCCCGCGCTCGCGCCTGACGCTCCGACCGACGCTTCATAACGGAAATGTCGACCGTCGGACTAGACCCGAGGAGCATCATTTGCCGAAGCCGCGCGCGATGGCAAGCGGCCTGTGGCAGCATGGCGTCATGCGCCGCATCTCAATTCGGACATAAGTCCGGCGGGTGGAGACGCGGCGCTCTTCCTCGTCGACGCGCTCAGCCGTCGTGGCGTGCGGGTCGCTGCCGCACAGCGCTATCGCGCGACGGCGGCGTGTGCATGTGGAACAGCCCGTCGATCATCAGGTGGCCGGCGAGCGTCATCAGGCGGAACGCCTCGGACTGCGGGGCGATCGTGCGCACGGGAGCACGGCGGCTGCGTCCGGCGAGTCGCCGGCTGCCTTCGGCGGCGACCATGCCGGCGCGTTCTCCAGCGACGGCCGGATCGACGGCCGCCACCTCGGGGATAGCGTCACCGCGCGGATCGTTCATGCGCAGGAACTGGGCGATGCGCGGCGCGATGTCGGAGCGGAAGCGAGAGCCGTTGAAGATACCGTAGTGACCGACGCCGGCACATTCGTAGTGCAGCTTCATGCTGCTCGGGAGATTGACCGCGAGATCGATCGCGGCGCGGCACTGGCCAAGCCCGGTGATGTCGTCCTTCTCGCCTTCGATGGTCATGATCGGCACGCCACGGATGGCGCCGATGTCGACACGCCGCCCGCGGTGCATCATTTCGCCCTTGGGCAGGGCATGGCGGACAAAAACAGTATCGATCGTCTGCAGGTAGAACTCGGCGGTGAGGTCCATCACCGCGAGATACTCATCGTAGAACTCGCGGTGCTTCTCCGCGTTGTCTCCGTCGCCGTGCACCATGTGCAGGAACAGGTCCTTGTGCGCGTGCATGTGGCGGTCGAGGTTCATGGTCATGAACCCGGTGAGCTGGAGGAAGCCCGGATAGACCGCACGGCCGTAGCCGATCGCCGGCCACGGCACGGTGGTGATGACGTTGTTGCGGAACCAGGCGGTGCCCTTTTCCTCCGCCAGCTTATTAACGGCGGTCGGGCTGACGCGCGTGTCGACGGGGCCGCCGGCGAGAACGAGGCTCAGCGGGGCGCACGGGTCCTCGTCGGCCTCCATCAGCGAAATGGCGGCCAGTACCGGTACCGACGGCTGGCAGACGGCGAATACGTGCACGTCGCCGTCGAGATGGCGAATGATGTCGCGGACGTAATCGATGTAGTCGTCGAGATCGAAGCGGCCGGCGGCGAGCGGGATGTCACGCGGGTCCAGCCAGTCGGTGATGTAGACCTCGTGATCGGGCAGAAGTGCCTCGACCGTGCCGCGCAGCAGCGTCGCGAAGTGGCCCGACATCGGCGCGACGAGCAGAACGCGGGGATCGCAGCTCGCGCGATCGGCGGGAATATCACGCGCGAAGCGGATGACACGGCAGAACGGCCGCTGCCACACGATCTCCTCGGTGACTGCGACCCTGGCGCCGCCGACCGTGGTTTCGTGCAGGTGGAACTCCGGCCTGTCGTAGCGCCGGGTGGTGCGCTCGAACACTTCGCAGGCCGCGACGGCCTGGCGGCCGACCGGCGTGGCGGAGAGCGGATTGAAAGGATTGCTGAGGAGCATACGGCAGGAATCCGCGGCAACGCGCGCGGGCTTCACGACGGCATGACCAAGCTCGTACCAGTGGTACAGCACGCGTCTTCCTCCAGAAATGGGTGCGAACACAGGCGTTCGGGGGCGCGATGGCCTCCGGCGCGCAGGCATTCGAGGGCTGCAAGGATGGGGACGCGAACTTCAATTCTTTTGAAAACCACGCCGCGTCGCCGGTGGCGTCGCGTCGGCGGAGTTCCAGCCGAACGGCTCGGATCAAGCGTCGAAAAGCTGCACTGATTCGTTCCCAAGCGAAAGTTGCAAACGGCTCACAGTTTTCTCTGCAACCATTCGGCTAAGCGGTCGGGATCATTGGGGATCGGGAGGTGCGCGAGAAATCCTCCCATCTCGTCGAGGAGATAGGCGATCGGAGGCCCGACAGGTGGCGCGCCGCGCCGCGCCGAGGCGTCTCCATCCGCCAGCGGCACGAAATAAGCGTGCGCCAGCGCGGCGATCTCCTCGGGTCTGCCGTAAAGGCCGGTCCATGCCGGGACGAGGCCAGCAAGTGCATTCGCCAGATTGTGCGAGGCGTCGTCGGACGTGTCGAGCGACACGAGGACCGGTGCGAGCGTCGCGGCCTTCCCGCCGAGGGAGGAAATTGCGGCACTCGCCACCTGCAGGGCGGGCGCCACGCGGTCCGCCTCTCGCGGGTCGGCAATGACAAGGAGCACTTTGCGTCCGTGGAATGCGCCGCTCGTCACACGCCGTCCATCGGTGCCGTGGAGGGAAAATGGTGCACCGACCCGTGCAACGCCAACGCCAACGCCGGGCCCGGCCGCGGTCACCGGGACGCGGCTCTCCTCGAGGGCCGTCCGCCGGAACCACTCGTTGAGCGCGAGAAGGCCGGCCGAGACGGCGAGCACCGCGAGGATGGCAGCCGGAAGCTTCGCGGCCGACGGCTTGAAACGTTCAGGCAAGGCGGCCGGCTCCCGAATTGACCAAGCAAATAAACTCCAGCGTGCGGAGAAGCTTCCTTCGCGCGCAAACCTGTAGGAGAGTGCGGCGGGCCGCGCGAGCATGAATCGTAGCAGCCGTGCAATTGCCAAGTCGAGAAGCCACCGTGCAAGCCTCCGCGAGCCGTAAACCACTTGCGACCGTCTCCGCGATGGCGGCGGAAGAGAGCCGCCTGCGGCTCCACACGATCGTTCGTCTCAGATGGCTCGCGGTCATGGGGCAGCTCTCTGCTGTCGTCGCGGTGTGGGTGGTGATGGCCTTCCCCATGCCGGTCGGCTATTGCCTGGGCCTGATCGCGCTCTCGGCTTGGATCAACGTCGCGCTGTCGGTTCGCTTTCCGGCGCGCCACCGCCTCGGCGTCCCGCTCGCGACGACGCTACTCGCCTACGACATCGTCCAACTCGCGGCGCTGCTCTATCTGACAGGCGGGGTGCAGAACCCGTTCTCGCTTCTGCTGCTCGCGCCGGTCACTGTTTCCGCCGCGACCTTACCGCCCGTCAGCACGATCCTCCTCGGCCTGCTCGCTGTCTCCTCCTCGGTCTTCCTGCTTTATTACTATTGGCCGCTGCCCTGGTACGAAGGGCTCCGGTTCGATAATCCGTTCGTCTACAAGCTCGGCATGGTGGCGGCCATCACCGCCGGCATCGTCTTCATCGCGCTCTATGCTTGGCGGCTGGCACGCGAGGCGGAACTCATGACCCGCGCGCTCGCAGCGACGGAGGAGGTTCTCGCGCGGGAGCAGAAGCTGCACGCCCTCGACGGCCTCGCCGCCGCCGCCGCACACGAGCTCGGCACGCCGCTCTCGACCATCGTTCTCGTCACGTCGGAGCTGGCCCGAGAGGTGGCCAACACGCCCTACGCGGAGGATGTGCGGCTGCTCGGCGATCAGGCCAAGCGCTGCCGGGAAATCCTGCGGAAGCTGACACGCGAGCCGGGTGAACCCGATGTCTGGTATCAGCGCCTCAGTCTGCGCGAGTTGCTCGAGGAGGCGTCGAGGCCCTATCGCGACAGCAAGGAAGTGGTGGTGACGGGGGCGGCCGATACGCTCGCCTCGGGGAACGGTGTGATCGAGCCGGTGGCGCTGCGCCGTCCGGGCATGATCTATGGCATCGGCAACATCATCGAGAACGCCGTCGATTTCGCGAAGAGCCGGGTCGAGATCACCGCCCGCTGGTCGGCATCGACCGTTACCATCGTCATCGCCGACGACGGCCCGGGCTCCCCCCCCGAGTTGCTCGAGACGCTCGGCGAGCCCTACGTCTCGACCCGTCGCCAGGGCGGTGGCCGCAAGCAGGGCCGGGCCGGCGGCCTTGGGCTCGGCTTCTTCATCGCCAAGACATTGCTCGAGAGGTCCGGCGCAACGCTGTCGCTCGAGAACCGGGCCGAGCCCGACCACGGAGCCATCGTCACTGTCGCCTGGCCGCGTGCCGAGTTCGAGCAGGCCTCCAAGGAAAGCTGAAGCTCGGGTGCGGGCGATGTGCCAGCGGATTCAAACTTCGTATATTGCAGCGCAAAACAATGTCCGGCGGGTGTTTTCCTTGATGCGATAGGGCGTTGGCATGAGCTCAGGAACGCTTGTATAAGAGCGCTCGGGAGGAAACAAAAATTGACCGAAGATCTTTCATTCCAAAAGGACGAGCTGCCTGAGGATCGTACTCTGGTCATCGTCGACGATGATCGCGCGTTTCTGCAGCGGGTCTCTCGCGCCATGGAGTTGCGCGGGTTCGAGGTGCGCAGCGCCGCCTCCGTCAACGAGGGGATCGAGCTCATCCGTCAGCTTCCCCCGGCGTTCGCTGTCATCGACATGCGCCTCGAGGACGGCAGCGGCCTTGACGTGATCGCCGAGCTCGGCCGCCTGCGCCCGAACGCGCGGGCCATCATTCTGACGGGCTACGGAAACATCGCCACGGCGGTGACGGCGGTGAAGCTCGGCGCGGTCGACTATCTCGCCAAGCCGGCCGATGCCGACGAGCTGACCGACGCGCTGCTGGCCCCGGCCAACTCGAAAGCGCCGCCGCCTGAGAACCCGATGTCGGCCGATCGCGTGCGTTGGGAGCACATCCAGCGGGTCTATGAGCTTTGCAACCGCAACGTCTCGGAGACGGCGCGCCGGCTCAACATGCATCGCCGGACCTTGCAGCGAATTCTCGCCAAGCGCGCGCCGAAGTAGAGGCCGCGACCGCCCCCGATCGCCGACGAGCCGTGCCCGGAACACGCCGGCACGCTCGCCGACGCGCAACGTACCCTGCGCATCCGTGTCCCATTGACCGGGACCGCCCCGTCGGCGAAACCGGCCGCACTGGGGCAGCGCCGGTCCGCTGCCAGCGAACCGGGGGTCCGATCATGAGCAAGCTGCCGCCGCGCTACAACGCCATCGCCATGCCGCTGGTGTTGAGCATGCTGATGACGATCATCGTCTCCGGCATTTCAACGGTGAACGCGCTGGGCTTCACGCCCGGCTGGACGTGGCTCTGGTTCAAGGCCTGGCTGCTCTCGTGGGCCGTCGCCTTTCCGGTCATGGTGTTCGTGCTGCCGATTGCGCGCCGGATCGTTGCACGGTTCGTGATGCCGCCCCCGCCGCCGCGCTGAGTATCGCATTCAGCCGATATCGAGCGCTCCCGGGGTTGTCGGGTCGATGACGGTGGCAAGCCGCATGGCGCCAAGCCGCGCGAACATCAACAAGAGAGCCCGTCGCCGGCCGCCCGAAAGCTTGTGCTCGGGTGCTGCGCGGCTCAATTCGCCGCCATACCTGTCGGCAAGGATGAGCCCGGTATCCTGCGGTAGTACGTCGATCGGAAACTCGGGCGCGACCGCGAAAAGAAGGCGGTCGCAGTACTCGCGGTATTCCGGCCATTTCTGATCGCTGCGGAAGTCGGCGAGACACGACTTCACCTCGACGATCCAGATCTCCCCTGAATGCCCGACTGCCATCACGTCCGCCCGCCGGCCGTTGGCGAGCGCGACCTCGTAGAGCGGTGCCAAGCCGTGGCCGCGCAGTAGCCGCCCGACGCCGCGACGGATGTCGAGGGCGGCATCAGATTGGCGGCCGTCCGGTGGGGCGGTCAGGTCGGCGACGCTTTGCAGCACTTCGCCGAGCGGGTTATCACGAGGCTTCTGATCGTTCGTCACTTAATCGCCATCTCGCGGTGGAAAGCGGGATTGCGCTCGGCCGCGGCATGCCGCCGGCGGGGGTCGCCCTTTCGTAACACGCGCAATGGTCATGTCCATGCTCATGAAATGGTTCCGCGGCGACAAGCCGGCGCCAGATGATGCGTCTGCCGAAGCGCCGGCCGAGTCGCCCGCCGAAGGTTCTGCCGAGGCGTCCGCCAAGTCCACCGAGGCAGCCGGTCCGACCGAGAAGGTGGCCGGCCCGTCCGAGAAGGACGCGGGCAAGGCGAGCGAGAAGACGAACGGTACGGTGCCCGGCAAGGTCGCCCAGGAGGCGCCGGCGAAGGCTCCACCGGCCATTCCGCCGGCCGTACCCGTTCTCAAATTCGTGAGCGACGCGATCGGCGCACCGCGCGCCCTGTCGGCCGAAGCGCTGCGGCGCACCGTCGATCCGGCGACGCTCGGTTTCAAGACGACATCGGAGATCGAGCCGGCGACCGGCCTCGTCGGGCAAGATCGGGCCCTCGACGCCATCGCCTTCGGCACCGGCATGCGGGCGCTCGATTTCAACGTCTTCGTGCTCGGCCCGCCCGCTGCCGGCAAGAGCACCGCCGTGCGCACCTACCTCGCCGCGCCGGCCGCTTCCCGTCCGCGCCCGTCGGATTGGGTCTACGTCCACAACTTCGAGACGCCTGCGGCCCCGAATGCCATCCCCCTGCCGGCAGGGCGGGCTCGCCCCTTCGCCAAGGCGATGGCGGCGGCACTCGAGGAACTGGCGGCGACGGTGCCGGCCGTGTTCGAGGGAGAAGACTACCAGGGCCGCCGCCGTGCGGTGGACGAGGAGTTCCGCGCCGCGCAAGAGGACGCCTTTACCGAGCTGACGCACCGGGCCGAGGCGCAGAACGTCACTATCCTGCGCACGCCCGGCGGCTTCGTGATGGCGCCGATGCACGAAGGCGAGGTGGTGAAGCCCGAGATGTTCGCCGCCCTGCCACAGGAGTACCGCGAGGATATCGCGCGGCGGATCGAGGAGCTGCAAAAGGAGCTTGCGGCCATCATCGAGGCGGCGCCGCGATCCGAGAAGGAACGACGCAAGCGTCTCGCCGCGCTCAATGCCGAGGTGTCGAAGCGCGTCGTCGACGCAGCGCTGGCGCCTGTGCGCGCGGCGTTCGGAGAACTGCCCGAGGTGGCACAGTATCTCGCTTCGGTGGGGACAGGTCTCATCGGCGATATCGCGGTTTTTCTCAGCAGTCCGCGCGACGATCAGGTGGTGCCTGAAGCACTCGATACCGCGCGTAATCCGCGCCTGCGCCGCTTTCTCGTCAACGTCGTCGTCGGCCATGACGGCGAGGAGGCGGGCGCGCCGATCCACGAGGAACTCAATCCGACCTACTCGAACCTCGTCGGCCGCATCGAGCACAAGGCGCAGATGGGTGCGCTCGTCACGGATTTCCTGCTCGTCTCTCCCGGCGCGCTGCATCGCGCCAACGGTGGTTACCTTCTGCTCGATGCACGCAAGCTGATCCTCTCGGCGTTCTCGTGGGAGGCGCTGAAGCGGGCGTTGAAATCGGGCGAGATTCGCATCGAGCAACCGTCCGAGTTTGCGAGCGTGCTCTCCACGGAAACGCTACAGCCCGAACCCATTCCGCTCGACGTCAAAGTGATCCTGTTCGGCGATCGGGAGATCTACACGCTGCTGGCTGCGGCCGATCCCGAGTTCTCGCGGCTGTTCAAGGTCCAGGCGGATTTCGACGACGCCATCGAACGTTCAGCGACGAACGATCGCGCGATCGGCGGGCTCGTCGCCTCCATCGTGCAGCGTCACGCGCTGAAGCCGGTGACCGCTGCGGGCGTCGCGCGGGTCATCGAGCAGGCGGCACGGCTTGCCAACGATCGCGACAAGGTCTCGATCGAGATCGGGCGGATCGCCGATCTCGTGCGCGAGGCGGACTACTGGGCCGCGCAGGCGGACCGCGACGTCGTCGATGCGAGCGATGTGGTCAAAGCCGTCGACTCGGCACGCCAGCGCGCGGACCGCATTCGCGAGCGCTCGCAGGAGACGATCTCGCGCGGCATCGTGTTGATCGATACGGATGGTGGCAAGGTCGGGCAGGTCAACGGCCTCTCGGTAATACAACTCGGAGATCTCGCCTTCGGGCGGCCTGTGCGCATCAGTGCGCGCGTCCGCTTCGGCTCCGGCCGCGTGACGGACATCGAGCGCGAGGCGAAGCTCGGCGGCCCGCTGCACACCAAAGGCGTGATGATCCTGTGGGGCTATCTCGCCGGCCGCTACGCGCTCGATTCTCCGCTCGCACTCGCCGCCAGTCTCGTTTTCGAGCAGAGCTATGGCGGCGTCGAGGGCGACAGCGCATCGTCGGCGGAGCTCTATGCACTGTTGTCGGCGCTGGCGGAGGTTCCGATCGATCAAGGGCTCGCCGTCACGGGCTCCGTCAACCAGTGGGGTGAGGTACAGGCGATCGGCGGCGTCAACGAGAAGATCGAGGGGTTCTTCGACATCTGCAAGGCGCGCGGATTGAACGGACGGCAAGGCGTGCTCGTGCCGGCCGCCAACGTCCAGCATCTCATGCTGCGCGACGACATCGTGTCGGCGGCGCGCGAGGGCAAGTTCAAGATCTATCCGGTCGCGACCATCGACGAAGGTATCGCGGTGCTGACAGGCATGCCCGCGGGCGAGCACGGGGGGAGTGGAAAATTCCCGGAGGCGACGCTCAATCGGCTCGTCGAGGACAAGCTCGCGCTCTACGCGCAGCGGGCGCGCCGCGAGTGGCCTGCGTCCGGACGGCATTCCGCAGGTGAAGAACCGGATGCGGGAGAGTCGTCGTGACGGCGCATGTTGCCGAGCGTGGCGAGGGGCGAGGTCGCGTCGTCCTCAGGCTCGGTTGCGCCGGGCCCGTCAGCGATGTCGCTATCGATGCGGCGATCGCGGTGGCGAAGGCATTCGGCGCGGGTATCGAGTGCCTGCTCGTGGAGGACCGTCAGGTCTACGACGCGGCGGCCTACAGCTTCACGCGCGAGATCGCGATCGAGAGCGCCGGTGAACGGCAAATGTCTCTCGACGATTTGGCGCGGCAGATGGCGCTGGCGGCACGTGCCACCGAGCGCCGTGTCGCCGATCGCGCAGGACTTGCTGATATTCCGATCGAGTTGCGTCACGTTCGCGATACGCCGCTCGGCGCGCTGGCGCACGCTTGCCAGATCGCCGGCCCTTGGAACGTCGTGGCGCTGGGGGAAGTCGCGACATCGGCGTTGCTGGCGCGACTGGAAGTGTTGTTCGACCGCGTCACCGGCATGACAGGTGTCGTGGTGGCCGGTCACCGTTCGCCACGGCAAGGCCGCCCGGCGGCGTCTGCCGGCCCCGTGGTTGCCGTGGTCGAGGACCCCGACCGCCTGACCGGAATGATCCGCACGGCGTCGCGCCTCGCAGGTGTCAGCGGAAGTGATGTCGTCGTCGCACTCGCCGCGCAGAGTCGCTCAGGCATGGCCTGGCTCGCCGAGAACGTGCGGCAGGGCATCGGCGGCGACCGGCGTGTCGAAGTCGTTGAACTCGCGCAGCCGGGTGGCGGTCCTGCGGTGCTGACGGAGGGCCTGCGTCGCCTGCGGCCGGGCTTCGTGATCGCCGAGTTCGGCGGCCTCGCGGTGCCGGTGGCAAGTGGCGGCGGCGCGCTCGCCGCCGCACTCGATTGCCCGTTGCTCGTGGTGCGTTGAGCGGCGCGGGCGTCACGCGCCGTACAGCAACTCGTCGGTGCTGCCGACGATCTTCGGATCGGGCGCATCGGCTACGTCTCGATCCTTGCCCTCGTACTCATATTGAGAAAGCACGTAGCGGATGACCTCGAGGCGCGCACGCCGCTGGTCGTTGGCGCGGACCACCGTCCACGGCGTCTCGGGCGTATGGGTGAAGCGAAACATCTCGTGTTGCGCCTCGGTGTAGTCGTCCCACTTGCCGAGCGCGGCGAGGTCGATCTCGGTGAGTTTCCATTGCTTCAACGGATCATGCCGGCGCTCGTGAAAGCGCAGCATCTGCGTCTCGCGGCCGATGGTAAGAAAGATCTTGATGAGCTTGACGCCGTCCTGGACGAGCAGGCCCTCGAACAGCGGCGCGTCGCGCAGGAAGTTGGCAAGCTCACGCTGGGTGCAGAAACCCATGACGCGCTCCACGCCGGCGCGATTGTACCATGAACGATCGAACAGCAAGATGTCGCCGGCGGTCGGCAAGTGCGGCACGTAACGCTGGAAGTACCATTGACCGCGCTCCGTCTCCGTCGGCTTGGTGAGAGCGACGGCGCGGGCGTGGCGCGGGTTGAGGTGCTGCATGAAGCGGGTGATGCAGCCGCCCTTGCCGGCACTGTCGCGGCCCTCGAACAGCACGACGAGGCGCTCACCGTTCTTGCGGATGTGCGACTGGAGCTTGAGCAGCTCGACCTGCAACGCTTCGAGCGCATCCTCGTACTTCTCGCGCTTCATCTCCTTCTCGTACGGGTAGCCGCCCGCGGAGAGCGCCATGTCCTCGAGACCTTCGGGAAGGCGCGGGTTGTCGATGTCGAATCGTGACGCGGGGCCCTCGACTGGGGCCGGTGTCTTGGCAGCGGCCCCTTTTTCGGCCTTCTCGGCCTTGTCCGGTTTCCCGTTCTTGCCGCTCTTCCCGGCCTTTTGAGGCTTGTCCGTCGCCATGTTGCCTCCTGGTGGCTGGCGTCATCGAACCGTCGTCGAACTGATGTTCTATGCCGTTTCTTTCCGTTGGTCGAATTGGCCGGCGCCCCGCGACTGCGGGGGCATATTCACGACGCGACCGGCGGGGCCTTGCGGCGCGCGACCATTCAGTCATGTAGTGTCGAGAGACAGGTCACGAGATCACGGGCCGGGCCCCAAGGATGAGTCACACCGCGCGAAGTCTGAAGGACATGGGGGCCGGAGTCCTGGCCGCGGCCGTCGCGCGCGCGCGGGCTCTCTTCGGTGCCGCTCGCCCGCGGCTGCCTCTGGTGTTGCCCGCGCTGCTGCTGTTGCTTGTGCTCGCGCTCGCTGGAGCGGTGTCGACGCCTGTCGCCGCGGCTCTCTTCACGGCGTTGGCTGGCGGGCTCGCGGTCGCCGTCGCGCGGGAGGAGATGGCGGCCGGTGGCACGTCGGTGCGTCGGATGGACGATGCCTTTGGCCGCAGCCTGCGGGACGGGGATTGGCGCAGCCTCGTCGAGGTTCTGCCCGAAGCCACGATGGTGCTCGACGACGATGGCCGGGTGCTTCACTTCAATCCCGCTGCCGTCGAGCTGTTTCCGAGCCTGAAAGCGGGCCAGCCCTTGAGCCGGGTTTCGCGCAATCCAGAGCTGATGGGATCGATCGATCGCGCCGTCACGGTTGGCGAGCCGGCCGTGGTGCTGCTGGTCGAACGCATTCCCGTCGAGCGGCGGACGGCGGCAACGGTGACGCGTTTTGCGCAACGCGGCGGCGCGCGCGCGCAGCAGCCGACGCTGCTCATCACGTTTCGAGATCTCTCCGAGCAGGACAAGCTGGCGCAGATGCGCGAGGATTTCATCGCCAATGCCAGCCATGAATTGCGCACGCCGCTGGCGTCGCTCAAGGGTTTCCTCGAAACGCTCCAGGGGCCGGCGCGCGACGATCCGAAAGCGCGCGAGCGGTTTCTCGGTCTGATGGCGAGCCAGGCCGAACGCATGAGCCGGCTGATCGACGACCTGCTGTCGCTCAGCCGCGTGGAGATGCGCACCCATCTTCCGCCGCGTGGCATCGTCGATCTCAACGAGGTCGCGAGCTATGCGATCCAGACGCTCGAGCCGCAGGCGGTGGCTGCGGGAGCGGAGGTCGTGCTGGTGCCTCACGATGCGCCGGCGCGCATCCGCGGCGACCGCGACGAGATCGTCCAGGTTATCCTCAATCTGGTGCAAAACGCGATCATCTATGGCGGCGACAAGGGGCGGATCGAGGTGCGCGTCGCCAAGGTGAACTCCGGGCTCGGGCGCGTGCCGCGGGTCTCCGTCGCCGTCAGTGATCGCGGTCCGGGCATCGCACCCGAACATCTGCCGCGGCTGACCGAACGCTTCTATCGTGCCAATGCCGCGACGAGCCGGGCCAAGGGCGGCACCGGCCTCGGCCTCGCGATCGTCAAGCACATCGTGGCACGCCACCGCGGAGACCTCGACGTCGTCTCGCGGCTCGGGCAAGGATCGACGTTCACAGCGGCTTTCGACGAGCTGGTATCCGCCGCGGAAGCACGTCGGTAATACTCATTTCTAGATAAATTAGTTATTTCAACTAGTTGATCTGTCGCAAAAGGGAAGCACGCAACCGTTAAGACTCCGGCACCGGCAGAGGCTGCCGGCTGGATCGGAGCGGCGCATGCTGAAGATCGCGGCTCCTCGAACCCATTGGAGATCAGCGTGACCAATAAGTTTCTCGCCCTCACGGCGGCCGTCGCCGCTCTGAGCTGCTTCGCCAATGCCGCGTCGGCTCGCGACCAGGTGCAGGTCGCCGGTTCGTCGACCGTGCTCCCCTACGCGAACATCGTTGCCGAGCAGTTCGGCAAGGCGTTCTCGCAGTTCAAGACGCCCGTCGTCGAGTCGGGCGGCTCGTCGGCCGGCCTCAAGCAGTTCTGCCAGGGCCTCGGCGAGAAGACGATCGACGTCGCCAACGCCTCGCGCAAGATCAAGGACGCCGAGGTCAAGGCTTGCGCCGAAGCCGGCGTGAAGGAAGTCATGGAAGTCCGCTTCGGCTACGACGGCATCGTGTTCGCCACCGATGCCTCGGGTGAGGCCTGGGCTCTCGAGCCGAAGGACGTCTACCTCGCCCTCGCCGAGAAGGTTCCGGGCGCCGATGGCAAGATGGTCGCCAACGCCGCCAAGACCTGGAAAGAGGTCAACGCGAAGCTCCCCGACTGGCCGATCGTCGCCTACATCCCGGGCGAGAAGCACGGCACGCGCGAAGTCTTCGAAGAGAAGGTCATGCACACGGGCTGCAAGGCCACGGGCGCTCTGAAGGCTCTCGAGGCTGCGGCCGAGGGTGACGAGGCTGCCAAGAAGAAGGCCGCCGACAAGGGTTGCGTCAAGGTCCGCAAGGACGGCGGCACGGTCGACATCGACGGCGACTACACCGAGACGCTCGCGCGCCTCAAGTCGAACCCGAAGGGCGTCGGCGTGTTCGGTCTGTCGTTCTACGAGAACAACACCGACAAGCTGAAGGTCGCCACCATGTCGGGCATCGCCCCGTCGGTCGCCACCATCGCCGAAGGCAAGTACCCGGTTTCGCGCCCGCTGTTCTTCTACGTGAAGAAGGCGCACATCGGCGTCGTCCCGGGCCTCAAGGAGTACGTCGAGTTCTTCACCTCGACGAAGATGCTCGGCGCTGACGGCCCGCTTGCCGAGTACGGCCTCGTTCCGCTGCCGAAGGCCGAGCTCGATGCGCTCCAGGCCGACATCAAGGCCGCGAAGACCATGTAATGACGCCGTCGCGGGGCCCACATCGATGGGCCCCGCGATGCTTTTTCGTTTCGTGTGCGCGGTGGCGAGGTTCCCTTGTCGATACTCACGATCATGCTGGCAATCCTCGCGTTTGCCGTCGTTGCCTTCATCGCCGGACTTGCGCGCGCGCGGTCCGCGCAGGGCGACGGGAGTGTCAAGTTCCACTCGCGCCTTGGCTATTACGGATGGTACGCAGCCATCTGGACGGGCCTGCCGGCGCTCATCATTTGCGCGCTCTGGGCGGCCGGTGAGCCGATGGTGCTCACCAAGCTGGTCGCCGCAGACCTTCCGCAAAGCGTTCGCGAGCAGACGGATGCGCAACGGTCGCTCGTGCTCGGGCAGATCCATTCGGTCGCCGAGGGACTTCCCAAGCTCGACAAGGAATCTTACGCGACGGTGATGAAGTCGCGCTATGGCTTCGCCACCATCGACGATGCGCAGCGCGTGCTGCGCGACAAGGGCGTTGCCCTCGGCTCCGCGCCGGCTCCCTATGTCGTGACGGCCGCCGTCGGTCTGGTCGAGTGGAAGGGTACGAGCCGTCTGCTTCTGGCGGGTGTTGCCGGCCTCATCGCTCTAGCCGGCTTCGCCTACAGCATGTCGCGCGTCCGTCCGCGGCTCAAGGCCCGCAACGCCGTCGAGCGGGTCATGCTCGGCATGTTGATGGCGGGCTCCACCGTCGCGATCTTGACCACGCTCGGCATCGTTTCATCGGTGCTGTTCGAAACCCTGCACTTCTTCCACATGGTGCCGCCGGCCGAGTTCTTCTTTGGCACGGTGTGGGATCCGCGCTTCTCTGCCGCGGGTGGTGGAGGCGGCGGCAGCGAAGGGCAGTTCGGCCTGTTGCCACTGCTGTGGGGCTCGCTCTTCATCTCGTTCGTGGCGTTGCTCGTCGCGGTTCCGATCGGTCTTTTCGCCGCGATCTACATGGCCGAGTACGCGAGCAAGACCGTGCGCGACTGGGCCAAGCCCGTGCTCGAAATCCTGGCCGGTATCCCGACCATCGTCTACGGCTTCTTCGCCCTCATCACGTTCGGTCCGTTCCTGCGCGACACGGGCGCGGCCATCGGTCTCGACATCGCGGCGACCAGCGTGCTCACCGCGGGTATCGTTATGGGGATCATGATCGTCCCGTTCGTGTCGTCGCTGTCCGACGACATCATCAACGCCGTGCCGCAGTCGCTGCGCGAAGGGTCGTTTGGTCTCGGCGCGACGAAATCGGAAACGATCAAGCGCGTCGTCATCCCGGCGGCTCTCCCGGGTATCGTCGGTGCGATCCTGCTCGCGGCCTCGCGCGCCATCGGCGAGACGATGATCGTCGTGCTTGCCGCCGGCATCGCGGCGAACATCACGCTCAACCCGTTCGAGCCAGTCACCACCATCACGGTCAAGATCGTAAGCCAGTTGACCGGCGACCTCGAGTTCAACAGCCCGCAGACGCTGGTCGCATTCGCGCTCGGCCTGACGCTGTTCCTCATCACGCTGGCACTCAACGTCTACGCGCTCTACATCGTCCGCAAGTACCGGGAGCAGTACGAATAATGCAGCAAGCCAACGCCACCGTTCAGGCGGCCGCCGCGGCGGACGCGCCTCGGTTAAACGATCCTGCCCGGCTGAAGAGCCGCTATGCCGCGGAGGCGCGCTTCCGTGCCTATGGCATGGCCGCACTTCTCACCGCGCTCGGCTTTCTCGTCGTGCTGTTCACGACCATCATTTCCAATGGCTGGTCGGCCTTCCTGCAGTCGCACTACAAGCTCGAGGTGTTTCTCGATCCGGCCGAGTTCCCGGCCAACGGCAGTGGCGTCAGCGAGCAGGCGATCCGCTCGGCGGATTACGAGAAGCTTGCCCGCACGGCGCTTGAAAAGTCGCTCGGGCTCGGCAACGCCTCCAAGGTCGAGCGCCGCGAACTGCGCGGCCTGCTGTCTCGCAGCGTCGATGTGCCGATGCGGAATGCCGTGCTTGCCGATCCGAGCTTGATCGGCAAGACCGTACCGTTCTGGCTCCTCGCGCACGGCAACGTCGATGCCCTGCTCAAGGGGGCCATCGACCGCAAGATCCCCGAAGAGCGCCGGCAGTTGAACAACCGCCAGGTCGGGTGGGTCGACAAGCTCCACGGCGAGGGTGTACTCGCCAAGAGGTTCAACACCGGCCTCTTCACGTTCGGCGCGTCGAGCCAACCGGAGAGTGCGGGTCTCGCGGTGGCGCTCATCGGCTCGTTCCTGATGATGCTCACCGTTGCGCTGCTCGCGGTGCCTCTCGGTGTCGCCGCCGCTGCCTACCTCGAGGAGTTCGCGCCGAAGAACTTCTGGACCGATCTCATCGAGGTCAACATCAACAATCTTGCCGCCGTCCCCTCCATCGTGTTCGGTCTTCTGGGGCTCGCGGTGTTCATCAACTTCTTCGGCCTTCCCCGATCGGCGGCCATGGTCGGTGGCCTCGTGCTGACGCTACAGGCTCTGCCGATCGTCATCATCGCGACGCGCGCCGCCATTCGCGCGGTGCCGCCCTCCATCCGCGAGGCGGCCCTCGGTGTCGGCGCCTCGAAGATGCAGACGCTCTTCCATCACACGCTTCCGCTCGCGTTCCCCGGCATCATGACGGGCATGATCATCGCTCTTGTTCACGCACTCGGAGAATCTGCTCCCCTGCTGATGATCGGCATGGTGGCGTTCGTCGTGGACGTTCCGGGCAGCGCGTTCGAGCCGGCGACGGCGCTGCCGGTGCAGATCTACATGTGGGCGACCTCGGCCGAGCGGGGCTTCGTCGAGCGCACTGCTGGTGCTACGATCGTGCTGTTGATGTTCCTGTTCCTCATGAACGCGACAGCCGTCTATCTGCGCCGCAAGTTCGAGAGAAAGTGGTAACAGGACCATGAACATGGATCATCAGGTCGTCGCGGCAATGGAAAAGGCCCCGTCCGTAGCAATCCCGACCATCGTCGCCCGCGACGTGTGCGTGTTCTACGGAGCCAAGCAGGCGCTGCACAACGTCAGCGTCGACATTCCGAAGAACGCAGTCACGGCCTTCATCGGCCCGTCGGGTTGCGGCAAGTCGACGTTCCTGCGCTGCATCAACCGCATGAACGACACCATCCCCATTGCCAAGGTGACGGGGCGCATCGAGCTGGACGGCCAGGACATCTACGACACCGATCTCGACGTGGTCGAGCTGCGCGCGCGCGTCGGCATGGTGTTTCAAAAGCCGAACCCGTTCCCGAAGTCGATCTACGAGAACGTGGCTTATGGCCCGCGCATCCACGGTTTGACCAAGTCGAAGAGCGAGCTGGACGATCTCGTCCACTACTGCCTCGAGAAGGCGGCGCTGCTGAAGGAGGTGCACGACCGGTTGCACGAGCCCGGCACCGGTCTTTCCGGCGGCCAGCAGCAGCGGCTGTGCATTGCTCGCGCGATCGCGACGAAGCCCGAGGTGATCCTGATGGACGAGCCGTGCTCCGCGCTCGACCCGATCGCCACGGCGAAAGTCGAGGAGCTGATGGACGAGCTGAAAGCCAACTACACGATCATCATCGTCACTCACTCCATGCAGCAGGCCGCGCGCGTCTCGCAGCGCACTGCTTTCTTCCATCTCGGGAACCTGGTCGAGGTCGGCGACACCCGGCAGATCTTCACCAACCCCAAGGAACAGCGCACTCAGGACTACATCACCGGGCGGTTCGGCTGATGTCACAGATCGGTCGACTGTTCGGTTTCGGCGAGAAATCGCAGGATGCAGGAGCTGCACGTATGAATCCGCATACCGTTAAGACCTACGACGAGGAGCTCCAACTGCTCGACAAGAAGATCGCGCAGATGGGCGGGCTGGCCGAACACAATCTCGGTCAGGCTTTCGACGCGCTGCAGAAGCGCGATCCGCGTCTCGCCGATCTCGTGATCGTCGCCGATCACGCAATCGACGTGCTCGAGAAAGAAGTCGAGGAGCACGTCATCCAGATTATCGCGCGACGCCAGCCGATGGCGAACGATCTGCGCCAGATCATGGCCGCGATGCGTCTCGCCAACGATCTGGAGCGCGTCGGGGACCTCGCCAAGAACATCGCCAAGCGGGCCGGCGCGATCGCCGACGAGCCGCATCCCAAGCCGGTGATTTCGGGGCTCGGCCACATGGTCGAGATGGCATTGAAGCAGCTCAAGCTCGCGCTCGACGCCTACGCCGAGCGTGACGCCGAGCGCGCGCTCAAAGTCTGGCAGGACGATCAGCAGATCGACGCGATGTACAACTCGCTGTTCCGCGAGCTGCTGACGTACATGATGGAAAACCCGCGCAACATCGGCATCAGCACGCACTTGCTGTTCGGTGCGAAGAACCTCGAGCGCGTCGGCGACCACACGACGAACATTGCCGAGACGGTGTACTACCTCGTCACCGGCAAGCCGATCGGTGAGGAAAGGCCGAAGAGCGACACCACGAGTCAGATGCTGGTTCAGCAGGGCGATCGATGACGACGATGGCCGACGCGCGCGCCGATATCGTGCCGCATTCACTCGGGGCGAAAGTTCTCGTCGTCGAGGACGAGGCGCCGCTCGCCGAGGTCCTTCGCTACAACCTCGAAGCGGCCGGTTTCCTGGTGGTGCATGCGGCGAACGGCGACGACGCCGAGCTGCTCGTCGCCGAGGAGCGCCCGGACCTGATCCTCCTCGACTGGATGCTGCCGTCGGTGTCGGGCATCGAGATCTGCCGGCGCCTGCGCAACAGAAGCGAGACGCGCCATGTGCCGATCATCATGCTGACGGCGCGCGGCGAGGAAGCCGACCGCGTGCGTGGCCTCGCCACCGGCGCTGACGATTATGTGGTGAAGCCGTTCTCGCTGCCGGAGCTGATGGCGCGGGTCAAGGCGCTGTTGCGCCGCGCTTCCCCCGAGCGCGTTGCCGAGGTGCTCTCGGCCGAGGACATCACCCTCGACCGCGCGGCCCATCGCGTCACGCGCGGCACGCGCGAAGTGCGGCTCGGCCCGACCGAATACCGTCTGCTCGAGTTCTTGATGCAGAGCCCGGGCCGCGTCCTGTCGCGCGCTCAGTTGCTCGACGGCGTATGGGGGCGCGACGCCTTCGTCGATGAGCGTACCGTCGACGTTCATATCGGCCGCCTGAGGAAAGCACTGATCCGCGGCAAGGAGAGCGATCCGATCCGCACGGTGCGCAGCGCCGGATACGTGTTCGGCGACCGCCAGAACTGACCTAGGGTGTGATCGGTTGAGAAGGAAGTGCCGGGCAATTCCTTCGAGAGCGAGATTAGCACCCTTGGATCATGTTTCAGCGCCCTGTTGACGACTTTGAGGAAGCGCGAAAGCGATCCAATCAAAGTGCGATCGCACCCTAGCGCCCCACATCCCATCGATCGTGCCGACGCTTGCGCTTGGCGGGCCATCGATCGCGCTGGCTCGCGCGCCTGGCGGGCAGGCCGAGCGCCAGAATAGCAATCTGAAAAAGCGAAGGCCGGAGCTGCCCCCCGGCGGCTCCGGCCCTCTCCCCCCGCTGCCTGCGGCGAGTACTCGCCGCGGCGGCATTCCATCGTGTTCGCCCATCACGATCGTCGCAGCGCGTGGGCGCGCGATCGGGCGAGATGGAAGCGCTCTGCGCTTCCATCGGTGTCGAGAAGAACTTCAGGCGTCGACGTTGTCGCTGGCGTCGCCCGCGGCGGCCGTCGCGAGTGTGACCATCGCCGGCACCCGCACGTCGGCCGGATCGCGGCGGCGTGTCTGCGGCGGCTGGAATGCGCGGCGGGCGTGGAATTGGCAGTAGGGGAGGCCCGGCAGCTTCTCCTTGCCGCAGAAATGGAAGTCGGCCTGCTGCGGATCGCCGATCGGCCAGCGGCAGTTGCACTCGCCGAGGGTCTGGATGGTCTTGCGCTCCTTGAGCGGAATGTCGAGCTCCTCCTGCGCCGGGATGAACGGCTCGGCCTCGGGCTGGTAGAGAGCGCGGACAACCGGATTGCCGGCGGCAGGGAAGCGCTGCTTCTGCGGCCGCTTGGCGGCGGCGCCGGCGGCTGCAGGGCGCGGGCGAGCGCGATGGGTCTTCATGCGGGAGGTGGTCGCCCGTCCGGCGAGCCCGAGGCGATGCACCTTGCCGATCACCGCGTTGCGGGTGACGCCGCCGAGCCTGCCGGCGATCTGGCTGGCGCTCAGTCCCTCGGACCAGAGCTTTTTCAACAGCTCAACCCGTTCGTCGGTCCAGACCATCTAACGTGCTCCTTGCAGAATCTGGCTACGCTCCGCCAGCGCATAGGCGCAGGCGAGTTGAAGTCGCCGCCGGACTCGGCAAGGCTCGCGGCGCCGCGAAAACGCGCGCCAACGGGCCCGACTGGAGCCTGGGACGAGATACGGACGCTTACTGGTGATGCAACGGAACTGGAGAAAGACGCACACAGGACGGCCCGATACGAGGGCGCGTCGAAACCGGGCGATTCAGGCAGCGGGTGTGCCGAACGCGGCTGCGGCGCCTACTTGGCCGGAGCATGGCGTTACGATGCTGCTGAACATACGCACGACAAAACGGGCGGCAGAGCCCCGAGGAGCGAGGAGGCCGGACGAGATGTCGTCACCCAGTCCGAGGAAAATACAATATCCTGATTGGTGGCTACAAGCATTGCGCATTCCGGTTTCGGGCATTGACATCGGCGAGTGTCCCGGTCGCAACAGAAACGATTCGTCGGAGCCCGGATTATGGGCCCCCGAACAGCAAAGAAGCCGCTGCCCACAAGTTGTACATGTCAAATACGGGTAGTGTCTCAGTTTGAAATTCATCACCCTTGACGTTGGTTCGCCAGCCCCTCACGTCTCTGGTATGCTTAGCGTAAAGCAGACCTAGGAGGCACCATGCCTAGAGGCCCCAAGGGTGAGAAGCGCCCTGCCGACGTGATCGCCAACGCCATCAAGGTAGCGAGGATTGCTACGGGTGAGGAACCGGAAGAGATAGAGAAGACCGACGACGGCAAGGATGCCGCAGCCGTCAGCCTTGGTCGTCGCGGTGGCAAGGCTAGAGCCGAGAAGATGACGGCAGAGGAACGGCGTCGCGTCGCTCAGATTGCAGCAAAGGCGAAGTGGGCCGCTAAATCTGACTAAGCGGCCCTTGTGCTATTTGCTTAATGTACGCCGCGCCAAGTTGATTTTGGACTATCTTGATGCATGCTGTATTAGCCAAAGCATTCATGAAGCAATGATGCACGGTAAGAACTAAATCTTGGAGGTCCTTATCGGACTCCAGGTCTTCAACGACCAACCCGATGGCCTTGCAGGCGTCGACATGAAGGTGTCTGTTGTGCGCTTTATTGTGAGAATAGTTTGAAAGGGCGCTCACGATGGCGTCAGCCTTCGCGTCTCGATCAGAATCAGACGACAGCATGTTCTTCTTCAGTTCCGAGCGCACAAAGTCTTTCGACCAGTCGACTGCCTGCTGGCATTGCCCAATGTAGGCTGGTGTGTACTTGCCTAACACGAACTGCCAAATGTGCATTCTGGCCGGGTCGGACGTGATCTCTTTGTAGGCCCGCTCAATCTCATCAAGAACACCTTGCGCTGGTACGCCGGATATTTGAGGATCGATAGGACCTAAATTCGAGTGGGTGCCCATGACTATAGATTTGCACGAGCACGCGATCATCGTCCCGGCGGACATAGCGATCTGCGGCACTATCGCCCTTACGTCGTTGCCAAACATCCTGTGAAGGTAGTCGACCAGTGATTCGGCCGCAGCAATGCTGCCTCCAGGGGTGTGAAGGAAAAGATCGAGCCCCTTGGTGCGGTCCATGTTGTGGATCGCCATCATGAACGCGTTTTTGTCCTCGTCGCTCACCTCAAGGCCAAGTATCGGCGGCTTTGAGAGGAAGCCAGAGTAGTATGCAATAATATTGCGCCCAGTGTGACGGTGTAATTTTTTGATGTACTTCTTACGAACGCTATCGAAGGCGGCGCTAGCCGATGCTGCCCCAATGTCCTGACGGCGTTTGATTTCTTGTAGAACTTGATTCCAATTCGGCATTATTCCCCACTGTGGATGAGTACACGACGTAGGTCGGAATGTACTGATACGCAGTAGGCAACACGTACTGAACAGGCGCGGACGCCACAAACAGACCGCGCGAAACCAGTTCAGCATACATCTGGATCGCAGTCATCGGCATTGATCAGTCCTCGCTGGAGTTCGGTTTGATTATAGACGCACATAATTACGTTGTGAAGCTTTCGCAAGTCTAAACTCAGACGCTCCACTTGACGCTAAGCACTGCGTATCATATATTACATGCATGAACAAGCTGCCCACACACAAGCGCGTCCAAATCCTCGCAATGCTCTGCGAGGGATCGTCCATGCGGTCGATCTCGCGGGTGTGCGACGTGTCGATCAACACCGTCGCCAAGCTGCTTGAGGATGCCGGCAAGGTCTGCATGGCGTTCCACGACGAGAAGGTCGTGAACGTGAAGGCCAAGCGCGTGCAGATGGATGAAATCTGGAGCTTCACCTACGCCAAGCAGAAGAACGTCGCGGCGGCGAAGGCGGCCCCGGACGGCGCTGGCGACACTTGGACGTGGACCGGCATAGATGCTGATAGCAAGCTGATCATCCAGTGGTACGTCGGCCCGCGCGACGGCGAGACGGCCAAGTTCTTCGTGGACGGTCTGGCCTCGCGCCTCGCCAACCGCGTGCAACTCACCAGCGACGGCCTCAAGGCGTATCTGGAAGCCGTGGAAGGCGCGTTCGGTGCCGATGTGGACTACGCCCAGCTCGTGAAGCTCTACGGCGCGGCTCCAGAGAGTGCCAAAGGCCGCTACAGCCCGGCCGAATGCACCGGAGTCATCAAGACGCCGATCGAGGGCAAGCCTGATGAGAAGCACATCAGCACGAGCTACGTGGAGCGCCAGAACCTCTCGATGCGCATGCACATGCGCCGGTTTACCCGCCTGACGAACGGCTTCTCCAAGAAGCTGGAAAGCCACGTCTACGCGATCTCGCTCTACTTCGTGTTCTACAACTGGATGCGCATTCACAAGACGCTGAAGGTCACGCCCGCGATGGCGGCTGGCCTGACCACGAAGCTGATGACGATGGAAGACTTGTGCGACCTGATGGACGCTGCCGCGCCGAAGCCGGGCCGGCCGAAGACTTACAAAAGGCGCAGAGAAGAAATTTCAAACTGAGACACTACCCAAATACGCGACGCGTTGACACAGCGGCCCTCTCCGCGTATCAGGACTGCTTCTTGGGCCGCCGCGAGGGCGGCTTTTTTGGTTTCTGGCCTTGGGTGAATGGAGATGACCTCGTCCGTTCCGCAGCCGAGGACGGCTGCGGCCGACGCCGCCAGCACGGCCTCGAACGACATTCTCGGAGCCGCGCCGGCCACGGTGATGCCGACATATGCGCGCCAGGACGTTGTGTTCGCGCGCGGCGAGGGCTCCTGGCTCGTTTCCACCGAAGGTGAGCGCTATCTCGACCTCGCATCGGGCGTCGCCGTCAACGTGCTGGGGCACGCGCACCCCCACCTCGCCGCCGCTCTCAAGGCCCAGGTCGATCTGCTCTGGCACACCTCCAACCTCTACCGCGTCGAGGGCCAGGAGCGCGTCGCCGAGCGGCTGGGCCGGATGACTTTCGCCGAGCGCGTGTTCTTCTGCAATTCGGGCGCTGAAGCGTGCGAAGGCGCCATCAAGACCGCGCGGCGCTACCACTATGTCAACGGCCAGCCGGAACGCTGGCGTATCGTCACCTTCACGGGCGCCTTCCATGGCCGCACGGTGACGACGCTCGCGGCTGGCGGCAACCCCAAGTATCTCGAAGGCTTTGGGCCGCCCGCGGACGGGTTCGACCATATTCCATTCGGCGATCACGCTGCGCTCGAGGCGGCGATAGGGCCGCAGACCGCCGCCATCATGATCGAGCCGGTGCAGGGCGAGGGCGGTGTGCGCGTCGTTCCCGACCAGTGCCTGAAGGGGCTTCGCGACCTGTGCGACGAGCGCGGGCTGCTGCTCATCCTCGACGAGGTGCAAACGGGCCTCGGGCGCACCGGGCGACTGTTCGCGCACGAGTGGGCCGGCATCGAGCCCGATATCATGGCGGTTGCAAAAGGGCTCGGCGGCGGTTTCCCGGTCGGCGCGGTGCTGGCGACGGCAGAAGCTTCCAAGGGCATGACGGCGGGCACGCACGGCTCGACCTTCGGCGGCAACATGCTGGCGATGGCGGTGTCCGACGCGGTGCTCGACGTCGTCTCCGAGCCGGGCTTCCTCACCGATGTCGAGCGCAAGGCCCTGCGCTTCAAGCAATCGCTCGAGGGCCTCAAGGACCAATTCCCCGACCTCATCGCCGAAGTGCGCGGGCGGGGGCTGCGGATCGGCCTGGGGCTTGCCCCGTCCCTGCTGCCGGCGCCGCTGGTCAAGGCGGCGCTCGACGAGCGTTTGCTCGCGGTCGGCGCCGCTGACAATGTCGTGCGGCTCCTCCCGCCGCTCAACATCTCCGACGATGAGATCGCGGAGGCGATGTCGCGTCTCGCCCAAGCCCTCGCGCGCGTCAAGAAGACAACCGGCTGAATCCCATTGAAACCCGAACCGGCGGCCCACGGGGTCGCCGCGATCCGCTTTTCCAAGAAGGCCCTGCCTATGGCATCCCGGCATTTCCTCGATATCGACGTGGTTCCGGCAAAGGCGCTGCGCCGCATCCTCGACAACGCTCACGCCATGAAGAAGGCGGGCAAGAAGCCGCCTGCGCGGCTGAAGCCGAAGGGCGTGGACGGCCTCGTGCTCGGCATGATCTTCGAGAAGCCTTCGACGCGAACGCGCGTGTCGTTCGATGTCGCCATGCGCCAGCTCGGCGGCCAGACGATCATGCTGAACCACACTGACCTGCAGCTCGGCCGCGGCGAGTCGATCGCGGATACGGCGCGCGTGCTCTCGCGCTACGTCGACATCATCATGATCCGTTCCAACTCGCACGAAACGCTGATGACGCTGGCCGAGGAAGCGACGGTGCCGGTCATCAACGGTCTCACGGACAAGAGCCACCCCTGTCAGGTGATGGCGGATCTGCAGACGTTCGAGGAGCATCGCGGCCCGGTCGCCGGCAAGTCGGTCGCGTGGCTCGGCGACGGCAACAACGTCGCGATGTCGTGGATGCACGCCGCGGTCAAATTCGGCTTCACGCTGAAGCTCGCCTGCCCGCAGGACCTGATGCCGGAGAAGAGCGTCATCGACTGGGCGAAGGCGGAGGGCGGCAACGTCGTCATCACCACGGACGCGGCCAAGGCCGTTGCCGGCGTCGATTGCGTGGTTACCGATACCTGGGTTTCGATGGGACAGACCGACGCGGCGAAGCGAAAGAAGCTGCTGAAGCCCTACGCCGTCGATGACGCCATGATGCGCCGCGCCGCCAAGGACGCGATCTTCATGCACTGCTTGCCGGCCTATCGCGGCAACGAGGTGACCGCTTCGGTGATCGACGGTCCGGCATCGGTCGTCTTCGACGAGGCCGAGAACCGCCTTCACGCGCAGAAGGCGATACTGGCATGGTGTCTTGGCGCCGAATGATCGCGGGCTCATCATGCTGCGATTGAAACGTGCGGCGCGTTCACGAGGGTGCGATCGGTCGAGATGGACGTGCACCGCACTTTCATCGAAGGCGTCAATCGCACCCTGATCTCATTTTTTGGAATGCACTTCGCGACGACGACGGATCGTGAGAGCGAACTCATCAAGGCGCGACATCACACGAGCGCGCGGTCCGGTCGATCGCGGCTGAATGTAATCGAGTAGCGGAGGCCGAGTACGATGGCGGAACGCGAACGGCAGGTGCCGGCCGCGGAGGCAACGGTAGCATCCGGTGGAATGTCGGATTTCGTGCTGCCGTTCCAGACGGTCGCTTCCCGCGTCATGGGCCGCATGGTGCGCCTTGCGGGGACGGTCGATGCCGTGTTGAAGCGGCATGCCTACCCGGAGCCCGTGAGCGAGGCGCTTGGACAGGCGCTGGCGCTAACGGCGTTGCTCGGCACGGCGCTCAAGTTCGAAGGCCGCCTCACGTTGCAGACCAAGTCCGACGGCCCCCTCGAGTTCCTGGTCGCGGATTTCCGCACGCCGGGCTCCGTGCGCGGCTATGTCGGCGTCGATGCGGCACGCTACGCGGAACTCGCCGCGTCCGGCACTCCGATCGGGCAAGGGGCGCTGTTCGGCAAAGGGCACCTGGCGATGACCATCGAGCCGGGTGGCGACATGCAGCGCTACCAGGGCATCGTCGCGCTCGACGGCTCGACGCTGATCGAGGCAGCGCTCACCTACTTCCGCCAATCCGAGCAGTTGCCGACGTTCATCCGTCTCGCCATCGCCCGCGAAAGGCTCGCCGGCGGCGACTGGACGTGGCGGGCCGGTGGACTGCTTCTGCAACACGTCTCGCCGGAGGGCGGGCGCACGGCGGACGAGCTCGCTTCGGCGGAGGAGCGAGGGCTCCTGCTCGGCGAGGACGACGATAGCTGGTCGCGCGTTTCCATCCTTGCCTCGACGGTGGAGGACCACGAGCTGGTCGACCCGACGCTGGCGCCGGAACGCCTGCTCTACCGGCTGTTCCACGAGGAAGGTGTGCGCGTGACGCCGGTCCAGCCGATCGGGGAATACTGCACCTGCTCGCGCGAGCGGGTACTCGGCTTCCTCACCCGGTTCGGTGTCGCCGAGCTCGCCGACATGAAGGAGCCGGATGGCACGATCGCCGTCACCTGCGAATTCTGCTCCAAGCGCTACCCGTTCCGAGACGAGGATCTCGGCTAATCTGGCCCTGTATTGGGCCGGGCGGCATCGGCGGCGGTGCGTTCAGTCGAGTTGGAAATGCCCCAGCGCCGGCCGGATCGTCCGCACGCGCGATCGTGAAGAGCGCAAGCGTTGCCACTCCGGCGCCGCGACGGCATCATGTGGCCCTCGCTGAAAGGGTCAGAGCGCAACATGTCCCGCTGGATCGAAATTGGGTTGAAACGCGGGTGCGCGGCTCTCTCCGCTCTCGCCGTGCTTCTCGGCCTCGCCGCGCCGCTCGCCGCCGCCGACAAGACGGCGCGTGACGTGACGGAATTGCTGTTTTCGGCGCGCCCGGAGGCACCGGCCGACCTTTCAAACCTGGATTTGAGCTACCTCGACCTCGCTGGGCTGGACTTCAAGGGCGCCAATCTCTCCGACGCAGACCTCTATGGTAGCGATCTTACCGGGGCTCGGCTCCGGGGCGCGAACCTGTCGTTCACGCGGCTCGACCGCGCGTTGCTCATTTCCGCTGATTTCGCCGGTGCCAACCTCGAGGGCGTTCGCATGCTGCGTCCGACGGTGTTCTCCGACATGCGCTTCAACCATGCCGAGGCACCGCGGTTCCAGGGCGCGCGCATGGTCGGCATTCGCGTTCAGGCCAGGATGGACGGCGCCGACTTCACCGAGGCCGATCTCACGGAAGCCGATTTCAGCCCGTTCGAGGACCGCGCCGGCGAGGGCACGATCACCACGGTTCCGCGCAACGAGCTGACGAGTGCCAACTTTACGCGCGCGAAGATGGTCCGCGCGAACTTGCGCCGCGCCATCATGCGCTTCGCGACGCTGCGCGACGCCGACCTCACGAACGCCGATCTCACCGAGGTGGATCTGACGCAGGCCGATTTCACCGGCGCGGACGTCACCGGAGCGGATTTCAGCGGGGCGGACCTGGCGCGTGTCGACCTCTCGACGGTGAAGGGGCTCGACAAGGCGAAGGGGCTCGATACCGCGGTGAACGTCAGCTCGGCGTTGCGTTGACGCGATCAAGCGGTGAAGCGGCGCGGCGAGCCGCATCGTGCGCCGCGTTCGGGCGTCAGCCTTCCGCCCAATCCGCGAGGCGGCGCATGAACTCCATGCAGCGGTCGAGTTCGCTTTCTGCGATCCATTCGTTGGCGGTGTGGGCCTGCGCGATATGTCCCGGGCCGCAGACGACGGACGGCGCGCCCGCATCCTGGAAGAGCCCGGCCTCCGTGGCATACGAAACCGCGTGGGTCTCGTTCTGGCCCACGAGCTTCAGTGCAAGCGCGACCACCTCGGAGTTGCGCTCGGCGGCGAACGGCGGAACGTAGTTGCTCTGGCGCACGACGACGCCAGCTTCCGGCGCGACACTCTGCATCGCGGGTAGGCACTCGGCGGCGATGAAGTCGTTGAGGCGGCGCTCGATACCGGCGACATCGAGGCCCGGCACGCTGCGCACCTCGAAGCCGAACCGGCACGTCACGGGGACGATGTTCGACGCGGTGCCGCCGCTGATCTCGGTGATCTGCAGCGTCGCGAACGGTGGATCGAAGCGCTCGTCGCGCGCGGTGTCCTTGAGTTCCTGCTCGATGCGGCCCAGCTCGGTCATGATGCGAGCGGCCCACTGGATCGCGTTGACGCCGAGCGGCGCCATGCTCGAATGCGCGGCGCGGCCCGAGACCGTCACCTGCCAGCGCGCCGGGCCCTTGTGCGCGTCGACCACCGCCATCGAGGTCGGCTCGCCGACGATCACCATGCGCGGGCGGGGAAGGCTGCGGCCGAGCTCGCCGATCATCGGCCGCACGCCGATGCACCCGATCTCTTCGTCGTACGAAAACGCGAGATGGATCGGCGCGGCGAGGCGCCGTCGCGTGAAATCCGGCACGGCGGCGAGAACGCAGGCGAGAAAGCCCTTCATGTCGGTCGTGCCGCGCCCGTAGAGCCGGCCGTCGCTCTCACGAAGCGTGAACGGGTCGCTGTCCCAATTCTGTCCCGTCACCGGCACGACGTCGGTATGCGCGGAGAGCGCGACGCCGCCCACGCCCTTCGGGCCGATGGTGGCATAGATGCTCGCCTTCTGCCCGTCGGCGGTCGGCACGAGCTGGCTCGCGACGCCGTGCTGGGCGAGGTAGTCCTCGATGAAGCGCACGATCGGGATGTTGGACTTGTGGCTCGTCGTGTCGAACGAGACCAGCCGGGCCAGCAGCTCCTTGGTCGCGTAGTTCGGTCCTTGCATGACGTATCGTCGCCTCGGTTCGGGCGTGGCGTTGACGCGGCGGCCCTGTCAGTTGAGGCTGCGCGGGGCGAACGGGCTGTCGAGAGAGAAGGCGGGGATGGCGATGTCGAACAGCGGACCGTCGTTGGATTGCATCTGATAGCTGCCGACCATGATTCCAGACGGCGTCTCGAGCGGGCAGCCGGACGTGTAGCTGAACGATTCCCCTGGGCTGATGACCGGCGTCTGCCCGACCACACCTGGGCCGCGCACTTCCTGCGTTACGCCATTGGCGTTGGTGATGCGCCAGACGCGCGAACGCAACTGCACCGTCGCCTTGCTCTCGTTCGAGATCGTCACCGTATAGACCCAGAAGAAGTGGCCTTCCTCCGGCGACGACTGATCCTCCACGTACTGCGGCTCGACGCGCACACGGATTCCGCGGGTGACGGCTTCGTACATGGTGCTCGGTTCCAGTTCCTCGGCTGCGGAGTGTAGGCGGCCGCGCCCCGCGGTCAATAGGGGGCGGCCGCCACGGCGTCGCGATCAGGCGTAGGCCCGTGCGAGGGCGCGGCCTAGATCGGCGATCAGATCGTCCGCCGCTTCGAGGCCGACCGACAGGCGCACCATGCCGTCGCCGATGCCGAGTTCCGCGCGCTGCTCCGGCTTCAGGCGGAAGTGGGTCGTGGTGGCCGGATGCGTGACGAGACTCTTGGCGTCGCCGAGATTGTTCGAGATCTTGGCGATCGAAAGCGCATTGAGGAAGCGGAAGGCCTCGCGCTTGCCGCCGTCGAGCACGAATGTCACCACTTGCCCGCCCGCCGCCATCTGTTTGCGGGCGATGGGGCGTTGCGGGTGGTCGTCTCGGCCCGGGTAAAGCACTGTCGTCACACGTGCGTGCTCCGCCAGCATGTCGGCGATCCTGACGGCGTTCTCGCATTGCGCCTTGACGCGGATCGGCAAGGTTTCGAGGCCCTTGAGCATGACCCAGGCATTGAACGGAGAAAGGGCCGGGCCGGTCTGGCGCAGGAAGTCGTGCAGGTGGTCCTTGACGAACTGCTTGGAGGCCAGCACCAGGCCGCCGAGGCAGCGGCCCTGGCCGTCGATGTGCTTGGTCGCCGAATAGACGACGACATCCGCGCCGTGCTGGAGCGGCCGTTGCAGCATGGGCGTGGCGAACACGTTGTCGACGATGACGGTGGCGCCGATCTCGTGGGCGATTTCGGAAACCGCCCCGATGTCGATGAGCTCGAGTGTCGGGTTTGCTGGCGTCTCGAAGAAGAAAGCCTTGGTGTTCGGGCGGCGGGCCGCGCGCCATTGGTCGAGATCGCGGCCGTCCACCAGCGTGCAGGCGATGCCGAAGCGCGGGCAGAGATCCTCGACGATGTAGCGGCACGAACCGAACAGCGCGCGGGCGGAGACGATGTGGTCACCTGCGCTCAGGCGCGAGAGAATGGCGCCGGTCACGGCGGCCATGCCGGTGGCGGTGGCGCGCGCGTCTTCTGCGCCCTCGAGCAGGCGGACACGCTCCTCCAGCATCGAGACCGTCGGGTTGGAGAAGCGGCTGTACTGGTAGCCGGGGTCCTCGTTCTTGAAGCGGGCCTCGGCCTGCTCGGCGGATGCGTACACGAAGCCCTGAGTGAGGAAGATCGCCTCGGACGTCTCGCCGAACTGGGAGCGCAGGGTGCCGCCGTGGACCATCTGCGTTTCCGGACGCCAGCTCTCCGGGCCTGGGGTCGTGTCGGCGGGCTTCTCGGTCGACATGGTGCGCGCGCTCCTCGTTTCGCTCCGGCCCGCGTTAGTGCAAGGCCTCGGCCTGATCGGCAGTGGACCGGCCACGGCAAACGCCGCCGGTCGGACCGGCGCAGCTCGTTTCGGAATGAACCGGGATTGCGCGCGGCCCTTTAGCGTCTTGTTTTACGTGGCAGCAAGCCGGCCGGCCAAATGACCACGTTATCGGGGCGCGAGTTAGCGCCTCGATGCCTGGGGCGTCAAGTCCGCGGGCGGAATGGGGTTCAGCGCCCGCGCCCGAAGTCGCGCGGGTGCGCTCACCGCCTGGGGTGATGAGCGGTCGGTTCGAGCCGCGCCGGGAAACTCTAATTTGGCGCGCTTCCGCCCGATCGGGGGAACCAATTGCCGTTCCGGGTGATCGGATAGAACTCTCGGGCGTGAGCCCGAGCATGGGTACGGGCACAGCTCGGAGCGCGCCGGGCGCTTTCGAAGAAGCGGGCCACATCCATCGAAATCGATCGCGCCCCTTGCGTATCTAGAGCTGCACCCTGTCGAGCCGCAACGCATTGGCGATCACGCTGACAGAGGACAGGCTCATCGCCACGGCGGCGATGACCGGCGAGAGCAGCACACCGAGCAGCGGATAGAGGATGCCCGCCGCGACCGGCACGCCGAGCGCGTTGTAGCCGAACGCGAAGCCAAGGTTCTGCCGAATGTTCTGCATCGTCGCCACCGCGAGGGCATGAGCGCGCGCAATACCGGCGAGATCGCCGCGCGGCAACGTTATGCCCGCGCTTTCGATCGCGGCATCGGCGCCCGTGCCCATGGCGATGCCGACATCGGCCGCCGCCAGCGCCGGAGCGTCGTTGATGCCGTCGCCGGCGAACGCGACGCGCCGCCCCTGCGCCTTCAGGTTCGAGATGATCCGCGTCTTCTCGGCTGGGAGCACTTCGGCGTGCACATCGGTGATGGAAAGCTGGGAGGCGACGCGCTTGGCGGCGATGGCATTGTCGCCCGTCGCCATGACGATGCGGAGGCCGCGCGAACGCAGCTCCGCGAGCGCATCCGCGGCGTTCGGCTTGATCGCGTCGGCAACGGCAATGATGCCGGCGGGCCGGCCATCCACGGCCATGACGAGCGCGGTGGCCGTTGCCTCCGCGTGCCGGCGGATCGTCTTGTCCAGTTCGGCGAGCTTCGCCTCGCCCCAGGCGTTGGCTAGTCCGAGACGGCGCATCAGCGCCGGCGTGCCGATCGCAACCGGCTTGCCATCCACGCGACCTGCGAGGCCGAGCCCGGGTATGGCTTCGAACGTCTCCGCCTTGGCAAGCGCGAGGCCCTTGGCGCGCGCACCTTCGAGGATCGCAACCGCAATCGGATGTTCGCTGCCGGCTTCGAGGCTGGCGGCGAGGCGCAACACGTCGTCCGCGCCGAGCCCCGCTTCGGGCTCCACCGCGGCGAGCTTCGGTTTGCCTTCGGTCAGGGTGCCGGTCTTGTCGATGACGAGCGTGTCGATGCCGGCGAGGGCCTCGAGCGCCGCCGCATCGCGGACCAGAACGCCCTCGCGTGCACCGCGTCCGGTCGAGACCATGATCGACATCGGCGTGGCGAGGCCGAGGGCGCACGGGCAGGCGATGATGAGCACGGAGACCGCGGCGACGACTGCATAGGCGAGTGATGGCGACGGGCCGAGGAACAGCCAGGCCAAAAACGCCAGCACGGCCACGGAAACCACCGCCGGAACGAAATAGCGCGCCACGCGGTCGGCGACAGACTGGATCGGCGCACGACTGCGCTGCGCCGAGGCGACCAGGGCGACGATGCGCGACAGCATGGTGTCGCTGCCAACCTTCTCCGCGCGCATCACGAACGAGCCGGTCTTGTTGAGCGTGCCGCCTGTGACGGGATCGCCTGGAGCCTTGTCGACCGGCATGGGTTCGCCGGTCAGCAGCGCCTCGACGATGGCGGACGAGCCCTCCGTGATGACGCCGTCGACTGGGACTGCTTCGCCAGGCCGCACGCGCACGAGATCGCCGCGGGTCAATTCGGCGAGCGGCACGTCCTCGTCATGGCCGCCGGGCGTCACGCGCCGCGCGGTCTTCGGCGCCATGTCCATGAGTGCGCGGATGGCGTTGCCCGTGCGCTCGCGCGCCTTGAGCTCGAGGATCTGACCGACCAGCACCAGGACGATGATGACGGCCGCCGCCTCGTAATACACGCCGACAACGCCATGGTGGCGCAGCTCTGTCGGGAAGGCGAAGGGAAGCAGCGTCGCGACGAGACTGTAGATAAAGGCCGCACCCACGCCGATGGCGATCAGCGTCCACATGTTGGGTGAGCGGTTGCGTATGGAGGCGATGCCGCGCTCGAAGAACGGCTTGCCGGCATAGAGGACGACAGGTGTTGCCAGCAGCAGTTCGAGGAACTGCGCCCCGCGCGCGCCGATCCATTCACTCACGGCCAGTCCGACGTGGCTTCCCATCGCCACGATCACGAGCGGAATGACGAGTGGGATCGAGATCGCCAGCCGGCGCTTGAAATCGACGAGCTCGGGGTTCGGGCCTGCGTCCGCGGGCGGAATGCCCATCGGCTCGAGCGCCATGCCGCAGATCGGACAGGTGCCGGGCCCCTCCTGCACGATCTCGGGGTCCATCGGGCAGGTGTACATGGTGCCCGGCGCGACGCTGGCGGCCTCCGCGGCCGCAGCGGCGGCCTTCGCCTCGGGGTCGAGATAGCGGGCCGGTTCGGCCGCGAAACGCTCCTTGCAGCGTGGATTGCAGAAGTAATAGGTCGTGCCGTCGTGCTGATGCTGGTGCTTCGCCGTGGCGATGGTGACGCTCATCCCGCAGACGGGATCGATGGCGGTGCCGGGCGCCGGGTCCGCACCGTGCTGCGCCATGGCAGCGTGACTGCCGCCGCAGCAACTGTCGGCCGCCTTGGGCGGCGTTCGCGGTGCTGCGTCGAGGTATCGCGATGGTTCGGCCGCGAAACGTTCCTTGCAGCGCGGGTTGCAGAAATAGTACGTCCGGCCTTGATGCTCGAACGTGTGCTTCGCGGTGGCGATGGCGACGGACATGCCGCAGACGGGGTCGATCGCGGTGGCAGCCGCGGGGGCCGCAGCGGCATGTGAGCCGCCGCAGCAGCTTTCGGCCGTGGTGGGATGAGCCACAGGGCTCGTGCCTCTGACGCCCGTTGCAGGCCCGCCGCCCATCCTGCGGACCTGGCTGCCGGGAAACAGCGTCGGTGTTGCCGGGCTCTTGCCGCCGTTCTCGTCATGATCGGTCATTGCCTGGAACCTCCTGATGTGAATAGCGTAACGCACGCAGGGCGGCTCCGCACGGGGCACGATGTAGCAACCAGGTCGACCGCGAGGTCCGCCTCAGTACGAAATGGGGAAGGAATGCCGGACGTCAGATCCATGTGCGCCATCGGCATGCGCGGGCAGCTCGGACTTCATGGCGAGCTTCCGTGGGAGGGCGATCCGCGCCCGGAGTTCCGCGCCGACGTCGAGCGCTTCTTCTACGAGACGAAGGGGCATGTGCTGCTGGCCGGGCCGAAGACCATCGGCGCGGTTCCGGCCTGGGCGTTCGAGGATCGCACGATCGAGATCATCCGATCGCACATGGCGCCGGAAGAGGTTCTGGCGCGGTTCAAGGGGCGACGGGTCTTCATCGGCGGCGGCCCGCCCGTTTGGGACGTCTATGCCCCCTTCATCCGCCATTGGGACATCACGCGGCTTCCTTACGATGGACCGGCGGACCGTTGGTTCGACCCCAAATGGCTGGTCGGCACGGGACGCGACGCCTGACGCAGATCAAAAAAGGAAAGAGCCGGGGGAAGCCCCGGCTCTTTCTCATTGGCCATCTAGCCCGCGCCCGGCGTCGGGGCACACCCGACAGCGGTGGAAGCGCCCAACGGCTTCCATCGCCGGCGTCGGTCGCGCCTCAGCCGCCTATCCCCAGCCGGTGCGTGATGGCTTTGAGCAGATCTTCCGAGCAGCCGAATTCGAATGCCTTGCATGTCACCTCGTGCGAGCCGCGGTAAATCATGTCGAGGGCGACCCAGAGAATGATGACGAAGCCAACCCAGGCGATCCACGGGTAGCGGACCAGCAGGCGGGCGATGAAGTGCGATGCCACCGCCATCAGGACGATCGACAGCACGAGGCCGAGCACCAGCACCAGTTCGCTCTCGCCAGCGGCGCCAGCCACGGCAAGCACGTTGTCGAGAGACATCGAAACGTCGGCGATGATGATCTGGGTCACCGCGCCCCAAAACGAGAGGTGGCTTGCGCCATTCGCCGACGATGCGACCGCTTCGAGGTCGTGCTCCTCGGGGCCGGTGATCTGCCGGTACATCTTCCAGCAGACGTAGAGAAGCAGGATGCCGCCGGCGAGTGTCAGGCCGACGATCAGCAGCAGCTTCTGCGTTACCGCAGCGAACAGAATTCGCAGGATGACGGCCGCCGAAATGCCCCAGAAGATGACCTTGCCACGCTGCGCC
>OEIV010000149.1_pt1 | contig 44324 bp, 44 predicted proteins | sample 1539231 | NCBI WGS metagenome assembly OEIV01 (sample SAMN03794762, study PRJEB22550) | activated sludge metagenome | feature: wastewater treatment plant; material: activated sludge; isolation source: Wastewater treatment plant of a petroleum refinery complex | place: Argentina: Buenos Aires ... | reverse complement strand
AGGGCGTCGTCCTCACTCAACAGGTCGACGTCGCCCACGCCGGACGCCCCTGAGCCACACGAGCGCACGTCGCTGAGGTGTCCTCCGGGCGATCGTCGCTGTGAGGCCGCTACTCAACTCCTACTGTGACCCGTGCATATGGCTTCCGAAGCTGAGCGACATCTCCCCGAGCAGCAGGCTCGCGTGTGGGGCCGGGTGACCGACGCCTTTCGAGCCTGGTCGGAACGCCGCCAGACAGCGGCCCGAGCGGGAGCCGTATCGCAACAGTTCGCGGCACGACGCCTCGATCGCTTCGTCCGGGCGAACGCCCGGGCATTGGTCGTCGTGTCACTGTTCGTCCTGATCCCGGCCGTGGGCCTCTACCTCTTGGGTCCAGGGGAGCCGACGTTTCGAGCGTTGGTCGCGGGCATCATCGCGGGTGCCGGGCTCACGTTCGGCTACCACTGGTGCGTCATCGCCAGCGGGGCCTCCGCCTCGTCGATGGGGCAGGCGGCCGAGCAGTGGACCGACGCTGAACTCCGTCGGCTCCACCGGCGCGGGTGGAAGCACGTGAATCGGCTGGTGATCAAGGGTCCGGGCGACATCGACCACGTCGCGGTCGGTCCGGACGGCGTGCTCGTCATCGAGACGAAGTGGCGCGGTGGGGACGTTGTGATCGACAGCGAGAACGAGTGGACTCGCAGCGCGCTCGCCCAGGCGCGCCGCAACCGCGACGAGGTTCGCCGGCTTCTCAACTGGCGGGAACGCGACGGCCGCCCGATCGAAGCCCTGGTCGTGTGGTGGGGCCCCGAGGTCAAGCAATCGTCGAAGGTCGCCGAACGCATCGGTGATGTGAACGTCATCGCCGGCGAGCACCTCCGAGCTGAACTCGCGGCGCTTTCGGACCGGCGGCTGATTGCCGACGAAGTCGACGAGGTCCATCGCCAGCTGGTTCAACGGATCGAGACTCGGGATGGCTGGGAGGCGAGTCAGGCCGCGCCAGAGATGCCCACGCTCGCCGACCACGCTCGCCGCCTGCTCGAAGGCATCGCGGCGGCGGGAACGGGGTTTTTCGCGGCCGTCTTCTCGTTCAGGCTCGGCTGGTGGTCGCTCGCAGCGATCGCTGCGGCCGTGGTGCTCACGCTGTGGGTGCGCCGCGCGCCGCTATGGCGATCACGCGCCAATTGGTTCCTCGTTGGCATCGCCGGCGTCGTCCCCGTGTTCGTCGCCCTCCTGGCGCTCGCGTCGTGAGCCCGGACGTGGTTGTCGGAGGTCATCTCAACGCTTCTCTCGTCGACGCGAGGAGGTCGGATGAGGGAGTGGAAGCCGCATTCGTACGAGAAGCGCTCGATCCTGTCGGACGACGTGCAGCGCCGGGACTCTGCGGTGAGCGGGTACGAGCGACGAGCGGCGTGAGGAGTTTCGCCGGCGGATCGTCACCGATCCATCGGAGTTGAGCACTCGCTGCTGGGGCGGGGTTGTGATGCCTACTCGACCGCGTCGGCGATTGCCTCCTCGAGAAGGGCGAGGAGATCCAGCTCGCCCGCCGTGTCGCGCAGGTAGTCGAGGTCGAGCGCGGTACCGCGGACGATGATGATGCCGACGACGTCGCGCCACTGGCGATCCGACACCGATCCGCCCATGCGATACCAGTCAAGCTTGCGAAGGACCTGGTCCTCCGGCGACGTCACCCACAGGCCGGCTGGAACGTCAGGCAGAGGGATCAGCACTCGCCGTTCGAGTTGCCGCCGATCGAGCAGGCCATCGCCGGCGACGAAGAAGTCGGCCTTGAAGCCGCTTGATTCGGCGAGGAGGTTGAAGGACTGGTGCGTGTGAATGGCGTTCCGGGCGGATTCCGTGGGGACGTAGAACTCGGCGAGCACCCGTTCGAGGAAGGACTCGCCCGACTCGGCGTTCAGGCGAATCGCAATGTCGACGTCGGCTGTGGCCCGGGGCTCCCCGAAGAAGGAGCTGGCCACGGAACCGCCGAGCGCATACGGGATATCGAGATCGTCGAGGATCGCGGCGATCCGCACGACGAGCGCAAGCGGCCCGTCTGGGTTCATCGCCGACGTTGTGAGGCGTTCATCTCGTCGGCGAGGACTCGGCCGAAACGTCGTCGGGCCAACTCCTCACGGACCTCTTCGGCGGAGGCCTCGGGGTAGTCGAATCGGATGCCGGCCGTGGCGAGTTCTGCTACATCGACGCTCAGTTGGTCGGCGACGACGGCGCGATCGTGCGCGGTCATGGCACGCCACCGCTCGACCTGTCGTCGGCGTACCTCAGGGCCAGTGTCGCGATGCGCCGATGGGAGAGCCACGAGATCGAGCCTAACGGAGGCCCCTAACACGGGGAGGTTCCGAACTGCCGTCGCGTGCGCGCTCCCGACGGCTCGGTTGGACGCCGGTGCGGTCGCGGCGATGATGAGGCCGTGAGCGCCGAGCGGCTTGCCTTGTGATCGAACCTGCGGCGAGCAGTGCTGCGTGGGCCTCAGCGACGTCGAGGTCGGTCGTCCACTTCGGGTCAGATCGGCGCCGCCTGAGCGACCGGCTCCCAACTGGGTGGCGGTGGTTGACTCTCCGTTCGAGGTCTCGCTGGATGGCCGCCCCATCCCGGTCTCACTGTCGGACCTCGCTGCGATCATGACGGCCATGTGCATGATGTGTGAGGGAGCAACCCGCGAACAGGTCGTCGACCACCACGCCAAGTCGGTGGAGCGGCACGGATGGTCGGTGGTCGCCGTCGACGGAACCCAGTGGACGCCCGGCTGGTGCTACACGATCGGGTTGACCGAGACCTTCGGTCATCCGGAACTGGCGGTGGTGATGTGCGACGACCGGCAGGCTCGCCGGAGTCTCACCCGGATGGTCGGTCGCGTTGCTGCGGGGGAGCGACTCGTGTCGGGATACCAGGAGCTCTCCGGTATCGGTGCTGTGGCGTGTCGGGAGGTGGCGCCCGAACAGTTGGCGGGAGGACTGATCGCCCTGTGGCCTGGCGTGGCGGATCGGCTTGCTTGGTCGATGGTGGTGCCCGACGTGCTTCAGGTTGACCTGCCCTTCCTGCTGTGCGCCCGTCACAAGCGCACTGACTGGGACCTTTCGCTCGACGCGCCGGTCTTTACGAAGGTCTGCCGGCCGGGTGAATTCGGCTTCCGGAGCGGGTCAACGGGTGGTGGGGCACGCCGGCGTTCGGCGTCCGCTCGCGGTCGCCGCGGCTCGGGCGATCCTCGGAACCGACCGAGCCGTTGGGCGTCGTGAACGGACGACGGTCGCTCGCCACCGACGCAACCGCCACCGACTTCCCTGGACGCTCGACCAGTCCTTGCCGCAGCGAAGGCGGCGGAGCCCCCACGCGCGCCATGGCCGTGTACGAATTGTATACGACCGGTAGGCTGAGGTCATGAGCACTCCAGTTACGACACGGCTCGATGATGAGACTGTGGCGGCGCTCGACCGGGCAGTTGCCGCGGGGCTCGCGCCGAACAGAGGAGCGGTGGTTTCGGCTGCCGTGCGGTTGTGGCTGTCGGGGCACAGCGAGGAAGCGATCGTCGATTCGTACCGTCGCCGCTATTCGGTTCCGACTCCAGCGGCGGATGAGCCGGTTGGAAAGCTCTCGGCGTTTTCGGTCGCGGCGTGCCTCGCAGCAAGCGAACACTGATCTCACGCGGTGACGTCTGGGATGCCACGATCCCGGGCGTCGGAACCCATTCTGTCGTGGTCATGACGCGAGACACAGCGCTCCCACTGCTGTCCGCTGTCGTGTGCGTGCTCGTGACCAGCACGTTTCACGGTCATGTTGCTGAGGTCGGGTTGGGATCGGACGAGGGCCTCGACCGCGAGTGCGCCGCGAACTGCGACAACGTCTTCACCCTCCCCAAGAAGGTGCTCACCCGCCGCCGTGGTCGCCTTGGGCCGACCCGACTCGCCCAACTCGATCAGGCGTTGATCATCGCCCTCGACCTCGAATGAACGCCGTCGACAATCGGCGGTCGCGGTCCTCTCGCACGATCGCGGCTGCATCTGCGATTCGGGCTGATCCGCCGCGGCGTTGTGAGGCGCTCACCTCGTCGGCGAGGACTTGGCCGAAGCGTCGTCGGGCCAATTCCTCACGGACCTCCTCGGCTGAGGCCTCGGGGTAGTCGAATCGGATGCCGGCCTTGGCGAGCAGTGAGGCGTGAGCCACAGCGATATCGAGGTCGTGGTCGAGAATCGGGATCGTCGCGCTGATGCCATCGACGTACGCGGCTCCACCGACGCGATCAGCCAAGTTGTTGCATATTTCTCAACGTTGCGTGCACCTGAGGAGACAGCGCTTGAACTCGCGAGCCACGCTCGGCCATCTCGTTGTCACACCTCGGTGAGATGCTGGCCGACTGAAAGCCATCGAGGGACGAGCGAGGCGGTACGTAGTGTGCTGATCGAGGAGCGATCGATGGACATCGAATATGACGAGGCCAAGTTCACTGAGATGCTGCTCTACGTCGCCGACAAGCTGGGTGATGACCGGGCGGGCGGTGCGACGAAACTCAACACGATCCTGTACTTCGCTGAGTTCGCACATGTGAGACGGCATGGTCGCCCGATCAGTGGCGCCGACTACTTCAGGCTCGATCAGGGACCGGCCCCGCGCCGACTCAAGCCAGTGCGCCAACGGCTGCTCGACGCTGGCGAGGCCGTGCTCGTCGAGGAGGACGTTCTCGGCTACTCGCTACAGCGGCTGGTGCCGCGTCGACAGCCTGACCTGACCCTTCTGACGCCTCTGGAGATCCAGACGATCGACGACGTTCTCGGTGACCTGGCGAATCTGACAGCGAAGCAGGTGAGCGATCTCTCGCACGAGGATCCCGCCTGGCGTCATACCGAGGACATGCAGACGATTCCCTACGAACTGGCGCTGGTAGCGAAGGAGCAGGTCATCACTCCCATTGCCGCTGAGCTCGCCGAGGCGACAGCGCTCCGGTACGGGATCTCTACCGTCGACGCGTGATCCATCGTGTCGACGTCGCCGCCTTTGTCATGACGAAGGTGTCGGACAGGTATGGAGCCGAGCGGTCGGTCGACGGTGCTCCAAGCGGCTACGCCTTCATCAGCGGACCGCTTGCCGCCGCGCTCATCGAGTTTCGACACTTCGCGGAACTGCCCGAAGCCGTCGGACCATCGGTCAGGACCCTCAACGTTCTGGACCCGTTCTTCGGACCGGTCGTCTTCACCGGGGTCATGGTCGACGACGACCGCGTGGAGATCGCCGATTTCGCGGACGATCCGGAGTATTGGGACCTGCTTCGGAGCGACCCGCCCGACTGACGAGATGAGCCGTTGGCGATTCGAATCTCGCTGTCGTGGGTGAGGCGCAGAGCAGTAGCGCCTGCGACACGACCTGCGGAGCACTCGGCCGGGCAGGCTCGGATGCCGTCGGTCATCGAATGTCGTCCGGATGCCGAGCTTTGTTGCTCTACCGGCGGAGGAGGCCGGGAGCCAGCGAGTGAGCTGAGTGCACCTCAGGCGGCAGCTCGTGAGCTTTCGGGCCCAGATCGATGATATCGTGACGAGATGCAGATGATATCAATCGTCGGTTGGGACTGAGCCAAATGAGAACAGTGATCGACATCGATGACGCCAGTCTCGAGGCGGCGAAGAAGGTGCTGGGAACGACGACCAAGGTCGAAACTGTCAATCGGGCGCTTGCTGAGGTGGCCAACCGGGAGGTTCGGCTGTCCTTCCTTGCGCACCTCGACATCGCAGGGCGGGACCTCTCCGACGAATCGGTGATGTCGAGCGCCTGGCGTTGACTCCGCTGCACCTTGCCGACAAGTCGGCGCTCGAACAGCGTCGACACAGCGCGGAGGCTCGCTTGGTCCTCGAGACTCTGCTCGTCGAGAACCTTCTGGCGTCATGTCACGTCGTTGCGCTCGAGGTCCTCTACTCCGCTCGCAACCTCCGGGACTACGAGATGCTGCAGCGTGACATCGCGGCGATCCGGTGGATTCCCGTGTCAGAGCCAGTCATGGACCGAACGATGGAGGTGCAGTACCTGCTGGCAAAGCGAGGACAACATCGGATCCCCTTGCCCGATCTGATGATCGCGGCCGCCGCGGAGGTCGTCGACGCAGTCCTGCTCCACTACGACAGCGATTTCGACCGGATCGCCGCGGTCACCGGACAAGCGACGAAATGGATCGTGCCACGAGGCACGGCCGGCTGACCTTGCTGTCAATTCGACAACGTCGAGTCGGGTGTTCGCGAAACCTGTTCCGGCCCTCCAGCGTTGAGTTCCTGATGGCGCGTTCGGGCGCGCCCCCCCCCCCGGAGGCGCGGCCCCCCCCCCCTCCCCCCCCCCCAGGCCGGGCCGGCCGGCCCGGGTTCCGGGCCCCCCCCCCCACCCCGCCATTGGCGGGTGCGCCGCGACCCGGCCGGCCGAGCGACCCGCCGGGTTCGGGGCCTTCGGCTGGGTCAGCCGGATAGGCCGACGTCAGCGGCGTCGTGTCGGCCGCGTTGGATCAGCTGCTCCCGAAGGCGGTGGAATGAGTCGTCGTCGAGCCCGGCGGCCGCGGCTGCGCGTAGAGCTTGAACGCTGATCTCCGCGACGTGATGTTGCTCCCATTGCTCACAGTGTCCAGCGATCGCCGCCAAGACACGCAGGCCGGTCGGTTCCGGCTGCAAGTCTCGGCATCGCTGGGCGACTTGCGCGGCGCAGTCGATCACCCCTCCCGTGAGCCCGACGGTTCTTTCGGTCAGCTCGAGCCAACGGTTGGGCGACAGGTGCTTTCCGTAGGCCCACCCGCCTGACCCGGCGAGAGCGGCAGCGGGCACACCGGCTCCAGCTCGGTCGAGCATCTCCTCCCAGAATACGAGGCCGCGTTCGGTGATCTCGTGCTGGTTCGCCGGGACATCGATCGAAAGGCGGGCGATCTCCCGCACCATTGTCGCGAGCGCTTGGACGTCTCTGGCTCGCCCGCTAGTGACGGTGTCGAACGAATACCCGGGAGCCTCCCGAAGGTATGCGATGAGCGACCACCTGACCGCGTTGTCGGCGCCGCGGCGTGCCGCCTCAAGGAGCCTGTCTCGCGAACGCTCGAGGAAGGTTGGTGTCGGCCGCGAGTATCTGAGCGTCTGTTCGAACGTGATCGGTCCAAGAGCGCCGCCGAACAGGGTGGCGTCGTGCTCGTGGAGCCATTCGTTGGCGATGGCTTCGATGAACGGGCGGCGCGCTGCGATGACGGCGCGGAGTTGGAGTCCGATGGCGCCTTCGACGAACAGCGCCGATGTCAGCGTCGTCGTCAGTTGCTCGCTTGCGGCACCGGTGCGCCGGAACTCCCAACCGCCCAGGGAAATGACGCACTGGAGGCCAGGGCCATGAGCGCTGTTGATCGCGTGGGTGAACGGGTCGTCGTCCTGTTCCGAATCGACGTACAACTCGGCCGGCCCGGCTTCGTCCGGGTGATTCTTCGCAAGCTGGAGCGCAAGTTGCCAGCAGCCGGCGAGATCCTCCTTCAGGTCAGCGTTCTCGTCCGCGAGCGCGCCGATGAGTTCGACGGCAGAGATGTCGACCTGCGACCAATGGTCCTCGCAGTCGAAGCTGTCGGTTCCGATTGGTGCCGGCTCCCATCGCTCGGTAGTCACGAGGATGATGGCGGTCACGATCGCGTGTACGCGGTCGACGATCGTTTCCCCATTCGCCGCGAGGGCCCTGAGGTAGTGGGCGACATACACCGGCTCGCGCAACGCCCGGACGATCGCGACTGGGTCTTCAGCCCAATCCTGTGGACGCAGCCTCGCGACCGTCTCGACTGCCAGCGCCAACTCAATGGCACCCGCACCCGATGGATCGTTCGGACTGGGACGCCATCGACCTGCCGCGGTGGCGGCGTCGAGCGGCGCCAGCGATGCGAGCTCGTCCCGGCTGATTGGCGAACACCCAACGTAGGAGGCTGACATCGGCGAACGTCGGTCGAGGGCGCCGGTGCCAGGCGAGCCATAAGTAGCGGTCACCATCTCGATGGCCTCTTCCCATCCGACCAACACTCCCGCCGGCAGCAGTATCGACCAGCGCCAGGCCCGCGCCGAGTCCCGGTCGATCCGGTCCGCATCGACCGGAGCCGGCGGGGGAGTGCCAAACGCGTCGCGCAGGAGTTCGATCTCCGTGGCGTCCATCGGGGCGAGGTCTTCGATCAGCTTTCGGTCGTCGCCGGTGGCCGTAGGTGAGGTGAGTCGCACGGCAAGGTGAAGCAATTTGGGTCGACGGTCGACGTCTGTGGCACCTGCGAGGACCTGGCACGCCAGCCGCTGGCCGAGGTTTCCCTCGACCTTGCTCACGGAGTCGAGCATCAGCGAAGTCGCGAGCCCAAGTTCCCTGGCCCGCGGGATCGCCCTCACCAGGGTGGACGCGACATACACGCGCACCTCGGTCCTGTCGTCCGCCTCGACGGAGAGGGCGGCGATGTCCAGAGCGTGAAGCCGATTCCGTTGCTGCAACCGCCGAAGCTTCAGGGCGATCAGGCGGAAGCGGTCCTCCACATTCGCCGACGTGATCCCTTCGACCAACTTCGCGATGAGCCGTCGCGTCAAATGGCCGCCCTCGTGCCGGGTCTCGTGGCCGATCAGGGCATCAGCGATCACAACCTGCGCCGGATCTGAGGCGTCCAGCTCTTCTGACGCGGTACCCGCGAACACGCGGACACCATGATCGCCAGGGAAGCGACGCGCCAGGTCGGCCACGATCGGATACCCCGCCTGGCCCAGCCAACATGCCGTGCGTGCGATCTCGAAAGCGGCTGCCTCGGGGCGCTGCTCCCTCGGTAACGAAACCAGATCGTTCACCACCTGCTCGAGCACACCCGCGACCACGGCGTCTTCGACTTGCCGACCGTCGGTTGTCAGGGCTGCCACCGGCCATGGCTCGCCCGCGACGGGCAGTCCGATGAGGCCAGCCTGTCTCATCGGTCCCAACCACGCCGGGTCCGCAAGGTGCTGGAGGAACTGCCGGACGTGGTGACCGTTCAGTGCCAACGATCGAAGTTCGCCGGCGCGCTCGACGCTGTACGGCAGCGCTGCCAGTTCTTCGAGTCGGCGTGCCACGTCGCTCGGCCGGGCGAACAGCCGAGTGAACCAAGCGACAGTATCGCCGTACAGAGCGCGGACCCCGGAGTCGGATGCGTCTGTGTGCAGGATTGTCTGAGCAGTCTCGCGCAGGCGCTGGTAGTGGAAAGTCGGGTCGTCATCGCCAGCGAGGGGGCTGACACCGGTCTGTTGTCGATGCCATTCGAGCAGCTTCCGCGTCATGAATGCCTGGCGTTGGCCATCGCGGGTGAGACCATCAAGCACAGAGCCGAGTTCGGCGCGGGCCGACGGTTCATCTGGGGCGGGCTGTTCACAGGCGAGCTTGTACCTATCCCATGCGTTCAGAGCAGCGCGAAGGCCGCCCCCGGCGCCTGGTCGAGCACGAACCACGGTGTCGAGGGCCTCACGAATGTTATAGGCGGCACTCTCCGCGAAGCGGAACTCGTCGGCAGCGCGGGAGAGGTGAATCAGCTCCCCAGCTGTGCCGAGGCACCTGACGACCCGCCGACCTTCGCGCTCCCCGAGTTCGGCGACGATACGACTCGCGACGACTTCGTCGACACTCACAAGGCACAACGCGTCAGGATTCTTGGTGCTGGCCATCGGATCCAGTTTGAACCGCGGATGCCCCCGAGCGCGAGATGCTCCGGCGTGTGAACGAAAGCTTGATACATGACCCAGTGGTCGGTCGCGGAATTGAACTGGTCGGTGAGGGCGCCCTGTGCTCGTCGGACTCGCTTGACACCCGCTACCCAAAGCTCGTCATGCCACAACGCCAGCGGGGTCGGCTGGAACGCCTCGCCGGTCGTCGCGAGACTCGCCGCGGCCTTCCACGCAATGTCGGTCGGCATTGCCGAGCACGCCGCACGGCCCGACCTGCGTTCGAGCGGACTCCACCCCGGAGGCAGTCGTTGCAATCGTCACACGCCTCGCCCTTTCGATGACAACGGAATATGACCGAGACGTGGCTGGCGTTCATTCGGCCGGGGGGTGCGTCAGGGGAAACCGGGTGAAGCCGGCGAGGCGGAGCACGGGCGCGGTGCGCTCGTGCTGGTTAGGCGTTCGTGGTGATGGCGCCGTGGTCGCCGCGCAGCTCGTCGAATGTGCTCCACGCGAGGTTGAGACATGCGATGCCGACGAGAAGGACCCCGGCAGAGTAGGGACGCGAGGCTTGCGCTGTCGTGAAAGCGTTGACGCACTCGATGGTGCCGAGCATCAGCGCTGCGACTGTCATGATCGCCCGCGCCACCGACCTAGCGACCTGCCGCTCCCACCGTTCGGCAAGTGAATCGAACAAGACAGCGCCCACGAGCAGCAGTTCGGGCACGGTGATCGAGACGGTTCCACGTAGCACCGCTGCGCCGTCGATCATGCCCATGGCGAGTCCGGAGACGGCGAACGCCGGGATGCAGAACGCGAGGCGGCCGTTCGGCTGGAGGTAGGAACGATGCCGGACCAGTTGTACAAAGACGCCAAGGACCGCCGCTCCAAGCGCGATGTGCGCCGTTGCGAGCTTGGCCCGCTCAAGAGGTGGGAGCTCGTCCATCACCAGGTACACGAAGCCGACAGCGGCTGTGCCGATACCAACCCCGAGCGCGGCGCTGGCGGTGCATCGGTGGCGGCCGGCCCCGTCAAGGAGCGTGCGCAGTACCCCGTACCCACGTATCAGCTGAAGCAGCTCCCGACAATGACGAAGTCGCTCTGACATCGACAGGGTGCCATCGCGGATTGCGTCCGTATGTCCCTGGAACTTCTCCCGGCCGGTCGGACCAATCGCCACCGCCGGGTACGGGAGTAGATCGCGCATTCGGAGCCAATAGACCGCAACCGCCGCGGCCAGCTCGAAGTGCCGCCGGTCCTTCACTGAGCCGATCGTCCACATGGCCATGGACTTGCCAATCTCGGTGAAGTACCCCTTGACGAGCGCTACGGCAGCTACGCCTACGACAACGGTAATGACGATGATCGCGGCCTGTACGGGTTTCACTACCACGCTCCGATGGTCGACGGTGGATACGAGTGTGTACGGAGAGTCCGTGCGACGGTCTCGAGGCGGTCTGCGTATCGTTCGAGCGCTGCCTTCCCGGCCGTCGTGAGTCGAAACCCGATGGACGGGCGACCGATGGACGGTCCCGTCTGTCCCGTCTCAAGTAGGCCGCGGTCCGCGAGTTCGCAGATGCGACGCGAGGCTGTTCTTCGGTTGATACCAGAGGCATCTGAGATCCGAGCGATCGATAGAAACGCGTCGCGGCCAGCGAAGGCCAGGAGCCGGTAGTCGGATGGTGTCTCGATAGAGGGAGTCATGTGATGGGACCCTAACGACTTCTGTGCATGATGTCCATAACCCCGTGCGAATCGTATGAAACACTGTTGCCCGGGATCGGCCCCGATGGCTCAGTCGTCCTCTGGCCCACGGCTACCAGCGAGTGAAGCCCCAGAACGGCGACGGCTTCGTCAACTGGCTCACGACGCACCTGATCAACGCGGTGGGCCACGCGCCGGTAACCCGGACGCGAACCCGCATCGCGGTGCACCAGGGCATCGAGATCTGCCGCGTGGACCTCGCAGCCTCACCGGTTCCGGTCCGGGCCAGGACGAGCAAGGACGCGAGCGTGTTCTTCGTCCGACTCAAGAACTCAACCCGGCCACTTCCCGACGCTGACATCGAGCGGTATTGCTCTCAGCATTGGGCCTCACCGTGACGACACCACGGTGAGGCCCACGCTCCAGCCCGGCTGACGAGCTCCGAGGTGGAGCGTCAGTGACGAGTCGAAGGGGTGGCTTCGAAGGAAAGTCTGAGCTACCGGCGCGCGGCTCTACCGGCTCAGACTTGGCCGGCGTCGCGTTGCCGTTGGATCCACCGGCCGAGCAGGCGCATCGTCAGCGTGATGTGGGTGTCGGTCATTGCGATCAGTTCGAGGTGGCGAAGTTCGCCCACGGCGCGCCGGAACGGTTGCTCGTCGCTACCGCCAGCTGAAACGGGCTCGCGGACGATGCAGAACTCGGGCGCGAGCGACAGGGCCACCAGGAGTCGGCGGCCTTCCTCGGTCCGCACGCCACCCATGTTCTCGCCCGCGTTGTACAGGTTGGCGAAGATAGCGGGGACGCTGTCGAGGGTGTCGTCGACGGCAGCATCGACATCCGCCGCCGCGATCCCGTGGGCGACGTCACGTTGGCCCGCGACGATCTGGCGGTTGACCCGCTTCACCGTGAGGTGCGCAAGGGTTTGGCTCGTCGCCGGTTGCCCACCGGTCCAGTAGTGCACGCGTTCGACGGCATCAGGGCGAAAGACGTCGTGGGGGTAGCCGGCCGTGTCGGGCGCCCGGAGGAGTTCGGCGACCTGGTCGTGGTCGAAGAACGGCAGGCGAATCGTGAGGGTGCTGACCAGCGCGTCGCTCCATACCGGCCCGAGGGCTTCGGGCGGGTGCACTCCGGCGAACATGAACTGGATGCGCCCTCCGGGTCGTTGACCGTGGGATCGCAGCGTCTTGAGTGCAGCGGCGTCGACCAGGCCATCGTTGATCGCTTGGTCGAGCGCTTCGTATTCGTCGATGCAGACGAGGAGCCGCCGAAACCCGAGTGCGGTTTCGACGTCGTTGAGCCACGACGCGAACGCGCCGAGCGGACCGGTCGCGAAGCCGGCCGGGTCGGGAGTCGGAAGCGTGACATCTCTGCGTGCCTGAACGACGTCGGCGATTCGCTCGGCAAGGTTGCCGAGATACGTGCGCCGTCCGCCAGCGGCGTCGGTGATCGACGCGTCGAGCAGGTCGACGACGGCGGGTACGTCGTCCGCGCCCAGAACTTGATAGAGGCGTTCGAGCAGCGATGTCTTGCCCGACCGACGCCCGCCGAGCAACACGACCATCTGGCGTTCCTGTTCGCGGGTGAGCGCGGCGTCGATGTCCGCGAGCTGAACGTTGCGTCCGACGAAGGGGTGAACGGTGTCGTTCGCGGCGATGACTGATGCGGCCTCCAAGAAGACGTTGGGAATCGGCTCGGTCGAAGCGAACGTCGCTTCCGCGGAGCGGATCTCGGTCTCGAGAATCCCGTCCCAGCGTGTAAGAGCCGTCCCGGTTTCGGCCTTGAACGACACGGCCGAACGGGCGCGCGCTTGCGCTGTCGTGAGCCGATCAAGGCGGGCACGAGGATCGACGGACTCGAACGCCGCGGTGATGTCGTGGAGGACCTTCATCGCCGAATCGATCGCCCGGTGTTCGGCTGTGTCGCGTCCGAGGAGTTCGGTCAGCGCGAACGCCGGATCGCGAGCGAGCCCGACCAGGTCGTCGGCACGGTTGCAGCGCAGCATTCGACCGGCGATCACGTCGAACGCGGCCTGTCGAGCGGCTGTCTGCTGGTACTGCTGTTCGGTCGCGATGCGGAACGCCTCGATCCCCACCGATGGGTCGGCGCGCCAGCAGTCACGCAGATGACGCCGCAGCCCGGGCAGCGGGTACCCGCAGTTTCGGTCCCACCATAATGGATGCCACGCGCGGGCAGATCCCGTGAACCGGCTGACGGAGAAGCCCGCCAGGTGTGCCGGGGCGAGCACAAGGTGAGGTATTGCGACGCCGAATGCGACGCCCCCTGCGACGCCCGATGCGACGCCCTCTGCGACGCCGAATGCGACGCCCGATGCGACGCCCGATGCGACGCCGAATGCGACGCCCCCTGCGACGCCGAATGCGACGCCGAATGCGACGCCCCCTGCGACGCCGAATGCGACGCCCAATGCGACGCCCAATGCGACGCCCAATGCGACGCCCCCTGCGACGCCCAATGCGACGCCCCCTGCGACGCCCAATGCGACGCCCAATGCGACGCCCCCTGCGACGCCCAATGCGACGCCCCCTGCGACGCCCACTGCGACGCCCCCTGCGTACGCGCCGACCTCGCCGCCGGTCGCGGCGACGATCAGTGCGCCCAAGAGCACGGTTGTCGCCGCCTCCAGAAGTATTGCGCGTAGGCCGGGCCAGCTCGTCCGGACACGTCGGCGCTGGCTCCACAGTCCACGGTCGAGATCGAGTGCTGGAATGGCGCCCTGCCAGCGGTTCCGCACGCGGTCGGGACGTAGGTACATCTCCGGCAGTAGCCAGAGCCCGGTGCGTACGCTCGACCTGACTGACGGCACGGTCGCTTCGACGTCGCTCACGGCGCTGCGCCCGGCCCCTCGTGGAACAGCGACGCGATCCACTCGACCACTGACTTCGGGTTCGGGATCCCATACCAGCCGGTCGACGCTCCGACCGCCCAGGCGGCGGCCCAAAGGACCGCCACAGCAGCGATCACGAGCTTCCAGCCTCTGTCGCCGGTTATCAGGTCCGACAGGCCTTTCGTCACCGTAGAGAGACGCGACTTCGCGACCGCCGAGCGCGGTGCGTGGCCGCCGAGGTTGCCGTCGAACCGCTGCTCGACCCGCCCGACACTCGTGGTTCCCAAGGGGCCGACATGGTGGAGGGCGTCGCGCTCGTGCCACACCGCCTCGCCCGCTGCCTGCGCACGCCACGGCGACCGGTCAGCACCGACGAGTCGCGTCGCCAGATCGACGTCATCGTCGGTCAGCACGCCACCCGGCGGCTGTCGGAGCAAGGCCGTGACCTCATGTGGTTCGAGCGGGCCGAGCCGGCGCGCCGCGAACACGTTGAACGGCGAGGTCTTGCCATCGGGGAGCGTCAACTCCCCGAGGGGCTTCCGAGTGGCGATCACGATCGCCACGGTCGCAGTCGGGTCTTGCGTGAACGACCGCAGGTTCTCTTGAAACGGTTGGCCGTTCACCCATTCCTTCTCGAACGCCCGGTCGAACTCGTCGATCACCCACGCCAGGCGGGTACCTCTCGCCGCCAACGATCGGAGTTTCAGGGCGAGTTCTTGGGCACCCTGGGCGGCGCCGGCGCGGCTTGCCGCAGTTCGCCAGAAGTCCTCAGGGCTGTTGCACTCGACACTCTGCAGGTCGAACGCGTGGACCGTGAAGCCGCCGTCTTCGAGTTGGTGAGCAATTCGGCGCAGCAGGGTCGTCTTGCCGATCCGGCGTTCGCCGTGGATGTTCGTGCACTGCGCCGTCCCGGACGCAATGCCCTTCACGCTGTCGTGCAGGATCGAATCGCGGCCGATCCAGTAGTCGTGGATGTCCAGCGGAACGCCGACGCGGAACGGGCACCGCGGTGGATTAGGCACTGGAGTGCCTCCACCGGCGGCTGAGGTGGCCGACCGGCGCTGGGCACTGGGGATCGAGTTCTGCGGTGCCGGTGGCGATCACGCGCATGGTCCCTCCTCTTGCGGTGGCGTCACACGGCACCCTACTTGTGCCGTTTGCGACAACTGGTGGTGGAAGGAGTGTGCCCGCGGGTCTCGTGGCGCGGCGGCCGCGGGGGTCTGTCCGGTGTTCGCTGAGCTAACGATATGGATCGAGGAGGGCGCCGATCCTCGTGGTTGCGTCGATCGCGTAGCGGACGGCCTCAACGGCCTTGTCGATGTCGGTGCGTGCATGCCGGACCCCGGGTTTCTGCGGCGCCCCGAGGCGTTCGAGTGCACGGCTGGCGTTGCCCAGGAGCGTCTCGAGTCGGGCGTGTTGACTCGCGAGCTCGGCGACCAGTGCCGGGTCGAGGACGAGGGTACTCTCGGCGACGGAGCGGAGTTTGGTGATCTGGCGATCGCTGTGGTCGAGTTGAGCTTGGAGTGTGCTGATCTCGGCTCGGTGGCGAGCGCGCTCGGCGGTGCGGTCGCCCGCGGCTTCGCGGTGGTTGGCGCCGGTACCGGCCCTCCCGAACCCCCGATGCCGCGAACACCACGGCCGCCGCAGCGGTTTCCTCAACAAGAGCAGGGATGAAACCTCAACATCCCTGAGTGCGGGAGGGGGGACTTGAACCCCCACATCCTTTCGGACACAGGAACCTGAATCCTGCGCGTCTGCCAATTCCGCCACTCCCGCATGTGAGTGAGCGTGCAGACGATACTCCACACCGATCAGGTGGCGGCAACCGCGTTCCGCGCGGCCGATAGCGTAGGGGCCGTGGGTCTCGCTGACTTCGAACGACGACTTGAACGAGGGGTCGAAGGCTTCTTCGGTCGCGTCTTCCGCTCGGAGGTCACTCCGGTCGAGTTGGGCCGCAAGCTCGTGCGTGAGGTCGATGCGCATCGCAGCGTCGGCGTGTCGGGCGAAACGGTCGTGCCGAACTCGTTCACGATCAACCTCAGCGCCGCTGATCACGACTCGCTCGCCGACATGGGCAACGTGTTGTGCCGCGAACTGGTCGACCTCGTCCGCTCGCACGCCGCCGAGGAGGGCTACCGCTTCGCCGGCCCCGTCGACGTGCAACTCGGGCTCGACCCGGAGCGCCGGCCCGGCGCAATGCGCATCGACGCCCGCTTCCGCCAGCCCGAGCCCGGCTCGGTCCGCGCCCACCTCGCCCTACCCGGCGGCGACCGCGTGCCGCTCGGCGAGTACGTCCTCACCATCGGACGCCAGGCCGACTCCGCCATCGTGCTCGCCGACACCAACGCCTCACGCCGCCACGCCGAGATTCGCCCCGGCGGCGACGGGTTCGTCATCGTCGACCTCGGCTCCACGAACGGCACCGCGGTGAACGGCCAGCGAATCAGCGAACATCCACTCCACGACGGCGACGAGCTCCGCTTCGGGGCCACCGTGCTGCGCTACGAACTCGACTGAGGACGGCCGCCATGGTGCCCGAACAGCTGCTCACGCTCCTCAAGATCTGCTTGCTGATCCTCCTCTATCTCTTCTTCCTGCGCGTCCTGCGCGTCGTGTGGGTCGAGGTCGCCCGAGTCGACACCGCAGGCGCGGCACCGGCGACGGTCGGCGTCGCCGAACCCAAGGCGTCGCGCCGCGACCGCAAGCAACGTCGGCGCGAGCCTCGGGGTGACCCGTCGGCACTGGTGATCGTGCAACCGGCGACCGAACCGCTCACCGCCTATGCGTTGGCCGACGGACTCACGCTCGGCCGCGGCACCCAATGCTCCATCGTGCTCAACGACAGCTTCCTGTCGGGCACCCACGCACGCATCGTGCACCTCGACGGGCAGTGGACGCTCGAAGACCTCGGCTCCACGAACGGCACGTTCGTGAACGGCGCGGCCATCGGCGGCTCGGTCCTCCTTGGCATCGGCGACCAGATCCAACTCGGCGGCATCGTGATCGAGGTCCGGTGATGCGCCTCGTCATCGCCGCCGCAACCGACGTCGGACAAGTCCGCAGTCTGAACGAGGACTCGTTCGCCGTCGCCGACCACGTGGTCGCCGTCGCCGACGGCATGGGCGGACACCTCGGCGGCGAAGTCGCCTCGGCCGAAGCGGTCGAGTCGTTCGTGCAGGCCGCGACCGACCATCCCAACGTCGATTCGCTCCTGCTCGCGGTCCAGACCGCCAACTCGGCGGTGCACCTGCGTGCGAGCGAACGCCACGACCTGACCGGCATGGGCACCACGCTGTGCGCACTCGCTGCAACCGGGCCCGATCGCTGTTCGGTCGTCAACGTGGGCGACTCCCGCGTGTACCTCCACACCAACGGCCGGCTCACCCAGATCAGCGAGGACCATTCCTTTGTGGAAGGCCTCGTTCGCGAAGGTCGCCTCACCCGTGCCCAGGCCGAGGTGCACCCCCAACGCAACGTCGTGACCCGCGCGCTCGGCATCGAGCCCTACGTCGACGTCGACGGATGGGACGTGGTCGTGATGAACGGCGACCGCTTCCTGCTCTGCTCCGACGGGCTGACCAACGAGGTGTCGGAGCCGAAGATCGCCGACATCTTGAACGGCTCCGACTCGCCTGAGGCCGCCGCGAACGAACTGGTGCGCCGCGCCAACGAGAACGGCGGCCGCGACAACGTCACGTGCGTGGTGGTCGAGGTGAGCGACGTCGAACCGGCCGACCCGAGCGTGGCCGAACTGAGCGTCGCCGCGCGGCTCACCCGTCACTCGACCGCCCAAACCGTCACACCGACACTCACCGGGCTCGACCCGGTCGTGGTCGCGGCGCCAGGCAGTACTGCAGGCAGCACTGCAGGCAGCAGCGCCGGGGACGCCGCCGGCGCATCGAGCGCCTCACGCCGCCGCCCGCGTCGCTTCAGTTGGCGCGGCGCGCTCTTCGCCGTGGCGGTCGCCGCAGTGTTCGCGGTCGCCGTCGGTGGCGTCGGCTGGTACTCCCGCTACACCTACTCGGTCGGAGTGCAGGGCGACGAGATCGTGATCTTCCAAGGTCCCAAAGACGGCGTGTTGTGGATCGACCCGATCGTGCTTCGCCAGAACCTCACCCTCGACGACGTGACCGACGAATCGATTCGCGAATCGCTTCGCTCAGGTGTCGATCAGGCGGACCTCGCCGCGGCCCAGGACTACGTGGAAACCTTGCGGGACCGCATCACGACCACGACGACGACGACCACGACGACGACGACCACCACGACGACGACGCTGCCGATTGTGACGATCCCGCCGGGTGTACCCGTCGTGCCGTCGCCGGGCTTCTGACGACACGTGCGCTCACGTCGCTTCACCGAAGTCGGGCTCCTGGTGATGGTCGCCATCATCATCGTCGGCGCCTACGTGCTCGCATCGCTCGGCCGCAGCGCCTCGATTCCGGCGAACATCGGGCCGTTCCTGGGGGTGGTGCTGGGGCTGTTCGCCGTCGCACACATCGCGGTGCGCCGTCTGGCCCCCAACGCCGACCCGCTGTTCGTGCCGATTGCCGTGCTGCTCAACGGCATCGGCTACGTGATGATCGCCCGTCTCAATCCCGACCTCGCCGGCCAGCAAGCGGCATGGACCGCCGTGGGCATCACCGGCTTCGTCATCACGCTCGCCGTCGTGCGTCGCGTCCGCTCGCTCGAACGCCTGCGCTACACCGTCGGCCTGCTCGGCGTGGTGCTGCTCGTGCTCCCGCTGGTTCCGAAGGTCGGCACCGCTCCGATCAACGGGTCAAAGATCTGGGTGCGCATCGGCCCGGTCGGGTTTCAACCCGGTGAGTTCGCCAAGATCGCCCTCGCTGTCTTCTTCGCCGCCTACCTGGTGGAACGACGCGAGTTGTTGAGCACGGCCACGTTCCGGATCGGACGCTTCACCACGCCCGACCCGCGCCACTTGGCGCCCGTGATCGTGGCCTGGGGCTTCTCGCTCATGGTGATGATGTTCCAGCGCGACCTCGGCTCGGCGCTGCTGTTCTTCGCACTGTTCATGACCGTGCTCTGGGTGTCGACCGGCCGCGCCTCGTACCTGATCGTCGGCACCACCCTCTTCGGCGGCGGCGCATACCTCGCCTGGAGCATGTTCACGCACGTGCAGACCCGAGTCGCCATGTGGCTCGACCCGTGGCAGGACCGCTCCGGCAAGGGATTCCAGGTCGTCCAGTCGAGCTACGCGTTCGCGTGGGGTGGGATCGGGGGAAGCGGCCTCGGCCTCGGCGTCGCCGGTCGCATCCCTTACGAGGAAACCGACTTCATCTACGCAGTCATCGGCGAGGAACTCGGGCTATTCGGCTCGACCGCCGTGCTCATCGCGTTCCTCGTGCTCGTCGGATGTGGCCTGCGGGCAGCGGTCACGGTGTCGGATCCGTTCGCCAAGCTGCTCGCCTGCGGCCTCACCACGCTGTTGGGCTTCCAGTCGTTCGTCATCATGGCCGGCGTGACGCGGCTGCTTCCGCTCACCGGCGTCACTCTCCCGTTCGTGTCGTACGGCGGCTCGTCGCTCGTGTCGAACTGGATCGTGCTCGCACTGCTCGTTCGCCTGTCCGACGAGGTGTCGCGCCGGCGCCCCGTGCTCGACGACGCCACGACCGTCATCACGGTGCCCGCATGAACCGCCGGCTCCGCGGCCTCGCGCTGTTCCTGGTTGCCTGCTACGGCGCGCTGTTCATCCGCCTCAACGTGTTGCAGGTCTTCGACGCCGATGACCTCAACACCCAACCCGACAACAAGCGTCGGATCGAACGCGACTTCAACCGCCCCCGCGGCGACATCGTGACCGCCGATGGTCGTCTGGTCGCCCACTCCGACGAGGAACGCGGCCAGTTCCACTACCAGCGCACCTACCCGACCGGTGATCTCTTCGCCCACGTCGTCGGCACCTACTCGTTCAACTACGGCAGCAGCGGCGTGGAGCGGCGGTACCACGACCAGCTGTCGGGGCGAACCGCCGACTTCCAACTCGGCGGCATCACCAACCCGTTCTCCGAGGAACCCAATGTGGGCACCGTGGTGCTGACGTTGCGATCCGACGTGCAGGAAGCCGCCAAGCAGGCGCTCGGCGACCGCAAGGGCTCGGTCGTGGCGATCGACCCGCGCAGCGGCGCCGTGCTCGCCCTCTGGTCGAACCCCAGCTACGACCCGAACCTCATCTCCACCAACGACGACTCGGTCGCCAAGGCGGCCCGCGACCTGCTCGCCGCGAGCCCCGACAAGCCGCAGCTTGCCCGTTCATACCAAGAGCGCTACTTCCCCGGCTCGACCTTCAAGATCGTGACCGCCGCCGCGGGCCTCGAGTCCGGCAAGGTCACCGCGACCACACCCGAGTTCCCCAAGGCCCGGTCGTATCAGCCGCCGCTCACCACCCGCGAGCTCTCGAACTTCGACGGCTCCACCTGCGGCGGCAACGTGGTCGACGCGCTGCGCGTGTCGTGCAACTCGGTGTTCGCCCAGATGGCGGCCGAACTGCTCGGACCGGACCCGATGATCAAAGAGGCCGAGGACTTCGGCTTCAACCAGACCGTGCCGATCGATCTGCCCCAGCCCGCGAAGTCGGTGTTCCCGACCGACTTCGGCAAGCCGCTGCGCGACGGCGCCAACCCCGGCGACGCGAAGGTCTACGAGAACACCCCGGCGCTGGCGATCTCGGGGATCGGCCAGGGCGACGTGTCGGCCACGCCGCTGCAGATGGCGCTCGTCGCCGCGGCCGTTGCCAACGGTGGAACCACGATGACACCCCACGTGATGGCCGAGATTCGCGACCGCGACGCGAAGGCGGTGGAGAAGTTCGACACCTCGGTGTGGCGCGAGGTGATGACTTCGGCGAACGCCGAGGTGCTGCGCAGCGCCATGGTCGACGTGGTCGCGAACGGCACAGCGTCGCGCCTCGGGATCGAGGGCCGCGTGGTCGGTGGCAAGACCGGCACCGCGCAGCTCGGAACAACGCCGCCGCGATCCCACGCGTGGATCATCGGATTCGCCGGTGACCCGGGTGCCGTGCCGTCGGTCGCTGTGGCCGTGATCGTGGAAGGCCAGCCCGGCGCGAGCGAGCAGACCGGCGGCAAGGTCGCCGCGCCGATCGCCCGGTCGGTGCTCGAAGCGGCGCTCCGACCGATCTCGTCACCCCAGCCGGGCCGATGACCGCGCGCCGGCCGTTCGCCGGTGGCGCGGCGCATCGATCAACGGTGGCGGCCGATTCGCCGCGCCGATGCCGCGGAACCGGCGGACACGCTCACTAGGCTCACGTCTCGCATGACTTCCACCGATTCAGCGGGCTCCCCTCCGCCGGTCGTCCTTGGCGGGCGCTACGAGATCCACCGTCGTATCGCTCGCGGCGGCATGGCAGATGTGTTCCTGGCCCGCGACAGCGCGCTCGATCGGCCTGTCGCCGTGAAGGTGTTGTTCCCCGAGTTCGCGACCGACCCGGCCTTCGTCGAGCGATTCCGCCGCGAGGCTCAGGCTGCGGCCAACCTGTCGCACCCCAACATCGTCGGCGTGTACGACTGGGGCGCCGAGGCCGGCACGTACTACATCGTCATGGAGTACGTGGAGGGCCAGTCGCTGGCCGAGGTGGTTCGCCAGGCCGGACCGCTCAACCCGCAGCGCGCCGCCACGATGGCCTTCGAGGTCGCCGGAGCGCTCGGCCACGCCCACCAGCGCGGCGTCGTGCACCGCGACATCAAGCCGGGCAACGTGTTGGTGTCGACATCGGGCACGGTCAAGGTGACCGACTTCGGCATCGCCCGCGCGCTGTCGTCGCCCTCCGACGAACTCACCCAGGCCGGCTCGGTCATGGGCACCGCCGCGTACTTCTCGCCCGAGCAGGCCCAGGGGTTCCAGGTCGACGCCCGCTCCGACCTGTACTCGCTGGGCGTTGTGCTGTTCGAGATCGTGTGCGGCCGCCCGCCATTCGTGGGAGAGTCCCCGGTCGCCATCGCCTACAAGCACGTGCAGGAACTGCCGCCACGACCGTCGCAGATCGTCGCCGGCATCCCCGCCGGGCTCGAAGCGATCATCGGCCGCCTCCTCGCCAAGGCACCCGACCAGCGCTACCTCTCGGCCGACGACCTGCGCGCCGACCTTCGCCGCTACCTCGACGGTGCCGCCACGCTCGCCGAGCAGGCAGGCCAACGGACCGTCGCCAACCCCACCGCCGATGCCGCCGCGACAACGGCAATGCCGGTGCAGACAGCGACGCCGACCACCGTCGCGGCGACTGTGGCCGCGCCGGTGGCACAGCCGGCACCGGCGGCAACGCCTGTGGCCGTCGGCGCCGAACCCGACGATGCACCCAGTCGCACCGGCATGTTCGTCGCCGCTGCGCTCGTGTTGCTCCTTGCGCTCGGCGGCCTCGGCTACTGGTTCGTGCAGAGCCTGTCGGATACGAGCGGCGACCAGTTGACCGTGCCCAATGTGGTCGATCTGCAAGAGGCCGACGCCACGAAGAAGCTGACCGACGAAGGGTTCAACCCGGTCGTCACGCGCCAGGCCTCCACCGACGCGGCCGTCGGCGTGGTGTTCCGTCAGACCCCCGACGCCAACGCCAAGCTCGAGAAGGGTGGCGACGTCACGATCTTCGTGTCGACCGGACCCGACATGGTGGCGGTCCCCAAGGTGAACGGGCTCTCCGAAGCCGAGGCGACCGCAGCGCTGAAGGACGCGGGATTCACCGTTCGCAGCGAACAGGTCGAACACGACACCATCGAGACCGGCAAGGTCATCGAGAGCGTGCCCGCGCAGGACACCCCCGCACCCAAGGGCGGCGAGATCGTGCTGCGCGTATCGAAGGGGAAGGCCTCGGTCGCCATCCCCGACGTGAAGGGCAAGCCGGTCGACGCGGCCCGCAAGGCGCTCACCGACGCAGGGTTCGTGGTGGGCGACGACCAACGGCAGGCCTCCGCCGACGTGGCGAAGGACAAGGTCGTCGGCACCTCGCCGGCGGGTGAAGCGGCCAAGGGCGCGACGATCAGCCTCATCATCTCGGACGGCCCTCAGCAGGTGAAGGTGCCTGCGGTGAAGGGTCAGCCCGAGGATGCGGCCCGGTCCGCCATTCAGGCGAAGGGCCTGGAGGCCGAAGTGAAGACGAAGTCGGTTCCCGTCGGGGATCCGAACACGGGTCGAGTCATCGAGGTCGACCCGGCGGCGGGAACACTGGTGGACCCGGGCTCCACGGTCACGATCACCGTGGGTGTGGCCAGCGCGGCGTCGACCACCACATCGCCGGCGAGTACCACCACGTCGCCGTGAACGTCGTCGCACGCCGGACGCTCCCCGGGCGATCCGGAGCGACGCCTCTGACGTTCGCCGTGCTCTTCGCGGCGGCCGCCGTGGTGCTGTTCGGCATGTCGCCGACCCTCAACCCGATCGACATCGTCACCGGGCACCTCTTCGACGTGAGCGTGCCCGACGTGGGTGGACTCACGCAGGTGAAGGCGCTCGTGAAGATCCAAGAAGCCGAACTGCACGGCACAGTCGAGTTCGCGTTCTCCTCCACCGTGGAGCGCGGTTACACGATCCGCCAGCGCCCGGCCGCCGCCTCGACCATGCCCCGCGACGGCAACGTCATCGTGGTGGTGAGTCGCGGCGTTCGGATCTCGACGCTGCCCAACTTGGTGGGCGCCGACGAGCGCACCGCTCAGAAGACACTCGAAGCGCTCGATCTCGACGTGACCATCGAGCGTGTCAACGACGAGCTCGTCGCCGCCAAGACCGTCGCGTCGCAGAGCCCCGCACCCGGCACGCAGGTGCTCGGCGGAACATCGGTGAACCTGACCGTCTCGTTGGGACCCGTGAAGCGCCCGGTGCCCGAGGTGTCGGGACTCGCCGTGGAAGGCGCAGCGTTTCTGCTCGGCAAGTCGGGCTTCACCCTCGGCACGGTCACCCCGACCGACAACCCCACGCTGCCGAAGGACGCTGTTGTGGGCACCGACCCGCCCGTGGGCACCGTTGCCGACCGCGACACCGTGATCAACCTGTTGGTGTCGGCCGGGCCGGCGCCGGTGGGCGTGCCCGACGTGACCGGGCGCCAACAGAGCGACGCGGCGGCCCGACTGACCGCGGCAGGGTTCGTCGTCGGCGAGTTGACCCAGCTCGGCCCGGTCGGAGATCCGAGCGATGGCAAGGTGCTGGCACAGCTGCCGTCCGCCGGCACCAAGCTGCGCCCCGGTTCGGTCGTCACGCTCACGGTTCGGCGCGCCGAGCGGCCGCCACCCGCCACCACCATTCCGCTGCCGCCGCCCACGCTGCCAGCGACGACCACGACGACCACCACCACACAGCCGACCACTACGACGACCTCGACGGTGCCGTCGACCACGACCACCACGCGACCCGCACCATGAGCGCCGCACCCGTCCGCCGTTCGGCCACCGGCCCGCCCGAAGTGGTGGACGGAACGCGATCGCGCCTCAAACTCACGCTTGGCATCGGCGTCGTTGCCGCGCTGCTCGGGCTTGCGATCGTGCAGTTCGTGGCGCAACTCCAACCCAAGGAGTCGGTGGAACTGGCGCGGCTGGAACTGCCGTCGGTGGCGGGTCTCGATATCGCAGGCGCACGCGGGCAGCTCGAGGCCCTGGGCCTGGTGGTGAACGTGCTGTTTCGTCCCAACGAGAGCGTCGCGAAGGGCGCCGTGTTCGCACAGGACCCGTTGGCCGGACGATTGCTGCAACAGGGCGATGTGGTGCGGATCATCGCGAGCGACGGTCCGTTGGGCCAGTCGGTTCCTGCCGTATCCGGTCAGCAGGCGCTGGACGCCACAGCGGTCATCTCGGCCGCCGGCCTCACGCCGCAGACCGTCGACACGCCCCACGAGTCGATCCGCGTGGGCGAGGTGATCGGGACCAACCCCGCCGCGGGCTCCCGCGCCCCGGCCGGCGCGGCGGTGCAGGTGCTGGTGAGCAGCGGACCCGCCCCGCGCACGGTTCCGGCCATGGTGAACCTGCCGTTGGCGCAGGCGCTCGTCGAGTTGGGCCGCTCCGGCCTGGCGGTCGGGACGATCCGGAAGGTGCACCGCGAGGATCAGCCCGAGGGCGTGGTGCTCTCGACGAGCCCCGCGGCCGGCGCTGCGATACCGAAGGACACTCCCGTCGAGATCGAGGTGACCGGGCCCGCTCCCACCGCCGAGGTGCCCTATCTCGCCGGGCTGTCGCAGGGCACCGCCGAGTCGCTGCTCAAGGCCGCCGATCTGGTGGCGAAGGTGGTCCCAGTGCCCGTCGCTGCCGGAGATCTCAACGCCGGCCGGGTGCTCAGCCAGGGCATGCCGCCTGGGGCGGAAATCGCGCCCGGGACGACGGTGGAGATCAGCGTCGCCGTCGCCTCGGGCTGAGGGTCAATCGTCGCAGCGGCGAAGGAAGTTGCGCAGCAGGTCGTGACCGTTCGCGGTGAGGATCGACTCGGGATGGAACTGCACGCCCTCCACGTCGAGCTCGCGGTGCCGGAGCCCCATGATCAGCCCGTCGTCGGTCTCGGCGGTGATCTCGAGCACCTCCGGCAGGGTCGTGCGTTCGACGACCAGCGAGTGGTAGCGCGTCGCCTCGAGCGGGTTGGGGAGCCCGGCGAACACCCCGACGCCGTGATGGCGGATCAGCGAGGTCTTGCCGTGCACGATCTGGGGCGCCCGCACGACCTCGCCGCCGAACACCTCGCCGATACACTGCAGGCCGAGGCACACGCCGAAGATCGGCCGCGAGGTGCAGTGACGCAGCACGTCGTTGCTGATGCCGGCGTCGGCGGGTGAGCCGGGCCCGGGGCTGATGAGGATGCCGTCTGGATCGAGCGTCTCGATGTCGTCGAGCGTGATCGCGTCGTGGCGGTGCACGATCGGTTCGGCGCCCATCTCGCCGAGATACTGGACCAGGTTGTAGACGAACGAGTCGTAGTTGTCGATGACCAGGATCCGGCTCACTGGGCGGCAGCGTAGCGGTCGTCGGGCGACCGATTCGATCGAGTTCCATTGCGCGTGGGCCGACCCTCACCCGCGTTTGCGGTTCCGACGCCTAGGCTCTTTCGCCATGGCACGACCGGAGAAGCGAAGGATCGACAGCGGCGAAGAGTCGACGGGGAGTAGTCGTACGACCCCGAAGGGAACGAAGCCGGGAGCCAAGCCGGGTTCGTCGTCGCCAAGCCGCTACACGCCTCCGACCGTCTCGGCCTTCGATCAGCCGAGCCCCATGTGGGTGCCGATCGTGATGTTCTCGCTGCTCGGGGCGGGCTTCCTCGCGATCATCCTCAACTACACCGAGACCCTCCCGGGCGCGCCGACGGGGTGGTACCTGCTCGGAGGGTTGGTCGGCATCCTCGCAGGCATCGTCACCGCGACGCAGCTGCATTGAGTCTGACGGCCGCTGACCAATCCTGACACGCAACGCGGTCGGGTGATCACAATACGCAGGACGACCGCCATCCCGGTGATGCCGTCACACTGAGTGGGCCACCGACTCCCCAGAGATTTCCACAACCTGGGGATAGAACTGTGGGTAGCGACCACAGGCAGTGGCGACATGCTCACTCATGGTGGGTACGAGTGCCCAGGTGGAAAACGGCGATCCCGCGGGTAGACGCGGATGTGGTCACTCCACCGGAGCGACCACATCCATGTCTTCCAGACAATGGCGTGGCGGCTCGGGGTCGTCGCGGGCGGCGACGGTCATGCGAACCTCGGCTCCGCAGATGCTGCACCGATACGTGAGTTTGACCTTCCGCAGCTCGCCGGGCGCCAACGGGTCGGGGACCGGCCGGGCGAGCCCGCCGATCATCATCCAGCCGACACGCAGCATCAGCCCGGCGACCAACACGGCGATCCCAGCACGCCACCACGAGGTGTCGGCGACGAACCTGACCACCACGGTGCCGACCAGGAGCGCCACGACGAACGGGGAGGCGAAGCGGCTCTTCATCGGCACCTAGCGAACCACAGCCGACCGACCCGAAGCGACCGGCAGCGGCCCCGAGCCGGTCGGGCCCACCCTCGAACTGGGCCGATCCACATACCCACAGGGGCGGTGATCCGGCCCAGTACGCGCCGACGCGTGGGCGGGCCGGTCAGTCGGTCGGGCCCACGCTCGAACTGGGCCGATCCACATACCCACAGGGGCGGTGATCCGGCCCAGTACGCGCCGACGCGTGGGCGGGCCGGTCAGTCGAGGCGCTCGATGATGGTGGCGTTGGCCATGCCGCCGCCCTCGCACATCGTCTGCAGGCCGTAGCGACCGCCGGTGCGCTCGAGTTCGTTGAGCATGGTCGCCAGCAGCTTGGTGCCCGAGCAGCCCAGCGGGTGGCCGAGTGCAACCGCACCGCCGTTCACGTTGGTCTTCGCCAGATCGGCGCCGGTCTCCTTGTGCCACGCGAGTACGACCGACGCGAACGCCTCGTTCACCTCGAACACATCGATGTCGTCGATGCTCAACCCCGAGCGCTCCAGCGCCTTCTGTGTGGCGGGGATCGGGCCCGTCAGCATCATCACCGGGTCGACGCCGGCGAGTGCGAAGGTGTGGAAACGGGCCCGCGGGCGCAGGCCGAGTTCGGCGGCCTTGGTCTCACTCATGATGAGCGCCGCCGATGCTCCGTCGGTGATCTGGCTCGAGTTGCCGGCGGTCACCTTGCCGTTCGGGTCGAACGCCGGCTTGAGGTTGCCGAGCGACTCGACCGTCGAGTCGGGCCGGATGCCCTCGTCGGCGGTGACCATGCCGTCGAGCACGCTCACCTCTCCGCTGTCGCGATCGCGACGCTTGCCGCGCACCGGGATGATCTCGTTCTCGAAGCGACCTTCGGCGGTCGCCTGCGCGGCACGACGATGTGACTCGGCGCTGAACCCGTCGAGGTCTTCGCGGCTGAGGCCCCACTTGTCGGCGATGCGCTCGGCGGAGATCCCCTGCGGGATGAGCCCGCCGACCTCGGCGTAGCGGAGGCCGACTCCCTCGCCGAACGGGAAGCCCGTCCGCTTCACGTCGCCCACCGATGCTCCCATGGGCACGAGGCTCATCACCTCGACCCCGGCGGCGATCGCGATGTCGTACGCGCCGGCGATGACGCCCTGCGCGGCGAAGGCTGCCGCCTGCTGCGACGATCCGCACTGGCGGTCGATGGTGGTGGAGGGAACCGACTCGGGGAAGCCGGCGGCGAGCACGGCGTTGCGGCCCACATTGAGCGCCTGCGCGCCGACCTGCGACACGCACCCCATGAGCACGTCGTCGACGAGCGCCGGGTCGAGGTTGTTCCGCTCGACGATCGCGCGGAGCACCTGGGCGGCGAGGTCGGCCGAGTGCCAACCGGACAGGGAACCGTTGCGCTTTCCGCCGGCGGTACGCACGGCATCGACGATGACTGCGGTGGTCATTGGATGAACTCCTCTCGGACCGTGCCGGTGGGCAACGGCGGCGGCGATACGACGCGGGCTCGCCACGACCCCCGTTCGGATCGGTGCGACGAACTAGACCGATCGGTCAAGAGCATGCCCGGGCGGTCGACCCACGGTCAACCGGTTGTGCACGGCGCTCGGGTCGTGGGCAGTGCAAGAACGGCGGCCGCGCGCGCCGGGCCGGTCGCGACGCTCGGCCGCTACCATCACGCACCACGTTGACCGATCGCGGGCACGCGATCACTCGAAGGGGGCCCACCATGGCAAGGACCGATGCAGAGATCAGCGCGGCGGTCGAGGGGCACACCGTGCTCACCTACTTCGCCAAGTTGCTGCAGGACAACGCCGGTCGCACGGCGCTGCGGTGGCTCGACGGCGACGAGTGGAAGTCCATGACGTTCGGCGAACTCGAAGAGACCGCACGCCGAATCGGGGCCACGCTCGCAGCGAACGGTGTCGGCCGTGGCGACCGAGTCGTGCTCATGATGCGCAACATCGCGGAGTTCCATGCGATCGACCTGGGCGTGTTGATGGTGGGCGCCACGCCGGTGTCGATCTACAACTCGTCGTCGCCCGACCAGGTCGCCTACCTGGCCAGCCACTGCGACGCAAAGGTCGCGATCGTCGAGGACGAGTCGTTCCTCGCCCGCTTCGAACCGGTGCTCGACGAGCTGCCGTCGCTGACCGCCCGGTTCATGGTGCGCTCCACCGCCGGCGGACCTCCCGAGGGCGTGGGGTCGTGGGACGACCTGGTGGCCGCCGAACCGCTCGACCCAGAGACCGCTTTCGATGCGGCCTCGCCTGGCGACCTCGCAACGATCATCTACACGTCGGGCACCACGGGTAGCCCGAAGGGTGTGATGCTCGATCACGAGAACCTGTGCTGGACCCTCGAGTCGCTGCGTGAGGCCTTCGAGACCGACTCCTTCATCGGCCAGAAGGTCGTGTCGTACCTGCCCATGGCGCACATCGCCGAGCGCGTGACCAGCCACTACGGCTGCGTGATGAACGGCTACGAGGTGAGCTGCTGTCCCGAACCGTCGATGATCGCCACCTACCTCGCCGGGGTGCGCCCGAACATCATCTTCGGCGTGCCGCGGGTGTGGGAGAAGCTGTACGCGGGCGTCAACGCGGCGCTGTCCGCCGATCCGGAGAAGAAGCAAAAGGTCGACGAGGCCGTCGAGGCGGCGGCCCCCATCGCCGAGCGCATGGCACTGGGAACGGCCACGCAGGAAGACATCGATACCTGGAACTTCCTCGACGCGGTCGCGTTCTCCACGATTCGCCAACTCGTCGGCCTGGACGAGCTCGACCTCGCCGTCACGGGGGCCGCCCCGATGACGGCCGAGCTGCTCACGTGGTTCCGAGCGATCGGCGTGCCACTCGCCGAGATCTACGGCATGAGCGAGTCATCGGGCCCGATCAGCTTCGCAGCGCGACGCGTGCGCGCGGGCACCGTCGGTCCCGCAATCCCGGGCCTGGAGCTCGCGCTCGCCGAGGACGGCGAGGTCATCTGCCGCGGCGGCAACATCTTCCGCGGCTACCTCAACGAGCCGGTCAAGAGCGCCGAGGCGCTCGACGAAGACGGTTGGCTCCACACCGGTGACATCGGCGTGATCGACGACGAGGGTTACCTGCGCATCGTCGACCGCAAGAAGGAACTCATCATCACCGCCGGCGGCAAGAACATCAGCCCCGCCAACCTCGAGGCGTCGCTCAAGAACATCCCGCTCGTGGGTCAGGCCTGCGCCATCGGCGACAACCGTCCGTTCGTGTCGGCGCTTCTCGTGCTCGACGCCGAGGCCGCGCCCGTGTGGGCGGCGGCCAACGGGCTCGGCGGCAAGTCGCTGGCGGAACTCGCGCAGGAACCGGCCGTCATCGCCGAGATCGAGCGTGGCCTCGCCGAGGTGATGTCCACGTTCAACAACGCGGAACGGGTCAAGAAGTTCACGCTGTTCGGCGAGGAGTGGATGCCCGACTCCGAACTGCTGACGCCCACGTCGAAGCTGAAGCGGCGGGGCATTCACGCCACATTCGCCCGCGAGATCGAGGCGATGTACTCCTGACCCGGTGACGCCGGGCCATCCGACACCGATTGGTAGTGTCACGGCCTATGTCTGAGGGTCATGAGGTGACTCGCCGCCCGCCAAAGGTGGCGATGATCGTGTCGCGCTTCCCGAAGGTGACCAACACCTTCATGCTGCGCGAGATGATCGCGCTCGAGAAGCTGGGTGTGCCGATCGAGCTGTTCGCACTCGTCCACGAGCAGGAGGGCGCGGTGCACGAGGAAGCCCGCGACCTGGACTCGCGGGCGCACTACCTGGCCCTGAAGTCGTGGGAAGTGATCCGCGCCCAGTTCACCTGGCTCCGCCGCAACCGTCGCGCGTATCTCGAATGTTGGCGCTGGGGCCTGGTGACCAATCGTCAGGCGCCGGACTTCTTCCTCCGCACGTTCTTCATCGTGCCGATGGCGGCGGCGATGGCGTTGCGAATGGAGAAGCTCGGCATCGAACACGTCCACGCGCACTTCACGACCTACCCGACCCACGCGGCGCTCGTGATCAAGACGCTGACGGGCCTGCCGTTCTCGTGCACCGGACACACCCACGACGTGCAGCTTCGCCGCGATGGGCTGCGCGACAAGCTGAGCGAAGCCGAGTTCTTCTTCGTGTGCACCCACTTCATCGCCGACGAACTGCGCGAGCTGTACGGCGACGAGATCCGCGACAAATGCCGAGTGGTGTACCACGGCATCGACATCGAGTCCTTCCCTCGCCAACCGCTCCCCGAGGACGACGGCGAACGACCGTTCCGGATCGTGTGCGTCGCGAGCTTCGAGGAGCACAAGGGCCACACGTTCCTGATCGACGCTGCCGCGCGGCTGCGCGATCGGGGCGTGCCCGTGGAGATCACGTTGATCGGCGGATTCGTCGCCCTCGCGGGCGATGTGCGCGGACGCATCGAAGCCCAGGTCCAGGAGTTGGGCCTGACCGACCAGGTGCAGTTCCTCGGCAAGCAGCCCATGTCGGTGGTGCGCGAGTGGTTGGCCTGGTCCGACATCGGCGTGCTCGCGTGTTGCATCGGCCCGTTCGGCCAGTCGGACGGCATCCCGAACTTCCTCACCGAGTGCCTGTGTACCGGCCGTCCCGTGGTCTCGACGCAGATGGACGGCGTGAAGGAGTTGGTGACCGACGGCGAGCAGGGGCTGCTCGTGCGCACCCGCGACGCGGCGGCGCTGGCGGACGCGATCGAGCGGCTTCGCAATGACCCCGAGCTGCGCCGGCGCATGTCGGACGCGGCGCGGGCGTTGGTCGAGGCCGAACACGACGTGATCGTGAACACGCAGGAGCTATTCGACGTGTACGTCGAGCAGTCGGGCCGCCCCGTCGGCCGATAGCCCGATCGGGTCACGCCGGGTCCGGCCCCGGTTCCGAGGTGTGAAGGTGTCGAGGGCTACTGGGCTGAGCCGCCGGCGGCGTCGCCCTGCGACTCGCCGATGGCACGATCGTCGTCGGATTCCGCCGCACCCTCGGCAGCGCTCTCGGTGTCGCCGGGCGATGCGGACGCCACCACAGCGGAGGCATCCCACGGGCCGGCGACCGGGTCGACCTTGATGAACCGCGGGTCGATCTCGCCCGGCAGGAGCGGCCGCATGATCAAGTCGATGGCCGTCCAGAGCGTGTGCGACGACGGCAGGAACAGGATGGGCAACAGCACGCCCGGAACCGCCGTCGCTGCGAGCAGCGGCACGAACGGGATGTCGGGTGAGGTGATGACGGCGCCTGCGATGAGCACCGCGAAGGTGGTCGTGAACGCCACGATGGTGTTGATGCCGATGTAGCCCAGGGCGTGGCCGATGATCCGCTCGAACCGGAGCGAACAGCGATGACAGCGCTGGTTCATCTTGGTCCAGCTCTTGTGGGTGCGACCGGCTCCGCATGCGGGGCAGCGCACGAAGAGGCCGCGGATCAACAGACGCGAATTGCTGATGCCCAGCTGTTCGTACGTTTGGGTTTGGTGCTGAATCGTTCTGGGGACGGAATGCATGCTTTCCTCGATTGCCGCCCAGTCTGCCAGCCAGACCCAACTTGCCGACAACTGGTCGGTTCGATCGCGATGGGCGGGCGGGAGCCGGAGGAGACACAGGGGTTAGCGTGCGGCCATGACCCAGCGCACTGTCATCGTCACCGGCGCCAACTCGGGGATCGGCAAGGAGACGGCCGTCGCGCTCGCTTCGCAGGGCGATCGCGTAGTCATTGCCTGCCGCAATCCGGATCGCTCCGCCGCTGCGCTCGCCGAGATCCGCGAGCGGAGCGGGGGATCGGTCGAGTCCGTGGCGCTCGATCTCGCGTCGTTCGCTTCGGTGCGAGCGGCGGCCGCGTCGATCACCGATCGCTTCGATCGGGTCGACGTGTTGGTGAACAACGCGGGACTCGTCCTGTCGAAGCGTGCGGTCACCGAGGACGGGTTCGAGATGACCTTCGGGGTGAACCACCTCGGTCCGTTCCTGTTCACCACACTGCTGCATGACCTCTTGGCCGCGGCGGGCAACGCCCGGGTCGTGACCGTCGCGTCGGAGGCGCACTTCTTCGCCGTCGGCGGTCTCCCGTGGGACGACCTGCAGGCGGTCCGCTTCTACAACGTGTGGCTCACCTACGGGCGATCGAAGCTCGCCAACATCTTGTTCACCCAGGAACTTGCCCGGCGGTGGGCGAGCGACGGCGTGGTCGCGTCGAGCGTCCATCCGGGCATCGTCGCGAGCAACTTCGCGGCCGACGGCGATACCTCGACGTTCATGAGCACCGGGTTGCGGCTGCTGAAGCCGATGACGCGCACGCCGAGCCAGGGCGCCGATACGAGCGTGTGGCTGGCCACAGCCGAGCCGGGCGGCGATCCCACCCGGTCGGGCACCTACTGGTCGAGCCGTCGGCCCGGGCGCCTCGCCCCGTGGGCGCGCCGCGAGGTCGACGGCGCCCGGTTGTGGACGCTGAGCGAGGAGCTCATCGCCACGTCGTCGTGATCGGCCGGCCGCAGCTCAGCGAAGCGGCGCCTCGCTCGACCACGGGAAGTTGATCCACTTGTCGGTGTGGCGCCACACGTATTCGCAGCTGATGACCGAGCGGGGCTTCTCGTAGAGCACCATCGAGCGAAGCTCGGCGACGGCGGGCCGACACGTGTCGACCACGAGCTTCAGCGTCTCGCCGGTGTCGGCCACGTCGTCGATGACGAGCAGCCGCGAGTTCGCGATGTCGGCAAGGTCGAGCGCCGGCGGCAGCATGACCGGAACGTCGAGACGCTCGTCGACATCGGTGTAGAACTCGACGTTCACGACGCCGATGTTCTTCAGGCTCAACGCGTACGCCACGGCGCCGCCGATCAGCAGGCCACCGCGTGCGATCGCGACGATCCAGTCGGGCTCGAAACCCGTCTCGACCACCTGTGTCGCCAGCTCGCGCACGGCCGCACCGAAGCCCGCGTAGTCGAGTTCTTCCCGTTCACCGTCGAAGACCGCTTCCATGGGCCGGTTCTACTCGGCGTTGGGCGGGTCGTGCCAGCGCACGAGCGGGTCGGTCGGTCGGTCGGGCGGACGGGCGAGGAGCGGACGGGCCGCCCAGCGCTCGTCGTGTTCGATGCGATGTGTCCGGAGGCTGGCGCCCAGCACGAGTGCGGCTTCGAACCCGCAGACGTCGCGCACCAGCGCGACCTCGTTGTCGACGAACGCGCGACCGTGCGGCGGCCCCGCGGACGTGACGATGTGTGCGAGCTCGTGCAGCAGTGTGATGGCGTTCCACGACCCGTCGCGTATGGCGATGGTGCCCGTCTCGCGCTGCGCGAACGACGCGCGGGCCGAGCGGGACCGGCGCGCGAGCAGCAGCTCCGTGGGCGAATCGGGGAAGAGCTCGCGGTAGCTGTCGCTGCGAAGGATCGCGTCGAGGGCGGCCTCGACGTCGCTCCAGCGCCGCCACGTGGGCCCGATGTGCGCGGCGACGTTGTCTTCCGCCCGGTAGAGGGCGAGGCGCTGCGGGTCATCCACTGCGTTGCCCGAGCTCGCGGCGCGGCGCGAGGCGCCGTCCCCCGAGATCGGCCGCATGTCCGGCGCTCGTGCCGGCACGTCGCCCGTGCGACGACGAGCCACCTCCGACCCGGCTTGTGCGAAGGCTCGGGAAGCGGGCGCGCGTGGCCGCCTCGACCCGGTCGTCGCGTTCGGCCAGCACGAGTGCGGTGGACGTGGCCGATTGCGCCGCGGCCCCCGGGCGGGTCCGTTCGCGTTCGGCGTCGGCCAGCGCGTCGCGTTGCTGCTCGACGAGGCGGTGTGAGATGACGTCGATGAAGCCCATCATGAAGGACCGACGCCACGACGCGGTGTCGGACGGTCGCTGCCGCATCGCCGGCTCGGCACCGTTCATCGCCGTGGCCATCTGCACGAGGAGCGAAGTGACGAGCTCCTCGACGAGGTCGACATCGTCGGCGAACCCGACGATCGAGATCCACTCCTGCGGCGCTCCGGGCTCGCGGCCGAGGCGGACGGCGCGGCACCGGAGTGCGGTGGCCACCTGGTTGACGAGCACGGCCTTCTGGGCCGTGAAGGGCCGGTGCACGACGAGGCGCCGCTCCACCGGCTCGGCGTGTTGGGCGGTGTCGGCCGCCCACAACAGCGCCTGGTCGATCGAGTAGCGAGCCATGAGCGCGGTGGCCTTGGCGGTGAACGCCTCGGCCTCCTCGGAATACGGGGTGGATTCTGCCTTGGCGAGCAGAGACCGGATGGTGGCGAGTCGGCTGTCGTCGGTACGAGTCATGGTGGCGCGACAGTCTGGCGCATGGGTGCGACACTCTCCCTCGGGGTCGCCACCGCGGTCCCTTCACGAGTACCGAGTCGCTACGGTGTCGCACTATCGACGCGTCATCGAAGTCCTCCTCTCGGCCCCCTCAGCTTCCCCGGCTCGACCGCGTGTGGAAGTGGCTCGGCATCGCCGCGGTGGTGTTGGTGGTCGCGAACTTCACGGGTTTCGACCCGATCGGCTCGCTGCGCGAGGGCCTGTTCGGACTGGAGCAGCGCCCCGAGGCGGCCGCCGTGACGCTCGCAGCGATCCACAAGACGTCGGAGCTGCGCACCGCCAGCGGCGAGTTCAGCGTTCCCGTGACCTTCGGGCAGGAACAGAGCGGTGCGGTGCACGAGGTGCTGCCCGATGCGCTCGACGCCGACTCGGGCGTTGCCCTCTACTACGGCAGCGTCGATGCACTGGTCGACCTGAAAGGCTTGGCCGAGGACGACATCGTGGTCGACCGCTCCAAGCGCTCGATCACCATCCGAGTGCCGAGGCCGGTCCTGACCAAGCCGAACATCGACGAGTCGCGGTCGACGGTGGTGGCGCAGAACCGGGGGCTTTTGACGCGGCTGGGTGAGCTGTTCAACGAGCGTCCCCTGGCGGAGAAGGACTCGCTCGACGAAGTCGCGGTCGAGGCGCTCACCAAGGCGGCCCAGGACAGCGATCTCACCGAGAAGGCCGAGCAGAACGCGCGAGAGTTCCTGACGCTGTTGGCGAATCGAATGGGCTACGACGACGTGGTCGTCGAGTTCGTCGATGCCCCCTCGACCTGAGCCGGCAAGGTGATCGTGTCGCGCAGGTCGATGCCCAGGTGCGCCGCGAGTGCCATTCGGTGGAGCTGCCCGATCTCCATGTCGCCGAGGCGCCGGCGCACGGTCTCGATAGCGGTCGCCTCCTCGACGCTCACGTAGAACACCTTTCGCACCTTCTGTTCGACGCTCTCGAGGCGCGCGTTCGTGCTGCGCGACGGCGGGAACAGGTCGTCACCGCCGAGCCGGTCGACCATCTGTTGCCACGTGGAGCGGATGGCGTCGACGGCCAGCGCGCCGTAGGGGATTGGCGACGGGCCGTTGACGTCGCACGCGCGGTCGAGCCGCTCGGCCAGCTCGCGAGTGAGATTGACGCCGTAGGCGACGCGCCGGCCGCGCCAGGATCCGAATGGCGGCGGTGGACGGTCGACCGTGGACGGGCCGCGGGGCCTGCCCCGGCGCGCCGGGGTGGCGTCGCGTTCGGGAGACGCTTCCGCCGTCGGGGGTAACGGACTCGCTGGAGTTGTCGGACTCGCTGGAGTTGTCGCGGGCCGGGGGGTGCGCTGCTGGGACTCCGCCGGGGTCGCCGCGCCTTGGGCTCGAGGAGGTCGACGCTCGTCCGGTGCCGCAGGAGGCTCGTCCGTCGCCGCGTCGGCGGCCGTGGGCGTGGGCGTTTCGGTTCGTCCGGGGCGGGATGGCGGCGCAACGCGCGTCGCCCGGTCCTGTGGGAGGCGGCGGAAGCCCTTCCCGGCTGCCTCGGGGTCGTACGGCGTCGGCTCCATCACGACGGTTCCTGCAGCTTCACGAATCGGGCAAGGATCTCGTCGACGAGGAGCTGCCAGTCGGCGGCCAGGCCCTCCGCCGCTCGGGAGTAGGTCTCGCTGCCGGTCTTGATCGCCTCGTACCAGGGCTGGGCTCGCGAGGCGGCATCCGCGTATTCGCCCACGAGCAGCCCGCGCTCGCGGCACTCTTCTGCGATGAGCGGCGCGTAGCGGACCACGGTACCGAGCACCAGGTCGTGGTCGTCGATCAGGTCGCCGAGTCGAGTGACCACCCGCGCTCGGATCTGGTGGGAGTTCGCGCCGACCGGGCCGGCGAACACCCCGAGCACGTCGAGGTCGGGGTTGGAGGCTTGACGGATCTCGGTAACCGACGCAGCGGCATCGGCGAGACCGACGCGGCTGGCCCGGTCGACTCCCGACGGAACGACCAGATAGTGCGCGGCGGTCAGGATCATGCGGCGGAGCGCCAGTTCCCGCGGTGGGGCATCGACGACGATCAGGTCGTACGCGTCGGCGATCGGTTCGAGCGCGTTGTGGAGCGCGTGGATCGCCTCGGGATGGCGCGCCAGGTGCGGTGCGAGCTCGTCGAGCGCCGGACCACCGGCGACGTACGCAAGGCCGTCACGTCGATCGCTTGCCGGCCGCAACGGCGTGCCGCGCATGAGCGCATCGACCAGCCCGGCCCCAGCGTCGGAGCGGTAGCCCAGATCGAACATGGCGTTGCCCTGCGGGTCGAGGTCGACCAACAGCACCGACCAGCCGCCCGCGGCGGCCAATCCTGCCGTCTGGGTGGCGGCGGTCGTTTTGAGGACCCCACCCTTACCAGCGACAAACGCGATGCACTGCGGAATCAAGTACGCGCCCTCCAGCGATTGGGCCACTGCCCGACCGAGACGCTACCGAGCGAACGAGTGCAAGTTGTAGGGCTACGGAAAGGTGCTCATGACATCACGGGCGATCGTGCCCATGGCCTCTGGTGCAATTCCCTCTGACGACAGGCGGATTCACCCGATTTCAGGGGAATTGGGTAGATCCGCCCCATCCCGCTGGGCCCTTCGATCCCGCACACTGGCACCGAGGGAAGTGTGAGCAGCCGCGAGTGAGCGCGGTGCTCGATTGATGTTGGAGGGTTCATGTCGAACGCGTTTGCCAGTCCAGAGGTCCACCGTGGCGCAGCGATGCGAAGCGACTTCCGTCGAGAGGCCCCCGTGCCGACCTTCCGTGGGCTCTACCTCCCGATAGCGACGGCCTTCGCGTTGGTGCTGTCGCTCGTGGTGGCGATGGTGTTCGTGCTGAGCTGAGCTGCCCCGGGCCTCGGCCCACTCGTCGGCGGGCAAGGATCTCCGACGAAATGTGTATCCCGTTCACGGAGTTGGCGAGTGACATGCGTGTTCGGGGGTTGCTACATTGCCGCGGTCGCGCTGGTGCGTGACAAGGGGGTGCGGTGCGCATGCAGAGAAATCGGTGGGGTGCAGTGGGCGCGAGTGCGCTTCTGGCGAGCGTGGTCGCTGCGGCGTGCGCTCCGGGTGTGCCAGCGGTCGTGACCCCGCTCGAGCCGTGTCGGCCGCCGCAGACATCGTGCGCCATGCCCTTCCCGTCGTTGCGATTCCAGGTGGCCGACCCATCGACCGTCACGGGTGTGAGCGTCAAGGTGCCGGACGGGGCGTTGCCCCAGGACGCGTTGGATCGGTTGGGTCCGGGCGGTCGGATATCGGACGTGTACGCCCTTGCCGACGGGTTCTCACCCCTCACGCCGGTGCTGTTCGAGGTGGGTTCGGGGCTCGACGACTCGAGTGTCCCGCGCACCGGAGGCGATGCCGTGCAGGCCTTCGACCTCGACACCTCGGAGCCGATTGCAGTTCGTGCCGAGGTCGTCCACCTAGGACAGGTCGCGACCCAGAGCTCGCGGGTGCTTGCTGTGTGGCCTCGGACATCGTTCCCGCCCGGCCATCGCGTGGCCGTCGGCGTGACCGACGCGCTCACCGATGCACGAGGTCGCGAAACCCGGCCGCTGGCGCCCGGCGACCTCACCGCCGTGGGACCGGAGCTGGGCGAGTTGGTGCAGCAGTCGGGCAACTCGTATTCGCTCACGTCGGCCGCATCGTTCACCGTGCGATCGCGGGTGGCGATGGACGCGCTGGTCGATCCGCTGATCGCGGCGACACGAGCCGCCGATCATCCGGTCCGGAACCTGGTGGTCTCGCCGTCGCTGTTCGGTGGAGCGGCCCAGGTGACGGGTCAACTCCAGATCAGCGACTTCCGAAACAGTCAGGGGTACATCCCCTCCGACGGCACCGCCGCCTCGACGTCCAACTGGATCGACTTCCTGCTCACCTTGCCGGCGAAGGGGACGACCGCGGCGGGAGCGCCGGTGATCGTCTACGCGCACGGACTGACGATCAACAAAGAGACGCAGCTGCTGAACGCAACGACGAACGCCCGGCACGGCTTCGCGACGCTGTCGATCGACGCCGCGTACCACGGCTCGCGCTCGTTGAAAGAGAAGTACCTGCTCGAACTGACCAACCCCCGCGACTTCGGGAAGCTGACGGGGCTGACGTTGCAGACCGGGCTGGATCACGTGTCGCTCGTGCAGGCGTTGAAGGGAGCGCTCGCCGATCTCGACGTCGTGCCCCTCGGAAACGGTCGCAACGGCGATGGGGTCATCGACCTGGACACCTCGCACATCTTGTGCGAGGGCACGTCGATGGGTTCGTTCAACGGCACGCTCTTCGCCGAGTTCGTGCCCGAGGTCGAGGGCTGCTTCCAGCAGGTCGGCGGCGCCGGGATCATGGACACGCTCGCCCACTCGCGGCTGTGGTTCCTGTTCGACAACGTGGTGCCGACCGGGGTTGGGCCGGCCGACTACGCCGTGCTCGTGGCGTCCGCGCAGCAGGCGCTCGACCGGGGCGATTCGGCGAACTACCTCAACCGTCTGTCGGACCGGAAGATGCCGTACTTCCTGCAGACGGGCGTTCGCGACGGCATCGTTCCGCAGACATCGAGCGAGCGCCTGGTGGCAGGGCTCGACCTGTCGCTGGTCGGCCCGCTGCGCTCGCCGCTCGCCGTGCCGCACCGAGACGGTGGCGATGCGTTCGGAGGAAGCGGGTTCGCGCAGACCGTGCCGGCCATGGACGGGGTGATGAGCGACTTCGGTGGTCACATCTCGTTCGCCGTGCCCGAGGCGGTGAAGCTGCTCGACGAGTGGGTCGCGGGACGGGCCGCAGCGATTCGCGCGGAGGCCGCCGGTTCGTGACCCGTTCCGCCGGGAGCGGCGCGCCGTCACCGGTGGTGCATCTGTTGCCGGCCGACGCCAACCGTGGCGCGCAGCGCGGCGCGCGTCTGCTCGTCGACGCGCTGTCGAGCATCGACCAGCCGCACCTTGCACTGACGCTGTTCGCGGCGCCGGCCGGCCTGTTGCTGCCCGAGCGATCGCTCGGACTTGCCGATCCGCGGGGCCGAGGCCTGGGGTTTTCGTGGAAGGCGATTCGTCGGCTTCGTCGAACGCTGCGCTCGATGCGACCCGCGGTGTTGGTGCTACACGGCGGCGAGGTGCTGCCGTACGCGGCGCTTGCCGCGCCGCGGGGTACGCCGATCGTGTACCACCGGATCGGTACCTCCGGTGCGTTGCTGTCGGAACGAAGCCAGCGTCGGCGGCTGTATGTCGCGTGCGCTCGACGCGTGACGGCGACCGTCGCGATCTCGGCGGAGACGGCGACCGAAACGGCGGCCCTCGGACTCGCCGCGGCGGAGCGGGTGATCATCCCGAACGGCCGAGACCCCGAGCTGTATCGACCGGGGCCGCAGTTGGCGGACGGGGACCGGCGCGACGGGACGCAGGCGCCGGTACGGCTGTTGTTCGTCGGGCATCTCAACGCCGGCAAGGGTGCGGACCTCTTCGCAGACGTGGTCGAGCGGCTTCGCCACGACGGGCTCGACGTGGTGGGTGTGATGGCCGGCGAGGGCCCGCTCGCCGATGAGCTGTCGACGCGCACGGGGTCGCCGCTCCAGATGCTGGGCCATGTCGACGACGTGGCGGCGGTCATGGCGCAGGCGGACGTGTTCGTGTTTCCGTCGGTCGATCGCGAAGGGCTGCCCGGCGTGGTCGTGGAGGCCGCGATGTGCGGCCTCGCGATCGTCGCGACGGACCGGCCCGGAGTGGGCGTGCTCATTGAGGACGGCGTGAGCGGCGCGTTGGTCGATGCCGACGACGCCGATGGGCTGGCAGCGGCGCTCCGAGCGCTGGTGGTGGATCCAGAGCTCCGTCGGCGTCTCGGGACCGCGGCGCGCGATCGAGCGATCGAGCGGTGCTCGCTCGGCGCGGTGGTGCGACAGTGGGAGTCGGTCGTGCGTCGCGCCGTCGGCGCCGGCCCCGACGGGTCGACCCCGTGAACCCCCGGCCCGCGGATCGAATCACGGGAGCGGCGGTGGAGTTGGTGCGCGCCGGTCCGGCGGACGCCGAGACGGTGGCGCTGATCGTGAACGCGCCAGGCGTAGTCGAGCGGTGGACCGCCGTTGCCGTCGACGAGTTGATCGACGACCTCGCGATCGACGACGGCACCTACGCTGCGTACCTCATCCACGCGCTGGGCGAGGTCGTCGGCATGATCCAGTACGGCGTCGAGGCCGATCCTCAGTACCGCCACGCAGGGATCGATGTCGCGATCCGACGAGCGTGGCAACGACGCGGCATCGGGACCGATGCCATTCGGACGCTTGCGAGACACCTGATCGCGGACATGGGCCATCACCGTCTCGTGATCGACCCGGCGTCGGACAACGCAGCGGCAATCGAGTGCTATGAGCGCCTCGGGTTCCGTCGGGTCGGCGTCATGCGGCGGTACGAGCGCGGGCCCGACGGCACGTTTCACGACGGGCTGTTGATGGATCTGCTCGCGGGAGAGCTGCTGTAGTGGGTTCATCGCCGATCGCACGCTTCGGGGCGAGTTGTGTTGGGTCGGCGCCCGCCGCGGCGGGTTGCGGGAACCGATCTGCCGGACAGTACGTCCGAGGAGTCATGCGGTTCTCTCGTGTTGTTGTCCAGTGTTCGTTGATCGCCGTGGCGGGATGGACGTGGTCGGCGCTGGGTGTTGCGCCGCCATCGGGCGCTACGTCGTGCGCCGGCTCGGCTGGGAGTCCGAGGTCGATGGTGGCGGGCGCACCGTTGGTCGAAGGGGATGATGCGACGGTGTGGTCGGCGTTCGACCTTGTCGTCACCGGCACGGTCGTCGATATCGAGACGAACGAACGGCGAGACTCGGGGGCGTACGGGGCAACCGTGATCACGTTCGACGTGATCAACGCGATGGGCGTGGCATCGATCGACGATCGAGTGCTGATCTCCTCGATCGACCCCGGTTGGGTCAATGGGTACGCGTTCGAAGTGGGAAGCACCTACTTCGTTCCGCTCAAGTCGCCTGGACCGGCTGGTCAGCGGTACTGGTCGTTCCTGTGCGACCCGATCAGTCGGATCACGCCGAGTGACGCGGCCGAGTTGACGACGGCGGTGATGACCGGCGTGCCGACGGCGACGCCCGGCGGCCTTGATTCGCCGGAGCCGCGGGTGGTGGAGCCGGTGAAGCCCCCGGCTGTGGAATACGGCGTTCCGGCGGGGCCGATCGTGATCGCCGCGGTCGTGGTCGTGGTCGTGGTCGGTGTCGCTGGTTGGTCGGTCAGGATGTCGCCCGCCAGTCCGCCCACCGCGGCCACTCGTCGAACGCGAGAGTGATGAACTTCGCAATTCCCATGAGGACCGCGCCCGTCCGTCTCATTCTCGGCACTCCAGCTGCCGCCAGCCAGGCGTACGAATTCTTGAGGCTTGCTCTGTATAGGGTCGCATACCCAATTGGTTCTCCAGAAACCTGTAACGAAATCACCCGCTGCTCGATCGTTCCATCTGCCCAGAGCCTGCCAAGCCGTTCGTCGGGGGAGGGAACCTGGCCTACGTATCGGTAGCCAACGATCTCATCGCATTCCACGCAATGCACCTCTACGTCCCAGAACACCCCATCGCTCAGTATCATCTCTCCGATTGTTCCCACTTTGGATGGGCTCCAATTGTCGCGAATGCGAGGCGGTGCCCAAACGGGCGACTCAAAGTACAACTTCGCGATGAGAGTCCGTTGGAACGCATACACCAATACAGCATCGGCCACATCGAGCGCGCAATGTTCCGACAACTCGCATTCTGACGACAACACAATGTCTGCCCAACCGTAACGATTTCGCTCCGAGACTGAGTGGAGTGCGGCGATGCCCGCTTGCGTGCCGTCGATCTCGACAACCCACTGCGCGAATACGACCAGCCCAGAGGCGAACTCCTATTTGCGTTGGGTCCGGCACGCCATCTCGCAACACCCGAAGCCACTCCGCCCCCTTGCGGGAGGCCAGGTGGAACGCCATGTCCAAGTCGCCGTGTCCCGGTGGGCGAAGTATTGACACACGGTCCTTGGCTGCGGTCATTCTTCTCTCAAATCAAGCACCGCGTTGACTTCATTATGCCCCCGGCAAATCACCCGTTGAGGACGGATCGGCAGCGGAGACGAGGTCGACGAGTTTCAAACCTTCCTTGGAGGGACGAGCTTGAACGATCACGAACTCCAAGTTTTCGTCGTGCACCACGAAATAGCCGGCCTTGTCTTTCTCAAAGCCCTTTGGATTCTGCTTGGCGGCGGCCTCGTTCGCACGAAGCTCTTCCGCGTTCGCAGCTTCCGGCGGCAAGATTGCCTTGCCGAACCGTATGAGTGCAACCGTATCGCCATTGCCAAGTCGGCCGGACTTCATTACATCCACCCTGACGATCTTGCAGTCGCGAGGCGGGTTCGGATTAAGGCTCTCCGGAAGACGTTGGGCCATTTCCTCCCATGCTTTGGCGCGAATCTCTGCCGGTTCGGGCACCCAAATCTGCCTGATCAGGGCACCTTGCTCCTCCGCTACTTCCGACCTGCCCCCGGGAACCGCGGTAGCGGGGCACAATGCCTCTGGAAGCAACCGAAGCCACTCTTCGTCCATCGCCAGCTTGGTCGGGAGGGCCGATTCGAGCGAGTCCCAAAGCACCGACTGCGCAGCTACCGGTTGAGGGGCCGGTTCGTTCTTAAAACATGATTCCGGGTTCGCCTCGCAGTAAGTGTCTCCCTTGAGAAACACTTCGCCCCGTGATTTAGCGGTTCCTGACTCTATCGAAGCTATGTTTGCACTAGCTGCGATCGCGCCTCCAGCCAGGCCGATACCGACTATCAAGGCACCTAAACGGATCTTCATAATCGCTCCGTCCCTTCGGTTTAGATAGTTGAAAGGCGGCTACGCCTAGAATTGGATGGAAGGTCGGCCGAAAGGGTCCGCCACAGGATAACTCGCGGGGTATAGTGTTCGGGCGTGGACATTGTCT